>Ga0114969_10002616_pt1 | contig 14735 bp, 7 predicted proteins | sample M_130807_MF_Meta_FD_87316 | JGI IMG/M metagenome (GOLD analysis project Ga0114969, IMG submission 87316) | Freshwater microbial communities from Lake Montjoie, Canada to study carbon cycling - M_130807_MF_MetaG | ecosystem: Environmental > Aquatic > Freshwater > Lake | place: Lake Montjoie...
CATCCTTTGCCTTCCGGAATTTTTACTCCAACATAAGAAGCATAAGGTGAATACAATATTTGAAATTGATCGGTACTAAAATCACCTCCTTGTTCAAATGCGCGTGTTTTAAAAAAACAATTGAGCATTCCCGGCGCTTGTGCGGCAGTGTTGATTTCTGTTTTTACAATTGCATTTCCATTTTCGTCAACGCTACCTTCAAAGATGTGCTTCTGTTCAGATTCAAAGTGTCTTGTGGGATCGTCAAAAGTGTAATTATCGAAGCCTTTGAAAGCAGTGCTGCCTTCTTTGATATTCATCTCAACATCAACTTTTAAATTTTTAGCCTTGGCACCATGTAACCACTTTACATTTAGTTTCCCTTCTTTGACACCACTCGACTTCAATACCTCGGTGCCGAAATCCAAATTGATTTTCAAGCGATTTGGTTTCACGGTTTCAATCTTGAGCGTTTTTGAAAACTCTGAACCACCGACCTTAATTTTACAAATCCAGTTTCCAGTGGGATCCTCAATATCCGTAGCAAATCGGAAATCATACAAACCATTCACCGATGTGTTTTTGACCCATTTTTTGTACAACTGATCGTTTGGATTGTACACCTCGCACAGCACGGGGTGATTGCCGGGAATAACATTGTTTTTATCTTCGAGCATAAAACTAACATAAAGCGAATCACCCGGGCGCCACACGCCTCTTTCTCCGTATATAAAGCCCTTCACTCCTTTTTTGTTTTCCGATCCACTCACATCAAACATACTCAGCGAAAGAGAAGAACCGTCATCAAGCCGAAGGTATCCGCGCTCTTCGCCGCGTTTTGCAACCAGTAAATATGGTTTTTTCGAATGTTGCAAAGTAACAAATCCATCGCCATCAGTATGACCGCTTACAATCAATTGGTTTTGATAATTGTACAATTCTACTTCTATTTCAGAAAGTGGTTCAGTGCTTTTTAAGTCGGTCACAGCCACCAACAACTCACTGCCATTGCCTCCCTTTGCGATGATTCCCAAATCCGATGCAAGAATATTTCTTACATTTTTGTTTTTCTTGTCAATGTAGTAAGAGATGTGACAAGGGTTATCTCGCTCTTCCCATTCATACCCATTGTCGTAGTAATAATACTCTTCATCATCGTAATAGTAATAGCTGTCAGTTGGACTATCGAATTCGTTTTCCTCTTGCTCTTCCATTTTCTTGAAATACTCAGCCGACTCCAACACTTCTGGACAAGCATAAAAAGAATATTCAGGACGAAAACTTAAGTATACTCTATATATCGCGCCAGGATCGGCTTTAATGTACTTTGACAGATCTAAAGAAAAGGTATTCCACTTTCCGTAATCAATGGCGCTGGCAGCTGTTAATGCTATTTCTCCACGAAATTCAACACGCCCGACCCTACTCAATTCACGGTCGCCATCGTACTGATTCACTTGAAAAAACTGTGCAATATTGTTGCTGTAAATCTTTACAATCTTAAGATCAACTGCCTTTAAATTCACTGCTTGAAAAGGCAACACCAATCCGTTTGTACTCGGTAAAATTACGCCAGAGCCCAAAATTTCCACATTGGGTTTGATGTTGTTGAACATTACCTTTTGACGGTATTCTTCTTTTAAAGCATAACCTTTTACACTTTTAACACCTCGAGTCACGACCAACTCAACTTCACCTGTAACACGTGAAGTAGGAAATACCTTTACCATATTGCCCTGCGCACTTAAACGAACAGCGCTACTATTGGCAAGATAAATCAATCCGGTAATGTCTACAGAATCACTTAGCGGATCTGAAAAATTCAAAGTAATACACTGTTCGGGTTCATTAACCACTATGGAATTAAATACAGTAAAATCGTTGAGAGAAGGAATTTCAATAGTTAAATCATTGTCGCTATCGGCGCCTATTTGAGTAGTAGCACAGTGCAGTAATACTGTTTGCGCTTCCAACTTTCGCTCTACACTGTCAACAATAAATCGGTGGGTGCGGCCATCTTCCTGATGACTCCAGCTGACGTGTAATTTTTTATCGTTTTGTGTTGCGCTGAAAATCTTTTCTATTACATCATTCTTCGCAAAATCAGCAGTAACAAGCACTGCCGACAATTGTTGAAATTCAGGATGTTGATTGTCATATGGATTGATGGATTGTTCACCAATAAAAGCAGCTTGCTTGATAACTTGAAAGGTAAACTCTAAAACCTCCAATTTTGCTGGCACATCGTTCACCAAAGTTGCCAATTGAAATTCAGCTTCGTACTCTGTACCAGAAGGCAAGATGTCTTTCGGACGAAATTCGATCGTGTGTTGATCCAACCAAAATGCCTTTCCTTCAATATTTGGAGAAAACTCCAAAAGTTCTTCCTTCACTTCTTCACCAGGCTTGGCACTCGGCACCTCTTGCACCAACTGCACTTTAATGGTGGATTGATTGGAAATAATGCCGTAGGTAAATGCCGAGACATACTTGGCAAAATCTGGGTCAACTTTGTTTTTCTCTTTTTTTGCACATGACAATAACGCCATCATCAAGATGATGAGTGACCAAGAGGACATTTTTTTCATACAGTTTTTATGATTTATGGGCGAAAGGTAAATGGAAACAAAATCACTTGTTAGAGAAAATCAAAATATTTTTATTTTGATGCCATGCATACAAGTAATGTATTTGTTTGATACATTGCGCTTCGCTCAATTGTGGATTACAGAAGGGGCGATCACTCTATGAATAGCGTCAATACTGAGGAAACGCAAAACAAATTCAAAACATCAATACAGTCTGTAAAAAAGAACATTTTGTTGTTTTTGCAGCATAAAAAGTTAATGGCAGTAAACCAATTTCTCTTGTTGAACTGTCAGTTTTCCAAAACAAGTCAAATCGTAGCATTGTTGCTGCATCAAAACTTTAAATTCCATTTCTTTTTCTGGTGCCACGGCGATCAATAATCCACCACTGGTTTGGGGATCAGCTAAAATATTTTTTTGTTCTTCGCTGAGCGCTGCTATTTTGTGTCCATAGCTTTCCCAATTTCTATTGGTTCCTCCAGGCACCGACTTTTCGGCTAGATAATGGTATACGGCAGAAAGAACGGGTACTTTTGAGAAAGTGATTTCAGCAGACACTCCAGCACCTTCGCACATTTCACAAAGATGACCAAGTAATCCAAAACCGGTTACGTCAGTTAATGCAGTAACAAAATCCATGGTTCCAAGCACTACTCCGAGGTCGTTGAGTTTCACCATGGAGTCCTTGGCAGTATGAGCATCTTCCGCTCTCAATATCCCACGTTTTTGCGCGGTCGACAAAATACCAACACCCAAGGCTTTCGTTAAATACAAAAGATCTCCCGCATTGGCAGTGCTGTTTTTTTTGAGATGCTGCGCTTTGACCATGCCAGTTACCGCCAAACCAAAAACTGGTTCAGGACAATCAATACTGTGTCCTCCAGCCAAAGGAATTCCCGCCTGAGCACAAATAGCGCGACTTCCTTCAATTACTTTTGCAGCAATTTCAGGCGACAGCGTATTGATAGGCCAGCCCAATATAGCGATTGCCATCAGCGGCTTTCCGCCCATGGCGTACACATCACTGATTGCATTTGCGGAAGCAATGCGCCCGAAATCAAATGGATCGTCAACAATAGGCATAAAGAAATCGGTGGTGCTAATCAAACAATCTCCATTTCCAATGTCAAAAACAGCGGCATCATCACGCGTGTCATTGCCAACTAATAATGCAGGAAAATGTGCTGGCGAAGCGGCATTTGAATGCAGTATTTTATCTAAGATCGAAGGCGCTATTTTACACCCACAGCCTGCGCCATGACTGAACTGAGTCAATTTAATTTCCTTTTCCATAAGGTGATTTCGCTACTATTAATTGTGTAATTATTTCCAGATCAAAGCTATTGATAGCTATGGTGGTTGTGCTTTCAACGTGGCGTTTGCTTAAACTATTTAAATATGCCTTATCATAATAAAACAAACAAATTTCAGCAACTCTTTCAAAGTCATTATTGGCTAAAGCCTCTATTGCTTGATTGAGTTGCAATCCGCCTAGTCTTTTGTGAATACGAAGAATGGATTCTTCTAATAGGTCCTTTGGAAATGAGGCATAATCTAGAACTAAATTTTTAATGCGCAGATCAATCTCCACTTCTAAAAAAATCAATGGCGCTGCCTTCATTTGTTGCCAAAATTTTTCGGGCAAGAATATCGCACCTAAATTTCTGCTTTCATCTTCAATCCAAATTTTTTTGCTGGTATCCATTGTTTGCAAAAGAGCGCACAAATTGTTTTCGAACTGTTCAGTTGAACATTGTTGCTCTTGTCCGATGGCACCAAAGGCCGATCCTTTATGACTGCAAAGCGCCTCCAGATCTATCACTTGCGCTCCATTTTTTTGCAAGTGTTGTAGAATCTTTGTTTTGCCAGATCCTGTTTTTCCGCCGAGTAGCACCAGCTGCAATGGCTGTTCAAAAACAGATTGCACATAGGCTCGATAAGCTTTATATCCCTTTGTCAAGGTAGAAGACGAAAGTCCTGACGTTTCGAGCAACCAGGCAAAACTGCCGCTCCTCATTCCTCCACGCCAGCAGTGCACCAACACTTCTTTGCCTTCTATTTTACTTTTTACTTCCCGCACAAAAGAAGCCAACTTTGGCCCTACTATTTCAAGGCCTTTTTGTATGGCCAATTCTTTGCTTTGTTGCTTATAGATTGTACCCACCACCGCGCGTTCACTATTGCTAAACAAAGGCACATTGATGGCGCCAGGAATATGTCCTTGACTAAACTCTCCTTCCGACCGCACGTCAATCACGGGAATTGCTGCAGCCTTATTTAAAAACTCAATAATCGGAAATGCTTTCGCCATTTATAAATGCATCAAGTGCCGGCAACCTTGCCAACACTGAAATGCTAAGATACAAGTAAGTTTCCTACTTTATTTTATCGAGTTTCAGCTATAAAGTGAAACGCAGCAATTAGTAGTAAATCGTATCTCGAAAAACTTTAAGCGAAGTAGGAAGAAACACACTGTCGATCTTTGTATCCCATATTCCATTTGTGGTGAACTTTATTTTAAATCTAAGATATCTATCTCCCGTAGCGTCCAATCCTTCCTTCTCATCAGCACTCCAAAATGAAAAAGGTCCTTTTCCATTGAATGTTTTTTTTATTCTTTCCCATTCAATATTTATATCTTCTAAAGTTGTCACTATCAACTCATCTGATTCTTGAGCTACGGCAGATTTCTTTGCGAGAACCGGATTAAATAGTGCTATTCCATCCATTTGAATAATCGCGTTTTCCACGCCAGGCTCATCGACTGGATAAATACCTCCTCCATGCGGATGCGAATAATTGTAACCTTCTTTTGTTAGGTATAAAAAACCGCCTCCTGAGGAAGTTACTAATTCTATCTTAAATTTCCCGTCTTTACTGGTATAGGTACTGTCGCTGTGCTGAGGAGCAGTACCTCCAAAATCTATAGGTCCCGAAACATCAATCCCATCGTTGAATTTAACTTTTACATCCTCAATTGGTTTTTGTGTCGCTTTATTTACAATAACCCCAGCCACCGTAATTACCTTATTCGACTCACACGAAGAAACAGAACAAAATACTAGAAGTGCAAAAAGTCCTAAAAAAAATATCTTTTTACACAAAGTGCCATTGGCAAAACCATCAATATTTATATATTTTATCATGATTTTTTGAACTAAACATTTACATTTTAATTATTTTCAAAATCGCAGAATTGTTGTCATCTTTTACTTTTAAAAAATATACTCCCGCTTCCAATGTTGACAAGTCCATCGTACAGTATACATCTTTTAAAATGACTTGTTGTAGTAATACTTGACCAAATTCATTGAACAATTCAATGAGTGCATTTTCAGATTGCATTCCATTGACATTAACTTGCAATTTATCAATGCAGGGATTCGGCTGTGCCATTATTTTTAAAGGAACTTGAACTTCAATAGGCAATTCTCTACTGCTGCTATAATTGTATTGCTTCCTTAAAAAAGAAGATTCCTGCAAATAGGAGGCGCTTCGTTTATTGCTTTTTTCCATCTCCTCTACTTTAGCTGAAGGCGCATTCTGTAGTTCCATTTTTTGAATTCGAGCAGACATTTTGGCTCCTTTTTTTGTACTGAATCCATCGGTAAACAAAATATTTTTGCCAGCCACAATATTAACATCGGCCCCTTTTTCAAAACTTATCTTGTTGTGATTGCCTCCAAAAGCAATGGATTCAACGACCTTATAAGCCACAGGTTTACTGACCGTTTGTTCAACAAATGGTCCATTTCTTCTGATGGGTCGGGTTGTTTTTTGTAAATCAGGAATTAACCAATTACTTAGTATTTCATTTTTAGTTTTAGTATTAATCGTCATGTGTTGCAGATTTATTCCCACCATACCAAGTATATCATCAAAAGGTGTCATTATTCTCCCACTGGCGTAATCGTTGCAATTTGTAAAAGCCTTCCAATTTTTTGAAACAAGCGACCTTTTTTCTGATAGCGTAGTGCCTATAACACCAAAGGCCGATGAAGTGGGAATAAAAGTTGACCATTTGCTGGGAATGTTCTTTTCGTTTTTGAGAAATCCGTTATTGGACTTATTGAAATTAAAACTGTAAAGCGCATCTGTCCAACCACCTGGAGCATTGTCGTAAGGGACAGTATTGGCATACATTATATTTTCTTTTCCTCCTTGTCGACTCCCTTTCAAGCAATCGACTCTCTCCGATGAATATCCACCCCACCCCTGCATCCATGTATACCAAGTGTACCACAAACTAAAATCGAGTACATACTTCCCTCCCAAATAAAGATACTCAGTCCCTCCATTTGTTAGCGCGTAATTTTTTGAAATAACCGGGAATTTTAATTTATTCAATTTATCTTGAATGGAAGTATACATTCCGTCTGGCTGAGCAGCCACAACATTTTCTTTTGTTGTGGTGCATGCTAAAAAATGCTCCCCTAACAATTGCTTTGCTGCTGGAGAACAAAGCACCTCTTTTTTACCATCGAAGGGATTTTCTTTCCCCACGGTGTTTAATTTTGTGCCAAAATCAACAGCATGCTGCAGCGCCATAGTAATATTCGCGCCTTTGTGTGGTGAGTCAAAAGAAATCTATGACTTCACAAAATGTTCTTCCCTATTTTGCTCCATTGTTGTTAGCGCTATGCGTGTGATTAGTCCACCCATACTCGGCCCTACCAAAATCATTTCTTCAGTTTGATTGTCTCTAAAATTCACTCCATTAAGAACTTCTTTGATAAAACCACGAAGCAATTCCGCATTGGTATTGACATCACCATCGCCGTACATAAAATTAATAAATACGATATCATATCCATAATTGCGCAAGTCGGCAACAAAATTCGCATCGCTGTTTTGATGATACCAAGGCGATGGATCGCCATTCAAATAATGAAATAGGCCGCGGTGATCTCGTTCGTAAGGCAACAGTTTACTATCTGCTTCGTCGTGACGCGTTTCTCTATAATCTCTTTGGTCCTTAGGATCAAAGCCATCCACCATGATAAATGGCCGTCTCAACTTTGTACTATTATTTTTGGGTGCCATCAGATACGACACTTGCAAAGTATACTGAGGCGAAACCACCACAGGATCAAGTATAAATGGATATGGAGCCTGGTAGTACTGCAGATAAGGGTAATACTGCTCAAGCGACACCTTTAGCGCTACTGAATTTTCAGCTCCTAAGCTCTTTGGTGCAGCACTCAAAACTGGCACATTCACATCGCTTTGTCGATAAAATGAAGTGCGCATGTATAGATTTTCTATTTGCCCACTGCTTCTATTTTTAAAAACCATTTTCACGATCAGTTCAATATAAGAACTGATGTTTTCATAATTTACCGTGAACTCCTGATTTATAAATACATTTTGAAAACCCCGTCCATTTCCTCCATCTATATCAATAGAAATCAATTCGTCTGAAACATTGTTGCTAAAATACAAGGACGACGGAAAAACAAAATGAAGGGCATCGCCAAAAAAATTACTGGTAAAGCAAGTTGCTGCCAATGCCCTTTCAGTGGAATAGCAAGAAGAGTCGGCTTTAATGTCGTTGAGTTTATTTTTTTCAGGCACAAGCTTTCCATTCTCCAATGCTTGCTGCGTAATTCTTTTAAATTGACAATCAAAGACGGCAATCACATTTACATGTTCACTAATGTATTTTGATTTACTGTACAATTGCAACACCTTAAATGGCGGCAATAAAGAACTATCGCTATTTGCGAATTTCAAAGCGCTGTACATTGTATACCAATCATTGTAATCAACAGATGTAACGCGCTCACGACCATTTACATTTAGCAACAAGGTATCGAATGGCACTCGATCGATAAGCAAACTTGACTTTGTTTTGCTGCTGTCGAGTTGGGATAGGTATCCTTTAGGATCGGCATGATAAGCGTCGTTTTGCAATACATTGGCTGAGTTCTCCCACTGCGCCACCGATGCAATAGAATACAAAACCAAACCCAAAGCAAAGCACTTTTTCATCACTCATAATTTTTATTTGTGTTGCGCTGCGATCCACTCCTGCTGCGCCGTCAATGTTTTTTTAATCTCATCAATGACACGTTGTTGCTGCAATATATAAAGCATCAATTCTTCAATCTTCTCCATTTGTTTGCATTGCATATCGCCTAACAACAATCCCTTTTCCTTAATCTCTTCTGCTGACGCCGTATTTGGCAAGCGGTGGTTTTTAATAATATATTTCGACACTTCCGACAAGGGCATCAATTTATATTCACTGTCAAAAACGTAGTCGGGAAAAGTTGCTTCCATCACAGAAATTTGATGGGCATAAAATATCCCATCACTACCTATTTTAAACAAATCTTTCACAATAGTACCCGCGTTGTATTCTGAAAACCTCATTGTCAAAACATTGTTTACCGTACTTACGCGCAGCATCCCTTTCAATGTTCCTAATCCATTGTTAAATACAATGTCTGATAAATTCCCATTCGATTCAAAAACCAGATTTGCATTGGCAGAACTGATTGAACTGATTAGTTTTAATGTGTTTTTTCCATCTTTTAGTTGAACACCTCCATTTTGTTTGAATACCGCTGATCCAATGTATACATTGTGAGAATTAACGCCATCAAAATATCCAGTACCAAAACGAATGGCCGCAGCTGATGCGACAGTGCGGTTTGCGATTTCAAAAATTTCGCCACCCAAATTTGGATTCCAAGTGGTGCCTAGTGCAAACTTTCCCTTGCCATCAAAATTAATTCCATTGTAATACAGGTTGAGTTTCCCATACACAGAACCCATGTCGTAAATTCCACCCAAACTCTTTAGCGTGATAAAAGGTTTCGCATCATTGATCTGCAGTGAAGTAGCAGGAATTTCTTTGCCCGTTCCTATACCTACTTTCCCCATTGTTGAAGTTGTAACTGTTGAGGATCCCTGCCAATAATCTTGGGCTTCTATTTTCGTTTGTACTGCAAAAACGACCAATAACAATAATGCTTTTTTCATTTTTCCTTAGCTTGACTGAATTAAAAAGAAAACCCCGTTGAAAAGACATGTGGTTAAATTTTATCAATGGAATTTTCAAACATGAACAAAGCATGTATAAAAAATATATGCCATGAAGGAAATAGATACGGCAAATAATAAAAGTGCGAAACGCAAAAGAAATTTGCGTTCGTCAAAAGCACCTACTTATTAAATAAACTTATTTTCTTGAACAAGAAACCCTATGGATAAAGTAAATATTTTTTGCGGAGTCCTTTGTAAACAGTCAGCTCTTCTTGCCATGAAGCACGAATTTCTTGCTCCGACATTCCTGCGATTATTTGTTTGCGCAAACGATCACTGCCGGCGAGCTGATCAAAAAATTTGGCGTAGGCGAAAAAATTTTCGGTACTGGTATTTTTATAGGCATCTATCAAATAGTGCAAATCTAAACCCTTTGCCCGTAGACTATCTACATTGCTAGCGCGCAAATCTTGACCAAAACATTTTTCATCTTTCAATAATGGATCCATGCTCTTGCCCTTAATTGGTTTGGGAGTAAAAGAAAAAGACGAAAATTTGTACTTGGGATGACCATAGGTTTCAAATGGAAACTCAGTGCCTCTGCCTACACTCATGACTGTACCTTCGAAAAAACACAGCGAAGGATACAAATAAATTGAACGCATATTTGTAAGATTTGGAGAAGGATGTTCGGGTAAATCATACACCATAGCGTGGTTGTAATTTTGCATTTTCACAATCGTCAGCGGAGAACGCAAGGTCAATGAATCGTGCAGCCATTTTTCGCCGTTCACCATTAGCGCATATTCCCCAATAGTTAATCCATGCACCACTGGAATGGGATGCATACCAACAAAAGATTTGTATTTTTTTTGGAGTACCGGTCCGTCAACGTAATTACCATTCGGATTCGGACGATCAAGCACAATCAAAGGTTTTCCATATTCTGCACAAGCTTGCATCACATAATGCAAGGTTGAAATATAAGTGTAAAAACGAGCACCAACATCTTGTATATCGAAAAGCAAAACATCGAGAGAATCCATCCACAATTTAGAAGGCTTCTTGTTTTTACCATACAGCGAAAAAAGTGGAAGTCCCGTTTTAGGATCCAATCCATCTTTCACTTCTGCGCCAGCATCGGCATCTCCGCGAAAACCATGTTCCGGTGCAAAAACATATTTTATTTTTACGCCCAAAGCCAATAAAGTATCCACCAAGTGAACATTGTCAATTCGTGCTGTATGATTGGCTATAACACCAACTCTTTTTCCTCTAAGCAAAGGAAGGTAGTTGCTGAAACGCTCAATACCCAATTTAAAAGAACTTGAATCGGATTTCACCTCTAACATCTGCTTTCCAACTAAAGGTGCAACTGCGCTCACTTTAGAAGCACATGCTATTGTAATTATAATGGCAAAAACGAAAACAATTCCTTTTAATAGGCGGGAGCTGAGCATGAATTCTTATTTTTGTAGTAAGTTGAACTTAGAGTTTTTCATAGCAAAACGAATCATACTTGGGAAGAAACATCAATCTTCCCTCACAAAATCCATTGCGAATATAGCCATTATCGGCATATCCTTAGGCGTTACGGTGATGATTTTGACTTTCGCGGTAACCACCGGATTTCAAAAACAGGTGAAAGAAAAAATCGCGAGTTTTAGCTCCGACATTGTTATTTCGTCAAACAGTGGAGACTTCTCTTTTGAAAGCACTCCAATTTCGGGTAAACAAAATTTTTACCCACACATCAGTAAAGACCCTGCCTTCTCTCACGTTCAGGTATTCGCCACCAAACCAGGCATTATCAAAACCAAAGAGAACATGCAAGGCATTGTGCTGAAAGGCATAGGCAGTGACTTCAACTGGCAGCTTTTCAATGACAACATCAAAGAAGGTGAAAAATTGAATTTAAGCGATAGCAGCAAATCGAAAGATGCCCTAATATCGCTCAAAATCGCTCAGAATTTAAAGTTAAAAATCGGCGATAAATTCGTCATTCATTTTGTATCCAAAGCACAAGGCAACGAAGACCTTTTCGCCTACAAACCCACTAAATACGCTTTCTTTGTGAAAGGCATTTACGAAACGGGAATGTTAGAAGAAATAGACAACCGTTTTGTACTCATCGACATACAACACATTCGCAAAATCAACGGATGGCAAAATGGTCAGGTGGGTGGATTTGAAGTTTTCTTAAGCAAAAACACGCTGAAGCAAGATATAAAAAATATGCTCCAACCTGAAGAGATCTTACTTGAAAGTTTGGAGCGTAAAATCTTTGACGATTATTTTTTTCTGGGCTCTGATTTGAAAGCAGAAAGCTTGTACACACGCTACCCATCCATGATGAATTGGTTGGAGTATTTGAGTGGTTTGATTTCCATCGTTATTGTGATTATTCTTATTGTGAGCATCATCAACATGTCGTCAGCATTGTTGATTTTAATACTCGAAAAAACGCAAATGATTGGCATTCTAAAAGGAATGGGCATGGCTCAAAATGGCATCAGAAAAATATTTGTTTATCAATCAGCCTTTCTAATTGGCAAAGGAATTTTATGGGGTAATATAATTGGTCTCACTCTCTGCTTTTTACAATTGTATTTTAAGTTCATACCTATGGATCCCAAAATGTACTACTTGGATACCGTACCTATCAACATAAGTGTTTTCCACCTTTTAATTGTCAACGGCATCACTCTGGTGTTTTGCTTATTGATAATGGTACTGCCTTCGTATCTTGCAGCAAAGATTCAGCCTGTAAAGGCGATTCGATTCAATTGATAAAACTGATGCGCAATAGGTACAACCATGACTTTCGTCATATTGTAAAAACCTATAGTTGATCAACTTTGCTTCATGGCAACAGCGCTTTGTTTTCATTGTGGAGATGTCGTTTTAGAACGGTTTGTAGCGAAAGGCAATGTATTTTGCTGCGTGGGTTGCCTTAACGTTTACGAATTACTGTCGTCGTCGGGACTCGTAAACTACTACGCCCTTGAGCAAGCACCAGGGTATTCTCCGAAAATCAAAGAAGATGCTTTTGCCTTTCTAGATTTGCCGTCGGCCGTTGAAAAACTGCTTGATTTCAAAAGCGAAGACATTGAAAAAGTTCGCTTGGTATTGCCCAAAATTCATTGCAGTTCCTGTGTGTATTTACTTGAAAACCTGCATAAAATAAAAGAGGGCATTAGCGCTGTAAATGTCAATTATTCGCTTAAAGAAGCCGCAATTACTTACAACCCCAGCAAAACCTCTCTCAAAGAGATAGCGCTATTGCTCAATAAAATTGGTTACGAACCGAGTTTCAAAAGAATCACCGACGATGCCCCAGCCAATGCATCATACAAAAAACAATTGTGGAAAATTGGCGTAGCTGGCTTTTGTTTTGGCAATATCATGCTACTTAGTTTTCCTGAGTATCTCGCCATTGAAGAAGTGTCTGATAATTTCAAACTCATTTTTCGTTACCTAAATGTACTGCTCATATTACCTGTACTGTTTTATTCGGGTAGCGAGTATTTCATCAATAGCATTGCTGCTCTAAAAATTAAAAAAATAAGCATCGACGTACCTTTAGCCATAGGAATTGTAGCGCTTTTCGGAAGAAGCATTTTTGAAGTTTTTTCAAATACGGGATCTGGATATTTCGACACTTTGGCCGGACTCATTTTCTTGCTTCTCAGTGGTCGCTATTTTCAAAATAAGGTCTTTGACCAGTTCTCCTTTGAACGTGAATTGTATTCGTATTTCCCCTTATCTGTGCTTCGTGGAGCAGCTGGCACTGAAGAACGCGTGCTGATCGAAGATCTGCAGCAAGGAGACATCATTAAAATCAAAAACGAGGAAATAATTCCTTGTGATGCTGAATTGCTGTCGGAAAGCATCACTGCTGACCTTAGCTTCATCACCGGCGAAGCAATGCCTAAAATATTTTCGAAAGGCAGTAGAATATACGCAGGAAGCAAGGTAATGGGACAACCAGGCGAATTCCGCGTGTTGCAAAAAACAGACAAGAGTTATCTCGCGCGCTTGTGGGACGAAGTAAAATCAAGCGGAAAAACTGACGTGCTCGAATCGCTCACAGGGTCCTTTAGTGCTTATTTCACAAGTTTGGTTTTGATTGTCGCCAGCTCCTCATTCGGCTATTATTGGTTCAATGACAATCTACCTGGCGCATTCAATGCATTAACAGCCGTGCTACTCATCACCTGCCCTTGCGCATCTGCCTTAAGCGCACCAATGGCCTTGGGAAATGCTATTCGCTTATTGGCACGCAAAGGCTTTTATTTGAAAAATGCCTTCGTACTTGAGAAAATAGCGGGCATAAAAAATGTGGTGCTCGACAAAACTGGTACGATCACCGTGGCTGAAAAAGTAGCCATTTCTTATCGTGGACTGACCATGACAGAGGAGGAATTACAATGGGTTTTCGCAAGTGTTAACGCGAGCAATCATCCTTTGAGTAGAATACTGACAGCTCATTTGAAACAAGACACAACTCCCCTCTCCCCTTCATCGTTTGAAGAAGTTAAAGGCAAAGGAATTGTGTCAGTAGTGGTTAATCAAAAAATAGTTGTGGGTTCAGCATCGTTCACCCATGCTCCTAAAATTGAAAATACTGAAATCAAGGGCTACGGATCCGTAGTACATGTTGCGATCAACGAAAGATATAAAGGATACTACTTCATTGAAAGCCGCTACCGAGAAGGTCTTTGGGATACGTTAGCAACATTAAAGGAGTACAAAAATATTTATCTATTAAGTGGTGATCAAGAAGATGAAAATCCCAAACTTGAAACTTTTTTTGGCGCTAACAGAACCTTCCATCAGAGCCCTGCAGGTAAAAAAGAGTTCATCCTTAACTTGCGTTCGCAAGGCGCAACGATGATGATCGGCGACGGCATCAACGATGGCGTTGCGCTGAAGGTAAGTGATGTTGGTGTAGCAATTTCTGATAACGTAAACTCCTTTTACCCATCGGCTCACGTAATTTTAGACGGACAAATGTTCAACGAATTACCACGAATACTGCGTTATTCAAAAACAGTGTTGACGATCATTTATTCCTGCTTGGCTTTATCCTTTTCGTACAATATTGTAGGCATGTATTATGCATGCACTTTGGGAGTAACTCCTTTATTTGCCGCAGTTTTAATGCCTATTAGCTCA
>Ga0114969_10002617_pt1 | contig 14735 bp, 12 predicted proteins | sample M_130807_MF_Meta_FD_87316 | JGI IMG/M metagenome (GOLD analysis project Ga0114969, IMG submission 87316) | Freshwater microbial communities from Lake Montjoie, Canada to study carbon cycling - M_130807_MF_MetaG | ecosystem: Environmental > Aquatic > Freshwater > Lake | place: Lake Montjoie...
AACATCGAAACCATGGCTCACTGAATCATGCGGATTGAGATTCTCTTGCGAAACAAGTTTCGGTCTCGTACCCATCCTCCACACAACTGCATAGCCAAGAATTGCTCCTGCCAAGCCACCGACACATGAAACGAAAAAACCTTGCACAAGCCGAGTGGGGAGGGTGTTCAAAAGCTCCTGCTGAATCACAATTCCGACCGGATGGAGCCCGGGCAATGCGATCGCGGCAAGAGTCGCTGCTGCGAACGTCGCAGCAACCCATCGGCGCGGCACTCTTGCACCATCAATCGCGAAAAGTGCCCACACGAGCAACATGGAGAGCAGAAACATGTGATAGGCATAAAGAAGAACAATATCCCATTTTGTTTCAAGCAGAATCCAAGTGACACCTCGATAATAATTTGGTTCACGGAGCGGAATATTCATGCCTCCAGAAATCAGTTCTGCGAAATAAAAGAGCAGGAACGTGCCTGCCAATATTCCTTCTACCAGTGGGTATCGCGGCGAAATGGCCGAACTGCACAAACGACATCGGCATATTAAAAACAGCCATCCTAAAACGGGAATGTTGTCTCGTAAGCCAATCCGTTGGCCACACGTTGGACAATACGATCTTCCGAAAACCACTGATCTTCCAAGAGGCACGCGGTATGCGACGACATTCAGAAAACTTCCGATCATGCCACCAAGAGCACAAAACCATGCTGCCGCCAACGCATCCACCGACCAGATTCGCATCAACTCGGTTTGCGACATATCGGAGTCAATGCGTTGCAGCGCTGCGATTGACTGCGGCCACATCTTTTCCACGAACGGCAAAACAATCATGTACGCCACGAACAAGCCGGCGATTGCAACACACAGACCGCGACGCCACGACCACCAAGAGGCCGTCTGCGGATCCGTTTTAAGATCGTATTCGTTTTCAGGCATCATCGAAATCACAAAACACTCTTTTTACATCCAACAGACCGCTGTACGAAGGGCTTCGTTGGAGAGCCTACCATCCTGAAATTGAGTATACTGAACAACCATTTTTACCCGATTTTAAAGCCGAATATTGATTCATCGACTTTCAATATGGCATCTGTGCTCGTGAAAAGTTCCGCTGAACGGAAGTCGAACTTTCGTCTGGCCTGAAATCTTCTCTCCCGGCATGATCTATCAACATCGAACGCGTCATGTATGCCCCCACATCTTCAACCATCTGAAGACATGCATGAACAAACTTCTTCGTATCGCAGAAAGCACTTCGTGCCAGACTGTTCAAAAACAGAACTCTTTGAAGAACCTGACACTCATGTCGGCTCTCCACAGCCGAAACAAAAGACGATTCTGCGAATCGTTCTTCGTGCCTTGGCAACCGCCATACTGGTCGGATTGCTGGCGAGAAATTTAAATTGGCAGGGCTTGGTTGACTCTCTGGAACATGTTGAGTGGAGTTGGTGGCTGGGAGGACTTGTTGTCGCGAATGTATCCCAGGTTCTCAGTGGCATTCGCTGGGCGGGACTGGCGCGACCTCTTGGTTTTCATTTCTCGATTCCAAGCTACATCGGCCGGTATTACGAAGGCATGTTTTTCAGCCTCTGTCTCCCCACATCGATTGGAGGTGACGTCGTCAAGGCTTACCGTCTCGCCAATTCAACGCACGGCAGAATGGTCGCGGGCTGTACCGTAATCGCCGATCGACTCGCCGGACTGTCGGCTCTTGGAGTGCTGGTGGGAACATCTTTTACCAGCGATACTTTCAACCTTTCAATCTGGCCGACACTGCTGGTGGGAGCCTCTCTTTCGGGCCTACTCGTTCTCATCACGTCGCTGAGCGTCGTTATGCTCAAGGGAGTCGTGGGATTCATTCCTGCTCACAGTTCGGTCGGTCATTTTATTGCGAAACTTCTTCCTTATCAAAAACGACCTATTCTGATCATACGCGCGATTGGTTGGAGTCTTCTTGTACAACTCTCGGGGGCAATCTGTGTCTGGTTGATTGCCTGTGGACTCCACATTGATATTCCGCCGTTCAAGTGGTTTTTGATTGTGCCACTCGTCGCACTTCTAACGGTGCTTCCACTCAGCATCAGTGGCGTAGGTATTCGAGAGGGTGGGCTCGCTCTTCTTTTGAATCCCGAAGGGATTTCGACTGAACAATCCGTGGCGCTTGGTCTCCTCTGGTTTCTCACAACAGTTATCGGGGGCCTGATTGGTGGGTTCATTTTCTTTTTAAATCGATCGCATACACACTCACCAAACAATTCAGACCCAGTAACACATTTGCCGAAAAACATTTGAGAAGCGTTCTCCCGAAAACATCCTTAGGTGTTTCGACGGATCGCATCGAACATGAGGAGAGACGCGATTGTTTTGGCATCCTCAATTCTTCCGTCGAGACACATTGCAATTGCGTCACTCCAAGAAACCACGTTGAGTGTGATATCTTCTCCAGGTTCGAGTGCCTGCGGCCCTGCCGAAAGTCCTTCGGCAACAAACACGTGCATCCGCTCGCACAGAATACCTGGCGACATCCAGTACGAACCGATGGGCCGAACCGTAACGGCCGCGTAGCCAGTCTCCTCAGAAAGTTCGCGACGAGCAGCCTGTTCAAGTTCTTCCGGCCGATCAAGGGTCCCCGCGGGCAGTTCAAGAAGCGTCGCTCCAACCGCTGGACGACGGTTCGCAATCAGGCAAATACGATCACCTTCGATCAGAGGAATGATCACAACACTTCCCGGATGCTCAATCACCTCCCGCAATCTCACGGGCGAACCTTTCTTATTTTCTTCAAACTGCACGATCTGAAATCGCTTTGATTGATAGACCACCACGCCCTGTGGGCGTAACTGAGAATCCAGAGTGTGAGAGGCCCTCACGGGATCGGTCATATACATACTCCCCTTCTTTTTGTTTCACGAAGAGACAGTTTTTGATGACTCTTCAAAAAAATACTTTTTGTTTTTATCTTCTTTACCGACGACCCTTCACGAAACACACATACCCATGCCAACAGAAAGTCCGGAAGAACTGATCCACACTGCGACCGCGCTCTTTGAACGTGCACGAGGAAAAATCCTCACCAACACGGTCACGGGACAAGAGCAAAAGGAACTCCTCATCGGTTTTCGTGTAGGTGGCGAGGCTAGCATCTATCTGCCACATGGGTTGGCGTGTCATTTTAATTCGGCAGGAGAGTTGCGCCGGGCTTTTTATGGCGATCTTCTTTACAAGGCAGTCCACGGAGATTTTGTCGCGATTGAACGCCAGCCCGGAGGGTTGATGGTGCTGAATGACTCCAGCGGTGATCGACAACACATGATCATGTCGGTAATTTCCTCAAGTCTTTGTGACATAAAGCAATGCGCCACTGCTGGCGAGATCGATTGGATTGACTGTCGCTGTAATCGTATATCCGACGGGATTTCCCCTGAATTATTGCCGGGGAAAATAAATGATTGGCTCTGCAGGCTCTCGCTTCCCCCGATCATCGCAAGAAGTCCACGGGTGGACGGAAAACCGGTGGGTCGACGGAGGGATCGCGATCGATAGTTATTTTAAAAACATACCATTCTCTTTCTTAAGCTGGGGCGCGTGTCGGCAATGTTGTTTGTTCGATGGTGACTGACTTTAATGAGCCATCAACGTCTACTTGCAGCCCCGACATCTCCGCACTGGCTCGATTATGTAACATCGCCAGCGAGAGTATTTTTCCAGTCGTACGCCACCGACAAGAGCTTCCGACGACCCCTACTGTCGACCCTTGCATTGTCACGCTCGTTCCGGGCTCTGGAATCTCGTTCGACAGGATCGAAAGGCAAACAATTCGTTTATTGACATGCCCCATGGCATCAATCCTTGCAACCGTCTCTTGCCCCAAATAACAACCTTTTGTGAAACTGATCGCCTGAGAATTTCTGCCTAATTCTTGCGGAAGTGTTTTGGCTGGAATATCCACTGCAGAAGGTCGGCCATATTCAATTCGTTTCGTTTCAAAAGCTTCTCGAGACACCGTGGAAATCTGTATCTGCAAAAGAATGTTTTCCATTTTTTGAAAACAATCCGACTTCATGAAAAGTACAAATCCCTCCGTCCCAGTCCAGTCGACGCATTCGATACGTATGGAATCACCACTCACAACCACCACTCGATGATCGAGAGCCTGATCGGGAAGCGACTGAGGCAATAGTTTTTCAAGACGGGACCGAGCCATGGGACCACCGATATACATCGATTGATACTCGAGAGTTTCATCAACGCTCTCAAATGACTCTCGGATGTGGTACCGCTCCAGATGCTCTCGAAGTGCCCCTGACACTCCAGGATCGGCATCAATCAAAACTCCTTCTTCCGTTCGCAGAATCTGAACAAACCAGAGCACCCACCCGTGAGAATCGAGAATAAAGCTCTCCGTTCCTTGACCGACCAGGAGCTTCGAAACGCTTGCCGTCGTAAAGCTGTCCGTGAATCGAACGGCGTCGGATCCAGTCATTAAAAGTCGCGATCGCGACCCCAGATCCACCCAACCGCAATCCTCGTCCAGCAGTTCAAGTCCGTTGGGACGATACTCAATCGGAATTTCAGCGGCTTTTTCAGAAGTTTTCATGCGGTCCAGAGGCTCCTTCGGGAATTCTTTTTTACAAAATCGTCGAGGGTTTGATCGCTCGTATTGGGTCAATCCACAAAGTGTCCGGCTGACCTTAGAACAATCCGAGGTTACCACGTCAGAGTTCATCCACATTTTCGGCTCAAAGCTTAGAACTGTTTATTTTTTGCTTTCTGTTCGAACGAAATCAAAACAGTCTGCGTAGTTACTGAAACTGCGAGCAATTCGCAGGCGGTGACAAAGAACTGAGAAATTCTGTTTTAAACAAAATTCTGACGTTCTGAGTTGCCGGGTTTGGTATGCTTGGTCCGTGGGACCCGCAGGCAAGGCCGGTCTCCCTCTCCGGGCAAAAGTTGATTTTTCTTCCTCATCATACGCTCGCATTCCCTTCGATCTGTATTCGGGATCGGTCTGCGCGCTAATGATGCTTCTGACGCTTCATTTGCCGGTCTTTGAGTGAACCTTTTTTTGGGCACTCACATGCCCGGCAATAAATGAGACGGTGGTAGGGGAATCAACTTCAGGGCAACTTACGGGCTCTCAAGTAAAGAGCCTTGAGGAGATTCGCAGCGATGGCTACAGCACACTATGAAAATGACTGCCGTGACGGTTTCGATGATTCGCATGATCCACATGGCTCACATGATGCAAGGCTTTGCTCTCAAGACCTTGATCAAGGTGGGAGTTCTCATGGAGAGAAAACTTTTCGAAAACTTTCTGCCCACCGTCGCCTGAAAATAAAATTGCACAGAATTTCAGAGGTTCGCCATCGTCAGGGAGTGACGCTTCGCAATGTCGCTCGCCGACTCGGTCTTGAACTCTCGGTTGTTCGACGCCAGGAAGAATCTGACTGCGACTTGAGGCTCACTGATTTGTTGCTGTGGCAGGAGGTGCTCGAAGTACCTGTTGGTGAACTTCTTGTTGAAGCAGAAGGTCAACTCTCAGGTCCAATACTCGAACGAGCACGCATGGTTAAATTAATGAAGACAGCCGCTGCCATCCGTGAACGGGCCGGAGACACTCCCGTCGGTCGTCTCGTCGGCATGCTCGTGTCTCAAATTCTTGAAATTATGCCTGAGCTGGAAAATGTTACGCCTTGGCATACCGTAGGACAACGTCGCACGCTTGATGAACTCGGCCGAGTTGCTCAGAATCCTGTACAGGAATCGCTCTTTCGAAATGAGAACCATTCGTATTGATTTTGGTATTCCAGCGGAGAACTCTTCAGACCTCTTTTTTCGTATTTGCAGCGAGAATAAGGGTCAGAATGCTGTGGAGGGTTTTTTGAAATGTTCTTGGCATCTTCATCTTGAGGCGATTCATTGCCTTGCCTTAAGATCATTTCATTGATTCTGGCTGGGGAGCTACTCCAGTCGATCAACGCAGAATCTTCTTTCGAGAGACACCCCTTAGGGAGTTTGCCGTGCATTCGCTTGTGGGAGTATTGGGCATCACTGTCGTACTTTTTCTGACCGTTGCCGTCACCGCCAAGATGATTCTCGGCAAATAGCTTTTGAAAACCTGTTTCAGAGTATTTATTTTTCTAAAACAGTTTCTGCAATCGCATTGATTCGTGCGTGAAAATCATGCGCGGTTGATGCAAATCTATTCAGGTTGTCTTTTTAAGAGTACCCGGCTCAACATGCTGCCAGCGATACGTTCCACTGACGCCCACAAAAAGAACTCCAAAACATGCGAACAGCGTTGTTCCCAGTACAAGCCACGCTGCGATCGCAAGCCAGAAATAGTCTCTGAGCCATACCCGAGCTGGCGGTTCGTCGCTTTTTCGAACTTTTCTCTGAACCGGTCCATCGAGACCTGATTGCTTTCGCATGTCTTCGCGAAAAGACTCCCAGTTTTCCTGAACCTCCGGCCTTGCAAGCGACTCGAGCCAGCGATCCCTCACAGAAAGTAGCAGCAGTACTGGCACTATCATGGTGAGCATCCAAGTCGAGAAAAGTACTGCTACCGACGCACTTCGTACAATTGAACGTGAACTGGATGCCGTGAAGCTCTTTTTAAATGGCTTTTTTCTCAGAGAATACTTCATACGCTTTTCCTTTTCTCTTCGAGGATCGATTACGCACAACCATTCTTCACGGTTATTTGCTATTTTCTTTTTGTAAGAACCGCTGCGACCGATTCGACAGCACATCTCCCGGCAGGGTCGCCGCAGGCCACCATTTCCTCACGATTGATTTTTCACTGTTTTCTAACGTCGGAAACGATCTGGTGAGCTTTCCCGACCGCCGTTACCATTCGCCCCTTCCTGAGTGCCTTTCCTTATTTCACATTTCCGAGCCTGCATTCGACATGCACACCACATCACTTATCTGTCGTATCTTTGCATGTTCGCCCTTGTGGTGCAGCACATACATGCGACTTTTTGGCATCCGATTCTCTTTCCAGAAATGGCTGGGGCACGCAGTCGCCGTTCTTATCGCCTCGACCTGCATCCTATTCTCGATGAAAGAATCGTGTGCTCAAGGGGGGTGGTTACCTGTTGGTTGGTTTTCTTCAGCTGCAATTCTCCCTGATGAAATGTTTCCGTTAAATGAAAAAGATGGGCCATGGCTCGTTCTTGCCACGACCTTTCGCGGTGATGGTGCAAGAGACGATGCTCGTCAATTGGCCCAGGAACTTCGGAAAAAACACAGGCTCACGGCGTACACGCACGAGAAAGCATTCGATTACACAGGTGCTCAAGAAGGGCTCGGCCTGAACCCTGACGGAAGCCGAAAGAAGATGCGATACGTAAACAATGAGCAGATTCTTGAAGTCGCAGTGCTCGTTGGCGATTTCGCGTCGTTTGATGATTCACGTGGCCAAAAAATGCTCACCACAATAAAGACCCTGCAACCTGATTCGCTCTCCGCTGAAAGTGGAAGGAGTCAGGCGTTTTCAGATCTTCGACGAATGGTCGGCGCTGGAAAAAATAAAAACACAAAAGGGCCAATGCATCTGGCCTTTATAACTCCGAATCCCCTTTTACCGAAGGAATTCTTCTCACGTCCCCAGCTTGATGATCTTGTTCTCGAAATAAATTCTGATGTGAAACATAGCTTGCTTGATTGTCCAGGACGGTACAGCGTGCGAGTTGCTGTTTTTGCTGGTGCCACAATGTTTGAACAACAAAGTGATCATGCTTCTGAAAAAAAGAAGAGCGACAAAATGGAGAGCCTTCTTGTCGATGCGGCCGAAAAAGCTCATCGTCTCACGGAATCATTGCGCCGACAAGGATGGCACGCCTGGGAGTTTCATGATCGTGAATCGAGTATTGTTTGTGTTGGAAATTTCCAGCAGATTATGATTCCTGCATCCGATGGATCGACCATTGTTGATCCCGAAATTACGCGGATCGTAACGAAACTCGGCGCCGACCCTCAGAAAATGGCGGCTGGTGTTATTCTTCCACGTTCGGTTGACGGCATTATGCTCGAAATTCAGCCGAAGACTATCGATGTTCCTCAGCGTCCGACCGTTTCCCGTTAACATTGCGGTCACGGTCAGCGTATTTTAAAAATGAATCGGCCAACGCCTTCATTTTTTTACAACGTTCGTTCAGCATCGGTCTGCGTGTTGCGCAAAGCTGCCTTGGAGCGATTGGCCTACGTCTCGTGACGTCAGTAAACTGACAAGGCACAATCAGAATCTGGTGACAATGCATTATTTCTCGGAGCATTTTTCATGGAACTCGTTCTGGGAACTCGCAACTCTGGAAAAATCTCTGAACTCAAAGAGCTCTGCCGTCCGCTGGGAATTCAGGTTTGCTCTCTTGAGTATCTTTCAAAAGCGATCCATGTTGAAGAGATCGGCGTTTCGTTTCTCGAAAATGCTACTTTAAAGGCTGTACTCCAAGCAAAAGCCTTAGGCCGCTTTGTTCTTGCGGAAGACAGCGGTCTTGTCGTCGATTCTCTCAACGGAGAACCTGGGATTTATTCGGCTCGATGGTCGGGGGAACATGCCTCCGAGAGCGAAAATAATCGCACTCTTCTTTCTCGCATGAAGGAGTTTCCGCACGAGCGTTGTGCGCACTATGAATGCCACGCGGTTTTGTCAGATCCTTCTGGAAACGTTGTTGCGCACTCGTCAGGATCCTGTCACGGCGACATCGCCACGTCGCTTCGAGGAATTGCAGGTTTCGGTTACGATCCGCTCTTTATTATTCGTGAATACCACAGCACATTTGGTGAGCTCAGTGATATGGTGAAGTCAGTCATCAGTCACCGCGCTCGGGCCATGAGGGCACTTCTTCCTGTTCTCGAGAATCTGACTCAGATTTCGTTCAAACAATAGTTCGTTGTGCCGTCGATTTTTCTCGACCAACGGGTATCTGGTATTTGGGACAAAAGAATAATGTTTCACTTTCGTATATTGATCTGGCGTGGGGCGATTATTACGAGACATTTTGTCATTTTCACATGTGTTCTTTTTTCACTGCAGACCAATCCTTTACGCGTGGTGGTGTTTGTAGATGCAGCGGAGCCAGAAGCGATTTCTGAAGGCGTGCAATATCGTGTTTCACAGTTAACGGCAGAATTAAACGCTCCTACACGACACGTTCGCGAAGAATCTCAGCAGATTCTTGAATCCATGGGGGCCGAGATTCTTCCGCTCCTGACAACATTGCTTCCCACCGTCAAAGGCGAAGCGGCCTTTCGACTGCGAGCCATCTGTTCAACGCTTGAGGCTGCAGAAACGTTGGCTTCGGTAGAGCCCACGACTCTTTCGTTTCATCGCGATAATGTTTCGATCACTGAACTTTTTGCAGACGTTGAATCCCGTTCTGGAAACACACTTCCCCTTTCATTAACACTTTTAGAACACTCTGAAAAAACAATGCCTCTGAGCGTTTCCTTCCAGAGATCTACTTACTGGGAAACCATCGATTCAATTCTCGCGCAGGCCAAGCTTGCTCTTCTTGTAAATGACATCGGTGCCCTCGTTACACTTCCAGAAAACGATGCCGACGACGAAAACGTTTCCTCCGTAGCAGCAGGACTACTCCGAATAACAGTTCGAGATTCTCGATCCACATGGATTCCGTCAGCACCAGAAAAACGCATAAAACTTATGCTTGAAATTCTCTGGGAACCGCGACTACAGCCGCTTCTCCTGCGATTGCCAATGGTTTCTGTGTTTGGCGATGGCCCTCAAGGACAATCTTTCTCTGTTGGCTCGCGGGCTGCGACACTCGAAGCAGTCGTCCATGCTACCCCTGGCTGGACAAGTTTTCCTGTTGTGTTGGACGTACCGGCGCATCCTAGTGAACTCTCTCTTCTTCGTGGCACCATTCACTTGTGGCTTCTGGGTCGAGAGCATCCCTTTACTTTTAAAAAGCTTGGCCCATTCCTGACTGATAATCCTTCTACAGAATCGATGGGTTCGGCACATGTCACGCTCGAAGGAATCCAAGTTGTTGATGACGTCGCAGAGGTGATCGGATCGATTCGATATGCCACTCCCTCTGAAGCTCTTGATTCTCATCACACGTGGCTCGCAGATCGAGCAATGACACTCATCTCACCGGATGGCACTCGACACACATCGAAAGAGACCACTGTTCTTGCTCGTGATACCAGCGGTATGCGCATTCGAAGTCACTTTGACGTTGATCACTTTTCTCAAGATTTTCTCGAATGTTCTTCAATTGAATGGCGACTCCCTCTGGTCATCCATAACATTCCAGTCGACTTCGCGCTTCGTGATATTTCGCTGCCTCCCAAAAATGCCGGGAAACCTACTCCTCATCAAGATCAATAACACCTGAGAGCGTCATTCGTCTCTGACTACAAAAAAAAGATTTTTGTTCTGCGGATGCGTTCCTTAGAAGGCTCGGGGTTTGCTCGATGGCATTTTTGTAGCCGTCTCGCTCCTACCGCATCCGCAGGAACCATTACATTTCATGATTTCTAAAACGAGCCACCGCTCTTGTGCCACGGCACAGAAAAACAGGAACACAAACGTTGCCTAGGGCGCAGATTGTTTCCATTGAATCTGCAAACCATTTGGAATTTAGACCAAGCCCGTCAGTGGCCCGTCGATGCAGTAGTCAGGATTCCCAAACCGGTTAAGTTCCAGATGCCCCATGGCATGAGCCAGCGACAGGAGAAGTCTATTGTGTGGAAGATTTTGAAATTGCATCGCACGCCCGGTTGTGAACCCAAGACCGCTTCCCACAAGTACCCACGGAATGTCGTCGAGCGTGTGAGAATTGCCCTCGCCGAGTTCATTCGTCCACACAATAGTCGTGTGATCGAGCAGACTTCCGTCGTTTCCAGGTTCCGGAGTTTCCGCCAAACGACGTGCGAGATGGGCAACTTCACCTGCGTACCACGCATTGATTTTCACGAGTTTTTCTTGTGCGATTCCATTGGAATTGGGTTCGTGTGAAAGATCGTGCTGTCCTTCGTCGACCCCAAGCCATTTCATGCGAGCCTGACCAACCGAGTTTGTGAATTGGAGTGTTGCTACCCGAGTAAAATCTGCAGCGAGCGACGCCACCACAAGTTCAATCTGCATGCGACTGATCTTCGGCATCTGGTCATTGTCTTGAAGAACTCCCAGCTCTATCTTCGGTTCGGGATGAGAATTCGCCGAGACATTCTGCGTCAGTTCCTTCTCTAAATCTCGCACTAGCGATGTATGTTCCTCCAACAGGCGACGGTCTTCGGCGGGGAGCACCAAGGCAATGCGTGCAAGATCCTCGCGAATATCGTCGAGCACGCTTTTGACGCTCTCCTGATCGTTCAGCCGGCCGTAGAGCTTTGCAAACATCTGATACGGGTCATCGATTGGGGCAACGGGTTTATTGGGTCCGGCATAGACCATGCGGGTCCATGTGTCGGCGCGATCTGGCACAAGAACACCGAATTCAAGTGAACCAAAGCGTGTTCGTGTTTCTTCACGAGATTGCAAATAGTTTTTAATTTCCTGATCGATTGAAGGCCCGCTCGACCAGCCAGCCGGGGTATCGGAGCCACCTTGAATGTTTCCTGGAAAGAGTTCCGTCCCGGTGAGTAGGCACCCCATGCCTCGCATGTGACCGTCGCCGTCGCCTCGCACCTTGTCGCAAACGCCTTTCAGCACCAGCATGCGATCCCGAAACGACTCCAGTGGCGCAAGTATTGGCGGCAGTGATTCAAGTTTTCCTTCCTGCTTTGGCCAAAACAAATCTTTCACAACACCATCGGGGCTAAAGACAATCAAGAGGCGTTTTTTGGTCAGTCCAGAAATCGTTCCTGCAAAGCTCGATAGATTCCCCACAAAAGGTAAAACAGCAGCCGAGATGCCACACTCTTGGAGAAACCTCCGGCGGGAACGAATGGGTTTCATCGAAAAGATTCTCTCTCTCAAAAAGTTGGGTGCCGAACAGTTCACTCACTTTATCGGCACATTGGACAGACTCTGTTTTTAAATTTTACGGTTTTATGGCAGGACCTGTAAAAAGAGGCAGCGATGGTATTTCAGGCTTATTTTCTTTGTTTTTTTGCAACGCCTCACCAGATGGAGTCTTTCCGAGAGCCTCTTGCACCATAATCTCTACCACAAGTTTCTGCATGTGAAAACCATTGGCCTCAAATGATAGCCGCAGTTGCTGGAGGGCATCTGCACCAAAAGCCCGTATTGGTTGCTGCACGAGTGCATGAAACAGTCGTTCGATAAACGCTTCTTGAACGAAAGAACTCGCGACGAGATATTTCCCGAGCTCCCGGGCTCCTGAAAAGTGCACTCTCTCTCCCATCGGCGGCTGATACTCGCCAACGGCATCAATTGTCATTGCCTTTTCTTCTGTTCTTAAACGACCAATTGCGTCAAAGTTTTCAAGTGCGAATCCAAATGGATTGATCGTCGAGTGACAGATTTGGCAGGCGCTGGCACTGGTTTGCAACGAGACTCGCTGTCGCGTGGTCAGATTGGGATGCAGATCGGGAGAAAGTGGCGCAACCGCATCCGGCGGGGGACGCAGTACCCGACCCAAAATACTGCGCACAACAAATACACCACGGTGGATGGGTGACGAGACATTGCGGTAAGACAATACTGACATCAGATACGGATGCGATAAAAGTCCCGACCGTAACATCGGATCAATTTCAATATTTTGAAAATCCGCATCGGCAGGAAGCACGGCTCCATAAAGCGGTGCGAGTCGTCCATTGAGCGGAATGCTTGTCGCTGTAAAAAGCTGTCGAAAATCCGATGCTTCACTCCAGAATATTTCCTCGACAAATGCGTCGAGCGAGACACGAAGATCGGAAGCTATTTCTGGCGAGAATTCAGGATACTTATCAGGATCCTTGAAAAGTTCTGGAATTCCGTCAACCCGCAACCACGCCATAAAGAACGTTCGTATTTTTTGTTTGGCTTTTTGATCCTTGAGCATGCGCCTTGCCTGCGCGGTAATGTGCTCTGAAGTCAGAAGTTGATTATTTTTCGCCGCTTCAATCAGTTGCTTGTCAGGAAGCGAATCCCAAAGCCCAAGCGAAAGCCGCGACGCTGTTTCAAACGGATGAGCCTCGAGGCCAGGTGATTGAACCAGATGCTGATAGAGAAAACGGGGAGATTGAAGAACCATCAACACTGACCATTTTACGGCTTCTGCTGTGTTGCGACCTTGGGCAAATGCAATCGAAAGTAACCACGACTGCTCGGCCTGAGACAACGGACGCCGCCACGCCGTCTCGGCCCATCGCACGACAAATTGCCTGATCTTTTCTTCTCTTTTCTCGTCATCCGGTTTCGTGTTTGCAAGTAGATCGATTCTCTCCACGACGTACCCGGCCGTTTCGATCGCGGCATCAGTGGCTCCCCGCAGCCATTCTTTTGACACATCCGTTCCTCGCTCGTATCCAATGCTCCGATCGTCGGGAGGAAACGCTGCTGTTGAGACAAATACTTCCGGAACGCTCGTCGGCGTAAGACAGCGACTTGGAACTATCTCTTCGACTCCTCCCGGGGGTTTCCACTGGAGTCTGATGGATGCTGGGACTTCCGGCTTTTCTTGCTTCTCGTTGTCAACTCCTTGATTGGCTTTCGAAAACTCTAAAAGCAACGGATACGCCCTGCCGCCGAGCAAATAGATCGAGCCTCGAAACTCCTTGTCGTCTCCTGATTTCACATAGGCATCAATGAAGGCGGTCTGATGATCGTTCACAAATAATCTCACCGAATGTTCGGTGTGCACGATAAATTCGTGAACTCCAGTCTCGCGGGGAATCACACTTCCCCGCCAGCGAATCGCAAATCGATGTGATTGAAATCCCTCAGGCGCCGGCGCGGCGGTACCAAAATTCATGGAAACAACCGGGTCAATCCTCTGAATCACTCGCTTGTTACCATCAAAATTTCGACCGTTAAAATATTCTGCGTCGAGCCCGTGATGCCTATCGAGCGTGGGCACATCACTGCGAAAACTTCCCACCAGATCTGCCACGCAGTTTCGATACTGTCGCACGGTCAATCTGGTCAGATCGATTCTGGCCGGTCGAATACGATCTCTGGCCACTGGCGAATAGAATGTTTCGTGAATATAAGTCGCAACTTTTCTGGCATCCTCTCCGACACACGCCGAGGGATCGTCTTCGGGCATTGTTTCGTCGATCACTTTTTCTAGTTGAAGGACCGACAAAACACCGGCGAGCGGTTCGGGGTGTTGAACAGTTCCTTCCCCTGAATTTCCATGGCAGCTCGCACACTTGAGGCGATAGATTGTTGCTCCTTGAGAAGAATCGTCAGCCCTGCACGGAAATGCCGCCGCGACGGTCCCCACAATCACAAAGCCGAACCAGCGACCGATGATTGGAACGCTCATTCTGAACATTGTCACAATCTTTCCTGCGATTCGAACCGATATTCCAAAACTCAACGTACGCTCAACTCTTTTATCCAGACTCACGCACGATCAAAGAACACCCGAATACAAGAGGGTTTTAACTCTGCTGGGAAATCGTCTTTTCAACAAAGGCGTAACACAACATATGAAGGATATGCATCTGCACATCCTCAACCCGGCCGTAGTGCGTTTCTTCTACAACAAGCAGATAGTCGGCCAATTCGACACACTTTCCTCTTCGACCACCGACGAGCACAATCGTTGTCATACCTTTTTCTCTGGCCCACTCGAGTGCTTTTACGACGT
>Ga0114969_10002618_pt1 | contig 14734 bp, 7 predicted proteins | sample M_130807_MF_Meta_FD_87316 | JGI IMG/M metagenome (GOLD analysis project Ga0114969, IMG submission 87316) | Freshwater microbial communities from Lake Montjoie, Canada to study carbon cycling - M_130807_MF_MetaG | ecosystem: Environmental > Aquatic > Freshwater > Lake | place: Lake Montjoie...
TAGGAGAAACTTTCCAATTACAACTTATCAATCAACTTATTGTTGAGAAGGATTTTTCACACACTATTCTCGACGTGTTAGAATCAACACACTTCGAAAACAAGTATTTCAAAACACTTGTTCAACTGATAAAAGAGTATTACATCAAGTATGAATGCTCACCTTCCTTTGAAACACTTTATCAAATTGTTAAAAGTGAATTTCCACAAGAACTGATGTTGAAGATATTGAATGACACAATATCAAAAATTCAAAAAGCCCCCATCGATGGTCTTGCCTTTGTACAAGAAAAAGCCCTGAAGTTCTGTAAACAACAAGAATTACAGAAAGCCATTACCAAATCGCAAAAGATATTGGATAGTGGGGAGTTCGAAAACTACGACAAGTTAGAGGAATTGATTAAATCAGCTCTTCAGATTGGAGAAAACAACAAAAACATTGTAGATGTTTTCGATGATCTCGAGGACCTTCTTAAAGAAGATTTCAGACACCCAATTCCTATGGGTATACCTGGTATCGACAACCTATTAAAAGGTGGACTAGCAAAGGGAGAAATAGGTGTAATACTCGCTCCGACAGGGGTTGGTAAATCGACCATTCTTACTAAGATCGCAAACACAGCGTTCAACTTAGGATTCAACGTACTTCAAATATTTTTTGAGGACAACTTGAAAGTAATCCAAAGAAAACACTTCACACTTTGGACTGGAATTTCTCCCGATGACTTACCAAATCATAAAGATGATGTAATCGCTAAAGCTGAAGAAATCCGAAACACTTCTCAAAATAATTTATACCTTAAAAAACTAGCATCAGATACATATACTATGACTCAAATCAAAAGTATGGTAAGAAAAATGATAGCGGACGGTAATCCAATTGATATGATTGTTTTGGATTATATCGATTGTGTCGTACCTGATAAAAACTTGGGAGATGAATGGAAAAGTGAAGGTTCTGTGATGAGGGGATATGAGGCGATGTGTCATGAAATTGGTGTTGCAGGTTGGACTGCAACCCAAGGAAATAGGAGTAGTATATCCTCTGAGATCGTAACTACCGATCAAATGGGTGGATCTATTAAGAAAGCACAAGTTGGTCACGTAATTATTACAGTTGCTAAGACCTTACAACAAAAAGAAGCGGGTCTTGCGACAATGGCCGTTACGAAGTCTAGAATAGGTAAGGATGGAGTGGTATTTGAAAATTGTAAATTTGATAATGAAATGCTCGTTATTGATACAGAAAATTCTGTAACTTTCTTAGGATTCGAAGAGAACAAAGAAGAAAGAAAAAGAGACAGAATTAAAGAACTTATGGAACAAAGACAACAAAGATTGTCAGAAAAAACAAACAACTAATTTAAATTTAATAACTATGGAAAAGATTTTACAAGAAAATCCGAATCGTTTTGTCCTATTCCCAATCCAACATGAAGATTTGTGGAAACTCTACAAACAAGCCCAATCTTGTTTTTGGACAGCTGAAGAAATTGATCTACAACAAGACCTAACTGATTGGGAAAAATTAAATGAGGGTGAAAAATATTTTGTCAAGAATGTATTGGCGTTTTTCGCCGCCTCAGACGGGATCGTAAATGAAAACCTTGCTGAAAACTTCGTAAAAGAAGTTCAGTATACTGAAGCAAAGTTTTTTTACGGGTTTCAAATCATGATGGAAAACGTTCACTCAGAAACTTACTCTCTGTTGATTGACACCTATATCAAAGATAAAGAAGAACAAAATATATTGTTCAATGCAATAGAAACTATTCCTGCCGTTAAGAAGAAAGCGGACTGGGCACTTAAATGGATTGGATCGTCCTCCTTTACGGAAAGGTTAATTGCCTTTGCGGCAGTAGAGGGTATATTCTTTTCTGGTTCATTTTGTTCAATCTTTTGGCTTAAAAGACGTGGATTAATGCCTGGGTTGAGTTTTTCCAATGAATTAATATCTCGGGATGAGGGACTACATACCAATTTTGCGGTTCATTTGTATCGTCATCACATCCAAGACCAACTATCAAAAGAGAGAGTTTTAGAAATTCTAACCTCAGCACTTACGATTGAAAAAGAGTTTATTACCGAATCACTTCCAGTAGATTTAATCGGAATGAACTCTAAACTAATGTGTCAGTACTTGGAGTATGTTACTGATAGACTGTTAGTTGATTTGGGTATTGGTAAAGTTTATAATTCAGAAAACCCATTTGATTTTATGCAAAATATTGCATTAGAAAACAAAACAAACTTTTTTGAAAAACGAGTATCTGATTATTCTAAACGAGGGGTGGGGGATGTAATTGAAACCAAAGAAATAAATTTTGAAGAAGATTTTTAAAAATAAAAAGTAATGGAAGTTGTAAAAAGAGACGGAACAAGAGAATATGTGAAATTTGAAAAAATTTCATCAAGAATCAAAAAGCAAACATATGGTTTGAATGAAGATTATGTTGATTACTTTGAAGTATCAAAAAAAGTAATTGCTGGTTTATATGACGGAGTGTCAACGGAGGAACTAGATCGATTGGCTGCGGAAACATCAGCATCACTAGTAACTAATCATCCTGATTATTCTACTTTGGCGGCACGTATTGCGATTACGTCGTTGTATAAAAGAGTTGATAAAAGGTTCACTGCTACAGCAGATAAGTTATATCATTACATCAATCCTAAAACAGGTGAGAAAGCGGGTATGATTTCAGATGAAGTGTACAAAGTAATTGTTCAACACGGAAAAGAATTGGATGTGATGGTTGTCCATGATCGTGATTTTAATTTTGATTACTTTGGTTTCAAAACCTTAGAAAAAAGTTATCTACTTAAAATGTTTGGTGAGGTTGCAGAAACCCCCCAACATTTATACATGAGGGTTGCTGTAGGTATTTGGCTTGATAATTTGGAAATGGTACAAAAAACCTATGATATGTTATCACAAGGGTTATTTACCCATGCAACACCTACGTTATTTAATTCTGGAACCAAACGACCACAATTGAGTTCTTGTTTCTTGTTAGATATTGATGATGATTCAATTCCTGGAATTTACAAGACATTATCAGATTGTGCGGTGATATCTCAAAATGCTGGAGGTATAGGTGTAAATATTCACAAAATAAGAGCTAAAGGTGCTTATATTAAAGGAACCAATGGATCTTCAAATGGTATTATTCCTATGTTGAAGGTGTTTAATGAAACTGCCCGGTATGTTGATCAGTGTTTTGTTCCAGATACAAAAGTTAAAACAAATCTTGGTTATAAAAAAATTTCAGAGATTACTGTTGGTGATATGGTTTTGAATTCAAACGGTACTTACAATCCAGTATCAAATGTCAAGAAGTTCGAAAAGAAAGAAAGAGATTTTATAACCATCAATTCTTCTATTGGTGAGAATACTGTAACACGAGGGCACCTATATCTTACAATAAAAAATGGTAAGAAAGATGAAAACTTAACATATAAAATTCAAAACAAGTTGGTAAAAGCGGAATGGGTTGAAGCTGAAAATTTGACAACTGAAGATATTTTGATTAAAATGAAATAATTTAAAACTATGAAAAATACAAATATTCAATTAGACCATCAAATTTTAGATGGTGAAATCGAAAGTGAAATTGTTAATCTAAATTTAGATGAGATTGAGTTAGTAACTATAGACTCCATTCAGGAAACAAAAATAGATACTGAAGTATATGATTTGGAAATCGAGCAACTCCCAAATTATACTACAGATATAAGTTTAGTTCACAATGGCGGGGGTAGGAGAAAAGGTTCTATTGCGGTATATCTTGAACCTTGGCATGCTGATGTATTTGACTTTTTAGACCTTAGAAAAAATCATGGTAAGGAAGAAATGAGAGCTCGTGATTTGTTTTTAGCTATGTGGACACCAAACCTATTTATGGAAAGAGTTGAGAGTGATGGACTATGGTCTTTATTTTCACCTGAGGAAGTACCTGGTTTGATTGATGCATATGATACACCTGATTCGAAAGCTTTCACTGAGCTTTATACAAAATACGAACGGGAGGGTAGAGCCATCAAAACTATCAAAGCTCGTGAACTTTGGGAAAAGATTTTGGATTCACAAATCGAGACTGGTACTCCATATATGTTGTACAAAGATGCAGCCAACTACAAGTCTAATCAAAAAAATTTGGGTACAATCAAATCGTCAAATTTGTGTATAGCAGGAGACCAAAGGGTTGTGACTTCCCTTGGGTATTTAACTGCAAAAGAACTCAATGAAATTGGTCAAAAGTTGGAATTGTTTAACAATAAAGAAATGGTTTTATCATCTGAAATGAAGTTAAGAGCAGAACAGGAAGATGTATACAAAATCATTTTAGAAAATGGGATGGAACATAAAGTGACACCATACCATGGTATTCCAGTTTTAAAATCTTCTCGTAAAATTGAAAGGGTTGAGTGTAAAGACTTGAGAGTAGGTGACGTGGTTATGGTACAAACGAAGAAAGGTTTATTTGGTACCAAAGAAATGATAGATGAGGCTTTTTTGTTGGGTATGTATCAATCAGATGGGACACAAAGTGAGGGATCAATTATGCTTGATTTGTGGGAAAATGATTTTGATTTAGTCGAGGATATAGAAAATAGACTTCAAAAATTGTATTCTAAATATGAATACAAACCAAGATACTCGAACAAAGGAGGAAAATTCATAGATTGTACTGTTTCATTTTCACCTGTTAAGAAAAAGAGATTAACAACCGACTTTTTCAAAAAAACTTTTCCATTTAACAAAGGATATGTACCAAGTTGGATTTGGGAATCAAATGAAGAAACACAATGGTCATATCTAAAAGGTTTGTTTTATGCCGATGGTTCAGTATTCGTTAGTAAATCGCGAGGTAACCCAATTCAATTGTGTTATGCCGATATAAATTTAGATTTTCTCAAAGAGCTACAACTTATTTTCAATAATTTAGGACTTCAATCTTCCATTAGATTACTTACAAAGGGTGGGGATAGACTACTACCAAATGGTAAAGGAGGACAATCAATTTATAAAACCAAAGATTGTTATAGATTAATAATTGGAAATAAAAATGATGCTTTGATATTGAATACTAAGACTGGATTTTTAGACAGAAAAAATATTATCTTAGATGAAAAAGAATACAGAGATAACACCAAAAAAGGTCATAAAGTTAAATCTATTGAGTATGTAGGTAAAGAGGATGTCTATTGCCCAACAATCAATAACGATGAACACCTTTTTGGTTCACAAGGAATGTTAACATACAATTGCACTGAAATTCTAGAATATACAGACAAAAACGAGATTGCGGTTTGTAATTTAGCGTCAGTAGCACTTCCTAAATTTGTGGACATTCCATCAGGAAAAGTACGTGAGAAAAACAAAAAGTTGCGGACTTACAATTTCCAAAAGTTATATGAAGTTGTTTATCAAATGACAATTAACTTGAACCAAGTAATCGATATAAATTATTATCCTACAATAGAAACAAGAACTTCAAATTTCAAACATAGACCCATAGGTTTAGGAGTGCAGGGTTTAGCGGATACCTTTGCAATGTTATCTCTACCTTTTGAAAGTCCTGAGGCTCAAAAATTGAATAGTGAAATATTTGAAACAATTTATTTTGCGGCGTTGTCAGCATCAAAAGATTTGGCAATAAAACATGGTCCATATGAAACATACGAAGGATCACCAGCATCATTTGGAAAGTTACAGTTTGATTTGTGGGATGTCAGTATGGAGAATCTTTCTGGTTTATGGGATTGGAGTACGTTAAAGTCTCAAATTGAAAAACATGGACTTAGAAATTCCTTACTTGTAGCTCCGATGCCTACCGCGAGTACCGCACAAATTCTTGGTAATAACGAATGTTTTGAACCTTTTACAACTAACTTATACAAAAGAAATGTATTAAGTGGTGAATTTGTAATCATCAATAAACATTTGGTTGAGGATTTGGTTAACCTTGGACTTTGGAACGATAGAATTCGATTGAAACTATTTGACGGAAATGGGTCAGTCCAAAAGATAGATGAAATACCATCTGAGATCAGAGAAGTTTACAAAACTGTTTGGGAAATGAAAGGTAAAACTATTTTGGATATGGCTCGAGACAGAGCAATTTTTATTGACCAATCACAATCTCTAAACATTTTTATGCAAGATGTAACACAGTCTAAGTTATCTTCGGCACATATGTATGGATGGAAATTAGGATTGAAAACAGGAATGTATTATTTGAGAACTAAGGCTAAAGCTGCGGCGATCAAAGGATTGGGTGTTGATATGTCAGCGTTGAATACTCCAGAAACACAAGAAAGTTTCAAACCCAAACCACTCGAAAACAATAATTTGACATTGACAGAAGATATGATAAACAAAGTTTGTTCTTTAGATGATCCAAATTGTTTGACATGTAGTTCATAGAACTACATCACAAAATTCAAGGTGGTATATTTATATGAAACCCATCAGTCTTCAACCGATGGAATAAAAGATGGGAATTGATTGTAAAAAAAACCAAATGAAAAACATCCAAATTAAAGGATATAAACAAACATCGTCAGGAACTGACGATTACAGACGTGGAGATGAAATAAGACCAACTATTGTTGGCACAATCAATGAAGCGTCCAAAATTCTGAACTTAGTTTCAGAATCCCAATCATCTTTAGTGGTTGGGTAGTTCAAACGTATGGCTCAAGGAAAGACATATGGAATAAGTTTTCCATTCGTGGATAGTATGGAAGGTAAGTATTTGGAGTTAACTGAATATGTTGCTGAAGAAATCCGAACAAATCTTATTCATCTTTTACTCACAAGAAAAGGTAGTAGATATTTTCTACCGAATTTTGGGACTAGATTGTATGAATACATTTTTCAACCAATGGACGGACCTACCTTTTCTGAAATTGAATCTGAGATACGAGACTCTGTACAACAATTTTTACCCAACTTACAAATCACAAATATAGTCATACAGGCAGCTTCCGATGAAGCTGCTGGCATGACAGTGACAACTGCGGGAAATGTGGTTAATCCTGAGTTATCAATACCAAATCAAAATGTCTCAGAATATACAGCTAAAGTTAGAATTGATTACGCAATTTCTAACGATGTCTTTAATTCTAAAGATTTTGTAATTATTAATATCTAATATGGCTGAAAGAAAAATATCATACACTGCGAGAGATTTTGTAACTATAAGACAGGAACTCATCAATTATACAAGGACATATTATCCTGAGTTAATTGACAACTTTAACGACGCTGCCGTATTTTCGGTATTTCTAGATCTTAACGCTGCGGTTGCGGACAATCTTCACTATAATATAGACAGAAGTATTCAGGAGACCGTACTTCAATTTGCACAACAAAGATCATCAATTTACAATATAGCAAGGACATATGGGTTGAAAATTCCAGGTCAAAGACCTTCAGTTGCGTTGGTTGATTTTTCGATAACGGTACCTGCGTTTGGGGACAAAGAAGATGAACGGTACTTAGGTATTCTAAGAAGGGGAAGTCAAGTAATTGGCGCAGGTCAAATATTTGAAACGGTATATGACGTTAATTTTGCATCACCTTTCAATGTTGATGGAATTCCCAATAGGTTGAAAATACCTAATTTCGATGTAAATAATAACCTAATTAATTACACAATAACCAAAAGAGAAACTGTAGTTAATGGGATTACAAAGGTCTTCAAAAGAACCATTCTTCCAAATGATGTAACACCCTTCTTTAGTTTTTTCTTACCTGAAAAAAATGTCTTAGGGATTACATCGATGATACAAAAGCCTGGAACTGCGTATTCGAATATTCCATCGGATCAAGAATTTTTAGGCGCTCAAGGTAGATGGTATGAAGTCCCAGCGTTGGCTGAGAGTCGCATATTTGTTGAGGATCCATCAAAACCATCCGATGATCCAGCAATCAAAGTAGGTGTATACATTGAAACTCAAAACAGGTTTATCACAGAATACACACCCGAGGGTTTTTATAAAATTACTTTTGGTGGAGGTACTAACACTGCGGATGACCAACTTAGAGAATTTACCGCTTTAGATGTACCACTCAAGGTACAACGATATCAAAATAACTCACTAGCGTTGGGGGCTATACCACAAGCAAATTCGACATTATTTATTCAATATAGAATCGGTGGTGGACTTGGTACAAATTTGGGGGTCAATGTAATTAATCAAATTGGGTCTGTAAATTTCTTTGTAAATGGTCCATCTGAGACAATCAATACCCAAGTAGTTAATTCTTTGGTTTGTAATAACCCAACTGCAGCTATAGGAGGTGCGGGATACCCATCGACTGAGGAGATTAGAAATTACGTAACATACAATTTCAGTGCTCAAAATAGAGCGGTAACAATCCAGGATTATGAAGCTGTTTTAAGAAATATGCCACCACAATTTGGTGCACCTGCAAAAGTTTCAATAACTGAAAATAATAATAAGATAAATGTTAATGTTTTGTCATATGACCAAAATGGCAGATTGATTCCTGAGGTATCTCAAACTTTGAAAAATAACATTGCTGAATATCTTTCAAACTACAGAATGATAAATGATTATGTAACAATTGGCAGCGCTCAGGTTATTGACATTGCAATAGACACTTCAGTGGTATTAGATGCGTCACAAAATCAAGGAGTTGTTATCACTAATATAATTGACAAAATTACTTCATTTTTCAGTCCAGCAATCAGAGGTATGGGACAAAATATAGTACTATCTGAACTTTATAGAATTATACAAAACGAAAATGGAGTGTTGAGCGTCAACGACATTTCAGTCTTTGGAAGAGTTGGTGGGCAATATTCATCCGCACAAACTTCAATGCCATATTCAAATTCTGAAACTAAAAAAATATCTTTGGTTGATAATACAATTTTCGCAGAACCAAATCAAATTTATCAAATCAGATTCCCAAATAGAGATATTACTGTAAGGACCAAAAACTACCAGTCAATTATTTTGACATAAGAATTCACTTATAGATTCGTACAACTACATTTTGAAAAATAGTACTATTACTATTTATCAAAAAAAGACATTTTTATGTCCAATAGTTACAGAATCAGAACCCAGGTTGGGGTAGACAAACAAATCAATATTCAATTGGATCAAGACTTTGACCAATTAGAAATTTTATCATTGAAAATAAGACAACAAGACGTTTATCCGAGAATTTGTGCTGACTATGGAGTTGTTGCTGGAAGAGTTATTGTAAATAATGGATTTGGTATTCCAAATGTTAAGATAAGTATATTTGTACCGTTAGATTCAATAGACCAAAATAATGAGATAATCTCTAATCTATATCCTTACATTGATGTTACCGATAAGAATGATGAAGGTTATCGTTACAATTTGTTACCATATGAAAAACAACATGGTGGTCACACACCAACAGGTACTTTCCCTTCCAAGCGAGACATTGTAACAAATCCCGCATTGATCGAAATTTATGAAAAATATTATAAATATACGGTTAAAACAAATGGAAGTGGTGATTTTATGATTATGGGTGTTCCTTTAGGGGAATGGAAATTAGTTATGGATTGTGATTTATCGGATATTGGACAATTTTCTTTATCACCACAGGATTTAATCGATATTGGACTTGCAACGCCCGAACAAATTGATGGAAATAAATTCCCATCATCTAATAATCTCATTGAACTACCACAAATAGTCAATCAAATACAAACAATAGAGGTATTACCTTTTTGGGGAGATCCTGAATCTTGTCAAATTAGAATAACTAGACAAGATTTTGACTTAACAGAATCAGGAGTCAAGATCACACCATCGGCTCTTTTTATGGGGTCATTGTTTTCCAATGTAGATGAACAAAGCTTAAGTAAAAGATGTATACCTAAAAATGGGATTGGAAAACTTTGTAATCTCACTTCTAGTCCTGGAGAAATTATTGCTATACGACAAACTCTATTTAACGATGAAAATGGATATCCAATTCTAGAACAAGCTGAGTTACCTTCAGGAGGTAAGGTGATAGATGTTGATGGTGTATTTTTGTTGAATGTTCCGATGAATATGGACTATGTAACAACAAATGAATTTGGAGAACAAATTATTAGTTTAGACCCATCTGTTGGTATTCCAACATCAGGAAAATATCGTTTTAAAATTAAATATGAACAACCTCCAACTTTTGAAAAAAGAGAAATACGAAGAGGTTATTATTTGGTACCAAATATAAAAGAGTATGGATGGTCCGCATCACAAACAGATCCCGCTTATGAACCCAACACTAATTCAAATAGTTATAAAAAGTTTCAAAGTTCATACTATTTTGGTTTGGACTGGTCTGGTTATACTAATGGATTTAGTTTAGTAAATAACGAGTTCATTGATAGAATGTCAGAAATGGTCAATTGTCAAGACACATTCTATCAACTCAAATATAAAAAAGTTTATACGACCGCAGCATTGATTGATAATTTCAAAAGTGGTGTATTTGTAAACAGATTTGTAGCAATCAAAGATATAACTGATGAAACTTGTGAAAGTGAAATTAATAAGTTCCCAGCCACAGATGCTAATTATAAATTTGATTTTATTTATTTTATTGCCAATATTTTATTGACGGTCTTAAATCCAATATTACTTGTCCTTATTGTTCAACTACATGTACTTTCATTATTACTAACATTCATAAGAGAATTTTTTATAGCTGTAGTTTTACCAGTTGTCAATCTAGTTTATAAATTGTGTAGTTGGGCTAGAAAGTTAGGTTTTAGAATCAAGTGTAAAGAACCACCATCACCATCTGAAATCAGAACGAGATTTCCTGATTTGAAAAAAATCAAATTACCGATGTTAACGTATCCAGATTGTCAAGCTTGTGATTGTTCAAGTGATGATATATTGGGTAGTGGTGGATTTTATGATACAAGTTGTAATGCAGATTTAAGTGTTTCCGAATATTGGACACAACCGTATAATATTGGACCTAATTCAGATACAATAGAATTAGAAAAAATTCAATACATGTTTGCAGGATGGGCTTATGACGACGGGGAAGAACCAAGAGGAAATCCATGGGAACAAAGGATACCAAAATCGGAATTCAACGCTAGCGTTTCTAAAAGTTGGTTTTATTATGTAAATATGTTACCTCCATGGGAAATTATTAATATGTTTTCATTGAAGGGAAAATACTTTGAAAACCCCGTTCCAGGTCAAACAGGGGGAGGTATTAGCCGAATAGGTGTTACTTTCAACCCAGATTTTAATGTCGGGAAACAACACTATGACAACGCTATCGCCCTGTTAGTTGATGAGCAATGTTTTGCGTCTTTATCGGGTCAAACATTACTTACGTTTCAAAATCCTAATTTATCCAAAGATATCAACGCAGCCAATGTCATATCAGGTGTAACTTATACAAATATAGATATAGAAGTAAATTACGCCAATCCTTTAAACACTAATCAACCAAACAACTCAACGATTTACAGAATAGGTGGTAATGCTCCTTTACAAGCCACGGATTCTAAATACTTTTTTCCTTCAGATTTGGAATATTTCCAGGTTATTACTGGAATGTCTTATAATCAGTTTGTTTCCTTAAATGTAATAAACCCTTCTTTTCAGAATTTTATTGTATTGTCTGATAGTTTATACAAAAGATTATCAAAAGAATTTACTTTATATTGGAATCCATCTGCAAGGCAAATAGGTGCACCTTTTGCGGCTCCGACCTTGAGTGATTATTTGAGTTATTATAATGGACAACCACTTTACATAATTTTTATGGTGAGAGGGGTTGACCCATACAGTGGTAAACATAAAGTAAAATATGATTTATCTAGATTATTTGGGTATTTTTTCCCAAACAAAATAACTGTTGAGGGAAATTATTATTTAAATATACCAATACAAGCTGGTGGTCGTTGTGTCAGACACGATCAATTAGTTTCAAATTCAGATACACAAACAGATGGAAATAATTCCAACGCAACACTAAGGCTTTACTACGATTCCTATCTTTTTCAACCTGGAGTAAATTGGAATTCTTACAACTCAGATTTACATTTATATTATTCTTCGTTAGATGGTACACAAATAAATAAATTTCAACCACCTGGGGTTTCTACATTACCTTCAATTTTTAATACATCAAACTTTAACCTTGTATCCTATGACGTTAAAGAAACCACATCATCTTTGAAATTAGAGGTAAATTTACAAGGAACGAATGCATATAGTCAAGATGAATATATTGAAGGAGGTTCTTACATTAGATACATTACACCGACCAACTTTCAAGGAAATGTTAAACCATTTGCATATTTCGGTCCATCGTACATAAATGGTTCTTATTCTACACCGACACCACCACCGAACAGACCTATTTTACAAATGACCGACCAATTCAAATTGGTAATGAGAACCGACAGATTACCTACAGGTACTGACCTAGATACTTTAGGTAGTAATACATTTTCGTTTCAGTGTAGTACAAGTTTAGGGTTTTATTTCATATCTGAGTCTGGTACAACAAGTATCATCTTAGGAGATCTAATACCGGATCCCAATTTGGAAGATTTGAATGATGATATTGTTACGGGTAACACAACTCAAAAAATTTTGGAAAGTTTAACTTGTCAGGGATTGGTTGATTTAGATTGTTATGAGGGTTACGGTTCTAACTTAATAATAAAACCGTCAACAGATCCGTGTAATACTAATACGGTCAATAATTTACCAGTAATCAAAGATGGATGTTATGTGTTTTTGAATGAACCTTTTGGAAGTTTATTTGGAAGAAATAACGATTTTACAATATTGAATGAATGGAGACTTAGGTTTCGGACAACACTTGCTTTATGCCGTGGAGTCGTTTCACAAAGTTTTAATAATTCTTGGGTGAATGGTACTTTATTTGCATTCCCATTTAGTAGTAATGTTTTCTTCGATTCTAATAACAAACCATTTGTTAGGAGAGTAGGACCTAATGTCCAAGGACAATCTGTTGAGTATAGTTTTTGTGGATTACAATTAGCATTTGAAGAACAATCAAATAATTTTTATTACAGATCTAGCCCCTACAGTTTAACTTCAGGATTTGTTGGCGCGTCGTATAGTCCAAACTTTTACAGAAGACAGTCAAACACAAAATACTTAAAATACCCGACCACTATGGTAGATTTGGGTCCTCAATTTTTTTGGACCAAAGATGTCTACTATTCCAATGATTACTACGGGTTTAATATGGATAATTTGGATCCAACCTCATATGGTCCAACAGAAAATCTAACATCTATATTTGCTTTTTCACGTATTCTCAATACTAACGAATTTTTCTCGGCAGGGATAGTAAGAGGTTTATTTTCTAGATCTAACTTAAGAGTTGATGGTGATTACGCTCAAATGTTACAAATAAATTCTCAATACGGTATAAATCCATTTAACGCTGAAAATTATCCCGATAATGGAACAAGTTCATCTTCCATTTATTTTGGATTAGTCTCACCAAGCAAACCTGTATTTGGTATTTTTTATTCGGGGGAAACTTCGGACAGAGATTTGATTTCACCCAAAAGAATTGACTACACACTCACTGGTTCTGTTTCAGATTTCGTAGCGGACAGTTTACCTCTTGTAGATCAGACAGTTCCATTTTATCCATGGAGAAATAATGGTTACTCTCTACTAAGTTATGGTGTACGTACTATTTTTGGAACTGAAGCAAACAACTGGATTACGAATAAAAATTCGTTTTCAGCTTTTACATATCAAAGGATGGACAGGTTCTATTTCCCTTTCTTTGTCGGTGGAAACCAACAAGTTCAAAATTCTTTAGGTTATATCTACCAAACAGATAATTCAGGAAATAATTTACCAACAGTAGTACCTGGAACAACAAATTTGGAAACCATTAGTTCAGGACCATATTATTTTTATTTTGGTATCAAAAATGGTGCTACTGCGATAGATAAATTTAGACAAAAATATATTCCAAACTAAAATGATGGACGTACAAAATTATCTTGTGGTAAAACCTGATTTGTTAAATGCAGAGGCACCTCAAACAGATATTAGTATCAATACTCAACTTAACGAAACACAATCTGAAATAGTTGAGTACGATCAAACATCTAACATTAGTTTGATTACAGTGTTTGATAATGAGAGACAACAATCAAATATTTTCAGACCTACTGTAAAAATTTCATACATTTATGAGAACAACATAGAAGGATATTGTCCAAATCCATCTTGGTCAAATTATTTGAATAAACTTTATTATACCAAACCAACACAATCTTTAATATCACAACAATGGAGTGGAGTTCCATCCTATGAAGAATTCGAATTCATAAGAACAGATATAAATAATCCTCAATTAAATAACACATCGTTTAAAGGGTTTATAACTAAAAGTTCTTCAACTTATAATTGGGCGGTCAGATTATCATATCCATTCGAAAATTTGACTGGTGTCACGATGTCACACAACTTTCAATCCAATCCACCATTCAACTGGGTTGTGAGTGATGGAATTCCGTTTATTATATCTGTAGGTATTGACAACGGACTACAAATATTACAATTTAATTGTCCTGTAAAACATGGGTTATCGATAGGTGAATATGTTAATTTATCTTCAGGTTTTACATACAACAACATAAATACATATCAAGTTTACAGTTTAGGCAACAACACGTATGGCTCTGACGAGTATA
>Ga0114969_10002619_pt1 | contig 14733 bp, 14 predicted proteins | sample M_130807_MF_Meta_FD_87316 | JGI IMG/M metagenome (GOLD analysis project Ga0114969, IMG submission 87316) | Freshwater microbial communities from Lake Montjoie, Canada to study carbon cycling - M_130807_MF_MetaG | ecosystem: Environmental > Aquatic > Freshwater > Lake | place: Lake Montjoie...
GAGAAAGTGGTGGTTGAAGAATTTTTGCATGGAATTGAAATGAGTGTTTTTGTTCTAACTGACGGAATTAATTATTTATTACTTCCTACAGCGAAAGATTATAAGAGAATCGGCGAGGGTGACAGTGGTTTAAACACCGGCGGAATGGGAGCTATTTCACCAGTACCATTTGCAGATGAGTTGCTGATGAAGAAGATTGAGGAGCGGATGATTGCTCCAACTATTGAAGGATTGCAACAGGATAAACTGGTATACAAAGGATTTATTTATTTCGGTTTGATGATTGTAAATAGTGAACCTTTAATGATTGAATACAATTGCCGAATGGGTGATCCTGAAACAGAGGCGGTGCTGCCACGAATTGAAAGTGATCTGGTAGATTTATTTTTGGGAGTTGCAAATGAAAAGCTAAATGAAAAAAAAGTTTCTATTTCAGATAAACACGCAGCAACAATTGTGCTGACTTCAGGAGGATATCCGGGATTTTTTGAAAAGGGAAAAACCATTTCTGAAATAAATTCAATAGAGGATTCAATTATTTTTCATGCCGGAACAACCGAGCAAAACGGTAAATTGCAAACATCAGGAGGAAGGGTGCTGGCCATAACTTCACTTGCAAAAACACTGGAAGAAGCTTTAAAAATTTCAAAAACAAATGCAGGCAAAATTCAATTCGATAATAAATATTTTCGTTCCGATATTGGATTTGATGTTTTAAAATCTTAAAAAAATATTCATGGAAATTATTCACACGCTATTTGATTTCATTCTTCACATCGATAAACATCTTGCTGAAATTATTTCGCAATACGGAACACTCACTTACCTGATTTTATTTCTTATAATTTTTGGTGAAACAGGATTTGTGGTTACCCCTTTTCTACCTGGAGATTCTTTATTGTTTGCGGCAGGTGCATTGTGTGCAAACGAAGCCACAGGAATGAATATTTGGTTGCTTTGTATTCTGTTAATTATTGCTGCCATTTCCGGAAACATAATAAATTACCAGGTCGGAAGATGGATAGGACCTAAAGCATTTGAAACTGATAAATGGTTTTTGAAAAAGAAAAACCTGGATCGTACTCAGGAGTTTTTTGAGAAGTATGGAATGCAGGCAATTGTGTTCAGTCGTTTTATGCCAATTATCAGAACCTTTGCTCCTTTCGTTGCCGGTGTTGGAAAAATGAATTATAAAAAATTTTCTCTTTTTAATGTATTGGGTGGATTTTTATGGGTAGTTCTTTTTCTTTTTGCCGGTTATTTGTTTGGTAATGTTCCTGCTGTAAAAAATAATTTTACAATAGTAATTCTTGCCATAATTTTTGTTTCGCTTATTCCGGTTTTTATTGCTTTGCTAAAAGGCAGAAAAGGGAGAGTTTAAATTCAATTTATAATTCATATTCAAAAATGAAAAACATAAAATTCAATTTTCTGATTGTATTCGCTCTGATTTTTGTTGCGGCCAATTCTTCTTGTCAGAATACCATTGAAAAAACAAACGATACAAATCAAGTCCTAACTGATTCAATTAAGTCACAATTAACAATTGCTGCTGATACCGCAGTTCAAAAACCAGTGGGATGGGTGAATGACTTTGAACATATTATTGATAATAAAACCATTGATACCCTTACTTTTTTAATTTCTGATTTTCAGGAAAAAACTGCTGTACAGATTGCTGTAGTTACAACTGCATCTTTTTCGCCACATACTACAATTAATGATTATGCTACCTGGCTTGGAAACAAATGGGGAATCGGATTAAAAGAAATTAACAATGGTATTTTAGTGGTTGTTTCTTCAACTCAGCGACAAGTTAGAATCAGCACCGGACTAGGTATGGAACAGTTGCTTCCTGATCAACAATGTCAGGAAATAGTAAACACACAAATGCTTCCTTCTTTTAAACAAGGAAACTATGCTTTGGGAATTTCGAGTGGCGTAAAGGAAATTATGCGCGTTTTATTATTGCAGGCTGTTAAGTAGATTATACTTTTTTTGATTCAGCAAAATAAAAGGGCTTTATATAATTGGGTTCGAAATACGCGACATCAACAAAATCCTTTTCACTGAATTTTTTTATTGCGCTCGGCAACAAATACTTTGCAGATGATTTAAATTTAGAATGATATTGGTGTTTTTCATTCGATAAAAATATTTTCACTTTCTCTGCTCCGTTTCCAACAAATGAAATCGGTGCTTCAGTTGAATTAATGATTGAAAGAAATTCATCATTTAAAATTGCAGAACGACTGCTGATAATTGTATTTGATTTTTCATTCCATATCCCGAAATAAACTTCATCTCTTCTTGCATCAAATACTCCGCATACCATTCCGGTTTGTTTTTTCTCTTCTGAAAAACCACTGGCTAATGATTGTAATGAATCAACGGCGATTAGCGGAATCTGCAAGCCAAAGCAAACGCCTTTAACAGTACTCACACCTATTCGCAATCCTGTGTATGAGCCGGGGCCTGCGCTTACAGCAACAACACTCAACTCACTGATTTTCAGATCAACTTCTTTTAATACTTGATCAATAAAAACAGTAACGAGTGCGGCATGTTGTTGTCCCTCATCATTCTCACGAATAGAAATCACGCCAGTTTCATTGGCAAGAGCAACCGAACAAACAGACCCGGCAGTTTCAATTAATAGAAAGTTTGGCATCAGAAATTTGCGCTTAGCTTTTTTTCTTCTTCACCACGCTTGACTATTATGATTACTGTATCACCTTTAGTTATTGATCCAAGGGCCTTCATATAAACATGAATATCAGAAATTGTAAAGTCACCCATTTTAATAATAATATCACCTTTTTGTATTCCAGCATTTGCTGCAACGAGTCCATCACTCACACCATCTACCCGCAAACCAAAACCCTCATACATGTAATCAGGAATTATTCCGAGTTTCACTTTATAGGTTGGTGCACCGGTGCTTTCTGATTCCTTAGTTCTTGTAAAAGTGAGTTTCCCTTTTCTATTAAGAGAATCAATAATTCGTAATTCAAGCTCAAGAATTTCTGCTTCTTTTTTATAATTTAATTTGTCTGCATCATCCGTTGGTTTATGATAATCTTCATGAGTACCAGTAAAAAAGTTCAAAACCGGAACATTGATGTGATAGAAAGAAGTAAAATCTGTAGGGCCGGTTCCGCTTTCACCTAACTTCCATTTTAAACTATCATCCTTCATTGTGCGTAGGAAATCAAATTGAGGCGATGTTCCAATGCCTCCAATTTCCATTCCTTTTTCAGAATTATATCTTCCAATCATATCCATATTAATCATATAATTCAAAGTACTGGTGTCAACTGTTGAATGTTCTGCGAAATATTTTGACCCGATTAATCCTAATTCTTCACCTGAAAAATTAATAAACAAATAATTGTTGCTTGCATTTTTCTGGTTTGAAAGTGCAGTTGCCAAGGCAATAACTCCTGCGGTCCCGCTTGCATTATCATCGGCACCGTTATGAATTCCATTCCCCTCACCTTTATGCAATGATCCTCCATATTCGTTGTGACCAAGATGGTCGTAATGGGCACCAATCACAACAGTAGTTTTAGCGCCGTTGTCTTTGTACGCAATAACATTATGACCTGTGATTGAAATTTTTTCTAAACCAACACTTAACTGAATTAAAATTTTCTTCCCAGTAAAATATTTTTCATAGGCAGATTTGTTAACGAAAACAACAGGAATGGAAACCGGAGTTAAATACTTGGAAAAAATCTTTGCAGGATCTTCTGCATCGGCATGCGTGTTAATGAGTATTACTGCGGTTGCTCCGTTTTTAATAGCCGACTGAATTTTGGATTGAAAATCGAGATAAGGATAATATTTGGAATGCGGACTTTCACCATCAGGAGATGATGATTCAATTAAGAAAATAGTTCCGTCTTCTTTATTAATTTTTTCATAATCATTCATTTCAATCTGTGGAGCATAAATTCCATATTGGGCTATTTGTAATTCACCGGTTACATTACCGCTTGCAGAAAAGTTTAAGGCATAATAATCTGAGTCAGGCTTTAACATTGCTCGATTTACGCTCATATAATTTTCGCCTGAATATTTTATTCCAATATTGGTTTCAAATGATTGAAGAAAACCACCATTGTCACCCATAGGCTTCAGGCCTATTGATTTATATTTTCTTATAACATAATCAGCTGCCAAGTATTCACCTGCGCTTCCGGTTTGTCTTCCATTTAAACTATCAGAAGAAAGAAAATAAATATCTTTTTTTAATTCATCCGGTGAAATACTTTGAGCAGAAACTAAATTGCAAGAAATAAATATTTCAAAAGCAATGCAGATGACAAAAAGAAAAATTCTGATTTTATTTTTCATGAATAAAATTGAGTGTGCGAATTTAATGGGAATACGATGATGTATATCTTAAACTAAAATAAAGAAGTTAAATTGGCTGAGAAAGAATATATTCTTCATTTAATCTGGCTTAAGGAATAAAAAAAGGGCAATCAAGAATAATTCAGGTTTGCCCTTTAAAAAGATTTGGCCGTTTAATTATTTTGCCTGTAAAGTTGAATTATATAATGAGATGTTATTTAATAGTTCAATTGCTTTTAAAATTTCAGAATCATTGTTCAATGCATTCATGATTCTGCCATTCTGATAATAATACCGACTTACAATTTCCTGTTCTAACAATTTAATTAATTCTTCCTTGTTCTTTAGCAAATCATGTTCTTTATCGTGACCAATTTTACTTTTTATTAAATCATAATCAGATTGTATGGCATCAAAATATTTTTCGTTTTCAGCATTTTTCTGTAAGGTTTTTAATGCGTCTTCTGTTTTTGTTGTGTAATCATATTCTTTGTCTTTAATATAAGTTTCAAAAGATGCCCAATCTTCATCACTCATTTTAAAATCTTTAGCATCTGCTATCTTTTCATGTTGCTGACGAAATTGAGTTGCGAAATCAAAAATCAGGTTTTTATCTATTAAACTCTTTGAAATAGGGCTATACTTTGGCGCATCCAGTAAAACATCCGGGTCAACCCCGCCACCATCATAAACGACCCTGCCTCCTTTTGTTTTGAAAGCGGTTTTTAAAGAATCAGCAATTTTACCCACGCTTCCATCTTCGTTTCTATGCGCATAATCAAGTGCCTGAATACACCTGCCTGAAGGAGTGAAATAGTGAGCAGTAGTCACTTTTAATTGCGTTCCATAACTCAGCTGGCGAGTAGTTTGCACCAAACCTTTTCCATAAGATTTTTGTCCCAGAATAACGCCTCTGTCCAAATCCTGAAAAGCGCCACTCACAATTTCCGACGCAGAAGCAGAACCGCTGTTTATTAAAACAACAATAGGAATATTCGTATCAACAGCTTCATTTAATGCCTTATATTCTTTATCCCACTCAGCAACTTTCCCCTTCGTTCCTACAACCAATTGTCCTTTATTGACAAACACATTGACAATATTTACAGCTTCATTTAGTAGCCCACCAGGATTACTGCGCAAATCAAAAACAATCCCTTTCAAATCATTTTTGCTTTTCAAATCTTTAACTGCATCTGCTACATCCTTACCACACTGTTCTGTAAACTGTGATAATCTTATGTATCCGATTTCGTTGTTTAGCATGCCATGATAAGGAACTGAATTTATTTTTATTTCTTCTCTGGGAAATTCTTTAAGAATGGTGTTTTTATCTCCTGGCCGTTGAATCAATAATTTAATAGTTGTTCCAGGGGATCCCTTTAAAATTTTACTTGCTTCATCAGTTGTTTTTCCTTTTGTGCTTTTTCCGTCAATTTCTAATATTACATCACCAGCCATTAAGCCGGCTTTGAAAGCCGCAAATCCTTCATAAGGTTCGGCAATCGCGAGATAATCGCCAGATTTCCTTATGGTTGCGCCAATGCCACCATATTTTCCTGTAGTTTGAAAACGGAAACCTTCAATCTCTGCTTCAGAAATATAGTTGGTATAAGGATCAAGGGAATTAAGCATTGCATCAATACCCGTTCGCATAAATTTCGATGGATCAATATCATCTACATAATAAGTGTTCACCTCTTTGTATAGCGTTGCGAAAATGTCGAGGTTCTTCGAAACCTCAAACAGATTATCGGTTACAAATCCAAGGGGTACTAAAACTGTGAGGGAGAGCGCAAGAACAATTGTCCATCTTTTTAATTTGCGCATGTGTGTTTTGATTTTGTTTTTATGAGTAACGAAAGTATGATATGATTTATTCTGTACAATAATATTTGTTCTGATTATCATAAAAAATGTAATAAAAAATTGAATTCAGTATTTCAGAATGGTTCAATTAACAGGATCGTGTCCATGACCGCCCCAAGGATGACATCTTGCAATTCTTTTCAACGCCATCCAACCACCTTTAAACGCGCCGTATTTTTTTATGGCTTCCATTCCGTATTCGCTGCAGGTGGGAGTATAACGGCAGGCAGGCATGAGCCACGGAGAAATTACCTGCTTGTAAAATTTAATGAGGAGAATAAAAAACCAACCGAAAATTTTTGAAATCATTTTACTGCAACTGATAGTTGATTTAAAACAGCAATCATTTTTTCTTCCACCAGTTTATATTCCGGTAATCTCTTATCGGCAAATAAAAAGGCAACAACAACATTTTTTTCAATTCCAATCATCGAATTAATAAGTAAAGAATTGTTTTTTCTATACGACTCTCGCATCAACCGCTTAATTCTATTTCGGTCCACAGCCAATGGAAAATTTTTCTTGGGAACAGAAATGAGTACCTGAACTTTTGAAGGAACTGGTTGCTCGTGTTTCATCCAATATACTCTGAATGAATATAAAACAAAGGACGAACCCTTGTTGAAGAGTTCGTCCATCAGTTTTTTAGAATTTAGTCGCTCTGCTTTGCTGAACGATTGTGAATGTGCAGAGCCGATGTTATTATGGCCTGCCATCGGAATTTTTTTTATCCTTTCAGTTTCTTTTCGCTTGAAACCGTTAGTTTCTTGCGGCCACGACGACGACGAGCTTTTATTACTGATTGTCCTTCGTTGCTTTTCATACGCTTACGGAAGCCATGCTTGTTTTTGCGTTTACGATTCGATGGTTGATAAGTCCTTTTCATGTCTTTTATTTTATGCCTTCAAAAAAATGGAGCGCAAATATGTGCGAAGTTTCCCACATTTCCACATCAATTTTATCTATTCATGGTAATTAAGAATTCTTCATTGCTTTTTGTACCCCTCATTTGCTCTAAAAGGAACTTCATTGCCTCCTCGGGATTCATATCAGCAAGGTGATTTCGGAGAATCCACATGCGCTGTAATGCTTCTTTATCGAGTAATAAATCTTCACGGCGTGTACTTGAGGCAATTACATCAATAGCAGGGAAAATTCGTTTATTCGACAGTTTGCGCTCAAGTTGAAGCTCCATATTACCCGTACCTTTGAATTCTTCAAAAATCACCTCATCCATCTTAGAACCAGTATCAGTCAATGCGGTGGCCAGAATGGTGAGAGAGCCTCCACCTTCAATATTTCTGGCGGCACCAAAAAATTGTTTAGGCTTATGAAGGGCATTTGCTTCAACTCCACCTGAAAGTACTTTTCCTGATGAAGGAGCTGTGGTATTGTGTGCACGGGCTAATCGGGTAATGGAATCTAAAAGTATAACTACATCGTGTCCGCACTCTACCATTCGCTTTGCTTTTTCCAGGGCAATGGCGGCTACTTTCACATGTTTGTCTGCTGGTTCATCAAAGGTTGAAGCAATAACTTCAGCTCTAACACTGCGCTCCATATCGGTTACTTCTTCAGGCCTTTCGTCTACAAGCAAAATTATGAGATAAACTTCCGGATGATTTTTGGCAATGGCATTTGCCACTTCCTTCAGCAACATGGTTTTACCTGTTTTCGGTTGAGCCACTATCAATCCACGCTGCCCTTTTCCTATCGGAGTAAACAAGTCCATTATGCGCGATGAGTAATTATTTGGCTCGTTGCACAGGTCTAATTTTTCATCCGGGAACAGTGGTTTTAAATAATCAAAAGGAACGCGATCGCGGATATCGGCAGGAGTCTTACCATTTACAGAATCTACTTTAATCAGCTTAAAATATTTTTCTCCTTCCTTGGGTGGAGCAATGGTTCCAACCACAGTATCTCCGGTTCTTATTCCGAATAGTTTAATTTGTGCAGGAGAAACATATACATCATCGGGCGATGATAAATAATTGTAATCAGATGATCTCAAAAATCCATATCCATCAATTAATACTTCCAAAACCCCTTCAGAACTTACAACACCATCTAAATCAACATTAAACGCGGGTTCTTTTTTTACAAAAGGCTTTTGATGTTGCTGTGTTTGGGTAGTAGCCTGAGCTGACTGATTTATTGGTTGAGAAATAGGCGGAGACTGTTGAATATTTTGTGCTGCTTGAACCTGGGGGGCCTGAGGAGGAGTTTGTGCTACAGGGGCTACAGGTTTTTCATAAACACGAGCAGGTTCTTCCCTTCTTGATTCTGGGTTATAATTAAATGCTGTTCCCCCGGAAAGATCCACTGTAATAATTCCATCAGAATAAGAAGGAGACGAGGGATATTCGGTTTTAGCAGGTGTTTCTTTCTTTTCTTTCAGTTTATCAGAAGGTAAAGCAGATACATGATCCTGCTTTTCATTCTTTTTTTCTTTTGTGGGTTTTTCTACAGCAGGAAGCCTTTTCTCTTTTACGGGTTTTTCTGTAGCCGTACTTTCTTCCTTTTTAGATTTTGTTCGCTTTTTCCTTTCTTCAGAGTTATCAGCAGATTTTCCCCGAACAAGTTCAGGAGATACTGCTTGTTTGTCAAGGATTTTATAAATCAAATCCTGTTTCGATAACTTCTTGTGGTCAGCAAGGTGAAGCTTTTCTGCAATTTCATGCAGTTCGGGAACGAGCATGTCGTTCAATTGTAAAATGTCATACATAATGTCAACAGCAAAAAATGTTGTTTATGTTAATTTAGTTTTGTGATTATTATTTAGAAAGATGCCTGATCAGGAAAACTTAGAGCAGTAAATATGGTTTTGAAAATTTCGACTCAGCAACCTGAACAGTTCGGTTGATGGGGTAAAGGTAATCAGTGCGTTTAATTGAGCAAATAATTTTTAATTGTTTAAAAAGTAGGCATTAAAATAATATAATCCAATTTCGTTTCATCTTTCATCACTTCATTTTAAAATTATCTTCGCGAAAATTTTTTTGAGAATAATGTTACAGCTAAATCATATTCAGAATAATAAAGAAGATGTGCTTGCCCGTCTTGCCATAAAGCATTTCGACGGAACAAAAATTATTGACGACATCATAGCTCACGATACCGACCGTAAGAAAACACAAGCAGAACACGATAACATACTAGCTAAACTCAATGCTGTTTCGAAAGAGATTGGTCAATTAATGACGCAAAAAAAATCGGAAGAAGCTGAAGCGAAGAAAAAAGAAACCGCTTCGCTGAAAGAAGAGGCAAAGCAATTGGAAGAAAAAAAATCGCACATCGAAAAAGTGTTGCATGATTTACTGGTGCGTGTTCCGAATCTGCCACATGCAAGTGTTCCGAAGGGAAGAACACCCGAAGAAAATGTTGTGGTGCGCGAAGGAGGTGAAGAACCAAAACTCACTGCCGATGCAAAACCACACTGGGAATTGACCACGCAGTACAACCTCATCAGTTTTGAATTAGGAAATAAAATTACAGGTGCGGGCTTTCCTGTTTACATGGGCAAGGGTGCAAAACTGCAACGCGCACTTATCAGTTTCTTTTTGGATAAAGCGATTGCTGCGGGCTTTTTAGAAATTCAGCCGCCGTTGATGGTCAATGCTGATTCAGGTTATGCAACCGGTCAGTTGCCCGACAAGGACGGACAAATGTATTTTGTGAATGAAGATGGTTACTATCTCATTCCTACTGCTGAAGTTCCAGTAACAAATATTTATCGCGATGTGTTGTTGAAGGAAGAAGAATTGCCTGTGAAGATGTGTGCTTATTCACAATGCTTCCGTCGCGAAGCAGGTAGTTATGGTAAGGATGTGCGCGGATTAAACCGGTTACATCAGTTCGACAAAGTAGAAATTGTTCAGCTTGAACATCCTGATAAATCTTACGCAACTCTTGATGCAATGGTGAGTCATGTTGAAGGTTTATTGAATGCGCTTGGATTGAAATATCGCATCCTTCGTTTGTGTGGTGGTGATATGAGTTTTGCATCGGCACTCACTTTTGATTTCGAAGTTTATTCTGCCGCACAAAAAAAATGGCTTGAGGTAAGTTCAGTTTCCAACTTCGAAACTTTTCAAAGCAACCGCATGAAACTCCGTTACAAAGACAAGAACGGAAAAATAAATTTCGCACATACGCTCAACGGAAGTGCCCTTGCTCTTCCACGCATTGTTGCGGCACTTTTAGAAAATTATCAAACCAGCGAAGAAGGCATTCGCATTCCTGATGTGTTGCGACCATATACTGGTTTTGACTGGATTAAATAGAAAAAAGAATTTTAGAAGGATGAAAAGTTTCATTCTTCCGATATTATTTTCTTTTCATCGAAAATATTTTTCGATTTTGATTTATTCGTCTACTTTCATTCGCAATAAAAAAATTCGCTTATGAGCCGTCATTTACAATCACGCACTGAATTGCTTCGCACATTAAAAAAAGCTTTTCAATTAGCACTGCTTTCAAAAAATAAATCAGCACCTCGGGTTGATGAGTTAGTTGAAATGATTTCGCAACCAAGAAGCGCATCACGCAGAAATTTTCTTTCTACAACAGCTAAAGCAGGATTACTGATTGGTGCTGGAGGATTAATTGCATCATGTAAAAAAGGGGATGAAGTATTGAGTGTTGCAGGTGCAAGCGCAGACCGAACCTGCGGAGCCAACATTGTAATTGTAGGTGGCGGAATGGCAGGTTTGAATTGTTGCTATCAATTAAAAAAGCAAGGACTCTATTCAAAAATTTATGAAGCAAGTACGCGTGTTGGCGGACGCATTAATACTGCAAATAATATTATGGCGCAAGGGCTCACTACTGAATTGGGCGGAGAATTCATAGATAGCATTCACACCGATATGCTCGATCTCGCTACCGAATTTGGTTTACCGCTGGTTGATACGCAACAGGCAAGTGAAACTGCTTTGGTGTATCAGGATTATTATTTCAATGGTCAGCACTATTCGCTCACCGAAGTGATAAATGCTTTTCTTCCTTACGCCACACAAATTCAAAGCGACATTGATTCATTGCCCGGCACCATTGATTTTCAAAATCCGGGTGCGTGGAGTTTTTATGATAACATGAGCATCGCTGCATACTTTGATTACATCGGCATGAGTGGATGGATTCGTGAAGCATTGGAAGTTGCCTATCTCACAGAGTATGGTCGTGAAGTGGATGATCAATCGTCTATTAATTTCCTTTATTTATTTTCTGCTGATGTGTCGCAAGGCACATTTGATGTGTTTGGCGATAGTGATGAACGATATAAAATTGAGGGCGGAAATCAACGAGTGATCAGCAAGCTTTATGATCAGGTTCAGAACAGAGTTACTACGGAAAGAAAATTAGTGAAGCTCTCGCAACTTGCAAATGGCCCTTACAAACTCTGGTTCGAAAAACCGAATGGCGGCACACAACTCGTGACTGCTGATATTGTGGTAATGACTATTCCGTTTACTATTCTTCGCACTGTTGATCTATCAGGTGTAACACTTCCTGATTGGAAAACAAATGCCATTCAAAATTTGGGGTATGGTTCCAATGCAAAACTGATGATGGGATTCAATAATCGCTACTGGAGAAATCAGGGTTACACCGGATATACTTTTTCAGACAACAATTTACAAACCGGTTGGGATAACAGTCAGTTGCAGGGTGGAACAAAGGGTGGTTTCACTGTTTTCCTCGGCGGAAATCTCGGATTTGATTTAGGAAGCGGAACACCACAATCGCAAAAAGATATTTACCTGCCAAAGCTCGAACAAATCTGGAACGGCATCACTGCAAAATTCAATGGCAATGTGCAGCGCATGCATTGGCCAAGTCACCCACATACTTTGGCGAGTTATGCTTGCTATCGTCCGGGACAGTTCTCAACTATTTGTGGCGCGGAGAAAAAGAAAGTCGGCAATTTACTTTTTGCAGGAGAGCATTGCTCACTCAATTATCAGGGCTACATGAATGGCGCAGCAGAAACCGGAAGAAAAGCAGCGAACAAAATTGTGGCGATGGTTTGCGATGGCGATAACTCTGATGAAAGAGTTGAAGAAGAAGGCAAGCAAATGCATGCGCATTAAGTATGCGATTGATTATTTCTTTCTAATGTTGTAAAAAAATTAGTTGAATAAAATGTCATCACAAATTTCTCTCATCACCTATAATGTCAATGGCATTCGCGCAGCCATGAAAAAAGGATTGGTCGATTGGCTGAAAGAAAACAAGTATGATGTGGTTATGCTTCAGGAAACAAAAGCGCAACCCGAACAAATTGATGTGAAGGAATTTGAAAATCTTGGCTACCATCATTTCTGGTTTTCGGCTGAGAAGAAAGGATACAGCGGAGTTGGTATTCTCACTAAAATAAAACCAGACCAGATAAAATTAGGAATCGGATTGAATCAATATGACAACGAAGGAAGAGTGTTACGGATGGATATTAGCGACACCACTTTCATCAATACTTATTTTCCGAGTGGAACTACAGGAGAAATTCGTCAGGGGTTTAAATATAATTTCCTCAATGATTACCTGGAATATTTAGTGAAGTTGAAGAAGACCAGAAATAAAATTATTCTCTCCGGCGATTACAATATCTGTCATCAGCCCATTGATATTCACGACCCGAAAGGAAATAAAAACTCATCAGGATTTCTTCCCGAAGAAAGAGAATGGATGACAAAATTTTTCGAAACAGGTTGGGTAGATACTTTCCGCCACTTCAATCAGGCACCACATCAATATACCTGGTGGAGTAATTTTTTTAATGCACGCGCAAACAACAAAGGATGGCGGATTGATTACCACATTGCAACTAAAGAACTGGAAAAAGATTTAGTGTCGTCAGAAATTTTACCTGATGTAAGACACAGCGACCACTGTCCGGTTCTTTTAAAAATTAAACTGTAACAGTTTTCCGGTAAAACTTTCTGGTCTTTATTTCTTCATACACAATTTCAGGAAGAAGGTAGCGCACCGATTTTTTTTCACTGATTAATTTTCTGATTTCGGAAGAAGAAATATCCATCACCGGCACTTCAAATATTTTCACATGCGTGTTATTTGCCAATGGAGTTTTCAATTTTTCAGCTCTGCAGTAAACATAAATTTCATAATCGCGCAAAATGATTTCGTAGTACTTCCATTTCTCCAACGATTCCAGATTATCAGAACCCATGATTAAAACGAATTCGTGTTGCGGAAATTTTTCTTTCAGATAAGTCAGCGTGTGAATGGTGTAAGAAGGTTGCGGCAGTTTGAATTCAATATCACTCACTTTAAATTTCGTGTTGTCTTCTGTTGCCAATCGAACTAAGTGCAAGCGGTCAGCATCTTTCAATAAACTTTTCTTTTCCTTCAGTGGATTATGCGGACTCACCACAAACCATACTTTTTGCAAATCGGTATTCTCCGCCATAAAATTGGCAATCACCAGATGACCGATGTGAACAGGATTAAACGAACCAAAGAAAAGCCCGACTTTCATTTTTTTGCGAACCTATTTTGTAACAGAGGCCAGTTCCATGTAACCCATCGGTTTTGAATCCTTGCTGAACGATTCCGATTTAATTAATCCGTTTCCGATACTGTAATATTCATTGCTCTTCATTGTAAATGGAATTTTTATTCCGAAGGTTGTTGTAACAGATTCTGTAGTTGAAGAAATTTTAAAACACTTAAAAGTTCCAGCGGGCGTAGTAATTGTTTCTTCACCTTCAACTTTTCGGTCCTTCACATTCACCACTATTGTTGCCATCTCCATTGAATTATTGCTGACATTCATGGTAATTGTTCCATCCGGTAAAGAAGAGCCGGCTGTAAAAGTTGATGGAAAGGCAAGTGTATTTCCTGAAAACGAAATTTGCATGTCTTTGTAAGCATCCATGCTTTCCTGCGGAATAAAATTTTTCATATCAATCAACAATGAATTGTCATCGCACTTCATTTTCATATCGCTGCTCGCCTGTTCCTTTCCTTTTTCATCTTTTATAATTGAATGAATTGTAAAAACAGAAGCAGTACCTTCTGCCAAGGCAGTTGTTACCGTATATTCATTGGTGTCGGTCAGTTTTGCTTTTGCATTATAGCTGTTCCACAAAAAATGGTTTCCCTGTTTCAGCGGATACCAGTAGTCGCAAACCTGTGCTTTCGTTAATGATGTAACCAAAACGAAAATGCTGAGTGTGATTATTTTTTTCATGGTGTAAAAATGAAATTAAAAATGGTTTCTTTCAATACAAATCACTTGCAAATCAGATGATAAAAATCAATCCGATTTTTATCTATTGGTAAATTCATGTAGGTTTGTTGCTTCTCCAATCAAATATGGAATACAATACACAGCGTCCGAAGATGGAAATTCCGGAGTATGGACGCATCACACAAAAATTAGCTGAGCATCTTTTAACAATTAAGGATCGCGATCAGCGCAATGCTGCTGCCAATGCACTCATTAATATCATGAGCAACAGCACACCGCAGTTTCGAAAC
>Ga0114969_10002623_pt1 | contig 14724 bp, 14 predicted proteins | sample M_130807_MF_Meta_FD_87316 | JGI IMG/M metagenome (GOLD analysis project Ga0114969, IMG submission 87316) | Freshwater microbial communities from Lake Montjoie, Canada to study carbon cycling - M_130807_MF_MetaG | ecosystem: Environmental > Aquatic > Freshwater > Lake | place: Lake Montjoie...
AAGATGGGTTACGACACCGGCATGCGCGCGGTGCATCCCTTCGGTCCGAATTGGTAGCTGTCGGTTTATGTCGCCAATTTCGTGCTGCTGGGCTACGGCACCGGCGCGATTTTCGGCTGCCCGGCGCACGATCAGCGCGACCTGGAATTCGCGCGCAAATATCGCCTGCCCGTGACGCCGGTGGTGGTGCCCGAAGGCGCCAACGCGAAAAGCTTCGCGGTCGATGATGAGGCCTATACGGGACCTGGGCGGCTCGCCAATTCGCGGTTTCTCGACGGCATGGAAGTAGAGGCCGCGAAATCCGATGTAGCGGGACGACTCGAAGCGGCGGGGCAAGGCCGCCGTGAGGTAAATTATCGCCTCCGCGACTGGCTGGTTTCGCGTCAGCGTTATTGGGGTTGTCCGATCCCGATCGTTCATTGCGACACGTGCGGCATGGTGCCGGTGCCGCCGGAAGAGTTGCCGGTGAAATTACCGGACGACGTTCGGTTCGATGTGCCGGGAAATCCGCTGGCGCTGCATCCGACCTGGAAGCACGTCAACTGCCCGGTGTGCGGCAAGCCTTCGCAGCGCGAGACCGACACGTTCGACACATTTGTGGATTCGTCCTGGTACTTCGTGCGCTTCACCGATGCGCACGCCGAAGAACCCATCAATAAAGCCGCCGCGAAATATTGGATGCCGGTCGATCAATATATCGGCGGCGTCGAGCATGCGGTGTTGCACCTGCTCTACGCGCGCTTTTTCACGCGCGCCTTGGCGAAAGCGGGTCACGTGACGGTGCAGGAACCGTTCGCCGGGCTGTTCACGCAAGGCATGGTCTGCCACGAGACATATCGCAACGAGGACGGCTCCTGGGTGGAGCCCGTCGACATCGAAAAGCGCGACGGTAAAGCCTATCGCCGCGGCACGGACATTCCCGTGGCGGTCGGATCGTCCGAGAAGATGTCGAAGTCGAAGAAAAACGTGATCGCGCCCGAAGCGATCATCGACACGTTCGGCGCCGATACGATCCGCTGGTTCATGCTCTCCGACTCGCCGCCGGAACGCGATATCGAATGGACGCAGGAAGGCGCGGAGGGCTGCTGGCGCTTCGTTCAGCGCATTCACCGGCAGGTTACGGAAGCGGGCGCCTTGCCGCCGCCGGGGACCAAACCGTCCGCCGAATGTAACGGTGCCGATCTGGAATTACGGCGCGCCACGCATCGCGCCATCGCCGCAGTGAGCGACGATCTCAGCGCCCTGCGCTTCAATCGCGCGGTGGCCCAGCTCTATACACTCTGCAACGCGCTTTCATCCGCCGGAACTGTAGATGGCGCGGTGAAGCGCGAGGCTTTGGAAACGCTTGTCCTGCTGATCGGCCCGATGATGCCGCATCTGGCGGAATCGTGCTGGGAATCGCTGGGCCATTCCACCTTGATTGCCGATGCCCATTGGCCGGTCGCCAATAAGCAACTCGTCAGAAGCGACACCGTCACCATTGCCGTGCAGGTGAACGGTAAGCGCCGCGGCGAAATCGAAATTGCGCGGGAGGCGGACGAGGAAACGGTCAAAGCCGCCGCGCTGGCCATCGAATCGGTTCAGCGTGCGCTGGAAGGCAAACCGCCGCGCCGCGTGATCGTGGTGCCGGGCCGCATCGTCAACGTGGTGGCGTGATGCGGGATCGCTCTTCGAAGCCAGTGATCCTCCCCTGCGAAGCGGGGGAGGGGGACCATGCGAAGCATGGTGGAGGGGGCCAATGCGAGCGCTGATCCTGCTGTTCAAGTACGCATACAATTCAGGGTTTATGGGCAGGGCGGCTGAAATTGAGCTGGCGGCGGCCCCCTCCACCGCTTCGCGGTCCCCCTCCCCCGTAAACGGGAGAGGAGCCATGATCGCGTGTACAATGGCCGTCGCGCTCTCGGGTTGTGGGTTTCATCCGCTTTATGGGACCGCGGGGCTGAATGCGGGCGTTGGTTCGACGCTTGCGAATGTCTATGTCGAGCCGATTCCGGAACGTGTCGGCTATGAGCTGCGCAACGAATTGCTCGACCTGTTCAATGCAACGGGCGCATCGGGCAGCGCGGCTTATCGGCTGAAGCTGTCGGTCAATGAAACCGAAGAGGCGGTCATTCTCCAGACCAACACGGCGATCACGCGCTACAACTACACGCTGGCGGCGCATTACGATCTGATACCGCGCGACGGCTCGATGGCGGTGAAGTCCGGCGATGTGACGGCGCTTTCCGCCTACAACGTCGCCGCCGCGCCGTTCCTGTACGCCACGGTTACCGCGGAGCGGGACGCCAAGAATCGCGCTGCCAACGATATCGCAGAGCGCATTCGTACGCAGATCGCGGTTTATTTGCGAACCGCCAACGCAGCCCCGCGCTGAGCCTCGATGGAAATCAAATCGCATCTTGCGGACCGGTTCGTTGCGAAGCCGCCGCAGTCCTTGATCGCGGCGCTTATCTACGGCCCGGATCAGGGCATGGTGCGGGAGCGTGCGACGGCGCTGGCAAAGACCATTACGCCCGATCTGAACGATCCCTTCCGCGTGGCGGAACTGGATGAAGCGTCCGTCGATTCCGATCCGGCTCGCATTTGGGACGAAGCTGCGGCCTTGTCGATGATCGGCGGGCGGCGCGTCGTGCGTGTGCGCGGCGCCGGCAATGCGCTCGCTAAAGGGTTCGAGCAGTTTCTTGCCGATCCGAAAGGTGACGCGCTGATCGTCGTCGAGGCCGGAGAGCTTGCGAAGACGGCCGCCCTGCGCCGCGTTTTCGAAGAGGCCGAGAACGCCGCCGCCATCCCCTGTTATCCCGACAACGAGCGCGGCCTCGAAGAGGTCGTGCGCAACGCGCTGAAGGCCTTTGGCCTGTCGATAGAGCCCGACGCGCTCGATTACGCTGTCTCGCATCTGGGGTCGGATCGCGGCGTCACGAGGTCGGAACTGGAAAAGCTCGCGCTGTATGCCATGGGCGATAAGGCCGTGACGATGGCGCATGTCAAAGCGGTCATGGGCGATGAATCCGAATTGCGGATGGACGAAACCTTCGATGCCGCCGGCGAAGGTAATTTCGGCGCGCTCGACCAATCCCTCTTGCGCCTGTGGGCGGCCGGGACATCGCCGGTCGGTGTGCTCCGGCAGGCCCTAACGCATTTTCAGCGGCTGCTGCTGGTGCGCGCCGAAATGGACGAGGGTGGCAATGCGGAAGGCGCGATGCGAAAGCTTCGCCCACCCGTGCATTTTGCCAGGGTCAACGCCTTCCGCGCGCAAGTCGGGCGCTGGACGTCGCCGAAGCTGGAAGAAGCGCTGACCTATCTCTACGAAGCGGAAGCCTTGGCGAAAACGACCGCGGTCCCTGCGGAAGCCGCAACCGGCCGCGCGCTGTTGAGCGCCGCCGCACTTGCCGGACGGAAATGATGCTGAAGGTTCGAGTCATACCCTGCCTGGACGTGAAAGACGGCCGCGTCGTCAAAGGCGTCAACTTCGTTGCGCTGCGCGATGCGGGCGATCCGGTGGAGCAGGCCATCGTCTATGACGCGGCGGGCGCCGATGAATTGTGTTTCCTCGACATCACCGCGAGCCATGAGAAGCGGGGCATTCTACTGGATGTCGTGAAGCGTACCGCGTCGGTATGTTTCATGCCTCTGACGGTTGGCGGCGGTGTTCGGACCGTGGACGATATTCGGGCGCTGTTGCTCGCGGGTGCGGACAAAGTGTCGGTCAATACCGAAGCAGTGCGGCGTCCTGATTTCATCCGCGAAGGCGCGGAAAAATTTGGCAGCCAGTGCATCGTTGCCGCGATCGATGCCAAGCGCGTCGGAAACCGCTTCGAGATATTCACGCATGGCGGGCGCAATGCGACGGGCATCGACGCGGTGGAACACGCGATCAAGCTCACCGAATTTGGCGCGGGCGAAATTCTGCTGACGTCGATGGACAAAGACGGCACGAAAAGCGGCTACGATCTGGAGCTCACACGCGCGGTTTCCGACGCCGTCACGGTTCCGGTCATTGCCTCAGGCGGCGTCGGTTCGCTGGACGATCTGGTTGCCGGGGTGAAGGAAGGCCACGCCAACGCGGTACTCGCGGCGTCGATCTTTCATTTCGGCGAGACCACTGTGCGCGATGCGAAAATGCGCCTGGCCGGAGCGGGCCTCCCCGTTCGGCTTTGAAGCGTTCTTAGCGGCGGGCGGCCTGCGCCATGGCCGATGGCAGCACGGGGCGTTCGGCGGATTTGACGGCAGAGCGTAAAGGCGCTGCCGCGGGAGCCGTTTCGGCGGCATTGGCAGCCACGGCAATGCCCAAGAACTCAACGGCGATACCATCCCCGTGATGCCGCACAACCCGTCCGGCGCGGTGGCCGATCAGGATATGCTCGCCCACGGGCGGTTTCATTTCGGTGCGAACCGAAACGCCTATGATGGAGAGATCGAGAACTTCGCAGCGAATCTGCTCGCCCGTCGAACGCGTGTAATGCGTGAAGCTGCCGCCCGCCGCGTCGACGCGGTCGTAACGGCGCAGATCGGTTTCGCTGAGGAGATGCCGGTTCATTTCCAGCATCAATTGGTCGGCCAGTTTCTCGCGCTTTTGCAGCGAGCATGAAAACGTCATCACAAAGCCGCCGCGGCGGGCGCGGACAATCGGCCCTTCGAAGCGGCCAAGCGTTTCCAAATAGATGACGGCGCGGCCCTTCGGCTCCTCGCGCAGTTCGCAAAGGATGAACGCATCGCCCGGCGAAATGTCTTCGACCGTGCAAATCGTCTCTTCCTGAGTCGCGGGGATATAGAGCCGGCCCGGAATGGCCACAGTGACCCGGCGGAAGCGGCGGCGCTCTTTCAGCGCCCGCGCGATGACCTTCTGCCCAGCTTCGTTCGTCCGGCTTTCGTCGGAATTGTTCATCGGCTGGCGGTCCGGTTTTGCAAATCCAGCCACGAAACTATGGCCGAAAGGCTCAACAAACCGTTTACAGCAGAGGTCCCAGTCCCATCGGGGTTAAGCAATTGCCTAGAGCATGATCCGATCAAAAGGAATCGGGTCATGCTCTAGATTCCTTAGTTTGGCGCGCAATCTAACGACGAACCGGGGTCCACTTCGTCGGATTGCGCTCTAGACCGCAGCGGCTTCCTGGAACCTTCGAAGCGGCGTATGGTTCTGAACCCGGAGGCCTTTATGCGAACACCGCTCGTTGCCGTTGCCGTTGCCAGCCTGAGTTTCGCGCTTGTGCCGGGTATGAGCTGGGCGCAAGCGCCTGCGGCCGGTGAACGAAGCCCCGCCCCGGCGACGACATTCAATGTCCGCAATTTGGATTTCGATCTCTGGTGCCAGCAGACCCAGCGTTATGCGATGGACCGCTGCGCCGCGCGCCGCCCCGAGGACCTGAAAGCCTTTGCAGACTATCGCGCGGCGATCGAACGGTACGAACTGGAATATCTCAAGCAGGCCGGCCGCGATCAGGACGTTCGTGCACGGATCAATCGCGATCCTAGCCAGACCGTTTCGGGTAGGCAGGATGGGCTACCGTAGGCTGGAGCGGGATTAAACCCGCTCCAGCACACCTTCTGCAATCGAGAATCCGAGAAACGTCCCCAACGGATCGCCGTCCATCTTAACAGGATCGCTTTCTTTGCCGCTGTGAGACGGGACCAGCCGCAAATGCGGCGCTTTGGGATGAGCACGCCAGCCGTCGGGAGAAGAGGGCGGGCGCGGCGTGTGGCTGAACGGCTCGTCTTCGTGGACCAGCTTGGAACCGACGAGACGCTCGAAATTGATGGGTTTTCCGCCCAGCGGTGAGACATCGCTCAGCACTTGGGCGACGCCAAGGAAGCGCTCCGGCCGGTCCGAGCCGAAGGTGATCGGCAGCAGTACGGTTTCTATCTCGACAACGCGGCAGTCATCGGTGGCCCCGATGGATGTGAGGCACAGTGGAAGCCGCATTTTCAGCGCCCGGCGCATCAGTTCATTGAGATGTTTGCGGCTGTCTGGGTCCCATGGCTGCAAGAAGTCGCGGCCACGCAACTCGCCGCCATAGCGTTCGCACAGCGTTGTGCCTGCAAGCCGGTAGGTGAAGCTGCCGCCGCGGCCGTCGAGAAGGAAGACGAACGGCAGCAGACGTTTCAGGGCTTTTGGATCGATATCGGCTTGGTCGGGCGTATCGCGCCCGTTGCGAATGCGGCTCCAATACCCGACGGCAAAATGACTGTTGCGGTGTTTCATGGATAAACGCCCGAATTCTTCATAAACCGCCGCGATACCGACCTGAACCAAAACGGGAAGCCGACGCGGTCTCGTATGATCCAACAGCGAAAACTGTGCCAACCGTGCGTGGTTAACACCCACAGCTTGCGCAGCGACAACGAAAGCAATCAGCTCCACGGACCGCGGCGGTGGCGTCCAAACAGGGGAAAGCTGGACAGCAGCGGCGTGAGCGCCAGGCCGGCAGCGAAGCCTCCGACATGTGCCCACCATGCGGTCCCCGGACCGCCCGGTGTCGTGCCCACCAGGTTCAAAAGCTGCAGCGCGAACCAGAAGCCAACCACGTAGAAAGCGGAGATCTTTGTCGGATAGAGTAGGATTCCCAATGGGATGATGACGGTGACGCGGGCACGCGGGTAGATCAGCACATAGGCCGCGAGAACCCCGGAGATTGCCCCAGAGGCGCCCAGCATCGGCAGGTCGGACAGCGGATTGATAAGGCCTTCCGACAGGGCGGCGGCTATGCCGCACACCAGATAAAATACAACGAAGCGGGCATGTCCCATCGCGTCTTCGACGTTGTTCCCGAAAATCCAAAGGTAAAGCATGTTGCCGCCGAGATGCAGAAAGCCTCCGTGCAGGAACATGGACGTGACCAGGGTGAACCAAGACCAGGGAACGCCATAGAGCGTGGCGGTCACATCAGCGACGAAGAAGTTCCGCGGCACGAACGCGTAGGTAAGGACAGCCTCTTGGGTGCCCTCGCTCAAGCTAAGCTGCCAGAAAAACACGACAATGCACGCGGCAATCGTTCCCCACGTCACCAGCGGCGTTAACCGCGCCGGGTTTTCGTCTGAAATGGGAATCATGCCCTGGCTGCGCGGCCACCCTCCGGAAAGAGACGTTCGCACGCTGTCTTCATTTGACACATGGTCATGGCCTGAGCACTGAAGGCGCTTCGCGATTTCAGTGCAGAGCGAAAACCGCAAGCCGCGTGCGCAGAATCGCCAATGACCAGCTTTCGGGAAGCAAGACAACCCCGAGCAGCAAAAATCGGCACAGCCTAAACCGTTCAAAAGGTAGGAAACCTGCGCTCGCACTCTACTATGTGGCTGGAACGTTAGCCGCCGCCGGAATAGCGGAATTGGCTGTTGTACACCCGCCCGACATGATCGCGGCGCCGCTTCAGGCGGGCCGCTTCATCATAAAGACGCGCCCTGTGAGCCGCTTCGATCGCACGATCGAAATGATAACGGGCCTCTTCATATCGATTCTTTGCGCCGTGAAGACGCGCCTCATACATCGCGTCATAGGCAGCCTCAGCCAACGCTTCGAGCCGGACCATATCGACTCGCGCCGTGATGCCCGTCTCGTCTAAAATCCGGGCGGAAGGCTTCTCATCCTTGCGCTCAAGGATTTTAGTACGCCGCTTCTGCCACCAGTCCCGGATGGTCATCCGTATTCACTCCCCAAATCCCCCTGAGTAACTTCACTGTAAAACGAGATTTGGATGAAAACCAATACACGATCCACAGCGCCGCGAGCATTGCACAAGTTTGTTCGACGTGGCGAGGCTCCGACGCATCAGCAATGTTACGTAGAAGGCGTATTTGCGTTTCTGCCGAGTCTGACAGAGCCGCCCTTTCACGTGTCACAGAAGCTCAAGCTACGATCCGGGTGGTGGAACCTTGGGGATGCCGGCAAGCGAGCGGATGGGGCTCGTCCTTGAACGGGCTCCTACGGGGCGAGGCGGCGGAAGATCACGAAGAATGCCTGCTCGCTCGGGCTCGCCCAGCGGAATAAGATGATTCGCCCATTTCATTTCCGGCCGGGCATCACAACTTCTACTCAGCGACCCGCAAGACGGCACCATGGCGTTTTTTCACGATCCCCGCGCTGCTCAGAGGCCATTTCTTAATGCGCCGGCGGAGGTTCTTTGGCTGATCGCGCTGCTGGTTGGGTTGCACGGGCTGCGTATCCTGCTGCCGGGCATGCTGTCTGACGATTTGCTTGAAGCCTATGCGTTAATTCCATCCCGCTACGCCGAAGCCGTCGGCCAAGGCCTTACCGCGCAAGGCATAATCGGCTTGGCCGTACCACTCGTCAGCTACATGCTTCTGCATGGCGATTTCACCCATGTGGGGCTTAACAGTTTGTGGCTGCTGGTTTTCGGCCCGATCGTCGCCGTCCGGCTGGGTAGGTGGCGGTTCCTGCTGTTTTTCGTGATGTGCGGCGTCGTGGCCGCTCTTGTTCACCTTGGATTTTATTGGGGTGCCCCAATGGCGGTGATCGGCGCGAGCGGAGGTGTTTCCGGGCTGATGGGCGCCGGGATGCGCGTTCTTTACGGCAGGATGTATGGGCCGGGGGCATTAGCCCCGGTGATGTCGCGGCCGATTGTGGCATTCTCCGCCGTCTGGATCGTGGCCAACGTCATTTCCGGTGTTCTGCGGATTGGCGTGAGCGATGACCTGACCTTGATCGCCTGGGTTGCTCACCTTGGCGGCTATTTCGCCGGTTTGTTGTTCATTGGAGCATTCGCACCACCATTGGTGGGAAAAAATATCGCGAGCAGCGGGGGCTAAAATGAGCGATCCGGTATCGGGACCAGACAATGGAGTGCCTCCGCCGATTGGCGGCGAAGCGGCGCCGCCCGGCGGTCCGGCGGAACCTGGCGGCGGCGGGCCACCACCACCACCACTCAGACCGCCTTATCCCTGGACCCGCTTGCTCTACGCGATTGGCTTCAGCTTTGTGGCGTGGGCCGTCTTTTGGCTGATTGTGGTTTTGCTCGCGCCGCTCCACTACATCACGCTGGCGATTACCGGCCGTCCGAACGAAGAGCTTCAGATGATGAGCCTGCGCGCGATTCATTATCTGAAAGAGTTGCTCGGTTTCATCACGGGGGCGCGGGATGAAAAGCCCTTTCCATTGGGACCTTTTCCCAAGGATTAGACTGCGTTCCCGGTCCTGAGATTTGGCTTAGTATGGTTTTGGCTGACACGATCTTGATTGGCGGCGGCGGGAAATTTCAGCCGTCTTTCCCTTGAAGCTCGGCCCGTGAAGGAAGGGACGTCTCGATGAAAACAGGTGTGGCGATTTTCGGCTTGCTGCTCGCGACATCCGCTTTGGGCATTGCCGCGGTGGAAACGATGCCGGGGTCCGCGCGCGCTGCTGCGGCTAAGGCGCCGCAATTCGGCCGCTGGGGCATCGACCTGGCCGCGATGGACCGTTCGGTTAAGCCCGGCGATGATTTCTTCCGCTACGTCAACGGCGCCTGGTACGACAAGGCTGTCATACCTTCGGACCGCACGAGCACCGGCTCCTTTCTCGATCTCGACATCCAAAGCGAAGATCGCGTGCGCGGTCTCATGGTGGAGCTGGAAGCGCGCAAAGCCAGCCTCTCGGCCGAGGAAAAGCGCGTCTACGACCTCTATCACAGCTATGCCGATGCGGCCCGCGTGGAGCAGCTAGGCTTGAAGGCCGTCGAGCCGGATCTGCAAAGGATCGCGGATCTGAAATCGCTGGATGATGTCGCCCGTGCCATGGCCTCGGTGCCCATGGGAACGCAGAGTCTTTTCCGCTCCGGCATTGGCATCGACGATAAGAATCCCGCCGCTTACACGGTGTTCCTCAATCAATCGGGCCTGGGTCTGCCGGACCGCGATTATTACCTGCTCGACGAGAAAGGCATTGTCGCGGCGCGCACCGCTTATCGCGCCTATATCGCCCAAATCCTGAGCCTTGGCGGCATTTCGGACGCGGACAAGAAAGCGCAAAGCATTTTCGATCTGGAAACGGAAATCGCCAAGCTGCACTGGTCGCGCGCCGAGCGGCGCAATGCCGACAAGGTCTACAACCCGACGACCGTCGCGGAGATGGAAAAGTCCTCGCCGCAATTCCCCTGGCGGACCTATTTGAGCGAGCTTGGAATCCCCGGCGCCAAAGAAGGCACGCGCCGTGTTGTCGTCGCCGAAAACACCGCCTTTCCGCAACTCGCGGCGGTGTTCGCGAAAACGCCTGTCGAGGTGTGGCGCGATTATCTGACGTTTCATTATCTGTCGGGTCACGCGGCCTATCTGCCGCAGCGTTTCGACGATGCGCGGTTCGCCTTCTTCGGCAAAGTCCTGGGCGGCCAAGCCGAACAACTGGCGCGCGACAAGCGGGCTGTGCGCTTTATCGGCGGCGTAATCGGCGAGGGCGTCGGCAAGCTTTACGTCGCGAAGTATTTTTCGCCCGTCGCCAGAGCCAAGGCGCAAGAACTCGTGCGCAATCTGCTCAGCGTCTACCGCCAGCGCATTCAGACGGCCGATTGGATGTCACCGGCGACGCGCCAGAAAGGGCTGGAGAAGGTCGACAGCTTCATTGTGAAGATCGGCTACCCCGATAAATGGCGCGACTATTCAAAGCTGCAAACCGATTCCAGCGATCTTTTGGGCAATGCCAAACGTGCCAGCGTGTTCGAGTGGAATCGCAAGCTGGTGCGGCTGGACGGTGCGGTCGACCGGGCCGAGTGGGGCATGTCGCCGCAAACGGTAAACGCCTATTACAATTCATCGCTGAACGAGATCGTCTTTCCGGCGGCGATTCTACAGCCACCCTTCTTCGATCCGAACGCGGACGATGCGGTCAATTACGGCGGCATCGGCGCGGTCATTGGCCACGAGATCAGCCACGGCTTCGACGATCAGGGCAGCAAATACGACGCCAAGGGCGTGCTGCAGAATTGGTGGACCGAAGACGACCGCAAGAATTTCGACGGCCGCACGACCTCCCTGTCCAACCAGTACAACAGCTACACCTCCGTCCAGGGTTTGCACGTCAACGGCCAGCTTACGCTAGGGGAAAATATCGCCGACCTCGCGGGACTGACCGTGGCGCAGGCCGCCTACCATCTGTCGCTAAAGGGCAAGCCTGCGCCGGTCCTGGATGGGTTCACGGGCGATCAGCGCCTTTTCCTGGGGTATGCCCAGGTGTGGCGGTACAAAGCGCATGAGGAAACGGCGCGGCAGCGGTTGCTGTCCGATCCGCACAGCCCGCCGGAATTCCGGGTGGATGGGCCCGTCCGCAACGTGGATGCCTGGTATCAGGCCTTTGACATCAAACCTGAGAACAAGCTCTATCTTGCGCCGGAGGTCCGGGTCCGTCTCTGGTGAGACACACAGGAATTTCAGAGGGCTTGTCCGGCAGGGGCACCATGACTCTTGCCTTGCTCGACGCGGCGCGTTAACGGTGACCTGTTCCCGAAGGGTGTCGCGGGCTCGCGAAACCCCAGGGCCGGGTAGGCGGTGCCCAAAGCCAGTCTTGCGGGCGCGGCTCGCGCCGACAGCGAGGACCCCGGTCCTCCCGGCGCCGCACGGGAAAGCGAAATCTGTTTCGGGTGGAGTTTAATGACGGAAGCCAGCAATCAACGCTTTAGGGTCGATACGCGCGCTATGGGCGGCAGTAATTGGAGCAAAATGGCGCTGAAAGGCGGCATCGCTATTCTCCTGCTCGTGGCAGGCGGTGTGATCGCTTTATTGGTCGAACGCACTGTTGGTGGCGGCGCTGCTGCGAACGAGGTTCGCATCACCACCTTCCAGGATTGGCGCGTCATTTGCCCGCCGGTTACGCCCAATACGCCAAACTGCGCGCTGACATCCGATGTGCTGCGCGATACCGGCGGGGTGCTCCTTACCTTGTCGGTTGTCGATCCGGCGCCGGGAAGCCAGCTTTCGCTGACCGTCCCGCATGGCGTGCTGCTCGATCCGGGTCTCGGGTTCACCGTCGGCAACGAGCCGACGCGCGTGCGTCCCTATGAGACGTGCACCAACCAGGGCTGTATCGCGGTCGTGACGATGGATGGCGACACCGTGAAATCGCTAACCTCCAATATGGGCGGCCGCATTGCGGTCGCCGCGCCGAACAATCCGCAGCCGGTGGTCATTCCGTTCTCGTTGCGCGGGTTCAACGATGGCTTGACTGCGTTGCAGCGCGCCAAGGCCCGGCGCACCGGATTCTTCAGCTTTCTGAGCCGTGGATAAAAGAGACAGGATGGCCGCCATGCTTCGTAAACTCGCAGCAACCCTCGCGATCGCCGGTTTTATCGTTCCAGGAGCCGTGTTGGCGCAGCCCGCGCCCGCCGCCCCTGAAGCTGCTGCTCCTCCGGCGCAGGCTGCCCCGCAGGCGCAGCAATTCTCGGTCAACCAAAGCGTCGGCGATTGGGTCGTGCGCTGCGTTCAGACCCAGATCAAAAGCCCCGCGCCGTGCGAGGTCATGCAGACCACGGTGAACAAGGATTCCAAGCAGCGGATTTCCAGCTTCTCCATCGCTTACGTGCCCAGCCGGGATGCGTTTGCCATGCAGGTGGTTGTGCCGACGGGCGTGGCTCTGTCCAAGGGCTTGCAGCTCGGCGCCTCGCTCAACGGCGCGAAGTTCAACCGTTGTGAGCGTGACGGCTGCTATGTCGAAATGCTGATGGACAACAACGCGGTGAATTCGCTCGCCGCATCGGGCAAGTCTACCACCATCAAGGTTTCCAGCTACGGACCGCTGGGCAAAGAAATTCCGCTCCCCGTTTCGCTGACCGGATTTCCCGAAGCCATGGACCGCATGAAGGGCTATGCCAAGGAACGTGCGATCGCGTTGCCTGCCAATCAGCAGGCATTGTCGACAGCGCCCGCAGCGGGCGTGGGCAACGCACCTCCGGCAGCCTCTGCGCCGGCCGCACCGCCGGCTCGTCCGGCTGCCGGCCGCGGCGCAGCAGCGGCTCGTCCGGCAGCAACGCCGGGCCGTTGATCGGCCAGCCGGGCTTTCCGGCGCCAGCAAAGTCAAAGGGCGCGAATCGTCTTCGCGCCCTTTTTGCTTTTCTGCCGAAGCCTCACTCTATTCGTTGGAGAGGGCGACCACCGGATCGAGACGCGCGGCCTTGCGGGCCGGAGCAAAGCCGAAGATCAGACCGGTCGCGGCTGCGCAGCAGAACGCCAAAATCATCGGAGGCGCTGTGAAGGCGACCGGCGTTCCCGTCGCTTGAATGACGTAGCCGGTTGCGACGCCCCCAATCACACCGACCAATCCGCCGATGCCGGAAACCACGACAGCCTCGGATAGAAACTGCTGCAGGATATCGCGCTGACGTGCGCCGGTCGCCATGCGGATGCCGATCTCGCGCGTGCGTTCCGTCACCGACACGAGCATGATGTTCATGATGCCGATGCCGCCGACGAGCAGCGAAATCGCCGCCACCGAGCCCAGCAGGATGGTCATCGTGTTCTGCGCCTGCGTGGCCGTCTCCACGATGTCCGCCATATTGCGGATGCGGAAATCCTGAGCCCCGAGATGACGCTGTTTCAGCAGCGTGGTCGCCTGCTCCTGCACGGCGTCCATTTTCGTAAGATCGTTCACGGCGACGGTTATCGTCCGCACGAAACGCTGTCCAAAGACGCGCAGCATGCCGGTGGTCAGCGGCACGAAGACGACATCGTCGGTGTCGTTGCCGCCGGCGGTCGAGCCCTTCGGCGCCATCACACCGATGACCTGGAAGGGCACGTTCTTGATCAGGATGTATTTGCCGATCGGGTCTTCGTTCGGGAACAGGGATTCACGCACGGTGTCGCCGAGAACCGCCACGGTGGAGTAACTGACCTCGTCCTCGTCGCTGAAGAAAACCCCGCGCCCAACCCCCCAGCTTCTGACCGTGGGCAGCACGGGCGTGGTTGCCGCCACGGTGGTCTGATAGTCGACATCGCCATAGCGCACGGTGTTGTTGCCCTGAATGTCGGGCATGACCGAAACGACGTTCGGTATCTGCGCGATGGCATCCGCATCGGCAGGCGTCAGAGTCGCAATGGGCCCGTTATAGCCACGCCCATTGCGGTTTTGGGGGCGCACCGTCAGCAGGTTGGTGCCCATCTGTCCGATTTGCGCGATCACTTGCCGCTTGGCGCCTTCGCCGATGGCAAGCATGGCGACAACCGATCCGACGCCGATCACGATGCCGAGCAAGGTGAGGATCGTGCGGAAGATGTTGGCTCGCAGCGAACGCATGGCCATGCGCAACGATTCCTGGAACCCCGCATACATGGCGGAGCGGCTGGTTTTGCCGCCCAATTGTGAAACGTCAGGCGGCAGGGCAAGCGCAGTAACCGCCGGCGGCTTTCCTGCGCCGCTGTCGCGCACGATCCGGCCGTCCCGGATTTCGATGACGCGGTTGGCATGGGCGGCGACATTGGCGTCGTGCGTGATCAGGATGACGGTGTGACCCTGCGCCGCCAAATCTTTCAGCAGCGCCATCACCTCGGCGCCGCTCTTGCTGTCGAGTGCGCCTGTGGGCTCGTCGGCAAGGATAACCTGTCCGCCATTCATCAATGCGCGCGCAATGGAGACGCGCTGCTGCTGGCCGCCCGAGAGCTGGCAGCAGCGCGTCTCCATTGCGCGCGCAATGGAGACGCGCTGCTGCTGGCCGCCCGAGAGCTGGCTGGGACGATGGGTCAGCCGTTCCGAAAGGCCCAGTGCGGTCAGGAGTTGTTCGGCCCGCTCGCGCCGGGCCACCGGCGAGAGCCCGGCATAGA
>Ga0114969_10002624_pt1 | contig 14724 bp, 9 predicted proteins | sample M_130807_MF_Meta_FD_87316 | JGI IMG/M metagenome (GOLD analysis project Ga0114969, IMG submission 87316) | Freshwater microbial communities from Lake Montjoie, Canada to study carbon cycling - M_130807_MF_MetaG | ecosystem: Environmental > Aquatic > Freshwater > Lake | place: Lake Montjoie...
AAAATTTACATTTATCCCCCCTGTTGTACTAAACTCATTATTGTACCTGATTTTTTTTGCTTCCTCTAAAATATTCATTTTTTCAAGGCCACTTACATACTTAACATAATGTGGCGAACCGGTATTCGTAATAAAATCGTTCTCAGAAAACCTCCATGAATTCACATCAGTCATACTTATTTTAACTTCATTACCAGGAAAAATTTCTGCAGAATGCATTCCATCGGATGCTCTAAACTTCGTTCTGTTTGATTTTATTATTTGTTGTTCAAGGGAAAATACGGCAGCACATCTTGAACCATTGCCACACATACTTCCAAGGTTTCCATCAGCATTGTAATAAACCATTTCGAAATCAGCATTAGTATTTTCCTTAATTACTATTAAACCATCAGCACCAATTCCAAAATGGCGATTGCATATTTTTTTAATTATTGAACTTTCTAATGTCTGAGTGGTTTTACCATTAAGTAATACAAAATCGTTTCCTGCTCCTTCATATTTCGAAAAATTTATTTTCATACAGTAACTTTTACAATGATTAATTCGACCTTATAATAAAGAATGCGTTAGTTGGTTATTAAAAAAAATTCTTTTTCATAAAATATTTTCACCTACATTTTCGTTCATCGGCATATAATTTGCAAAATGCCTGGTTACAAATCTCACAAAAATTAATCATCAAAAAACATAAATAATAAAAAAATGAACCTCAGAAAAATCAGTTCCACCATTTTTGTAGCAGTTATCAGCTCGGTGATTACTGTTGCAGCCATTGGTTATTACAATGGCGATTTTAATGCTTCAACCAAATTTACCAATCAACAAAATGCAGCTAAGCTTGCTCGCTTCACTAATTCAGCGAATTATACACCAGGAAATCTGGATTTTACCTATGCTGCCGCAATGACTACTCCAGCGGTTGTTCATATAAGAACTACTTACAATCCAAAACCAGTATCTAACCGTGGATATAGTAATGATCCGTTCAGGGATTTCTTTGGGGGAGGTTTTGGATATGTTGATCCTTATCACAATCAACCACAGGAATCATCTGGTTCAGGAGTTATTATTTCTGACGATGGATATATAGTAACTAATAACCATGTAGTGGAAAATGGAGATAAGTTAACAGTTATATTATCGGACAAAAATGAATATGAAGCTACAGTAGTTGGCCTTGATCCATCTACTGATTTGGCTGTTGTGAAAATTAATGCCCGTAACCTTCCATTCATAATATTCGGAAATTCTGATTCTGTAAAAATTGGCCAATGGGTTCTTGCAGTTGGAAATCCGTTTAATCTGGAGTCAACCGTTACAGCAGGTATTGTAAGTGCAAAAGGTAGAAACATCAATATTTTAAAAGACAAAGAAAACAAAGGTGTTATTGAAAGTTTTATTCAGACAGACGCAGCTGTAAATCCGGGAAATAGCGGTGGGGCTTTGGTAAATCCGCAAGGTGAACTTGTTGGAATAAACAGCGCAATTGCCACTCCTACCGGAACTTTTGCAGGTTACTCTTTTGCCGTACCAGTTAATCTGGTAAAAAAAGTAGTGAATGATATAATGAAATTCGGATCCGTACAGCGTGGATACTTAGGAGTTGGAATTGCTGATATAACAGGCGATTTAGCTAAAGAAAAAGGAATTGAAAATTTATCAGGTGTTTATGTTGATACTATTTACCCTGGAAGCGCTTCAGAAGAAGCTGGTTTAAAAATCGGTGATATAATTACCAGAATTAATGGTACTGAAGTTAACTCAGTTCCTTCCTTGCAAGAACAAGTTGCAAACTTTCATCCTGGCGATAAAATAATTGTTTCATACATTAGAAACGGAAGCGAAAAAGTTGCCAATGTGATATTAAAAAACAGAGAGGGAAGTTTAAAAATGGATGAACAGTCAGTTGCGTCTTTTTCAATACTAGGTGCCCAATTTGGCGACTTGTCATCAAAGGATAAAAAAGATTTAGGATTAAAAGGAGGAGCTAAAGTTTTAAAAATTGAAGATGGAAAACTTGCCCGTTATACTGACATTCGTGAAGGATTTATTATAACAAAAGTTGATAATAAATTTATTTCATCTGTGTCAGATCTGAAAGCAATTTTAGAAACAAAAAAAGGTGGAGTAATGATTGAAGGTACATACGCGGATGCTCCAGGTCAGTACTTCTATGCTTTTGGGCTGTAGAAAATAAATTTGAACTGTAAAAAAAAAGGCTTCGGATTACCGAAGCCTTTTTATATTCATTTTCATTCCAGTATTATCTATACATAACTTCTTTTACAACCTTAATTAGTTTTTCTGCATTTGGCATAAATGCTTCAACAAAAGTTGGAGCATAACCTAAAGATACATCCTGAGTTGTAACTCTTCGGATTGGCGCATCTAAAAAATCAAAAGCATCTTTTTGTACCCTGTAGGTAATTTCAGTACATACGCTACCAAAAGGCCAGGCTTCTTCTAAAATAACCAAGCGGTTGGTTTTCTTTACAGACTTAATAATAGTATCATGATCAAGCGGACGAATGGTTCTTAAATCAATTACCTCCGCTTCAATTCCATCTTTAGCCAATTCTTCAGAAGCAGCTATAGCAACTTTCATCATTTTATTAAATGATACAATTGTTACATCACTTCCTTCTCTAACAATATTGGCTAATCCAATTGGTATTAAATATTCATCTTCAGGCACTTCACCCAATTCACCGTAACTGACTTCTGATTCAAAAAAACAAACCGGGTCATTATCTCTGATCGCAGATTTCAACAAGCCTTTAGCATCATATGCATTTGAAACCGAAATAACTTTTAATCCCGGAACATTTGCCATCCAACTTTCAAAAGCCTGTGAGTGTTGAGCACCTAATTGTCCGGCTGAAGCACTTGGACCTCGAAAAACAATCGGGCAATTAAATTGACCTCCTGTCATACTCAACATTTTTGCAGCCCCGTTTACAATTTGATCAAATGCTAAAACCGCAAAGTTCCAGGTCATAAATTCAACAATTGGACGAACTCCATTCATTGCTGCCCCAACACCTACACCGGCAAAACCAAGTTCTGAAATTGGAGTATCAATTACTCGCTTTGGGCCAAACTCCTCTAACATTCCCTGACTTACTTTATAAGCTCCATTATATTCTGCAACCTCCTCCCCCATTAAAAAAACATTCGGATCTCGACGCATTTCTTCATTCATTGCTTCACGAAGCGCCTGACGAATTGCAATTTTTCTCATTGACATATTAATATAATTTTCGGGGACACAAATATAGAAAGGTTGTTTAAAGTGAATAATTCACTTTTGAATGATGTTAAATTTAAACTTATACTCAAATTATTATTTAGCATTCATGGTTCGAACTTCTAAATCCAGGGGTAAAAAATCATCGGGCGTTTGTAACAAATGAATTATTGAGTTAGCAATATCTTTGGGGTCAATCATATCTTCAGCACGCATTGTATTCGGAAAATTATTAAAAAAGTCTGTACGGGTCGACCCAGGATAAATTACCGATACTTTTATTTTATCACTTCTAACTTCTCTGTATATTGAATGAGTGATGGCTTTAACTGAAGCTTTAGTCGCTGAATATCCTGCCCCCTCAGGAACTGGTGTGTTCCCGGCAATTGAACTGATATTAATAATGTGACCGGACCTTTGCTTTCGCATTATTGGAATCACATTTTTTAAACAATAAAAAACACCATGAACATTAACTGCAAACATTTCATGCCATTGTTCCAACGACATTTCTTCAATCTTTCCAAAATAGCCGAGGCCTGCATTATTAATCAATATATGAATTGAAGAAAATTTTGCAATTGTTTCTAAATATGCAGACTCTACCGCTTTTGCGTCTTTAACATTACAATGAATAAAATGAAAATCAGGATGAGAAAATTCCGGATTTCTTAATCCCCAACCTGCAACTTTTACCCCTTGATTCAATAGTGCCTGAACACTTGCTTTTCCAATTCCACGGCTAACTCCAGTAACTACAGCAACTTTATTTTTTAACTCCATTTATATATATAATTTTTTAAATTCATCTGGTACCGATACAACTTTTCTGTTTTGATAATCAAAAGAAATCATTCCGGTTTTGGCAATTGCAACTTCACGATTGGATTTTGCTTCTGAAATTTTATAAAATAATTCAAACCCAACTCGTGAAATTTCAGCAACAGCAATTTCAATAATTAATTCTTCACCATAAAATCCTTCGCTTTTATAAACAATTGCAACATCACTCATAATCATTGCCACGCCAAAAAAATTAAGCTCAGTACTTCCTATTGAACTAAGAAATTGAACTCGTGCTTCCTGTATAATTGACAACAAAGAATCATTTCCTAAATGACCGCCATAATTAATATCACTAACCCTGATAATAATCTTAGTTTTGAAATGAAACTTAGCAGGTAATTCTATTTTTATTCTGGGCATTTATTTGAATTAAAAAGTTTCATTAATTGAAAGCCTGGCTTTAGGAATCACTGATTGATTTTCAAAATCACTTTTAATAAATTTATAATGACCAACCATTGCGATCATAGCAGCATTGTCAGTACAAAATTCAAACTTAGGTGTAAAAACTCTCCAGTTGTTCTTTTTTCCAAGTTCTTCAAACTGGTTTCTAAGAAAACTATTTGCAGAAACTCCACCAGCTATTCCAACATCCTTAATTGCAAATTCAACAGCTGCCTTTTCTAATTTAGCAAGTAGAATTGAAACAATTCTACTTTGAACAGAAGCACATATATCGTTAAGGTTTTCGTTAACAAAGTTTTCATTCATTTTTGTTTCACTTCTCAAGAAATATAGAATTGAAGTTTTTAATCCCGAAAAACTAAAATCATAAGCGCCAACTTTTGGTTCAGGGAACTTAAATCGATTTGGATTTCCAATCTTTGCAAGCGAATCAATCATTGGTCCACCTGGATACTGAAGCCCCAATAATTTTGCTGTTTTATCAAATGCCTCACCTGCTGCATCATCATTTGTTTCACCAATAACTTCCATTTTTAAATAGTCCTTCACAAGTACAATTTGTGTATGACCTCCGGAAACTGTTAAACATAAAAATGGAAAAGATGGTTTTGGCTCATCAATAAAGTGAGCTAATACATGCGCTTGCATGTGATTAACTGAAATTAAAGGAATATTTAATGCCAACGCCAAACCTTTTGCAAATGAACTACCAACCAACAAAGCCCCGATTAGACCTGGACCTTCGGTAAAAGAAATAGCTGATAAATTTGTTCTTTCAATTCCAGCCTGTTTTAATGCAAGATCAACAACTGGAACAATATTTAATTGATGCGCTCTTGATGCCAACTCAGGTATTACTCCACCATATTGTTGGTGTACTTCTTGCCCTGCAATAACATTAGACAATAAAACACCATCACGCATAACTGCGCATGAGGTTTCGTCGCAAGAAGATTCAATAGCTAAAATTGTAACTGACAAATGAATGTTTTGTGAATTTTACTTTTTTTCAATCTAAATTTATCCGCGATGTAAATCTAAAGTTGCAGCTAAACTTTCAGAATAAAATTTCATCTCAGCAAAAGTGATATTAAAACGGATAGCCAAAGTATTAATGTGGGTATTATTCTCACTGATTTTGCTATTCGGCATTGTGTATATTTTAATTCAGCAACCTAAAGTTCAAACATACTTAGTTCATAAAGTTTCTGATTATTTATCCAACATGCTTCAAACGAAAGTAAGTGTGAAAAGCGTAAACATTCAGTTCTTTACAACAGCTGTAATTGAAGAAATTTTAATTGAAGACAAGAAAAAGGACACCATTTTATATGCAGTTAATATAAAAGCCAGATTTGGAATATTTGAATTGTTTAATCAGAATTTTGAAATTAAAAATTTAACTCTTGAAAATGCAAGGATCCGATTATTCAGAGGTCAAAACGATTCAGACTTTAATTATCAATTTATTGCAGATGCATTTGCTTCGAATGACACATCAACTTCGAAAACGAAAAATCCTTTTTTAAAAATCGGAACTATTAATTTAAAGAACATAAGTTTTACTTTCAGAGACGAACCGGCTGTTGATGTAACTGTTCATGTACCGGAATTAAATATTGCATTTAACAAATTAAGTTTAGATGAACCTATTCTTAATTTAAGTAAAATAATAATTCAAAATCCCCTTGTTGAAGTAACAAGCCTATTTGATTCATTGCCAAATCTGACATCAAATGAAGGACCTGATACTTCAATAATACATTTGAATAGAAAATCATTCGTGCTGGTGGTCGATAAATTTCAAATGAATAATGGTCATTTCATTTACATAAAAGAAAACAGGGAGGCAGACTCTTTACGGTTTGATTTGAACCATATGGATTTTACTAATATAAATTTTGATGTGGAAAATGGAAGATTTTTACTTGATACAATTAGCGGATTTATAAAAAATCTAACCGCACATGAAAAAAGCGGATTGGATATAAAAAGACTAACTGCTAATGCAAGGGTTACTCCTAATGAATCAGTACTTGATAATTTAATTCTTCAGCTGCCTCGGTCAGAAATTAAAGATCGTATTGTATTTCAATATCTAAACTTTCCAGCCTTTTATGATTTTATTTCTTCAGTTAATATGCGAGCTGATTTTAAAAAAAGTTACCTGACTTTATCTGACTTATCGTGTTTTGCTCCGGAATTGAAAAACATGGTAGACCCTACTGAAGTTAATGGTAAACTTGCCGGCACTGTAGACAATCTGAAAATAAAAGAGCTTTATTTAAAATCCGCAAAACAAACGATTGTAAAAGGAAAAGGAACAATACAAGGTCTTCCTTCAATTGACGGAATGTTTTTCGATATGCAGTTTGATGAGGTTGTTTCTTCAGCCAATGATTTAAAAATTATTTATCCTGAAATCAGTTTACCGAAAGAGGTAGTTCGTGCGGGTACTATTTCATTAAAAGGAAATGCAACAGGTTTCTTAAATGACTTTGTCGGTAATATTTTAATTAATACTGATGAAGGTATGATTCAAACTGATTTAAATATGAAATTGAATCAGGGGATTCCAAAGTATAGCGGCTCAATTTCAACTTCGAATTTTGATTTGGGGAAAATATTTAATATTCCAGGTTCAATTGGAAAAGCGAGCTTTTCGACTACAATCGCAGGTAGTGGAATAATGCTAACCGATGTGAATACAACACTGGTATCGCATATCGAAAAGTTTGAAGCATTGGATTATGAATATAAAAATATTACCCTTAATGGAATTCTCGATTCAAAAGTTTTTAATGGTAAATTAGTTATTAATGATGAAAATATCCAGCTGGATTTCCAAGGGAAAGTTGATTTACAGGATAGCATTCCTGAATACGATTTCTTTGCAAAGGTTATAAACGCTAAATTAGATAAGCTTGGATTCATATCACGCCCACTAATATTTTCTTCAAACCTGTCAATAAATTTAAAAGGACAAAATCCATTGACTGGTTCAGGATTAATCACAGCAGATCAAACAATTATTAGCGATGAAACCGATTCTTATAAATTAAAGACCCTTTCATTTTCAGTGGAAGAGTTAAATGATCAAGAAAAAAAACTTGAACTTCGGTCTGATATTATTTCAATTGATATAAATGGACAATTTAATTTACCAGAGTTACCCGACGCGATTATAGCTTCCTTTAAAAATTATTTACCCTCACTGCCCACAACTGTTATTGATTCACCATCAATTCAGAAATTTGATTTTGCAATACGGTTAAAGGAAATGAAAGATTTCAACAACTTCTTTCTAAAAGGTACTGAAGGATTTTCAAACACTTCAATCAACGGTTTTTTCAATAATGAGATTAGCGAAATTAGTTTTAATGGTATTATTCCATTTGTAAAATATGGAAAAACATTTTCAAATGATTTGGTATTGATAGGTGAAACAAACCAAGGTCTGCTTAGCCTATCACTGACATCCAATTTTTTACAAGTTAACGACAGCCTGAAAATTCTTGATCCGTTTATTTCTGCAACACTTGAAAATGATAAAGTATTATTTAATATAAAAGCAAATGATATTTCAGAAAAATACAAAATTGATTTACTAGCAAAAGCCTATGGCAAAGAAGAAAAAATACACCTGAACTTTTTACCCTCATTGCTTTTGCTGAATGGACAAGATTGGAGTTTTAATACTTCAAACGAAATTTTAATTGGAAATAAATATTTACAATTTTTCAATACCGATCTTATTCATAACAATCAAAGTATTCGAATTCAAAATATTGCATCGGCGGACACCTCAGATATTAAACTCTCTTTTAATAATTTACAGATCGAAGATTTTTATAATCTTTTTATGTTTAATAATTATCAGGTGAAAGGACGAGTTACCGGTTATGCTAACATAATGAACATATTTGATGCTCCTCGTTATAGCGCTAATTTAACTAGTCTGCAATTTGGTTTAAATGGCGATAGTGCCGATAAGGTAATTGCCATAGTTGATTATGATCCTGCTATAGATCAAATGAACATTTCTGTAAATGTGAAGGATGACTTATATGATATTGAATCGAAAGGAATTTATCTGCCTGGAAATAAAAAAGATTCTATCAACTTTAAAATTGAAATTGTAAAATGTGAACTACCAATTCTCGGAAAATATTTAGGTGATTACATTTCAAATGTTGAAGGCAAAGTAGCCGGACAAGTTTTCATTGCAGGATCAACTGATAGACCAATTCTTTCTGGTTCGTTAGTAATTCCTTCAGCTACTACTAAAATAAATTATTTAGGAACATCCTATAGTTTTAGTGGTGAAACTGTTAAACTATACGAAAACCGAATTGATTTGGGTGAATTTACAATTTACGATGACAAAGGAAATTCGGCAATCGCAGGAGGAGAAATTACCCATAAATATCTGTCAGACTTCAATTTAAAATTGCATCTAACGACAAAAAACTTTCATCTGTTGAATACAACTCAATTTGACAATACTGCTTTTTATGGAAATGCTTTCGCCGGTGGAACTTTATTAATAAATGGAAATATTGATGCCCTTGATTTAAGTGCAACTTTAACATCAAATCAAGGCACAGAAATTTCCATTCCTGTTTCTGACGAAGCTTCAGTATCCGGAAACTCATTCGTAAGATTTGTAAACCGGAACGATTCAATAAAGCTGATAAAAAATATTGCAAATGAAACTGCAGCAAATCTTAAACTCAATTTCGATCTTAGTCTTAACCCACTAGCCAAGGTTAACATAATTTTTGATCAAAAAGCAGGCGATATTATTTCTGGTACCGGGAATGGAAATGTCCGTTTAGAGATTGATCTGGATGGTAACTTTAATATGTTTGGAAATTATATAATAGAAAAAGGTGATTACAATTTCACCCTTCAAAATTTCTTCAATAAAAAGTTTGCAATTGACAAAGGAAGCTCCGTTTCATGGAATGGAGATCCATATCTTGCTCAAATTGATATTAAAGCAATTTATTCACTTAGTCGGGTCTCATTTTCTGATTTGGTGTCACAAGATTTAAGTCAACTTTCTGAATCTGATAAAAAGGACATTGAAAAAAAAGTTCCCATTGATGTTTCTATGCAGTTGACCGGATCTTTATTAACACCAAATATTGCTTTCGATATTCGTCAGCCTAAATCAGAATCAAGTTCAAATTCATTTGCATCAAGAAAATTAGGTGAAATAAGAGCTGACGAAAATGAATTAAATAAACAGGTGTTTGGTCTACTTATGATTAACAGATTTCTTCCTCCTGATGCAAATACGGGTGGATTAGTTTCAAGTGGAGTTACTACAAGCGTTAGTGAATTTTTATTTAATCAGCTAAGCTATTGGGCTTCTCAAAACAAATTCAATATTGGCGTCGGCTTAAATTATACTGGTGGAACTTCAACAGCCCTTCCAAATTCAACTGGAAATATTGTTGACCCTAATTTACAAAGAAGAGAACTTCAATTAGTATTAACAAAGTCATTTTTCCATGATAGAGTCTCTATTGATATTGGTGGAAACCTTGATGTAAATAACACTACCCAAACCAATAAAGCCAACGCCTATTTATCAGACTTTACAGTAGAATATAAAATAACGCCTGATGGTCGTTTTGCCGCTCGCGCCTTTAGCAGAAGTCAATATGATATTATTGAGGAACGAAACAGAGATACCTATGGCGTTTCATTATCATTCCGAAAAGACTTTAATAAATTCGGAGACTTGTTTAGATCTGAAAGAGATAAAAAAAAGATTAGGTTTAATAAAAAGAAATAAAAAAACCCATTCAAAAAATTCTGAATGGGTTTTAATTATATTTTAACTTTATAATTCTATTTCTTAATGCTGAATTTACCAGTAGAAATAATATTATTATTTCTGTCGGCAACCTGATAGAAATACAAACCATTATTTAATCCATCATTTGAAACGCTTATTTGCGCTGAAGAAACTTCAATTGATTTTACTTTTTTTCCAAGTATATCATAAATATTCAAAGCCTTAGCAGATGAAATATTTGAAATTGAAAAATTCACTGATTCTGAAGATGGATTAGGATACACAGCAATTGAAACCGAATTGTTAACTAAATTAGTAACTCCGGCTACAGTTCCGCTGAAAGTAATATCATCAACAAATAACTCACTACCATCTTGAGCGGCAGCAAGATTTTTTGAAGAAAGCAATATAACCATTGCCGAATCAGGACTCTGAGTAGACATGTAGGTGAAATCTTGAGAAAATGCTGTATAAGAAGCTACACCGCCGTAGTTTTTAATTGCATACGCAATTGTATCTCTGCCAGTGGTAGTTCTTTTAAAGAGAAATGCAATTAATGTTGCACTATCAGTAGAAGACGGAGTATATTTCATAAAACCAGTAAATAAATCAGCGCGATTTGAATATGGAAATCCTCCAACGAATTTTACACCTAATCCCTGAAGAACTATGTCGCCAGTACATGCTGCACCAGGAACAACATATCCTAAACCAGTTACAGCTGATGTAACTTTTATAGCATAGGTTCCGCCATGTTTATCAACTGTTTTAAAAACATTTGAAATTCCAGCTTGAGCTGCTAATGCATTGCTGGTTTTCCAGCTGTTAGGTTCTTCAAAAGAGCCAACAGTTGTCCAATCTTCTAACCCAAAATTTGGTATCAACTGAGCGTAAGATTTAAGGTTTAATAAAAGAGCAATTGAAATTGCTGCAAGAAAAATTCTTTTCATGTTTATTTATTTTAGTTATTAAGGTTTAATTTCAGAGGATAAACATACATAATTCATTTCTTTTAATGTATTTTTTATTGAATAAGTATTTTTAAAAATGACATTTTTCTGACAAAAAAAATCGCCAACCCTTTGCAGAGTTTGGCGATTTAACCAAATCAAAACCAAATATTTTTTATTTATTCAATGTCATTGTTTCAAAATAAGCCTGATTATTATATAAGGCAGCCACGAATGCAGTTCCCGGAATAAAGCTTCTCATGGGGTCAATATTTACAATTAGTTGACCATAAGGATTTGAATTTAATTCTTTTACAAAAATTACTTTACCGGAAACATCATAAGCAACAACCTTAACTGGGGTATTTGGCAAAGCATCATCAACTGAAATATAATTGGTTCCTTTTCCTGGAAATGAATAAAGAGTAAAATCTGCTTCTTTCATCATTCGAACCGGTGCTTTAATTTTCTTTTGAATACTGTTACCAACTGCTCTTGCTTCATGATTTACCTGTCTGTAATTAACATTTTCCTTATCATTAACAGATTGTGAAAAAGCTGAAAAACTAGAAATTAGTAGGATTAAAAGGGCTAAAAAGGCGTAGTTTTTTTTCATTTCTTAAATATTTTAATGCCCTTAACGCTATCAAAATAAAAAGGTTATAAAAAATCAAGAAAAATCTCTTTAATGAATAAAAAAGAGAAAAAATAAAATTGAAATTGTGCCCGGAACGAGATTCGAACTCGTACACCTTACGGCGCCACCCCCTCAAGATGGTGCGTCTGCCAATTTCGCCACCCGGGCATTTTCAGTGAGGCGCAAATTTAATCGCCAAATCTTCATTAAGAAATTAATAGCAACATCTAATCAATTTAGATCGGCTTCTCTTAATAATGCGTTAAAATGTATTTGAGCCATTCAATTTTTCCGAAGATATTTGTATGTGAAATGACTATAAATAATAAGAAAGACCCTTTTATTCTAATTTTCAAAATACTAATTGGTTTATCCTTATCAAGCGCAGCTTATGGTCAAATACAGTATAATCCAAGTGAAGAAATTGAATTCTTTAAAACTGAAAACGCAAATAACATTCGGTTATTAAATTTTTTTTCTGATCCCAGAGCTAATAACATTGATATATATTATACCCGCTTTTATTTAACACTTGATCCTGATACACTATATGTAAAAGGAAATATTAATACTTCTTTCTTTACAAAAACTAATATTGACACTTTGTATTTTGATTTGGATGGTTCAATGACTGTTGATTCGGTTATTTACCATAATGCTTCGGTGAATTTTATTCAACCTGTAAATAATTCATTTTGGATAATTCCATCGCAACAAATTTTAACAGGAACTAAAGATTCTGTAGTCATTTATTATCAAGGGGTGCCTACTGGTGATGGTTTTGGAGGTTTTCAAAAAGGAATTCATAATTCAACTCAAAAGAGTTTGTTTAATTTATCAGAACCTTACTCTTCAAGAAACTGGTGGCCTTGCAAACAATCACTAACAGATAAAATTGATTCAATTGATATTATTATCTATCATCCTGAAACATATAAAGCAGCTTCAATTGGTTTGCTAATTTCTGAAATTTCGAATTCCGGATACACAACTACTATTTGGAAACATAATTATCCGATTGCACCTTACTTAATTGGGGTAGCCGTTGCAAACTACTCTGTATATGAAGATACAGTTCATTTTATTTTAGGTGATTCTTTGATTATTCTGAATTATGTTTTTCCTGAATCAATTGATACTGCAAAAAAATATTCAAAAGAATTACTACCTGTATTGAAGTTTTACTCAGAAACTTTTGGTGATTACCCATTTATGAAGGAGAAATATGGTCATGCTCAATGGACTTTAAAGGGTGGAATGGAACATCAAACCATGAGTTTTGTTGGAAGCATGAATTATTCGCTTATAACACATGAACTTGCTCATCAGTGGTTCGGAGACAAAGTAACATGTGGTACCTGGAGAGATATATGGCTCAACGAAGGTTTCGCTACTTACTGCACCGGGTTATGCTTCGAGAAATTCTATCCTTCTCAATTTCGAAATTGGAAAGAAAACACTTTGTCGAGTATAAAAGATGCAATGCCTCAAACAATTTGGGTTTGGGATACCAGTTGGTCTGTTCGGATTTTTGACTATAAACTAACATATGCTAAAGGAGCTTATTTACTAAATATGTTAAGGTGGAAATTAGGAGATGAAGATTTTTTTGCTGGTATAAAAAGTTATCAATCTGATATAGATCTTGCTTACAACTTTGCCCAAGTTCCAGATTTGATTGAACATTTTGAAAACCAAAGTGGTCAGGATCTAAATGAGTTTTTTAATCAATGGTATTATGGAGGAGGCTATCCGTCTTATCACTTACAATGGAATCAAAACAACAATAATTCAGTTTCGGTTTATGTAGAGCAAGAAACAAGCATTCCGGAAAGTATTCAGTTTTTTTCAATGCCAACTCCCATACAATTTATTGGCGATGGTTATGATACAATAGTTCGGTTTGAGAATGATTTTAACGGACAATTATTTTCTGTTGATTTGCCTTTTAAGGTTGATTCTGTTTCTTTTGATCCGGAGCTGAATTTAATTTCGTTTGATAACACTGTTGTCAGAGTGCCGGGATTTAATGATGCATCCCTTTCACTTTTCCCAAACCCTTCATCAAGTGATTTAAATTTGTTTTATAGTGTTGATTTTATTCCTGTATCTATTTCAATTGTTGATGAATCCGGAAGAGAATTGTTTTCCGCTGAAATAATAGCTGACAGATATTCAGGAAAATATCCCATACATACAAATTCAATATCCGCAGGAATTTATTTTATAAAAGTAAAAAGTGAATGGAGTGAACGAACTCTAAAATGGGTAAAGGCAAATTGATTTATACCTTTTCAACCATTCTTGATTTACGAAGCATCTCCTCTGCTTTCTCTACCATTTCGGCTGATCCAATATAAACAGGCAAGCGCTGGTGCAATTCGGTAGGTTCTATTTCCATTACAGGAATTTCGCCATTTGACGCTTTACCTCCTGCTTGTTCTGCTATGAATGCAAGCGGGTTGCATTCAAACAGCAAACGAAGCTTTCCTTTATTTAAAGGAGCAACCGGAGGGTACATATAAATTCCTCCCTGTATCATATTACGATGAAAATCAGCAACCATTGAACCAATGTACCTAAATGAATAAGGTCTACCTGTAGGTTTATCTTCAGTAGTGCACCAATCAATGTATCTGCGAATCGGCTCGGGGAATTTTATGTAATTACCTTGATTAACTGAATACACCTTTCCATTTCCTGGTATGCGAATATCAGGGTGAGATAAAAAGAATTCGCCAACAGATGGGTCAAGAGTAAAACCATTCACACCATTTCCTGTTGTGAAAACCATCATGGTTGATGAACCATAAATTACATATCCTGC
>Ga0114969_10002625_pt1 | contig 14721 bp, 15 predicted proteins | sample M_130807_MF_Meta_FD_87316 | JGI IMG/M metagenome (GOLD analysis project Ga0114969, IMG submission 87316) | Freshwater microbial communities from Lake Montjoie, Canada to study carbon cycling - M_130807_MF_MetaG | ecosystem: Environmental > Aquatic > Freshwater > Lake | place: Lake Montjoie...
ACCCGAGCGCAACGCCCATGAGCAGACATCCAAGCAGGTTCGCACTCAGGGTGCCCAGAGGCAGCAGCGGAAAAACGGCATTCCACGCAACGCTGAACAACCAGCGCAGCAACGCGCCCAGTGCTGCGCCCACGCCGACCGCCATCACCGACTGCATCATGCCCGACATCGCTCCGTTGCCTCCATTCGCTGCATGACGATACACCACGCGGCTGGTTATACTGTGGCAAATCGCGCCATGTCGGTGCGCGACTGCCTGGGAGAACGATCATCAGCACGCGCATCGCAGCCATCAGAACAACGCGCTACACGCTGCAGGGACTTTTCGTCGCCGCACTCATTGGCCTTGCTTCACCACCTGCGATGGCGGACCAGCCGGTATTCAAGACCGGGCAGGACTACCTGACCGATCTGAAGGGCTACGCACTCGCCCCTTTCCGCATGGATCATCAGGATCTGCGCTGGGCCGGCACAGCGGTGGCCGCCACAGCCCTCGCCTATGCTCTGGACAACTCCGTCCGCGCCAAGCCGTTCGCGCCCGGCTCTGCCCAGGCCCGGCGGAGCACCGAGCTTCGCGATGCCGTACCGCTGGTGCTGCTCACCGCTGGCACTTTTGCCGCCGGAACATTGCGCCATGACACGGCCCTGGCGGGCACCGGCACCGACATGGCAGAGGCTGCGGTGCTTTCGGTGATCGGGGCAAATGTGCTCAAGAAGGTCACCGGTCGCCTCCGGCCCGACGAAACGGCCTATCGCAGCCAGTGGGGCCACGGGGGCAGCAGCTTTCCTTCCGACCACGTCGCGGCTGTGTTTGCTGCCGCCCAGGTACTCAGCGATCGCCTGCCAGTGGAACGGCAGGGTCTGCGCTGGACTGCGTATGGGCTTGCCGGGGCAACTGCGGCACTGCGTATCAACGGCAACAACCACTGGCTTTCGGACACCGTGGCCGGTGCAGCGCTGGGAATGGCCACGGGCCGTTTCGTGTCGCAGCGCCGCCTGGACTCGTTCCACAATCTGCAGGTGGGGCTGGCACCCGGCAGCGCCGGCGTGACGCTGGTCTTCAGCGCTCGCTACAACTGACGGACAGGCACGATCGGGGCAGAGACGCCGGCAGCCACTGGCTCAGACGTATTCCTCGCCGCCCACGGAACCGAGCTGGATGCGACCCTCGTCGGCCAGCCTGCGCGCTGCCAGCAGGATTTCCTTCTGCGCAGCTTCCACCTCGCTGAGTTTTACTGGCCCCTTGTTGGCCAGGTCGTCGCGAAGCGTCTCGGCCGCGCGTTCAGACATGTTCTTGAAGAACTTTGCCTTGGTGTCTTCGTCCGCCGCCTTCAATGCCAGGATCAGCTTGTCGCTCGGCACCTCCCGCAGCAGCTCCTGCATGCCGCGGTCGTTGGCATTGACCAGATCGTTGAAGACCAGCATGAGGTCCTGAATCTGTGTCGCGAGATCGGAATCCGACCTGTTGATCTCCTCGAAGATCGGGGCCTCGTTGGCGGAGCCCAGGAGGTTCATGATGCCGGCAGCCACCTTCGGACCGCCAAGGCCAGCTGCCTTCTGCGACCCGCCACCCAATAGCTGACGCTCGAAAACCTCATCCAGCTCCTTGAGAGCAGCCGGGTGGACACCATCGAGCTTGGCAATGCGCACAATCAGGTCGGCGCGAAGTGCCTCGGGCAGCATCGTCAGCACTGTGGCGGCCTGGTCAGGCTCCAGGTAGGCCATCACGATGGCGGAGATCTGCGGATGCTCGCGCTTCAAGACCTCGGCAACGGCCTTGGGCTCCATCCATTTGAGCGCATCCAGTCCACGACCGGTGCGCGCACCGAGGATCCCATCAACGATGCCATTGGCCTTGTCCGGACCGAGCGCCTCGGTAAGCACGTTGCGGACATAGTCCCCGGAATCCACGCCAACGGAAGACTGTTGCGCCAGCTCACCCTGGAAGCTCTCGAGGACCTCGGCGATCTCGTCGCGCGACACATTGGTGAGCTGCGCCATGGCAGCACCCACGCGCTGTACTTCCTTGGCGTCCATGAGCTTGAGGACCTGGGCGGCATCGGCTTCGCCGAGCGACATCAAGAGTATCGCTGCCCGCTCCACGGGTGAACGTTGGGACTTCGCCGTTGCTTCTGCCACAGATTTCCTCGTACGCCTGGCGCTGGGCCTGCCGGAATGCGAAGCCTGTCACACCGGACCGGCGGACGCGACCCCTTTTCGTCGCGGCAGTGACGCATTGCGCGTCACCGCACGCAGGCAACCCGTCAGTTTCCCGTCACCGCCACCACCGGCACGGCCACCTTGACGTCGCCGGCGTTCTCGAAGGTCAGCGTCAGTAACAGCGTGGCACCAGCGGCCAGGGGCTGTGGCAAACCCATCAGCATCAGGTGATCACCACCCACACGCAGCTGGAGCCGGCCATGGGCCGGAATGTCGAAGCCCTCGGTGGGACGCATGCTGCTGACACCGCCCTTCATCTGCCCGGCATGGAGGTGAACCATGCTGGCGGCCGGAGTCGCCGCGGCGATCAGCCGGTCGGCCTGCGCACCATCGTTGCGGACCGTCAGGTAAATCACAGAAGAGCTGGCACCGGGAATCGATGCAACGGCGCGCGCCGCCTCGATCACAAGCGCAGGCGCCGCAGCACGGGTCGGCATGGTTGTCACGACCAGACCGGCCAGCGTCGCGGCAGCAGCGGCTCGCAGTCGAGCACTCATGGCAGGAACACCGAGTCGACGTCGATCATCCCGGCGCCGCGCAGATAGGATATGACCTGCTCGGCAGCCGCGGCGGCCGGCGTCTCCCCGCTGCGAATGTGCAACTCCGGATTCTCGGGACGTTCGTAGGGCGAATCGATGCCGGTGAAGTTACGCAATTCGCCAGCGCGTGCCTTGCGATAAAGCCCCTTGGGATCGCGCCGCTCTGCCTCGGCCAGATCAGCGTCGACAAAGACCTCGACGAACTCGCCGGCAGGCAGCAGACCACGCGCCATCTCGCGCTCGCGACGGAATGGCGAGATGAACGAAACCAGCACGATCAGGCCTGCGTCGGCCATCAGCCGGGCTACCTCGGCCACACGCCGGATGTTCTCGACGCGATCTTCGTTGCTGAAGCCAAGGTCACGATTCAGTCCGTGGCGCACATTGTCGCCGTCGAGCAGGTACGTGTGCCGACCCATCTCGAACAACCGCTTTTCCACCAGGTTCGCAATGGTGGACTTGCCCGCCCCTGAAAGCCCAGTGAACCACAATACGCAGGGCCTCTGCCCCTTCTGCGCGGCGCGGTTTGGCTTGCTGACATCCAGCGACTGCCAATGCACGTTGCTGCTACGGACGGCGGCTGCACGCAACATGCCGGCACCGACGGTACTGTTGCTGATGCGGTCGATGAGTATGAAACCGCCGGTCTCGCGGTTGTCGCCATAGAGGTCATAGGCTACCGGGCGATCGAGCGTCAGCTGGCAAAGCGCAATCTCGTTCAGTTCGAGCTGGCGAGCAGGCAACTGCTGCAGGGTATTGACGTCCACCTTGTGGCGCACTGCGCCAACGGTCGCAGTGGCCGTTCGGGTGCCGATCTTCAGCAGGTAGGGCCGACCAGTCACCATCGGCTCTTCGCTCATCCAGACCACGGTGGCATCAAACTGGTCAGCCACCGGCGCCGGACTTGCCACATGCGCAATCACATCGCCACGGCTGATGTCGATCTCGTCGGTCAGGGTCAAGGTGACCGATTGACCGGCGCGCGCGAACGGCAGATCACCGCTGCCACCCACCACGCGCGCAACGCGGCTACGGCGACCCGAAGGCAATGCAACGACCTCATCCCCCGCAGCCACATGGCCGCTGACGATCTGGCCCGCAAAGCCGCGAAATTCCTGGTTTGGGCGGTTTACCCACTGCACCGGCAGGCGGAAATTGCCCTGCTCGCCGGCGTCCTCAACCGGAACGGTCTCGAGGAACTCCATGAGCGTTGGGCCGCGATACCACGCCATCTGCGTACCCGACTCGATGACGTTGTCGCCGCGCAGCGCCGAGAGCGGAATCACCGTGATGTCGGTCAGGTCGATCTGCTTCGCGAACGCGCGGTAGTCAGCCTCAATCCGCTGCGCCACAGAGGCGTCGTAGCCCACAAGGTCCATCTTGTTGATCGCCACCACGACGCGGCGGATACCGATCAGGGAGACAAGAAAACTGTGGCGACGCGTCTGCGTGAGGACGCCACGGCGGGCGTCAATGAGGATCACCGCAACGTCCGCCGTCGAGGCACCGGTGACCATGTTGCGGGTGTACTGCTCATGACCCGGGGTGTCGGCAACAATGTATTTGCGCTTTTCGGTGGCGAAAAAGCGATAGGCCACGTCGATGGTGATGCCCTGCTCGCGCTCGGCCGCAAGCCCATCCACCAGCAACGCAAAATCCAGCTCACCGCCCTGCGTACCGACCTTCTTCGAGTCACTCTGCAGGGCCGAAAGCTGGTCGTCGAACAGCATGTGCGACTCGTACAACAGACGGCCGATCAGCGTACTCTTGCCGTCATCGACACTGCCGCAGGTAATGAAACGCAGCAGGTCCTTGCGACCCTGCGCCTCGAGATAGGCGATGACATCACCGCCGATGCCACTGGTCCCGGCGCGCATCAGAAATAACCTTCCTGCTTCTTCTGTTCCATCGAGGCGTTGGCATCCTTGTCGATCACGCGCCCCTGCCGCTCGGAGGTGGTGGACAGCAGCATCTCCTCGATGATTCCAGACAGCGTATCGGCCTCACTCTCGATGGCACCGGTCAGCGGATAGCAGCCCAGGGTGCGGAATCGCACGCTGCGCATCTGCGGCTTTTCCCCAGGCAGCAGCGGCATGCGCTCATCGTCAACCATGATCAGCGCACCATCGCGCTCCACCACCGGACGTTGCGCCGCGAAATACAGCGGCACGATCGGGATCTGCTCCTGGTGGATGTACTGCCAGATATCGAGCTCCGTCCAGTTGGACAGGGGGAACACGCGGATACTCTCGCCCTTGCTCTTGCGTGCGTTGTACAGGTGCCAAAGCTCGGGGCGCTGGCGCTTGGGATCCCAGCGGTGCTGCGCCGAGCGTATGGAGAACACGCGCTCCTTGGCGCGCGACTTCTCCTCGTCGCGGCGCGCGCCACCAAAGGCCGCATCGAAACCGAAGCGGTCGAGCGCCTGCTTCAGGCCCTGGGTCTTCATGATGTCCGTATGCACCGCCGAGCCATGCACGAACGGACTGATGTTCATGGCCACACCGTCCGGATTCACGTGCACGATCAGATCCATGCCGAGACGACGGGCCGTGGCGTCGCGAAAGGCGATCATCTCGCGGAACTTCCACGTGGTGTCGATGTGCATCAGCGGGAACGGCGGCTTGGCCGGGTAGAAGGCCTTCATCGCCAGGTGCAGCATCACCGAACTGTCTTTGCCGATGGAATACAGCATGACCGGCCGTTCGCACTCGGCGACGACCTCGCGCATGATGTGAATGCTTTCAGCCTCGAGCTTTTCGAGGTGGGAGAGTCGATTCATAAGGCGCGGGATTCTATAGGCTTTGACCCGGCATATCCTTATTCGCCATCGCCATGCTTGCGGCCGGGCTCCGCACTGGAAGCGCAGCGGCGCAGGCTGAGCTGCAGCCCGGTCAGGGCTGGTACAGGCGCTGCAGGAACCCGATGAACTGCTCGAGTTCCGGCTTGGTATAGCGGCTGGACATCTGCTTTTCGAGCGCCCGTACGCCCACCAGGAGCGAGTCGACCTCCGTCAGTCCGGTGGGCGTCAGGAAAATGCCCTGCCGGCGCCGGTCGCGGATGGAGCGCTTGCGCGTGATCAGCCCCGCACGCTCGAGGCGATCGAGCAGCGCGACGATGCTGGCCTTGTCGACGCCCAGATGCGTACCCAGCTCGATCTGGGCAATGCCCGGGTTGGCCTTGACGAGCACCAGCAGACTGAACAGGCCGGGACGCGGCAGGCTCTCGCCGATGACGCTGACATAGTGCCGCCAGGACATCTGGTGCGCACGACGAAGGTTGTAGCCGAGCAGTTTCGGCAGGACACTGAGGTCGACGCTGGCGCCCTCAAGACGCTCATCGTCAGGAACTTCCGGAGACACCTTGGCCGCTGCACGGCCGTCGACCATGCCATCAGGCTTGCCACGCCCCATGCGGCCTTGTGCAGGCCGGACGGTACCGCGGCCACGTGCTTGGGGTCCCTGCGCCGTCGTCGCCATCTTTCCCCCGGAGGCAGCCCGTTTAACCGGCCACCTGGATAGTGATTCAGAAAGTATAGGGAACTCTCAATTCGTGGTGCAAATTATTTGCCTGGCGTACCAGGATGGGGCGCGGCGCCGCCAAGCGTTATCAGGGCACCGTACAGTTCGGGACGCCGGTCACGAAAGACAAACCAGCCATCGCGTCGGCGGCGCGCCGCGTCGAGATCCACGGTCGCGATGACCACCTCCTCGCGATCATCGCTCGCCTCGGCCACCATGGCACCCTCTTCGCTGGCGATGAATGAACTGCCGTAGAAGCGCACCCAGAGACTGTCAGGTGTGCGCCGTGAGCGCTCAATGCCGATACGGTTGGCAACGATCAGGGGCACGAGGTTGGCCGCTGCATGCCCCTGCTGCACGCGCTGCCAATGCTGTCGCGAGTCCACCGCTGGGGCGGGCGGCGGCTCGCTGCCGATCGCCGTCGGGAACAGCAGCAGTTCGGCACCCTGCAACACCATCGCGCGCGCCGCTTCCGGGAACCACTGGTCCCAGCAGATACCCACACCGATGCGACCAACTGCCGTGTCCCAGACGCGAAAACCAGTGTCCCCGGGGCTGAAGTAATACTTTTCCTGATATCCGGGTCCTGCCGGGATATGAGCCTTGCGGTAGATGCCCAGGTTACGGCCGTCTGCATCGATGACCGCAACGGAATTGAAAAAGGCATTCCCGTGGCGCTCGAAAAAGCTTACCGGCAAGACCACGCCGAGTTCGCCGGCCAGCGCCGCGAATCTTCGCAACAGCACACTGTCCGCGGCAGACACGGCCAGATGGAAGCAATCCGGATCCTGGTCGATGCAAAAGTACGGCGTCGCAAACAGCTCCTGCAGCAGCACCAGTCTCGCACCACCGGCTGCGGCGCGACGCACCAGCGCCTCCGCCCGATCGAGGTTGGCCTGAAGATCCCAGCGACAGGCAAACTGCGTGGCAGCAACCGTCACCAGGCGCGACGACAGGCTCATCGCGGCGTGCTCAGGCGCTCCGTGATCTCGATCGCCAGTTGCAGGGCCCGGCGTCCGTCCTCTCCGCTGACGGCCGGCGCACGCTCGCCGCGGCAGGCAGCCAGGAAAGCGTCAATCTCGGCGCGCAGCGCATCACCCTGCTCGAACGACTGCTCATCGATCGCGACTGGCAGCCCGGCCTCGCCGGGGGCCAGTTCACGCTTGCGGATACTGGTCAGTATCTTCTGCTGCAGATCGATCGACAGGTACGCCTCGTCCATGAAGATGCGCATCTTGCGCTCGGTTTTCATGCTGACACGGCTGGCGGTGACATTCGCCACGCAGCCGTTGGCAAAACGCAAACGCGCATTGACGATGTCGGTGTCGCCGGAAAAAACCGGGGCGCCCACCGCATCCAGCGACACCACATCGCTTCGTACCACCGACTGCAGCAGATCGATGTCGTGGATCATCAGATCCAGCACCACGTTGACATCCGTGCCGCGCTCGCGGAACGGCGCCAGACGGTGGCACTCGATGAAACGCGGTGAATGCAGCAGGGGCTCGGCGGCCAACAGCGCAGGATTGAACCGCTCCAGATGACCGACCTGCAAGACCCGTCCCGTGGACTTGGCAAGCTCAATGAGCTCCCCCGCTTCGGCCACGGTAGTCGTAATGGGCTTTTCGACCAGTACGTGGATGCCGGCCCGCAGCAACCATGATGCGATCTCGCAATGCTGCGGCGTGGTAGTCGCGACACTCGCTACATCGATGCGCCCTGCGAGCGACCGGTAGTCGGTCTCGGGCTGCGCGCCGCACTCGCCAGCCACCTGCCGAGCCACGTCGGGTCGCAGATCCACCACCGCGACCAGCTCGCTGGCCTCGCTGGCAGCGTACTTCTGCGCATGGAAGCGCCCCAGGTATCCGGCCCCTATCACCGCAGCGCGCAAGGTTCTCATCCGACTATTATGCCCTCCACTGGCTGCGGCCCGCGCTAGAATGATGGCGTGAACTCCCTGTCACGCCAATGGCGCCGCTTCCGCAGCACACGCGGACTGGTACACGAGCTGCTGACCATACTGCTGTGCCTCGCACTTGGCCTGCTCATCGTGCCGGCTGCGATGTATGCCTTCGCGCAGCCGGTTCTGGGTCCCTACGCGAACGGCGGCTACCTGAGCCTGATGGGCGACATTCTGGGGGGCATGGCACAGGGCTCGCTGCCCTTCTGGCTGTTCGTACTGGGCCCCTACGGCGCAGTCTGGGCCTGGCGCATCCTTCGCTGGAGCTGGAGCCGCAGGTAGGCGCACAGGCGCTCTTGCCCGGTCAGGCGACCTGAAGACTCAGCGCGGCCAGAAAACGACACCCACCACGAGCAGCAGGGCCAGGACGGCACCCTTTGCCCAACCGCGCCAGGGGCGCTGCTGCAGTTCGCCGTAGAAGGCAGCAACAGAAATCGCCATCGCGCTCCAAGACCACAGCAGGCCCCGCAGCAGCGGCCCGCCTTCGTGCTGGATGCGCGTCGAGTAATCGCCCAGCAGAACAAAGACGACCGCCGTCATGGCGAGCGAAACACCCATGGCGACAGACGAACCCATAATTATGCCCAGCAGGACTGTCAGCGGCCGCACTTCACGAAACCTGTCTGCCAACGGATCGGCAAAGATGTCAAACTGGGGTTCAGTGTATCAAACCGGCTAACGAGCGCAGCATGACCCCATCCCGTACCAGCCATGGCCTGATCGCAACACCGCTGGCAGTCCTTGCGGCCAGCCTGGTCATGCTCATGGCCGCAGGATCCAGCGATGCCCCGGCCGCCGGTACGCCGGTTGCCGACGGCGCGCTCAAGCCCACGGCGCGACAGCGCGCCCTCGCCCCCCGCATTGCCGACCTGCTCGAAACTCAGCACTACAGCCGGCAACGCATCAATGACGATATCTCGTCCCAGGTTTTCGATCGCTACCTCGAGATGCTCGACGGGCAGCACAGCTACTTCACCGCCGCCGACATCACCGCTTTTTCTGCGCAACGGAACCGTTTCGACGACATGATCCACAGCGGCGCGCTCGAGCCCGCCTTCGACATGTTCACGGTGTACGAGCAACGCAACCGCGAACGTATCCGCCATGCCATCGCGCTTCTGGAGAAGGAACCGGACTGGGAGTCCAAGGAGGCCTTCGAGTTCGATCGCGAGAAGGCTCCCTGGGCCAGTTCCACTGAGGAACTGAACGAACTCTGGCGCAAGCGCGTCAAGAATGACGCCCTGACGCTCAAGCTCACCGGCAAGGCCTGGCCAGATATCGCTGAAACGCTTCGCAAGCGCTATGAGCGCGTCCTGACACGGGTCGACCAGATCAAGCGCGACGAGGTCTTCGAGGCGATCATGAACTCCTTTGCATCGGTTGCCGACCCGCACACCAATTATTTCTCGCCGGTGAACACCGAGGAGAACCGCATCCAGATGAGCCTCAGCTACGAAGGCATAGGTGCCTCGCTGCTGTTGCAGGATGACTACGTCACCATTGGGAACCTGATTCCGGGCGGTCCGGCGGCGGTTGCCGCGGCAGCGGCACCCGCCACGTCCCTGCAGGTCAACGATCGCATTCTGGGCGTGGGACAGGGCAACGCGGGCCCTGTCACGGAAGTCATCGGCTGGCGGCTCGAAGACGTGGTGCAGCTCATCCGTGGAAAAAACGGCACCATCGTGCGTCTGCAGGTCCTGCCCGCAGGTGCCGCCCCGGGTGGCGCAGAGCGGGTGGTGTCGTTGGCGCGCGGCAAGGTCACCCTTGAGAATCAGGCTGCCAAGAAACAACGCCGCACCGTAACCATGAACGGACGGCAGCTGAATATCGGCATCATCAACGTACCCGGCTTCTACGAGGACGTGCAGGCCCGCAGTGCCAACAATGATGACTATCGCAGCACCACGCGTGACGTTCGCCGGCTGATTCAGGAGTTGAAGGCCGAGGGGCCGCTCGACGGCCTGCTGCTGGATCTGCGCGGCGACGGCGGCGGGTTCCTGCCGGAAGCCCAGGGCCTGACCGGACTGTTCATTGATCGTGGTCCAGTGGTTCAGCTCAAGGGCGCCGACGGCCGCATCGAAGTTCTGGACGATCCTGAGGCCGGTCTGGCCTATGACGGCCCAATGACCGTGCTGGTCGACCGGACCAGCGCATCGGCGTCGGAAATCTTCGCCGGAGCCATACAGGACTACCGTCGCGGCGTGATCCTTGGCCAGACCACGTTTGGCAAGGGCACCGTGCAGAACCAGGTGCGCCTCGACCTGTGGCAGGGGCAATCGACCAGCGGCCAGATCAACGTGACCATCGGCAAGTTCTATCGCGTCACCGGCGAGAGCACACAGCACCGCGGCGTTGAGCCGGACATTGCGCTGCCTTCCTACATCTCCAAGGAAGAGATCGGCGAGAGCTCGCTGGAACATGCCCTGCCCTGGGACCATATTGCACCGGCGCGCTTCGCCGCCCTCCCGCGCCCGGACGATTTGATCAAGACGCTGGCCGACAACGAGAAGGCGCGAGCCGCCAACGACCCGGACTTCAAGTGGCTTCTCGAGAGCGTCGCTGTGGCCGAGAAGAACCGCGCGACCAAAACCCTTTCGCTGAATGTCGCGGAACGGAAGAGCGAGCGGGAGTCCCAGGACGCAGTCCGACTGGGCTTGGAGAACGAGCGGCGCAAGGCTCTGCAGTCACTGTCGCCGGTGCCCGCGCCCGAGGCCGCTCCAGGAGCAAAGGCGCTCGAGCCGGTCAAGGCTTTGACGGACATCAAGGCAGAAGATCAGCCTGACGTGGTGCTGGCCCGCGCTGTGGCGATCACCGCAGACCTTGCCACGCGCGCTTCCGCGCCGCGTCAGGTCGCTCAGGGCAGCAAGCGCGACTAGAGCAGCAGGCGGCTGATCTCCCAGGCATTGTCCTGCAGCACCCGTGTGCCGACGGTCTCGTCGGCGAGTGCTGCGGCGTCCGGGATACTGGAGAAATCGCTGGCGTAGCGCAGCAGCGGCCGCAGGCCCATCGTTACCTGCTGCAACTCATCCTTGAGCATCAGACGCTGCTGCAAGGACCAGCGCGTACGCTGGATCTGTGCCATCAGCAATTCGCACGCTGCGCGATCGCCATATTCACCGGGTGGCACTTCCTCAATGGCCATGGCCCTGCGCACCGCGTCCAGCAACCCGCTGCTCTCCACCCGGCCATGCAGGACATGCGCATAGGCGATCACCGCCACGTTGACCGCACGACGCATGGCCAGCGAAAGGCCCGGAAAATGTGGTTCAGGTTCGGCAGCCACCAGTTCGCGCTCGTTGCGTGCCGCCTGCAGCGCATCAGCCACCTGAAGGTCCCTTAGGGAAGCGGCCTGCAGTTGCCGCCGAAGCAGGCGTCGCTGCAGGTATCGCCACCAACCCCGCTCCCGCGCGATCTGCTGGGTCAGCGATTGCACCAGTGCCGCGGCCGTCTGTGCAGACACCTGCAACTCCTGACAGCCGCGATCCAGCGCAGCCACGCGCAATTCCCGTTGCTGCTGGAAGTCGCGCTGGAAGACACCTCGCTCGATGGCCTCGCGCTGCTGATGCAACTCCCGCATGTGCTGTTCAAGCAGTCCGTGGGCGACATGCCAGAGGTCTCGCAGCTGGTAAAACACCACGGTCGGATAGGCGGTATCCGCAAGTGCGAGTCGCGCCTGCAGCGCCTGCAGGTGCTCCTGGGCGCGCGCCGTGACACCCTCTTGCTGCTTCAGGCGGTCTTGCAGTTGCTGCACCTGATCGCACAGCTGGTTATAGGACTTCTTCAGCTCGGCTCGATTGCGGAACAGGCGCATGACGCGCTCGTCTTCGGCCACGGCGTTCGTTGCAGCCGTCGGCCCGACGCGAAGAAAACCCAGTTGCCTGATTGTGCGGCTGATTGGTGTGCGCATGCCCTAGTGCGGGGGCACGGCACTGTTCCCGAGGTTCAGGAAAAACGGTGGCCGCGCTCGACGCAGTACTCCAGCCACTTGTTTAACATCATGTTGCGCGTCCAGCTTTGAAGCAGTTCACGATCCCGGACTCCGGCGCCTGGAAGGGCTTCCACGAGCCGGGCGTCGTGATACGCACGCAGCGACAGGTCTGGCACCGCGAGCGGTGCCTGCCCGCCAAGCGCAGTGGGGGGCAGCAGATAGGTGAGCGCCAGATCGGTCGTGTAGCGCGAACGGTCGAGTACCGTCAGGCGCAACTCGCAGTCGCCCGCGACGTGCGATGTGGACACGCCGTTCAGGCTGGGCGGATACCCGGCGAGTGATGTCAGGCGCAGGTAGTTGCTCTCGTACAGCCCCATCAATGCAACCAGCCCACGTGGCCGCGCACGCCATGAAACCAGAAGATTGGATTCACTGATCACGGGTCGAATATAGCATGGGCACTGGAGTAGCCAGCGCCGCAACGGACAGGCAATCAGGGAGCCTTGACGAACATGTGCTGCCGGTAGTAACGAAGCTCGGCAATCGATTCGTAGATGTCGTCGCGCGCCAGATGCGTGCCCTGCTTCACGAAGCCCGAGGCCATCCCCGGCATCCAGCGGCGCGCCAGCTCCTTGAGGGTGCTGACATCCAGGTTGCGGTAATGAAAATGCCTCTCGAGTGCTGGCATGTGCCGCGCGAGAAAGCGACGATCCTGGCAGATACTGTTGCCGCACATTGGGGCCTGACCCGGTGGCACCAGGGCCGAGAGAAATTCCAGTGTCCGACGTTCGGCCTCGGCGTTGCCAATGCGCGAGTCACGAACCCGCCGCAGCAGTCCGCTACCGCCGTGCTGCCGCTGGTTCCAGTCGTCCATCCGCGCCAGGGCCGACTCGGGCTGGCTGATGGCGAACACCGGGCCGTCCGAGATCACGTTCAGTTCATTGTCGGTGACCACGGTGGCGATCTCGATGATGACGTCTTCCTCCGGCTTCAGGCCGGTCATCTCGAGGTCGATCCAGATGAGGCGATCGTTGTTCATGTTCAGGCATGATAGCAGGATGAGCCGCATGCCAACGTCAGCAGCCGAATCGCAAGAGGCCCGGGTGGTCGCGTCGCACGGCCAGCGCCTGTCGATCGTGGATGCACAAGGCGCCACCCATGCCGCACGGGTCTTTGGCCGCAGCACCCAGGTGGTTTGCGGCGATCGCGTCTCTTGCCGACGTGACGCGCAACACGACACCTGGCACGTACTCAACGCCCTGCCCCGACGCAGCTCCATCTACCGCAGCAATGCGCAGGGTCGCAGCGAGCTGATCGCTGCGAATGTTGATCTGCTGGTGGTGGTGATGGCACCCCTACCGCTCCCCGACCTTTTTGTCGCAGACCGCTACCTTGCAGCGGCGGAGTGCGCGCCGGCCGCTGCCGTGCTGCTGCAGAACAAGACGGACCTGCCCTCGACACCGGACACCGAAGCGGAACTGTCCGCCTATGAGCGCGCCGGCTACACCGTGCTGCGCTGCTCGACCCGTTCGGGCGCAGGACTCGATACCCTTCGGGAAAGACTCAGGGGTTGCACAGCGCTGCTGGTCGGCCAGTCCGGCGTCGGGAAGTCTTCGCTGCTACGGGCGCTGGTACCGGACAACGATGCGCGCATTGGCGAACTGATGCGCGACACCGACGGTCGCCACACCACCACGGCCACCTCCCTGCACCCGCTTCCGGGTGGCGGCGAGCTGCTGGACTCACCGGGGGTGCGAGACTTTGCGCCGGCTCTCGACCGCCTCGAACCGCGGACGCTGGGCTTCGTCGAAATTGCGCCCCTGTACGGGCAGTGCCGCTTCTCCGACTGCCGCCACTATGATGAACCGGGCTGCGCGGTGCGTGCGGCCGTCGATGGCGGCACGATGTCGTCACGGCGTTACGAGAGTTACCGCCGGCTACGCCGTTTGTACGAAGACCATGTACGGCGCGTGAAAAGCGGCGGCCGCTAGCGGCTCAGCGAACCGTCTGGCGGCCCGCCAAGGCATGCGCCAGCGTACCGCCGTCAACGTACTCCAGCTCACCGCCCATCGGCACGCCGTGCGCGATGCGACTGGCGCTGATGCCATGACGGCGTACCAGCTGCGAGAACAGATGTGCGGTGGCCTCGCCTTCCACGGTGGGATTGGTGGCCAGAATCACTTCCTGCACGCCGCCGGCGGCCAGCAGCGCCTCGAACTCGCGGCTGCCGAGCTCATCGGGCCCAATGCCGTCGAGTGGCGAAAGATGCCCCATGAGCACGAAGTAGCGGCCGCGGTACCCGCCGGACTGCTCCACTGCCATCACGTCGGCGGGCGATTCCACCACACAGACCTGCGTGGCATCGCGCAGCGGATTGGCGCAGATGTCGCACAGCACGGCATCAGTCAGCATGCGGCAGCGCTGGCAGTGACCGACCTTCTCGAGTGCACGGGTGATGCTGACGGCAAGCGCCTGCGCCGCCGGGCGCGCATCCTGCAGCAGATGGAACGCCATGCGCTGCGCGCTCTTTGGACCAACACCCGGCAGGGCGCGCAG
>Ga0114969_10002626_pt1 | contig 14720 bp, 8 predicted proteins | sample M_130807_MF_Meta_FD_87316 | JGI IMG/M metagenome (GOLD analysis project Ga0114969, IMG submission 87316) | Freshwater microbial communities from Lake Montjoie, Canada to study carbon cycling - M_130807_MF_MetaG | ecosystem: Environmental > Aquatic > Freshwater > Lake | place: Lake Montjoie...
ACGCTCGCGTTGGGGACGTCGATGCCGACCTCGATCACGGTGGTCGCGACGAGCACGTCGAACTCGCGCGCCTTGAACGAACGCATGACGGCATCCCGCTCGGCAGCCGGCATGCGACCGTGGACGATCGCGATGCGGAACTCCGGAAAGATCCCGGTACGGAGCTCATCGAGCGCACTCGTCGCATCGCGCAGGTCCGACGCTTCCGATTCCTCGATGAGCGGATAGACGATGAAGGCTTGGCGCCCCTTGGTAATCTCGCGACGCACGATCTCGTAGGCACGGCGCCGCTGGTTCATCCCGTGGACGGTGGTCGCCACCGGCTTTCGACCGGGTGGCATCTCGTCGAGGTAGGAGAGGTCGAGATCGCCGTAGGAGCTGAGCGCGAGCGTGCGCGGGATCGGGGTCGCGCTCATGAGCAGCACGTCGGGTGCCGCGCCGGGTGCGGCCGCCCGGGACAGGGTCGCTCGCTGCATGACGCCAAAGCGGTGCTGCTCGTCGATCACGGCGAGCCCGAGGCGGGCGAAGCGCACGTCGTCCTGGATGAGGGCATGGGTGCCGACGACAAGTCCCGGCTCGCCCGCCAAGAGCCGCGGCAATACCTCACGGCGCTCGCCCACACCGACGACGCCGCTCAGGTACCAAAGCGGCACTCCGAGACCGCCGGCCACACGGCGCACGGTCTCCCAGTGCTGCTCGGCGAGCAACTCGGTCGGTGCCATGAGCACGGCCTGCCAGCCCGACTCGATGGCGCGCAACGCCGCGGCCACGGCGACGACCGTTTTTCCGCTGCCGACGTCGCCCTGGAGGAGCCGGTGCATCGGGTGGGGCTTCGCCTGGTCGGCCGCGATCTCCGCGATCACGCGCTGCTGGGCCCGCGTCAGCGGGAAAGGCAACGCCTCGATCATCCGCCCGGCGAGCACCCCTGGCGGATCGACGGCGATCCCGGTCTCGCGCGCGACCTGCGCCTTGCGCAGCAGAAGTCCGAGTTGCAGGAAGAAGAATTCGTCGAATACGATGCTGCGGTGCGACGGCGAGCGGAATGCACCGAGAGCCTCGACGTCGGCGTCCCCCTCGGGTCGGTGGACTCGGTACAGGGCCTCACTGAGCGGCAGGAGCCCGAGACGGAGGCGTATCTCGTCCGGCACCGCATCCACGGCGTTGGACGCCCAGGCGTCCACCGCGGCATGAACCATCCGGCGCATCGCGGCAGCGGGCATCGTCGTGGGCTTCGCATAGACCGGGATGACCCGGTTCGACGGCGCCGAGTCCTCGCGCTCGTCGGCACTTTCCATCTCCGGGTGCGTGATCCGCAGGCCGACGTCCCAGCCGCGCTCTACCCGCCCATGCACGATCCACCTTCCACCCGGCTTCAGCCGGGAGCGGAACCACCGGATCTGGTTGAACCACGAAAGTTCGACGGTGCCCGTGTCATCCCCGGCGACCGCCGAGAGGACCGCGCGCCGACCGCCGCGTCCCACTCGTCGCTCCTCGACGCGTCGAATCTCGAGGAGCGAGGTCGCGTTCTCGCCCGGAGAAAAGTCGCGCACCTGGGCGAGCGCACGACGATCCTCGTAGCGAAACGGCAGGTGGTAGAGCAGGTCGTCGACCGAGGCGATCTCGAACCGCTCGAGTTCAGTCGCGCGCGTCGGACCGATTCCGGGTACGACCGAGGTCGGCTGTGCCACTGCTCGCAGCCGCGACTCGACCGCGCTCGGCGTCGCATCGCCCGAGCCGCCCGCGGCGCGCCCCGAGACGACGCCCCTCGCGGCAGTTCCCCCGGCGTGACCGTCTGCGTGGCCCGCCGGTTCCATCATCCGGCCCGGTCGCTCCCGCGGCGCGACCGCTCCCTCCCGCGGCGCGACCGGTCGCTCCGGGGTAGGACCGTCAGGAACGCCCTTCGATGGCTTGCGGGGTGGTGACCGGCGCGTACCCGGCGGGCCGTCCGCCACCGCCTCGAGCCCAGCCGAACGGCTGGTGTCTCCCCGCAGCGCCTCGAGAATCTCCAGGCACTCCGCCGCGATCGCGGCCGTCGAGCCGGGGTCCGCCTGCTCGAGAGTACCGAGGATCTGCCCTAGCCTTCCCAAGGCGGCCCGTTCGGCCGATGTGCGCTCGCCGCCCAGAAGCTCCGCCGTCCGATCGGTCCAGGCGCGCAGCGGCAGACGAACCCGTCCACCGCGGTCCGCATCGGCATCGCGCAGGAAGCGAAGCGGCGGTTCGAGGCTCGCGACCAGCTCCGCGAACGGGTCGTGACGCCGCGTCTCAGGCACCCGACTCCGCCCGCAGCGCGCGGTGATACTCCTGCAGGGTGCGCACCCCGAGCGGACCGCGCGCCCGCGCGGCCATCCCAAGGGCCGCCGCCACCGCACCCGCGAGCGTCGTCACATACGGAGTGCGCGTCTCGAGCGCCGTGCGCCGGATCGAGAAGGAGTCCACGACCGACTCCGGGCTAGACGTCGTGTTCACCACGAAAGCGAGTTCTCCGGCGCGGAGCGCGTCCACCACGTGCGGCGAGCCTTCGCGCACCTTGTTGATACTTCCGCAGTCGACGCCTGCAGCTGCGATCACCTTGCGGGTACCGGCTGTCGCGACCAAGCGGAATCCACTAGCCACGAGCGTCCTTGCGACCTCGACGATCCCGGGCTTGTCCTTGGCGCGCACCGAGAGGAAGACCGTCCCGACGGATGGCAGCACCGAACCGGCACCGTCCTCGGCCTTCAGGAAAGCTGCGGCGAAATCGACGTCGATGCCCATGACCTCCCCGGTCGACTTCATCTCGGGTCCGAGCAGGGTGTCGACGCCCGGGAACTTGAGGAACGGGAAGACCGACTCCTTTACGCTGACGTACGTCGGAACGATCTCGGAAACGACGCCGAGCTCTGCGAGCTTGCGGCCTGCCATCACGCGGGCCGCGAGCTTCGCGAGGGGCCGCCCGATCGCCTTCGAAACGAAGGGCACCGTGCGCGAAGCGCGCGGGTTCACCTCGAGAACATAGACTCGGTCCTCCCGCACGGCGAACTGGACGTTCATGAGGCCGATGACGCCGAGACGGCTCGCAAGCGCGATGGTCTGCCGCCGGATCTCGTCCTGGATCGCAGGGGCGAGCAGGCGCGGCGGCAGGGAGCAGGCCGAATCGCCCGAGTGCACGCCGGCTGGCTCGATGTGCTCCATGACACCACCGATGACGACGGTCTCTCCGTCCGCGATGCAGTCGACGTCGATCTCGATCGCCGAGTCGAGGAACTTGTCGACCAGGACGGGGTGATCGGGGGAGGCCTTGACCGCACGCTGCATGTAGTCGCGCAGGCCCTCCTCGTTCGGGACGATCTCCATGGCGCGCCCACCGAGCACGTAGCTCGGACGCAACAGGACCGGATACCCGATGCGCGCGGCGATCAAGGCGGCCTCGTCGACGGAGCGCGCCGTGCCGTTCGCCGGCTGCTCGAGCCCGAGTTCGTCGAGCAGGTTCTTGAACCGCTCGCGGTCCTCGGCTCGGTCGATCGCGTCAGGGCTCGTTCCGATGATCGGCACCCCCGCGGCTTCTAGAGCGACGGACAGGCGCAACGGGGTCTGCCCGCCGAACTGGACGATCACTCCGAAGGGCTTCTCCCTCTCGACGATCGACAGCACGTCCTCGAGCGTGAGCGGCTCGAAGAACAGCTTGTCCGAGGTGTCGTAGTCGGTCGAGACCGTCTCCGGGTTGCAGTTGACCATGATGGTCTCGAATCCGTCCGCGGCGAGCGCATAGGCCGCGTGCACGCAGCAATAGTCGAACTCGATACCCTGCCCGATCCGGTTCGGACCGCCCCCGAGAATCATGACCTTGCGCCGCGCGGTCGGAGCCGCTTCGCAGTCGCCCGGCTCGTAGGTCGAGTAGAGGTAGGGCGTGAACGCTGCGAACTCGGCGGCGCAGGTGTCGACCGTCTTGAAGACCGGCACCACGCCCGCGCGGACACGGGCCGCTCGGACCTCGTCCTCCGAACTCCCGAGCAATTGCGCGAGCCGGCTGTCCGAGAAGCCCATCCGCTTCCAGGTGCGCATCTCCTCCGCACCCGGGGTAAGGTCGCGCGACGCCCCGATCCTGCCCTCCTCGAGGATGATCTCCTCGATGTGACGCAGGAACCAGCGATCGATCCGGGTGAGGCTCTGGATCTCGTCGAGTCCCAGTCCGCGCCGGAAGGCGTCGCCCACCAGCAGCAGGCGCTGGGCGTTGGGCACGCGCAGCCGCTCGCGCAGCCGCTCGTCGTCCATCGTTCCCGCCGTGGGGTCGAAACCCGCGATCCCGATCTCCATCGAACGCAGCGCCTTCTGCAGGCTCTCCTTGAAGGTTCTCCCGATGGCCATCGCCTCCCCGACCGACTTCATCTGGGACGAGAGGCGGTCCTCGGCCTGCGGGAACTTCTCGAAGGTGAAGCGCGGGATCTTCGTCACGACGTAGTCGATCGTCGGCTCGAAACAGGCCGGCGTCTCGCGGGTGATGTCGTTGCGGATCTCGTCGAGCGTGAAGCCGATCGCGAGCTTGGCCGCGATCTTCGCGATGGGAAAACCGGTCGCCTTCGACGCGAGAGCCGAGCTCCGCGAGACGCGGGGGTTCATCTCGATGACCACCAGGCGCCCATTGGACGGGTCCACCGCGAACTGGACGTTCGACCCCCCGGTCTCGACACCGATCTCGCGCATGATCGCGAACGCGGCGTCGCGCATGATCTGGTATTCCTTGTCGGTGAGCGTCTGCACCGGGGCGACCGTGATCGAATCGCCGGTGTGGACGCCCATCGGGTCGAGATTCTCGATCGAGCACACGATCACGCAGTTGTCGGCGCGATCGCGCATGACCTCGAGTTCGAACTCCTTCCAGCCCGCGATCGACTCCTCAAGCAGCACCTCGCCAAGCGGCGAGAGGTCGAGCGCCCATGCGACCATCCGCTCGAATTCCTCGTCGTCGTGGGCGAACCCACCACCCATCCCGCCGAGCGTTCGCGACGGGCGCAGGATGAGCGGGTAGCCGATCTCGTCGCGCACCCGTCGCGCCTCCTCGATGCTCCGCGCGTAACCCGAGAGCGGGACTTCGAGGCCGATCTTCTCCATCGCCGCCTTGAAGAGATCGCGGTCTTCCGCCTTCTTGATTGCTGCGACGTTCGCGCCAATCATCTCGACGCCGTAGCGGTCGAGAATGCCCGCCTCCGCAAGTTCGAGCGACAGGTTCAGCCCGGTCTGGCCGCCGATCGTCGGCAGCAGCGCGTCGGGGCGCTCGCGCGCGATGATCTTCTCGAGGATCTCCAGCGTCATCGGCTCGACGTAGGTCGCGTCGGCGAACTCCGGGTCCGTCATGATGGTCGCCGGGTTCGAGTTCACCAGGACGACCCGGTAGCCCTCCTCCCGCAACGCCTTGCAGGCCTGGGCACCGGAATAGTCGAACTCGCAGGCTTGGCCGATCACGATCGGGCCGGAACCGATGAGGAGGATGGACTTCAGGTCTTCGCGCTTGGGCATGGTGATCAGCGTCGGTGCGCGTCGATCATGTCGACGAAACGCCGGAAGAGGTAATCCGACTCGCGGGGCCCGGGCGAGGCCTCGGGGTGGTACTGGACGGAGAACAGCGGCAACTTCTCGTGGGCGAGGCCCTCCACCGTGCCGTCGTTCAGGTTGACGTGGGTCAGCACGGCCGTACCGCGCAGCGAGTCGGTGTCGACCGCGAAACCGTGGTTCTGGGAGGTGATCTCGACCTTGCCAGTGCGCAGGTCCTTCACCGGTTGGTTCGCGCCATGGTGGCCGAACCTGAGCTTGTAGGTCTTCCCGCCCAGCGCGAGCCCCAGAATCTGGTGGCCGAGGCAGATGCCGAAGATCGGCACCGCGCCGACGAGGTTCGCGACCTCGCGTTTCGCATAGGGAACGGCGTCGGGATCGCCCGGGCCATTCGACAGGAAAACACCGTCAGGCTTCATCGCGAGCACCTCGGAGGCCGGCGTCTGCGCCGGGACCACGCGGACCCGGCAACCGGCGTCGACGAGGTTGCGCAGGATGTTGCGCTTCAGACCGAAATCGTAGGCGACGACGAATCTCGAGGGCGCCACGGCGGGGGTCGTGTAGCCGCGCCCGAGTCGCCAGCAGCCCTCCGTCCAGTCGTAGGGTTCCCGGGTCGTCACGCGGCTTGCCAGGTCCTGGCCTTCGAGGCTCGGCAAGGCTCGCGCGCGCGAGACCAGAGCCTGCGCGTCGGTCGATTCGGTGGAGAGCACTGCCTGCTGAGCCCCGGCGGTACGGAGATGGCGCACCAGCGCACGCGTGTCGATGCCGTCGATCCCGACGATGCCGTGGCGGCCCATGTAGTCGGCGAGGCTCCCCTCGGAGCGCCAACTCGAAGGCTCCCACCAGTACTCGCGAAGGATGAAGCCGCTCACCCAGGGGCGTCTCGACTCCACGTCGGCTTCGTTCACTCCGACGTTGCCGATCTCCGGGTAGGTCATCGCGACCATCTGCCCCTCGTAGGAAGGGTCGGTCAGGATCTCCTGGTAGCCCGTCATGGAGGTATTAAATACGACCTCGCCAGTCGTGGTGCCCGAAGCCCCGAAACCCCGGCCTCGGAAGATCGTACCGTCGGCAAGCGCGAGCACCGCCTCGCTGCCCCCGTCGCGCATCGCGCCGCCGGTCACGGCCTCGCCTCCCCCCGCGCATCGCGCGAATTCGACGTTCCGCCGCGGAGGTCGTGCACCGTGCGCCCGTCCACCATCGTGAACACGGCGCGACCGCGCATCGTCCAGCCCTCGAAGGGCGTGTTTTTGCTCTTGCTCGACATCTCCGAGGGGTCCACGGTCCACTCCCGCTCCGCATCCACCAGGGCGAGGTCCGCCGCCCGACCCACTTCGAGCGTACCGACCGGCAGACCCAGGATCGACGCCGGTTCGCTGCTAATCTTGGCAATCGCGGTCGGCAAGTCGATCACCCCCTTCTCGACGAGTCGGAGGACCAGCGGAAGCATCGTCTCGAGGCCGATGACGCCATTCGCGGCGCAGTCGAACTCCACGTCCTTCTCGTCGCGATGGTGCGGCGCGTGGTCCGTCGCGATGCAGTCGATCGTTCCGTCCGACAGCCCCTCGAGCAGAGCGAGGCGGTCCTCCTCGGTGCGGAGCGGCGGCGCCATCTTCGCGTTGGTGCGGTAGGAGCAGACGGCCTCGTCGGTGAGCCACAGGTGATGCGGTGAAACCTCCGCGGTGATCCGAATTCCCGAGGCCCGGGCCATCCGGACCATGCGGACGGCCCCGCCGCTCGAGATGTGGGCGACGTGCAGGTGCGCCCCGGTCAACCCGGCGAGCGAGATGTCGCGCGCGACCATGACGTCCTCCGCCGCTGCTGGAATTCCGCGCAGGCCGAGGCGTAGCGAGACCGCACCCTCATGCATGACGCCGCCCCCGACCAGTGCCCGGTCTTCGGCGTGGTCGATGACCGGCATGCCGAACATCTTCGCGCACTCGAGCGCCCGCCGCATGAGTTCCGCGTCCATCACCGGGTGGCCGTCGTCGGAGACTGCGACGATCCCGGCCTCGTACATGCCGGCAAAGGGGGCCAGTTGTTCCCCCGCGAGCCCGATCGACACGGCTCCCACCGGGAACACCTTGGCGAGTTGGGCCGCGTGCGCGCGTTCGAGGATGAAGCGCGTCACCGCCGGCGAGTCGTTCACCGGGCGCGTGTTCGCCATGCAGGCGACGCTGGTCACCCCGCCGGCGACCGCCGCCCGGGTCCCGGTCGCAATCGTCTCCTTGTACTCGAAGCCTGGCTCGCGAAGGTGGACGTGCATGTCGACGAAACCCGGCACGACCAGCAGCCCGGTGGCATCGACGCGCTGGATCGTCGCCGCACCCCGGCGCGGCAGCTGTTCCGAGATTCCTGCCTCGATCGCGGCGATGACGCCATCGCGCACGAGCACGTCAGCGCGACGCGTGCGGCGGGCGACCGGGTCTACGAGCGTCCCGCCCGCGATGAGGAGCGGCGGCTCGGAGCGCCCGGCGGAGAGGGCGGAGCGTTCAGTCACCGGTGGCGACCCTCCTCGGTGCGGCCTCGGCCAGCGCGAGCGGGCGTGCCTGAGTCTCCTCGGACTCCTCCGAGTCGGCCCGGCGGCGACCGACGAGCACGTAGAGCACGGCCATGCGAACCGCGACACCATTGGTGACCTGGTCCATGATGACCGAATACGGACCATCGGCGACGGTGCTCGAGATCTCGACGCCCCGGTTCATCGGCCCCGGGTGCAGGATGATCACGTCCTTGCGGGCCCGCGCCAGCGCATCGGCCGAAAGGCAGTAGAGGCGCGAGTACTCGTCGAGGGAGGAAAAATAGCGCCCGTTCATCCGCTCGCGCTGGATGCGCAGCATCATGACGACGTCGACGTCCTTGAGTCCCTCGTGCAGATCCCAGACGATCTCCGCTCCCAGTTCCGCGAAGCCCGCCGGCACCAGCGTGGGCGGCCCGACGAAGCGGACCTTCGCACCCATCGTCAGGAGCCCGAAGAGGTTCGAACGGGCGACCCGGCTGTGCAGCACGTCGCCGACGATGGCCACGGTGAGACCGTCGAGACGCCCCTTGCGCTCGCGGATCGTCAGCAGGTCGAGAAGCGCCTGCGTGGGATGTTCGTGCGCACCGTCGCCGGCGTTGATGATCGGGCAGTCGACGTGACGTGCGAGTAGGTCGGGTGCACCAGAGGACGGATGCCGGACGACGATCGCATCGGGACGCATCGCCGCCAGGTTGCGCGCGGTGTCGGTGAGCGTCTCGCCCTTGGCAGCCGACGAAGCTGACTCCGAGAGGTTGATCGTGTCGGCCGAGAGGCGCTTCGCGGCAATCTCGAAGGAGGTCCGGGTGCGCGTGCTCGCCTCGTAGAAGAGGTTCACCACCGTACGGCCCCGCAGGGCGGGCACCTTCTTGATCTCGCGCTCGGAGACTTCCTTGAAGGACTCCGCGGAGTCCAGCAGGAAACTGATCTCCTCGGCCGTCAGGCCCTCGAGGCCCAGCAGGTGCGGACGCGCGAACAACATGGTTCAGGCCCTCCGTGCGCGCCCGACGCGCGCGATCTGGTTCCGTTTCGCCTCGCCTGACCGCACGGCGACGATTCTCGCCGCTGGCAGGATCGCGACCTCGTCGGAACCGCCCGACTCGGCGAGCCGCACCCGCACCTCCTCGGAACGCTGCGTGGGCAGGTTCTTCCCGACGTAGTCGGCCCGGATCGGGAGTTCGCGGTGTCCGCGATCGACGAGCACCGCGAGCTGGATCGCTCGGGGGCGCCCGAAGTCCATGAGCGCGTCGAGCGCCGCCCGCACGGTGCGGCCGGTGAACAGGACGTCGTCGACGACGAGCACCGTGCGACCGTCGACCTCCCAGGGAATCTCGGTGATCTGGACCAGGTGGTGGTCCGCCCCCCGGGTGATGTCGTCGCGATAGAGCGTGACGTCGATCGCTCCGATCGGGATGCGCTCCCCCTCCAGCTTCGCGATCTCGTCCTGCAGACGGCGCGCGAGCAGGTCGCCACGCGACCGAATCCCGACGAGGCCGAGTCCCTCGACGCCCTTGTTGCGCTCGACGATTTCGTGCGCGATCCGCGCCAGCGCGCGGTGGACTTGGGATGCATCGAGCACGACGCGCGGTGCGTCGTCGTGGGACGAGGGATTCATCGCACACCTTTCCGGACCTCGCTGGATCCGATTAAAAGGGTTCGACGGTGACCTAGCCCGACGCGAGCGGGAAGTCAACGCCGGGCGCGTCGACGACGCGACTCCGCTTCCCTCGCGGGCGCCTCCGGGCGCGCGCGCCCGTCTCGGCGAAGGATGCCGCCGCGATCGCCGGGTTAGCTTTGCGCGCCGACGAGTTCAGCGGCCCTTCTGCTGCGCCTTGCGCAAGAGGTCGCCGAAGCTCGACAGGCTCGCCGAAGGCATACCCTGGGCATGTTCTTCGAGCGCCGCGCGTTCTTCCCGCTGCCGGACGCGCGCGACCGAGAGACGCAGCCGGCGTCCACCCATTTCGATTGCGGTCACCTCGGCGACGACCTCGGAACCGGCGGGAAAAAAGCGCGCGAGGTCATCGCCACGCGGAACGCCGCTCTCCGGTTTCGGCACGACGCCGGTCTGTCCCGGCCCGAAGCGCAATACGATCCCGAAGGGCTCGATCTTCTCGACGATCCCGGTGACCGAGTCGCCCACCCTTGCCGCGGTTGCCTCGACCCGGGACCCGACTTCCGTGCCCTGCGGAGCGAGCGCCAGCGAGACCCGCTTGCGGGCCGCATCGACATCCAAGACGAGGACCTCGACGAGTGCCCTCACCCGTGCCGCCTCGCGCAACTTCCCCAGTGCCCCGTGCGGCAACTCGCTCTCGTGCAACAACCCGTCGATGCCCGGCAGAACCTCGATGAAGGCACCGAAGTCGGCCACCCGGACCACCCTGCCCTCAACCACCTGCCGTGGCTGCAACCGGACCGCCGCGGTCGACCACGGGTCCTGTTCGAGCGTCCTGCGGCTGAGGCTCACGCGGCCCGTCGCCGGATCGGTCTTCAGCACCTGCACGGTGATCCGCTGCCCGACCGCGAGCGCGTCGGACGGTCTTTCGAGCCTGGCGTGCGAGATCTCGGAAACGTGGAGGAGCCCCTGCACTCCCCCCAGGTCGACGAAGGCACCGTAGGCCGCGAGCGAGGCGACGCTGCCCTCGAGCACGGCACCGGGGACAATCCGCACACGGGTCTCCGCTTCGAGGCGCTTCGCCTCGGACGCGAGCAGGCGTCGCCGCGACACGACGAGCCGGCGAGCATCCTCCCCCATCTCCGTGACCACGAAGTCGAGGGTCTGGCCGAGGAAGGCGGAGGGATCCTCGACGCGATGCAGGTCCATCTGCGAGAGTGGACAAAACGCACGCATCCCGGCCACCGTGACCTCGAAGCCGCCCTTCAGGAGCCCGGTCACCCGCCCCTGCACCGGGAGGCCGCTCTCGGCCGCTGCGTGAAGGACTTCCGCGGCGTGGACTCCGGCGACAAGCCGGCGCGACAGCCGTATGTCGGGTTCGACCGCGACGACGATCGCTTCGATCTCGTCTCCCGGGAGTGGCAGCGAGCTGCCGGGGTCGGCCAACAGTTCGGCGCGAGAGATCATGCCCTCGCCGCGACCACCGAGATCGACGAAGACCTCCTCGGAGCCGACCTGCAGAACCCGACCGGTGATCCGCTCGCCGGGACGCGGTCGTTTGCCCGGCGCACTCGCCCCGAACATCTCGGCGAAACTCGCCTCCGGCGAGCCCTGCGCGCCCGCGCCCTCGTCGCCTTCCGCCATCTTGACCTCGCTCCCGGCCGGCCCGGTCAGGCGGCCCGGCCCTGCGACTCGCCCCCGAACGGCGCCGGCGCGCCGAGCTTCAGCACCCGGTCCCGGTACTGCGGGTCGAGTCCCCGCGTCACATTGCGGGTATCGACGACGAGCTTCGCGTTGCGGACGATGCGCGGCACGTCGAAGCTCGAATGGTCGGTCAGCACCACCAGACAGTCGGCGCTCTTCAATTCCTCGTCGGTGAAGGCAACGCTGTGCAGCGTGCCGGTGTTCAGGACGAGTTCCGGCACGTAGGGATCGTGGTAGCGGACCTCGCCGCCCCGCTTGCGCAGTTCGTCGATGACCTCGATCGCCGGCGACTCGCGCATGTCGCTGACGTCCTTCTTGTAGGCCACGCCCAGCGCTAGGATGCGCGAGCCCTTGATCGGCTTACCATGGTGGTTCAGGCCGGCGGACACCTTGTCGACGACGAGGTGCGGCATCTCCTGGTTCACCTCGGCGGCGAGACCGATGAAGCGCGCGGTGAAGTCGTGCGCCTTCATCTTCCAGGCGAGATAGTGCGGGTCGATCGGAATGCAGTGCCCGCCGAGCCCCGGGCCCGGGAAGAACGGCAGAAAGCCGAACGGTTTGGTCGCAGCGGCCTCGATCACCTCGTAGGCGTCCACGCCGAGAACGTCGCACATCTGGGCGAGTTCGTTCACGAGACCGATATTCACGCTTCGAAAGGTGTTTTCGAGCAGCTTCACCATCTCGGCGGTGCGCGCCGAGGACACAGGCACCACCTTGTCGATGAACTGCGAGTAGAGCTGGACCGCGAGTTCCGTGCACTTCGGCGTGATGCCGCCCACGACCTTGGGCGTGTTGCGGGTGCCGTGCGTCTTGTTGCCCGGATCGATGCGCTCCGGCGAGAAGGCGAGGAAGAAGTCGCGGCCGACCCGCATGCCCTTGGCCTCGAGCTTCTCGCGGATGAGTTCGTCGGTCGTACCCGGGTAGGTCGTGCTCTCGAGCACGATGAGCTGGCCGTCGTGCAGGCACCTCTCGATCTTTTCGACCGCATCGAGGATATAGCTGACGTCGGGGTCCTTCGTCTTGGACAGGGGCGTCGGAACGCAGATACTAATCGCGTCGCAGGTGGCGAGGACCGACGGATCGGTCGTCGCCTCGAAGCGTCCGGCCGAGACCATCTTTGCGAGGACCTCGGTGGGCACGTCGGCAATATACGAGCGCTTCGCCGCGATCTCGACGATCTTGCGCTCGTCCGAATCGATGCCGACCACGTGGAACCCGGCCTCCGCCATCTCCATCGAAAGCGGCAGGCCGACGTAGCCGAGTCCGATCACGCCCAGCTTCGCCTTGCGCGACGCCAGCTTTTCACTGAGTTGCATTGCCTTCTCCTCGGTTGAATTTCCGCCGTCGGGGGCCGTCGCCCCCGCCTCGACGTTCAGCGCACCGGGTGGCCGATGCGCGACCAGCGCACCCAAGAGTCCTCGCCATCCCAGGACCAGTAGATCACGAAAGCCTTCCCCTTGATGTCCTCGAAGGGGACGAAGCCCCAGAATCGCGAATCGAAGCTGTGGTCCCGATTGTCACCCATGACGAAGACCTTGCCCTCCGGCACCGTCACCGGGCCAAAATTGTCCCGCGGCGCAGGCCCTTCGGGCTCGCTTCGGTAAGCAAACGGCTCGTCGACCGCTTCCCCGTTCCGATACAGGATCTTGTGCCGGATCTCGATCCGGTCACCCGGAATTCCGACCACCCGCTTGATGAAGTCCTTGTCCCGGTCCTCAGGGTAGACGAAGACCACGATGTCACCCCGCTCGGGCTTGAAGAAGCTCAGGTAACGGGTCCCGCGGACCGGGACCCGGAGGCCGTAGAGGAGCTTGTTGACCAGAAGATGGTCGCCGATCTGGAGGGTCGGCAGCATGGACCCGGAGGGAATCTTGAAGGCCTGGACGAAGAAGGTACGGATGAACATGGCGAGCGCGAGGGCGACCGCCAACGCTTCCGCATATTCGCGCAGGATCGACTTCTGCGGCGGCCCGCCCGGGGCCTCCGCGGGCGACCTGCGGGCCGCGCCGGAAGAGGCGGTCGATGCGACGGCGCTCTTCACTAGTCCACCTTCAGAACCGCCAGGAAGGCTTCCTGCGGAATCTCGACCCGCCCCACCTGCTTCATTCGCTTCTTGCCCTCCTTCTGGGCTTCGAGAAGCTTGCGCTTGCGCGAGATGTCGCCGCCGTAGCACTTGGCGGTCACGTTCTTTCGGATCGCCTTCACTGTCTCGCGCGCGATCACCTTCGAGCCGATCGAGGCCTGAATCACGACCTCGAACATCTGCCGCGGAATGAGCTCCCGCATCTTGGATGCCAGGTCGCGGCCGCGGATGTAGGACCGCTCCCGGTGCACGATCAGGGAAAGTGCGTCCACCGCGTCGCCGTTGATCCGGATGTCGAGCTTCACGAGATCGCTCGCCGCGAAGTCCTCGAACTCATAGTCCAGGGAGGCGTAGCCCTTCGAGATCGACTTGAGACGGTCGTAGAAATCGACGACGACCTCGTTCAGCGGCAGCTGGTAGACCAGCATGACGCGGTTCTCGCCGAGATAGCGGATCTCGCGCTGACGACCGCGCTTGTCCTCGCAGAGCTTCAGGATCCCGCCGAGGTACTCCGACGGCAGGTGGACCGTCGCCCGGATCATCGGCTCCTCGATGAGGGTCACGTTCTGCACCGGAGGGAGCTTCGTCGGACTCTCGATCATGAGCACGTCACCGGCCGTCGTCGTCACCCGGTAGGCCACCGTCGGAGCCGTCGTGATCAGGGAAAGGGCGAACTCCCGCTCCAGTCGTTCCTGCACGATCTCCATGTGCAGGAGTCCGAGGAAGCCGCAGCGGAAGCCGAACCCCAGCGCGATCGAACTTTCCGGTTCATAGCTGAACGACGAGTCGTTCAGCTTGAGCTTCTCCACCGCCGTGCGCAGCGCCTCGTACTGTCCGGTGTCCGCCGGGTAGAGCCCGGCGAAGACCATCGGCTTCACCGCCTTGAACCCGGGCAGCGGCGACGCCGCGGGCCGGTGCGCATGCGTCACGGTGTCGCCGATCTTCGCGTGGGCGATCTCCTTGATCGAGGCCGAAAGCACGCCGACCTCGCCGGGTCCGAGTTCCGCGACCTCGCGAATGCCGGGCGAGAGCACCGCGACCCGGGTGATCTCGTAGTCGCGACCGACCGCCATGAGGCGGATGCGCTCGCCCTTGCGAACCACCCCGTTCATCACACGCACAAGCACGACCGCCCCGTGGTAGGGATCGAACCAGGAGTCGAAGATCAGCGCCTGCAAGGGTTCCTTCGCCTCGCCGCGCGGCGGCGGGATCTGGCTGACGATCCGCTCGAGGATCTCCTCGGTGCCCGTACCCTGCTTCGCGCTCGCGAGCACCGC
>Ga0114969_10002627_pt1 | contig 14720 bp, 14 predicted proteins | sample M_130807_MF_Meta_FD_87316 | JGI IMG/M metagenome (GOLD analysis project Ga0114969, IMG submission 87316) | Freshwater microbial communities from Lake Montjoie, Canada to study carbon cycling - M_130807_MF_MetaG | ecosystem: Environmental > Aquatic > Freshwater > Lake | place: Lake Montjoie...
CCTTGTGGCTCTGCTCTCCGCTCGCGGGGACTAACCCACGTATGGCGGACCAATCGCCCCTTCTCCACAGCGCCAGACTCGGCAAGAGCCCTGCGCGAGGCCATAGGGTCTTTCGAAACCGGACGCGACCGGGATGGACGGTGGGGCCTGGTCGCACAGCGGAGTGGGCGTCGCTGACGCTCCTACCCTCCGCACTCCACGGCGTTCCGCGCGGGGAACCGCACGGCCTGTCTCCCGCGTGCGGCGCCCCCGGTGCCATTCCCCGGGCTTGACCCGGCGCCCGAGTTTCGGCAATCAGGTCGGGTCATGAATCGTCCCGTTGCCCCGCGTGCCGCCCGGATCGTCGCCGTCGCGACGGCCCGAGCTTCGGCCATCGCGGCGGCCGCAGCCGCCCCCGCCGCGGCCTGATCCCCGCTTCCCGGCTTCGCCCCGGTCGGTTCCGGCAAGCACTTCGGGATTCCCCGCAGCCATTTCCTTTGGTTCCAATCAGCCTCCGTCACGCACCCGAATCGTATGTCCTCTCCCCAGCGCAATTTCGTGGCCGACCACGTCGCCGGCATCCCGCGGTCCGGGATCCGTGATTTCTTCGACGTGGTGCAGCGCATGCCCGACGCGATTTCCCTCGGCGTCGGCGAGCCGGATTTCGTCACGCCGTGGCACATCCGCGAGGCGGCGATCTACGCGCTGGAACGGGGCCGGACCCAGTACACCGCCAACCTCGGCCTGCTCCGGCTGCGCGAATCGATTTCCACCTACGTCGCGAAAAAGTTCGGGATGACCTACGACCCGCTGTCGCAGGTGCTGGTGACGGTCGGGGTTTCCGAGGCGCTCGACCTCGCCCTGCGCGCGGTGCTGAACCCGGGCGACGAGGTGATCTACCACGAGCCGTGCTACGTGAGCTACGCGCCGTCGGTGGTGCTGGCGCACGCGGTGCCGGTGCCGGTGTCCTGCCGGCCGGAAGACGGGTTCGCGGTCAGCGCCAAGGCCATCGAGGCGGCGATCACGCCGCGGTCGAAGGTGCTGATGATCTCCTTCCCCACGAATCCCACGGGCGGGACCATGACGCGGGCTCAGTTGCTCGAGATCGCCGCTGTGGCCAAGCGCCACGACCTGCTGGTGTTGACCGACGAGATCTATTCCGAACTCACCTTCGAGGGCGAACACGTGTCGATCGCGTCGTTGCCCGGGATGGCGGAGCGGACGATTTTCCTGCACGGGTTTTCGAAGGCATTCGCGATGACCGGATTCCGGATCGGGTACGCGTGCGGGCCGGCGGGGTTGATCGAGGCGATGATGAAGGTGCACCAGTACGCGATCATGTGCGCGAGCATCATCGCGCAGGAAGCCGCGGTGGAGGCGCTGGAACACGGGGAGCCCGCGGCGAACGAGATGCGGGACCAGTACTGCATGCGGCGGAATTTCATCGTGAAAGCGCTGAACGACATGGGACTGCCCTGCCACCGGCCGCGCGGTTCGTTCTACGCCTTCCCGGACATCCGGGGGACGGGGCTGGGCTCGCGCGACTTCGCGGTGCGTTTGCTGCAGGAGGAGAAAGTGGCGGCGGTCCCGGGCGGGGCCTTCGGGCCGACGGGCGAGGGATTCCTGCGGATGTGTTTCGCGACGGCGATCGACCAGATCCAGATCGCGATGGAACGGACCGCGCGTTTCGTGGAACGGGTGCGGAAGGAGCAGGGCCGGTGAGCGGGATGGCCCCCCCCATCGACACCGCGGCGGTGTTCGGCCAACGTTGGCCCGCATGAACGCGGCCCCGCTGATGCCGTCGCTCGCGCGCGTGGTGCGCGGGCTGTCGGCGTTGTTCTGGGGATTGCCGTTGGCGTTGCTGGCGTGCGTGAAGACGGCGCTGGGGGACACCTGGCGGGTCCTCGGGGTTTGGGGAACGCCGTTCTGGCGTTCGCGCGGCGTGCCCGGCGTTTTGCTGGATGCCTTCGCGGCGTCCCTGCCGGGATTGGCGGCGCTGGCGTTGTTGCTGTACGGGCTGCGATCGCTGGTCCGGTTCCAGCCGCAGGAGCGGGTTTGGACGGGCGCGGTGGAACGGGCGAGCCTCCTGAACCTGGTGTTGCTGGGCCTGCTGCCCTTCGCCCACTGGTGGAACGTGCGCCCCAGCCATCCCCTCTTCCTCCAAAGCCTCGGGCTCTTCGTCCTGTGCGGCATCGCCTTCATGCTGGCCTTGAACGGCGTGCTGTCCCGGCTCGCCGCGATGCTTCCCGACGAGGTGCTCCGCTCGGACACCCGTCTTTTCACCCGGGTCAACGGCTGGTTGATCGGGATCCTCGGCGTCCTGCTGGCGCTGGAATGGATCTCGGTGGCCATTCCCGGGCGGATTCCCGTCGCCATCCCCTTGTTCCTCGAGGAAGTGGCCGAGTCGAGGAACTGGCTGCTCACGATGCTCGCGTTGCTGCCGTTGGCACTGACCATGACCCTCCTCTGGAAGGCCAAGGAAGCCATCCTCACCAGCGTGTTCCGGGGCCATTAGACGGAACCCCGCGACGCGGGCCGCGATCCGGCGATTCCCCCGTCCCCCGGGGTCGTGGCGCGCGGGCAAGACGGTCGCTCGGCATCGTTCCGGAATGGACGGCGCCCCGTGCCTTCGCGTGGCGGCGCCCGCCGGAATTTTCTGTAACTCCCCGGACCCCGGCGTGGTCAACCTCCCCGTACGTCACCGTCTAGCATTCATCGAAACCATCCAGCGGAGGATTCCATGCAAAATCGCATCATGCGTCTCATGTCGGCGGCCGGGATCGCGGCCACACTCACCCTCGCGACCGTCCCGATGTCGGCGCAGGACAACAATGCCCAGGACGCCCAAGGGGGCCAAGGGGGCCGCCGCCGCAACCGTGGCGGGGGGCAAGGCGCGCCCGACGGCGGCAACTTCGATCCCGCGGCCATGCGCCAACGGATGAGCGAGCGCATGAAGGAGCAGTTCGGGGTCAAGGACGACGCCGAGTGGAAGCTGATCTCGGAACGCGTCGAGAAGGTCACGGACGCCCGTCGCGAGGTTGGCGGACGCGGCATGTTCGGCATGATGGGTCGCGGGGGTCCGGGCGGACCCGGCGGCGCGCCGGGCGGCGCACCCGGCGCCGATGCCGCGGGTGGCGGACGCCGCGGCGGTGGATTCGGCGGCACGACGAGCCCCGAGGCCGAGGCGCTCCAAAAGGCCATCGAGGCCAACGCGCCGGCCGACGAGATCAAGACCAAGCTCGCCAAGTACCGCGCCTCCCAAAAGGACAAGCAGGCGAAGCTGGACAAGGCCCAGGAAGAATTGCGGGAGGTGCTGTCCTCGAAGCAGGAAGCCCAGGCCGTGCTGATGGGTCTGCTCAAGTAAACGGCGGCGATTCCGCGGCGGCGGGACTCCCGTGTCCCGCCGTCGCTTCCCCTTTCCCATGGCCGACGCCTCCCCAGTCACCGCGCTGCTCGACCGCATGGTCGGCGACCGCCAGTTGTCCACCGACGACGCGCGGACGCTCGGGTTGTTGCGCGACGGTGCCGCGCCGTCCACGGAGGCCGAGGTCCTGAAGTGGCTCGCCCGGGAATACGAGGTCCCGTTCGACACCCTGGAAGCCATCGATCCCGATCGCCAGGTCCTCGGACTCTTCCCGGCCCGCATCCTTCTCCGGGAGGAATTGCTCCCGCTGCGGCGCGACAACGGCACCGTCGAGATCGCCACCAGCCGGCTCTTCGCGACCCAGGGACTCGACGCGTTGAAATCGCTGACCGGGCTGCACCTGCAGCCGGTGCTCGCGCCGCGCGAGGCCATCGTTCGCGAGATGAAAAAGCGCCTCGGTGTCGGCGCGGACACCATCGACACGCTCGGCGAGGAGGAATCGTTCCAGGTCGTCGACGACAACGGGGACGAGGACACCAACCTCGACACGGCGGCCGAGGACGCGTCGATCATCCGGTTCGTCAACCAGGTCCTGCGGGACGCCATCGAACTGCGGGCGTCGGACATCCATCTGGAACCATTCGAGGACGAGATGCGCATCCGGTACCGCATCGACGGCGTGCTCCAGGACGTGCCGGTGCCGGCGCAGATCAAGCGCTTCCAGCCTGCCATCGTTTCCCGCGTCAAGATCCTCAGCCACCTCAACATCGCCGAGAAGCGCCTGCCCCAGGACGGCCGCATCAAGATCCGGCTCGACGACGCGGAGGTGGACATCCGCGTGTCGGTGATCCCGATGTTGCACGGCGAGGCGGTGGTGATGCGCCTGTTGCGGCAGAACGCGACGTTGCTGGGGATGGGCCAACTCGGGATGGACGAGCGGGAGCTGAAGTCGTTCCGGCGGGTGCTGGGGTTGCCGCACGGGATCGTGCTGGTGACGGGCCCGACCGGCAGCGGCAAGACTTCCACGCTCTACACCGCGCTCCACGAGATCAACGATTCCGTCCGCAAGATCATCACCATCGAGGACCCGATCGAGTACCAGCTGAAGGGGGTGAACCAGATCCAGGTGTCGGAGAAGGCGGGCCTGACCTTCGCGCGGGGACTGCGGGCGATCCTGCGGCACGATCCCGACGTGCTGCTGATCGGCGAGATCCGCGACGCGGAGACCGCGACCATCGCGGTGCAGGCGTCGCTGACCGGCCATTTGGTTTTCTCGACGCTGCACACCAACGACGCCCCGGGCGCGTTGACGCGGCTCGTCGACATGGGCGTGGAGCCGTATCTGGTGGCGTCGTCGCTCGAGGCGGTGCTCGCGCAGCGATTGGTGCGGGTGTTGTGCCCGCATTGCCGGCAGGTCGACGTCTCGCCGGCGGCGCAGACCCTGGCGGCCGAGCTGAAATTCCCGGCCGGCACCGCGATTTTCCGGGCGGTGGGTTGCCGCGAGTGCCGGAACACCGGTTACCACGGCCGGCGCGGCATCTTCGAGTGGATGGACACCACGCCGGAGATCCGGCGCCTCATCCTCAAGAGCGCTTCCAGCGGCCAGATCCGCGACGCCGCGCGCCGCGCCGGCATGCGGATGCTGGCGGACGACGGCTGGCGTTTGGTCCGGCTCGGGGTCACGACGCCCGAGGAAGTGCTGCGGGTCACCAAGGCCCAGTCGGACGGCGAGGAGTCCGGCGGCAACCAAGCGGCCGAGATCGTCGCCACCGCCGCCGGCTGAAAGGAACTTCCCCATGGCTTCCTTTCACTACCGCGCGCTGCAGCCCAACGGCTCGGTCGCCGAGGGCCGGCTCGATGCCGGCAACCGGACCGAGGCCCTGCGGCTGATCGAGTCCAAGGGACTCCGCCCGATCCGGCTCGACGAGAACGGGGCCGGGGCCCCCTCGACCCCGTCTTCCCGGCCCGCCGCGAGGAAAGAACCGGCACCGGGACCGAAACCGGCGTCCAAGCCCGCCGCCAAACCGCCGGCGAAGCCCGCGGCGAAGGATGGACCGCAGGAAGCCAAGGGCGCGGTGGAATCGCCGGGGCCGGGTGCGGCCAAGGGCGCGATCACCCAGCGGGTGCTCGAGAATTTCACCCGGTTGCTGGCGAGCCTTCTGGCCGCCGGGGTGCCCCTCAGCCGCGCGCTGGTGATCCTCCAGCGCGAGGCCGCCAATCCCGCCGCCGGCGCGCAGTGGAAGGAAATCCACGACCTCGTCGTCGACGGCCTTTCGCTGGCGGAGGCGATGGGCCGGGCGCCGAAAGTATTCCCGCGGGTCTACGTGGCCATGGTGGAGGCGGGCGAGACCGGCGGTTTCCTCGATCTGGTGCTCAGCCAGATCGCCGACTTCCAGGCCCGCGAGAAGGAAATGAAGTCGAAGGTGATGACCGCGTTGTTGTACCCGGCGATCCTGCTGGTGCTCGCGCTCGGCGTGCTGGTGTTCCTGCTGGTGTTCTTCATCCCCCGGTTCCAGCCGATCTTCGCGAGTTTCGGCGCCGAACTGCCGCTGCTGACTCGCATGATCATCGGGGTGAGCGAGGTGCTTCGCGGCTACGGGTTGCTCATCGTCGCCGCCATCGTCGTCGCCGGGGCCTCGTTCCGCACCTGGCTGGTGTCCGCCGCGGGGAAGCGCGCCTGGGAAGGCGCCATCCTCCGCGCGCCCGTCGTGGGACCGCTGGTCGCGCAGTTCGCCATGTCCCGCTTCTGCCGCATGCTCGGCACCCTGCTCGGCGCCGGCGTCCCCCTCGTCAACAGCCTCAACGTCGCGCGGCGCTCCATCGGCAACCAGATCCTCGTCGACGCCGTGTCCAATTCCATCGACCGCGTCAAGGAGGGCAAACAACTCGGGCCCAGCCTCGGCGATTGCCGGACGCTGTTCTCGGGATCGACCCTCGAGATGATTTCCGTGGCGGAGGAGAGCGGGAAGCTCGACCGCGAATTGGTCCGGTTGGCCGACACGACCGAAGGCGACCTCGACCGCCAGTTGAAGACGTCGGTCGCCCTCGCCGAGCCGCTGATGCTTTTCCTGATCGCCGGCTTCGTCGGCGTGATCTTCATCGGCATGGTGATCCCCATCTTCTCCCTCCAGGAACACATCAAGTGACCTTGCAACGAATCCATCCCATGAGAACGAACCGGAACCAGACGGCCGCGCGCCGGCGCAGCGGCGGCTTCACCCTCATCGAACTGCTCCTCGTGCTCGTCATCCTCGGCATCCTCGCCGGCATCGTGGTGCCGAAGTTCGCGGGCAAGACCGAGATGGCCCGGCAGACCGCGGCCGTGTCGCAGATCGCCACGTTCAGCACCGCCCTGGACACCTACGAGGTCGATACCGGCCGCTATCCGCGGGGCAAGAACGGCCTGCTGGACCTGGTGACCATGCCGCGCGACGTCCAGAACTGGCACGGGCCCTACATGCAGAAGGACATCCCCAAGGATCCCTGGGGCAACGACTACGTGTACGAGTGCCCCGGCAAACACAACCCCAGCGGCTACGACCTGTATTCCATGGGACCCGACGGCCGGGCCGGGACCGAGGACGATGTCACCAACTGGCAACAGGCAAACCAGCAGAAGCGCTGACGCGGCGCACCGCGCCGGGTTCACGCTCATCGAGCTGATCCTGGTGATGGCCCTGCTCGTCGTCGTCCTCGCGTTGGTGGCGCCGTCCCTCGGGAATTTTTTCCGGGGACGAACGCTCGATTCCGAGGCGCGTCGGTTCGTGTCGTTGGCCCGGTTCGGCGAGAGCCGCGCCGTTTCCGAAGGAATCCCCATGTTGCTCTGGATCGACGTCCGCCAGGGTTCCTACGGGCTTGCCGCGGAACCGACCTACGGGGCGACGGACCCGCACGCGGTGTCCTACGAGGTGGGGCGCGACGTCGTGATCGAGATCCTGGCCCCGGCGTCCGCCGCGGCGCGGCGCGAACAGGCCCAGGCCAGTGCCCGCCTCGGCCGCGATGCCACCGTGGTCCGCTTCCAGCCCGACGGTTTCATCGGCGAGGGCGGTCCCGAGGTCGTTGCCTTCCGTCCCGATCCCAAGGCCGGCCGGAAGGTCGAGCCGGGCGACGGCGTGTGGGTCGCTCGCAGCCAGAACGGGCTGCACTATGAAATCCCGACCAACCAATTCCTCTATGCGCGCCGCTGAACGCCGCCGCCGGTCGGGGTTCACGCTGGTCGAGGCCATCGCGGCGCTCGGGTTCCTGGCGATCGTGATCCCGGTCGCCGTCGAGGGACTCCAGATCGCGAGCCGGGCCGGCACGGTGGCGATGCGGAAGTCCGAGGCCGCGCGGGTGGCGGACCATTTGTTGGGCGAGATGGTGGCGACGGGCCAATGGAGGCAATCGGGCGGCGGGACGTTGCGCGAGGGATCCAACGAGTACCGCTGGAAGGTGGAATCGAAGGCCTGGGAGAAAGACGCGTTGAAACTGGTGACGCTGCAGGTGGTCTACACCGTTCAGAACCGCGAGTACGACGTGCGGGTGAGCACCCTGCTCGACGCGTACCAGCAATGAACCGGGCCCCGACCACGAAACCACGACCATGAACGCCACGCCGCGAACCACCCTGCCCGCCGGAACCCCGGCGGCCGGGGCCGCGCGCATCGGCACGGCGCCGGCCATCCGGGCGTTCACGCTGATCGAACTGTTGCTGGCGATGACGATTTTCGCGGTGGTACTCAGCGCCATCAGCGGGGTGTTCTACGGCGCGATGCGGCTGCGCACGCGGACGGCGGCGGCCATCGAGGAAGCACTGCCGGCGCAACGCGCGCTGGCCATCCTCCGGCAGGATCTGGCGGGAATCGTCCTGCCCCGGGGCACGATCCACAGCAACCTGACGGCAGTCGCGGGGTCGGGCGACGGCGCGGTGCAGGACACCGACATGGCCATCTACACGTCGAACGCCGCGCTGTCCGACCGGGTCCCGTGGGGCGAGGTGCAACGGATCGCGTACGGGTTGCGGTCGCCGACCAACCTGTCCGGGACGTTCGGCAAGGATCTGGTGCGGTTGGTGACGCGCAACCACCTGCCGCCGCTCCAGGACGAACCCGAGGAACAACGCCTCCTCGCCGGCGTCCAGCGCATCGAGTTTTCCTTCCATGACGGCACCACCTGGCAAAACGCCTGGAACGCCACGAACCAGGAAATCCTCCTGCCGGTGGCGGTGAAGGTGCTGCTCACCCTGGCCGAGGATCCCGCACGCCGGAATGCCGGCGGTTCCCCCGCCGCGTCCCGCGAACCCCTGCAACTGGTCGTGCCCATCCTGGTCTCCGGGACCAACGCGGCCAGCGCCTCGGACTCCACGGGAGGAGGCCAGCCATGAGGATCCCCTTCCCGTCCGGACGCCGCGAACGCGACGGCACCGCGCTGGTGATCGTGTTGTGGATCGCGCTGGGGTTGGTCAGCATTGCCCTCTACTTCGGCAACGCCTGCGCGCTGGAACTCCGCGCGGCGGACCATCGCGTCGCCTCGATCGAGGCCTTGCACGCCCTAGACGGCGCGGCGCGCTACGCGATGTACGTGCTGACGAACACCGACCAACCGGGCGTCCTTCCCGCGCCCACGACCTACCAGCGCGAGGCGGTGGCGGTGGGCGACGCACGGTTCTGGTTCCTGGGACGGGACACCACCGCGGTCCAGTCGGCGTCGCCGGACAAACCCTTCTTCGGGCTCGTCGACGAATGCTCCAAGTTGAACCTCAACACCGCGACGGTCGCGATGCTCACCAACCTGCCGGGGATGACCCCGGAACTGGCGGCCGCGATCGTCGATTGGCGGGACGCGGACGGGGATCTCACGGACGGGGGGGCGGAAGACGACTTCTACCTGCGGTTGAACCCGCCCTACCACTGCAAGAACGCGCCCTTCGAGAGCATCGAGGAACTCCGCCTCGTGGCGGGGGCCGACATGGAGGTGTTGTTCGGCGAGGACACGAACCTGAACGGCGTCCTCGATCCGAACGAGAACGACGGGCCGGGGTCGTTGCCGGCCGACAACCGGGACGGGCACCTGGATGCGGGAATCCTCGAGCATGTCACCGTCCACAGCCGCCAACCCACCGCCCTGCCCGACGGGACGGCGCTGGTGAACGTCGGCACGGCCGGCGCCCTGCAGCGGGTCGCGCCCCTGCTCCAGGAACATCTGGGTTCGGACCGGGCCAACCAGATCCTCGGCAGCCTCGGCGGCGGGCCGGGCGGCGGGAACAACACCACCTTCCGCAGCGTCCTCGAGTTCTATATCCGGAGCCGGATGACCGCGAACGAGTTCGCCCAGATCGAGACCAACCTCATGGCCTCGGCGGCCCAGAACGCCCCGGCCCCCGTCAACGTCAACACCGCCAGCGAGACCGTCCTCGCCTGCATCCCGGGCATCGGGATCGACAATGCGTCGTCGTTGGTGGCCTTCCGGCTGGCCAATGCCGACCGGCTCGACAGCCTCGCGTGGGTCGCCGAGGCGCTTCCCCGGGCCAACGCCCTCCAGGCCGGCCCGTACCTCGCCGGGCACAGTTACCAGTATTCGGCGGACGTCGTCGCGGTCGGCCACAATGGCCACGGATACCGTCGCGTGCGCTACGTGATCGACACCTCCGGCACCACCGCGCGGATCGTCGCGCGCCGCGACCTCGGCCATCTGGGCTGGGCGCTCGGGCGCGAGGTGCGCGAGAAGCAGCAGCTTTTGCTTACCCAGAACCAACGATGAAGTCCTGGCTCCCCATGAAACGCCACCCCGCGGTGCTCGGCCTCGCCCTCGACGGGCGCCGCGCCGAGGCGTTGGCCGTGCGCCGCACCAATGGTTCGGTCGAGGCCGGCGACGGCGCGTCGTTCGTGTTCTCGGCGGACCTCGCGACCGGCGACCTCGCGGTGCTCGGCGCGGAACTGCGCGCGCAACTCGATGCCGCCGGCATCCGCGAGCGCCGCTGCGTCGTCGGCCTCCCGCTCGACTGGGCCATGTCCCTCGCGACGCCCCTGCCGGAGCTTCCGGAGGAGGACATCGCCGCCATGCTCCAACTCGAGGCCGAACGCGGGTTCCCGTATCCGCCGGACGCCCTGGTGGTGGCCCAATCGCGGTTCGGCCAACAGCCCGGCGGCGCCGGCGCGCTCCAGCTCGCGATCCCCACCGAGCGGGTCGAACGCATCGAGCAATTGCTGCGCGCGGCGAAACTGGTTCCCGTGTCGTTCACGCTGGCGTTCCCGCTCCTGGTCGCGGCTTCCGCCGGTTCGCCCGACCGCGCCGTGACCCTCGCCGTCGGCGAGACCGCCGTCGCCGTCGCGATCGGCAGCGGCACCGGGCTCGCCGCGCTGCGCACCATCGCGGGTGCCCTCGACCCGTCCGGCGCCGCGCCCATCGCCCGCGCCGACGTCGTTGCCCGCGAGCTTCGGGTCACCCTCGGGCAGGTCGACGCCGGGCTGCGGTCCCGGATCGAACGCCTGCGCATCGTCGGGACCGCGGCCGCGGCGGACCGTCTGGGAACCGAATTGCAGGCGCGGGCGGCGGGGATGGGACTGGTGGTCGAGCGGGTGACCGCGGCCAATCCCAAGGCGCTGGGGCTCGGCGTGCCGCCGGGGCGGGCATTGACGGGAGCCCTGGTGCTGGCGACCCGGCACCTGTCGGGCAAGCCCACCGGACTCGAGTTCCTGCCGCCGCGACTCTCGGCATGGCAGCAGTTCACCTCGCGCCATTCGTCGAAACAACTCGCCTACGCGGGCATCGGGGTGGGCGCGGTGGCGGTGGCCGTGCTGCTCGCGTTCGGCTTCCAGCAGTACCAACTCGCGACCCTCGGCGCCGACTGGACGCGCATCGAGAAGCGGGTCGAGAAGGTCGCCGCCATGCGGGCCCAGATCCGCCGCTTCCAACCGTGGTACGACGACTCCTTCCGCACCCTCGGGGTCCTGCGGCGCCTGACCGAGGCCTTCCCCGAGGACAATTCCGTCACGGCGAAATCCATCGAAGTCCGCGATGCCGGCCTGGTGGTCTGTTCGGGAACGGCGCGCGACAACAGCGCGTTGCTCCGGACGCTGGACCGCCTGCGTTCGGCCGTCGGGGTCAGCGAGGTCCAGGTGGAGCAGGTCCACGGCAAGGCCCCGCAGCAGTTCACCTTCAATTTCCGCTGGGACAGCTCGGCACGGAAGCCATGAAAATCGACCTCCGCAACCGCCAGCACCTGCTGCTCCTCCTCGTCGGGCTGCTCGCCGTGTATTGGATCGGCGACAAACTCGTCATCGGCCCCCTCGCCGCGGTCTGGCAGGCCCGCTCCGAGCGCATCGTCGAGCTGCGCAAACGCATCCAGCAGGGGAAGGAGCTGCTGGTCCAGGAACGGCGGACCCTCGAGAAATGGGAACGCATGCGCACCAACGCCCTCCCCGGCGCGGTCTCGTCCGCCGAGGGCACCGTCCTCCGATCCTTCGACAAGTGGTCCGCCGACAGCCGCATCAGCGTCACCTCGGTCCGGCCACAGTGGAAACATCCCGAGGAGGACTACATGACGCTCGAGTGCCGCGTCGATGCCTCGGGCAGCCTCGCGGCGCTGTCGCGGTTCCTGTACGAACTGGAGGCGGATCCGATCGGGGTGCGCATCGACTCGCTGGAATTGTCCTCCCGGGAGAGCGACGGCTCGCAACTCACCCTTGGCCTCACGGTGAACGGCCTCTATCTGAACCCGCCCCCGCAATGACGCCTTTCCCCGCCAACGCCCGTTCGCTGCTGCTCGCGGCCCTGCTCGCCGCGGGTGCCCCCGGCTTTGCCCGCGCCGACGGCACCAACGCCCCGGCCGGACCATCCCCGGCCACGACCAACGCCCCGGCCACCGCCACGAACACGCCGGCCGGCCCGACGGGCACGAATGCCGTCGCGGGCAAGGTCCCGGAGGCCGCCCGCGGCGGCACCGGCGGCGCCGCCACCAACGCCCCCGCGGCCATGCCGGCGGACGACTCCGCCGCCAACGGGTCCAGGAAGATCGAGTTCGCCGATTTCCGGTTGGTCGGCGACCGCAACATTTTCAACCCGAACCGATCGGCACGCGCGGCCCGCAATGGCCGCGGCGTCGAACGCAAACCGGTCCGGATCGAGACGTTCAGCCTGGTGGGGGTCATGAATTACGACCGGGGCGACCTGGCGTTTTTCGACAGCGCCGCGGCGGCGTACCGCAAGAACGTGCGGACGAACGAGACGATCGCCGGCTACCGGGTGGCGGCGGTGACGCCCAGCGAGGTGAAGCTCGAGGCGAACGGAAAGACGGTCGTGGCCCGGGTGGGCACACGGTTCCGCAGGGCCGACGAAGGCCCGTGGGAGTTGACCGCGCCCGGGGGAGTCCCCGCGGCGGAACCGAAGCCGGAGCCGGCCTCGGCGGACGGAACGACGGATGCCGAACCGGCGGCGGATGCCGCGGCGGAGAAGGAAACGGCGGGTGGAGGAACGAGCGGCGAGGTCAGCGACGTGCTGAAGCGCCTGAGGCAAAAGCGTGAACAGGAGAACAAGAATGAAAAACAATAGTCCCCGAAACTGGCCGGCCTACTTCCTGGCCGGGATGTTGGCCTGGGGTGGCCTGCGTGCGGAAGACGTCCCGGCGGCCAAGGCCGCGGAGCCCGTCGCCCCCGACACCGCGGCGACCCCGGCACCGTCCACCAACGCCCCCACGGCGTCCAAAAGCCTCCGCCTCAACTTCCGCAACGCCCCGCTCGAGATGGTGCTCAACTATCTCAGCGACGCCGCGGGTTACATCATCGTCCTCGACACCGAGGTGCGCGGCAAAGTGGACGTGTGGAGCAACCAACCGGTCACCGCGGACGAGGCCTTCTCGATCCTCGACACCGTGCTCAGCAAGAACGGCTACTCCGCCATCCGCAACGGCCGGACCCTGCGCATCATCAGCAAGGACCGCGCGAGCCGCTCCGACATCCCCGTCAGGAAGGGCCCCAACCCCGCCGATATCCCGCGCACCGAGGAGATGGTCACCCAGATCATCCCGATCCGCTACATCAGCGCCACCCAGCTCACCCAGAACCTCCAGCCCCTCATGTCGTCCGACGCCACCATGAGTGCCAACGAGGCCGGCAACGCCCTGATCATCACCGACACCCAGATCAACATCCACCGGGTCGCCGAGATCATCGCCGCGCTCGACACCTCCAGCGCCGGGGCGACGACGATCAAGGTGTTCGCGCTCCGGTTCGCGGATGCCAAGGAACTGGCGGCGGTCGTGAAGGAACTCTTCCCGTCCCAGGCCACCGGCACCGGCGCGGGTGGCAACCAGGGCGGCAACCAAGGGTTCAACAACTTCGGTCGCTTCGGTGGATTTCCCGGTGCCGGCGGGCAGGGCGGCGGTGGGAACCGGGGTGGCGGCGGCGGTGCTGCCGCCGGCGGCAACACCCGCGCGTCGGCCTCGCGCGTCACCGCCGTCGCCGACGAGCACAGCAATTCGCTCGTCGTCAACGCGCCCGACGACGTCATGCCCTCCATCGAGGAACTGGTCCAGAACGTCGACACCAACGTGCAGGACGTGACCGAACTGCGCGTGTTCCGCCTCCGGTACGCGGATCCCGGCGAGATGGCGGACGTGCTTTCCAGCCTCTTTCCCGACGAGACCCGTTCCAACGACAATTCCCGGACGCAGGTGCGGTTCGGCGGCGGCCCGTTCGGCGCTTTTGGCGGCGGTGGCAACCGCGGTGCCGCGACGGCGGGCGCCGACAGCGAGCGCGCCAAGAAGAAGGGACGCGTGCTCGCCGTGCCCGACCAGCGGACCAGCTCCGTCATCGTCAGCGCGGCCCACGATCTCATGGGCCAGATCGGCGAGATGGTCGCGCAGCTCGATTCCAATCCGGCCCGCAAGCAGAAGGTCTTCGTCTACGAGCTGGAGAACGCGGATCCCAACCAGGTCCAGGAAGTCCTGAACAACCTGTTCGTCAACTCGCAGACGTCGAACCGGAACCAGCGCTCGTCCTCCGCCCAGAACAGCGCGCTCACCACGCGTTCCACCCAGAATACCCAGAACAGCAGCGGCCGGTCCGGCACCGGCGGCTTCGGCACCGGCACCGGCGGCGGCGGTGGTGGCGCCGGCGGCGGTGGCCGCGGCAACTGACCGACCCCCATCCAATGTCCAATTCCCAGGAAAACCCATCCATGAACTTTCCTTCCCGTATCCGCCCGGCCGCGTGCCTCGCGTTCTCGCTGGCGGCACTCGCCGCCGCCCCGGCCTTCGCCCAAGGGGGCTTCGGCGGCGGCGGCGGTCTTGGCGGCGGCGGCACCGCCCGACGCTCCGGTTCCGGCTCCACCACCCGCCAGTACCCGAACAACACCCAGGTCGGCGATGCCACCGTCTCCATCGATCCCGAGACCCGCAAAA
>Ga0114969_10002628_pt1 | contig 14718 bp, 9 predicted proteins | sample M_130807_MF_Meta_FD_87316 | JGI IMG/M metagenome (GOLD analysis project Ga0114969, IMG submission 87316) | Freshwater microbial communities from Lake Montjoie, Canada to study carbon cycling - M_130807_MF_MetaG | ecosystem: Environmental > Aquatic > Freshwater > Lake | place: Lake Montjoie...
AAGAGTTGCCAACACAGGCACAGCACCATTGAAAAACTTATGCGTGAGCACAAAAGCGCGGTTCACAAAATTGCCCAAATTGGCCGCCAACTCATTGTTGTTTTTGGCTTGAAAATCTTTCCACGTAAAGTCAGCATCTTTTGTTTCCGGCATGTTGGAACACAGCGCATAACGCAGCACATCCGTTTTATCAGGGAAATCGAGCAAAAATTCATGCAGCCATACTGCCCAGTTTCCAGAGGTAGAAAATTTTTCTCCTTCCAAATTCAAAAACTCATTCGCCGGCACATTGTCGGGTAAAATATAATCGCCGAAAAGTTGAAGCATCGACGGAAAAATAATGCAGTGAAAAACAATATTGTCTTTGCCTATAAAGTGTATCAGTTTAGAGTTGCCTTCCTTCTTCCAATAATCTTCCCACTTGCGCGTAGGGTCATTTTTCAACAATTCCTGCGTAAAAGAAATATAGCCAATCGGCGCGTCAAACCATACGTACAGCACTTTTCCTTCGCCACCCGCCACCGGAACAGGAATGCCCCAATCTAAATCGCGCGTGATGGCACGGGGGTGCAAACCACTTTCCAGCCAGCTTTTGCACTGGCCGTAAACATTAACCTTCCAGTCTTTGTGCTCTTCCAATATCCATTGCTTGAGCCACGGTTCGTATTGATCCAAAGGCAAAAACCAATGCTTCGTTTGTTTTAAAACCGGCTTGTTTCCGCTTAAAGCCGACTTTGGATCAATCAAATCAGTGGCATTTAAAGTTGTTCCACACTTCTCACATTGATCGCCATAGGCCTTCTCGTTCGCGCAATGCGGACAAGTACCAGTAATGTATCGATCGGCCAAAAATTGATTGTTCGCCTCATCGTAATATTGCTCCGTCACCTGCTCTGTGAAAGCGCCCTCGCTGTGCAATTTCACAAATAAATCCGACGCTGTTTTGCGGTGCGTAGGAGATGTTGTTTTTGAAAATATATCAAGCGTTATACCCAACTGTTTCAATGATGTGTCAATGATGTTGTGGTATTTATCAACTACTTCCTGCGGACTCACGCCTTCATTTTTAGCCTTGATGGTAATGGGCACACCATGCTCATCGGTACCGCCAATAAAAACGACGTCTTCTTTTTTGGCGCGCAAATAGCGCACGTAAATGTCGGCCGGAATGTATACTCCCGCCACGTGACCCAGGTGCAAAGGGCCGTTGGCGTATGGTAAGGCAGTGGTAATGGTATAGCGTTGTTTTGTCATGTGGCAAAGATAAAATTTTCTGTTCCTCAAATTCAATATATTTGCGCAACAAATATTTCTATGAAAATACCCTTCCTTAAACCCAACGATAAAGTCGCCATCATGGCGCCAGCAAAACAAATTGCGCGTACTGAAATTGATGTAGCGGTGAAAACGCTTATCGATTGGGGACTGCAGGTGGTGGTAGGCGAAACCATAGACAGCAAATACTTTCAATTTTCAGCGCCTAAAGAACAGCGATTAAACGAGCTGCAAGCATTGATGGACGATCCCGAAATCAAGGCCATCTTTTTTGCACGCGGCGGTTATGGATCCATACAAATTATTGACAACCTCGATTTAAAGGCCTTCAAAAAAAGTCCGAAGTGGCTCATCGGATTCAGTGACATCACCGTGTTTCACGCGCACTTGCACAGCAAAATTGCAGCTACAACCCTTCATGCCACAATGCCGCTGAACTTTGAAAAAAATTCCAAAGAAGCCCTTTCTACCCTCAAAGCAGCGCTGTTCAAGGGAAAAATGAAATACGAGTTGAAGAGCAAACACAAATTGAACCGCAAAGGAAAAGGCAAAGGAGAGATCGTGGGCGGCAATTTGTCAATTTTATACAGTCTGCTTGGATCTAAATCTTTTCCGAATTTAAAAGACAAAATCCTATTTATTGAAGATTTAAACGAATACTACTATCACCTCGACAGAATGATGTACGCTTTAAAGAGAGCAGGCGCACTCAAAGATCTAAAAGGCTTGATCGTTGGACAGTTTAGCGACATGCAAGAAGCGGCTTTGCCCTTCGATAAAAACAGCGAAGAGATCATTTACTCCGCTGTGAAGGACTACAAATTCCCTGTGTACTTTAATTTTCCAGCGGGACACGTGAGCGACAATCGCGCACTGATTTTTGGAAAAGCAGTGAAAATGGAGGTGGGCGTTAAAGGATTTTCCTTAGACTAATAAAGTGTAGGTCAAATTTTCCCCATCATTTTAGCTACATATTTTCCAATGATGTCAAATTCCAAATTGACCACAGTGCCCTTCTCAATAAACTGAAAATTGGTGTGTTCATGCGTGTACGGGATGATACACACTGAAAACGAGTCGTCTTTAGAGTCAACCACAGTAAGGCTTACGCCGTTTACACAAACCGAACCTTTTTCAACAGTAATGTCGTGCACATGCTTTTTGGCATAACGAAAAGTGAACTTCCAACTGCCGTCGAGAAAAAGTTTGTCGGTGCATTCAGCAGTAGTATCAACATGGCCTTGCACAATATGGCCATCCAATGGTTTTGCTAAAGTGAGGCAGCGTTCAAGATTTACGGTATCGCCAACTTTCCACGTAGACAAAGATGTTTTTTGCAAGGTTTCGTCGATCGCCGTTACACGATAGTTGTCACTGAGCAATTCCACCACCGTCAAGCAAACACCGTTGTGCGCAATACTTTGATCAATTTTCACATCACTTAAAAAGGGTGCTTGAATGAAAAAATGCTTGTTGCTTTTTTCGCTTTCAATCTTCACTATTTTTGCCGTTGCTTCTACTATTCCTGTAAACATAAAATAAGTTTTCGGTTCAAAATTTAAACATTGAGATGCCGTAATTTTGAACTCATTTATTGTTGAACCCGTCGCCAATCAATTGCAAAAAGCCTTTCTGCACATCAACGTGAACCCCCGCCAATTTCTTTTGGTAAACCTCACAAATATAGAAATAGGTTCCAGATGCGCACACTTCTCCATTCGCCTTAAATCGACCATCCCAAGCAATATCAGCACTGTCTGTTTGAAATACCATGCGGCCCCAACGGTCGTAAATTCTCAAGTCAATTTTTTGAATGTGCTTATAAGGAAAAGGACGAAAGAAGTCGTTTTTGCCGTCGCCATTGGGCGTAAAAACATCGGGCAAAGCGTACTCCGGACAATTGTCAACACACTGTTCCCCCGTTAAAACGCTCTCATTTCCAGTGCTATCCGTAGCCGTAATTAAATAACAACCGGCAACATATTCCAAATCGGTGTGCACGTATACCGTGTCAACAAATGGCAGCAAGTCTGTCAAAAAAACATAAGGCTTCGCCAGTTCATCTTTGTAGTACAGGCTATATTTTAATAGATCTGCAGCGCAGTTTTGACCAGTTGCGATCCAGCTGATGCTGTTTTCGTTTTTGTCGCAACCTACTGTAACCGTCACGCTTGGCGGACAAGGTGGAACGGTGTCTTTTGGCACAGCGCACAGCACTTCTGAAAAATTCAACAAAGGCGCAGGATAACCTGAAGCACTGTATTTGCCCTTGCTTTGTATTTTGTAGCAATAGCTTTGTCCATTTTGCAACCCCTTTGCAGGGTACATTAAAGTGCTAGTGCTGTCAATCAAAGTGAAAACACCAGTGACACTTGTGCTCTCCTTCCAAATATAATACATGTCGTTTTCCCAGGGCACACCCACCGTCCACTTCAACAAGAGCGACTTATCGAGCGACTGTATTTGCAAAAAGAGGGATGACGCAGGCGGGGAAGTTCCAATTAGATAACTGTTTCCAGGACTGTCATTCCACAATTCCACCACATACTGGTGAGCCATGCTTTGCGTGTTAAGCATTGTGTCCGTAAACAAAGTATCAGCGAGCTGACTTTGCAGCAGCAGCCCATCGCGGTACACACGATAAATATAGGGCCCCGGATTTTGCACACTGTCAAGATACATTGGTTTTTTCCAGCGCAACAACATGGCTCCGTTCGCCTGGTCAGTACTTTTCACGCTTACGTTGAGCAACGCAGGGGCGGCTATTTTGAGCTCCATGCATGCTTCTTCGGACACCTTGCTTTCAGATCCATCGGTGAAAAAAGCCACCACACGGTAGCAGTATTTTTTACCCAAAACCAGCGCAGCATCTGTGTATCCCGTTGCCGTGCCAGAAGTGCTGTGTATCAAAGAATATCCAATGCCAGCAGGTAAACCCGTTTCACAAGTGTCGGGAACAAAACTTGCTGAATTTTCTTTTCTGTAAATTTTATAGCCTTTTACTACGCTGCAAAAACCGCTTGTCCACGTCAATTTCGCCGTATTTGACACTGCCACGGCAGCAAGGTTTTTAGGCGCTGGCGCTATCACGTGAATACTGACTGTCTCTAAATCGAAAAGATTTACTGGATCAGAATCGTCGTGGGCCTTGAACAAAATGGTATAGGGCTGCTTGCGCACATGTACGCAAGTGGGCGCCCAGCTATACAAGCCATTCACTGAATCCTTCGCCACCAAAGGTTGCGAAAAAACAAGTGCTGGTGGAGATAGCGTAAACATTGAACTCACGGCGGTGAGTGTCACCACATCGCCCTTGTTGGGATCATGGGCCGCTGCCTTTTGGATTAAGGCCGTACCTGCTTCCAAACAAATTTCCTTTTGCACTTCAATAATGGGCGCGTCGTTGGGCGGACAGGCAACTACCGTCACTTGCATGTCGCGCAAAATACTGCCAATTTTATATCCGTCGCGGTACTCATCAATCAAAATCGCAAAGTTAAAATCACCAATCGTATCGGGAGACAACCAAGCAAAATCTCCAGTGAGGGGATTTAAAGTACAGCCACTTGGTAAAAAATATCCGTCGATGTTTGCGCCAAACTCCCCTTTACAAGGCACCAAGCTGTAAACCAAGCTATCACCCTCCATGTCATACGCACCAGGATTGTGTAAATACAATTTACCCAAACACGCGTCGTCAATCGGCGGATAAAGAAGTTGTGGCGAATTGTTGCTGCCTAAAACGGAATTCAAAATTACTTTCGTGTAAATGTAAAAAGGCGTATTCACTGAACCGGGAATATTTTTGATGTCTTCCTCTCTATTGGGATCTTCAAAAGCGATGGTATACGCGCCTGTTGAACCGTAGGTGTGCGTAGCTTCATACAAATTCACGTTGAGATTGGGTCCGAACAACTTGGGATATCCATTGCTGCGCACCAATACCGTTTTAACACCATCGCCCCAGGTGAGCTCTATTTGCGGCCGATCCGCCGGACTAGAAGCTTTGGTATACGTTAGCACCTGAACTTTAATCGTGTTGGGACCGATTTGCGTATAGGTGATTTCCCCCGCTCTATTGTGCGTAGCGTGCAACAAAAAGCTGCCCGACAAAAATAATATGAGGAGGAATATCCGCATCGTTTTCAAAGATACGTATCTTAGACCCTCCGTAAGGGATTTCATGTTTACAATTTATACAAAAAATGAACGATAAAAAACTAATTATAGGCATCAGCGCCGGAGATTGCAACGGTATTGGCTACGAAGTTATTTTGAAAACCCTTGCTGATCCGCGCATCACCGAAATGTTCACCCCAGTAATTTACGGCTCTCGCAAATACCTCAGCTACTACCGTACTGCCCTGGCCATTGAGGGAATGAACTTTCAACTGCTCGAAAACAGCAACAATATACAAGCACAAAAAATTAACCTCGTCAACTGCGTTAGCGACAGTGAAGAAATTCAGCCTGGCGTTGTCAAAAAAGAGGCGGGAAACGGTTCTTTACAAGCATTGGAGCGCGCAACAGCTGATTTATTAGAAAACAAAATCGATGCTTTGGTCACTGCGCCCATCAACAAAGACAACATTCAATCAGAAGAATTCAAATTCCCGGGCCACACTGAATTTTTGGAGAAGGCTTGTGGCGCCAGCGACAGTTTAATGTTTTTGGTAAGTCCTGAAATGAAAATTGGAGTAGTAACGGGTCATGTGCCAGTGGCACAAGTGGCAAGTCAAATCAGCATTGAAATAATACTGTCGAAATTGAATCTGATGAACGAGAGTTTGAAAAAAGATTTTCAAATCAGAAAACCTAAAATCGCTGTATTGGGCCTCAACCCTCACGCTGGCGACAACGGTCTGCTCGGTCAAGAAGAAATAGAAATCATTTCACCGGCAATCGCGCAAGCCAAAGCCAAAGGAATTTTTGCGCAAGGACCGTACTCTGCCGACGGCTTTTTTGGCAATGGCATGTTCAAAGAATTTGACGCAGTTTTAGCGATGTACCACGACCAAGGATTGATTCCGTTCAAAACATTGAGCTTTGGAAGTGGTGTTAATTTTACTGCTGGTTTGCCGATCGTGCGCACTTCTCCCGATCACGGAACAGCTTATGAAATAGCAGGACAAAACAAAGCCGACGAAAGTTCATTTCGCAACGCGATCTATGAAGCGATAGACATTATCGCCAATAGAAAAACACACAAAGCCATTTCTGGAAACCCTTTGGTAATCACCGACAAAGACAAAATGGAAAAACGCAGTTACAGTGAAGAAGACCGCCATTTGCGCGGAATGGAAAATTAATCTTCTTTAGCGTCACTCAATCCTTTGTAAACCGCATCGGCCCTACTCTTCCCAAGAAGTGCCTCGAGTTCCTCGTAAGAAGCCTCGCCTACTTTTTTAACCGATTTAAAATGGCGCAGCAACAGTTGAATCGTTTGCTCACCCACGCCTTCAATGTCTTGTAAGCGCGTTTTTGTAAAGGCTTTTGATCGGCGGTTGCGGTGCGCTGTAATGCCAAAACGATGGGCTTCGTTGCGCATGTGTTGAATCACTTTCAAACTTTCTGAACGCTTGTCGAGGTAGAGAGGAATTGAATCTCCGGGGAAATAAATTTCTTCTAGGCGCTTGGCAATACCAATGATGGCAATTTTTCCGCGCAAACCCACTTTCTCCAAACTCTCCAAAGCAGCGCTCAGCTGCCCTTTACCACCGTCAATCACAATCAGCTGGGGCAAGTCTTGATTTTCGTCGAGCATTCGTTTGTAGCGCCGCAAAATCACTTCTTCCATCGACGCAAAATCGTCGGGACCTTCCACTGTTTTAATGCTGAATATGCGGTAATCTCTATTGCTTGGTTTCGCATTTTTAAACACCACGCAGGCCGACACCGGAAAAGCACCTTGAATGTTTGAGTTGTCAAAACACTCTATGTGACGCGGCAATTCGCTGAGTCGCAAATCTTTTTTCATTTGCTCCAACACACGATCCGATCGCTCTGGCAGCTTACTGTTGGTAGCCAACTTCTTCTTCTCCAGCCCAAAAAACTTGGCATTGCGCTCCGACAATTCCAACAATTTTTTCTTGTCACCGCGCTGCGGCACCGTCCACTCTGCGTCTCTTAATATCAATTCAGGTAAGAAAGGAACAACAATTTCAGGCGCATCACTTTGGTAGCGTTCGCGCAATTCAACAATGGCAAGCAACAATATTTCCTCCTCCGTTTCTTCCAATTTCTTTTTCACCACCAACGTGTGGCCTTGCACTATCGCGCCATCCACCACTTTTAGGTAATTCACGTAAGCTTCCTCTTCTTTGCTCACAATGCTAAACACATCTAAATTGTGAATACTTGTGCTCACCACCGTAGACTTACTTTGGTAATTCGCTAAGGCATCCAGTTTCTCCTTAATAACTTGTGCTTTTTCAAATTCCAATTGTTCCACATAATGCTGCATCATTTGCTTCAAATGCTGAATAACCGTAGAGATATTGCCCTTCAATATGTTTTTAATTTGCGCAATTTTACTGTTGTACTCATCCTCCTTCTCCTTCGCTTCACAAGCGCCACCGCAGTTTCCGAGATGGTACTCCAAACAGACTTTAAATTTCTTTTTAGAAATATTTTCGCGCGACAAGTTCAAATTGCAGTTGCGCAAGGGAAATAAACTTTCAATAAATTCAAGCAAAGTGCCAATCATGCGACCCGATGCGTAAGGCCCGAAATACTGACTGCCATCGCGCACCATCTTGCGCGTAGAATATACCCTTGGAAAGCGCTCGTTTTGAATGCAAATCCAGGGATAGGTTTTATCGTCTTTGAGCAAAATATTGTAGCGCGGCAAATATTGTTTGATCAACGAATTCTCCAGCAACAATGCATCTTGCTCGCTGTCCACCAAAATGTATTTGATGTCTCTAATGTTGCGCACCAGCGCCTTTGTTTTACCGTGGTGGTTTTTTAAATTGTTGAAATACGAGCGCACCCGATTTTTCAACACCTTCGCCTTGCCCACATAAATTAATTTCGCCTGCGCGTCAAAAAACTGGTACACGCCAGGATTGTCGGGCAAATTTTTAAGTATTTCGGCAAGATGATCGGTCATGCAATAAGTTCAAAGTTGAATGTTCAAAGATCAAAGTTAGCGCTTCCATTTTGGCTTTTCACTTTTGCCATTTTAAAGATACACCGCTTCGAGCACCTCTAAAGATTTCAATTCACCAAAACCTGAGCAATGGTAGCGGTAAAAAGTGAGAATGCCTTTGAGCAAGTTTACGCGTGAATTGCGCTCCACACAAATACTGTGAAGGTCATCTCCCGAACTCTGCAGCAGGTTCAAAAACATTTTACTTTCGGCAGCGTCAAAGTATTTTTCGCGCGGCTCAAACTCAACAAACTCGCCATCTTCAATATTGAAAAACCGACCTTCACCCTGCAGCGGACGAAAGCCCAAGTGGGTAATGAGGTGCGACAAAAAATACAAATGAAAATTATGAACCCCTTCTTCAAGTTGATCAAAAAACAACAATTCGCGACGCAAAAAATTAAACAATTCGGGATTCGCCGTTTCGTCTTTCACTGTTTTCAACAATACTTCCGACAAAAAAAGCAACATGATGGTCTTCAGCGGATCGCTGTAAATGGTGGCAAAGGGGGCAATTATTTTACTGCTTTTGAGGCGGTACAAATCCTTATTTTTTTGACTGGAATATTCAATTTCAACAATGGACAAGGCCTGAAAAAATGCTTTCTTTTTATTTTTTCCACTGTTGCTTTTTGCGGCAAAAGCTGTAACCAAGCCATGTTCGCGCGTGAAGAATTTCACAATAACGGCATGCTCCGAATAATTGACGGTGTTGATGACAATGGCCTGGGCTACAAAATCTTTGGTCACAACAAATACTTAATGAATGAATGCGATCTTGGTCACCGCAGTTTCTGTACCATCGTCGTTTGAAATAAAAACAAGGTAAACACCGCTTTGCACGCGCTCTCCATTGCGCTTGCCATCCCACGTTGCTTGACCCCCTTCCGCAAGTGTTTCGTACACCAGCACTCCCGTTAAATCGGTTATTTTTACAATGGCATTGTTCACCAATCCTCTAATGCCAATCGTGCCGTTAAAATTGTGCGGCACCGGATTTGGAAAAGCATAAATCACATCGTTGCTTACAGCGCCACCAGTGGCGGTACCACGGTAAGACACGATGCCTTTATCGGTGCCAAAAAATACTTCCCCCGTCACATCATCAATCGCAATATCAATAATATTATTTGAAATCAATACGCTGTTCTCAGCCGTAAAATGCTGCAGTTGTTTGGTGCCATCTTCCGACAATTGAAAAACGCCTGCGCCCTCCGTGCCAAACCATTTTTTATTGCCGCCATCAACAGCGATACTCGTAACACGCTGCGACTCCAACAAATGGTGCCAAACACCATTTTCTTCGATCAATATTTGCTGCACATCGCTTAAACCCGAAACAGTGGCATTTGACACCACGTCGGTGACCGCAACACCTTGATCGGTGGCAAACCAAATTTTGCCCTTTTTGTCTTCTACTATGTCGTTGACTTTTTCCGAAGGCAACTTGCCGCTGCCGGCAACAATAGACAAATGCCGAGCAGTGAATACTGTATTGGCATTGTATTTTTGATCTTTTTCTTTGGCGACCACCACACCAAAATTGGTTTTGGTTTTAATCATCCATTTATTGCCTTGCGAATCTATCATCAACTTGATCAAAATCGTTGCGTTGGAAGTGACGGCTGGAATTTTAAATCCTGTCCATTGTCCGTCTTTTAAAATGTGTAGGGGCGTCTCCAATGCTTGTCCACCTAGCCCAGTATTCAAAGCCCACAAATTATTTTGACTGTCGTAATCCAAACCCGTCACGAGCGTTGCGCCACCCGCAAAATCCTTTAAGGAACTATTGGCGCTGTTGTAGCCGTGCACCATCACGCCTTTTGACATTTCAACAATGCCATAACCAAAAGAACCGTAATAGGCGCGATTGGCCTCGGTAGGATGCGGCGCCGCCGTCACTAAATCGCGGTTAACAACATAACCCGGAGTCACCACATCATTGTAATTTGTCCAGGTATTGCCATCAAAATTGTAAAATCCAACATTCGACCATTCTTGTCCCATATAGGTCGTATACCCGCCTGTGGCCACCCACAACCTGCCATTGCGCGCCTTCAATTCCCAAACATCGGCATAAGCGGGACCATTGGGTATCAGTTGTTCGCTAACGCCGTTGCTCTTAAAATTAATCAAACCAAACAGCGAATCGGCCATCCAGTATTCCCCTTTAAGCTCTACAATTTCCATTGGTCGCGCCGGTGTCGCCCAATCAGGAAAACCAGTAACATTCAAAACAGTACAGGTAGTGTTGAGCGCAAAATCAGCACCCACAATCCACGCCTTGTGCGGCAAAGCAATGAGCAAAGAAGCATCGCCAGCATTGATGTCTTTGATGTCGTCGTTGAGATAATACGCGCCCAGCGCTGCCTTGGTCCAAACGCTGTTGTTGAAAGCAAACATAGTGTCTTGATTGCTCGTCTTCGCTTTGTCAAAATTAGTATACAGCACATCGTTCATTGTTGCAAGGGTATTGTAATTGCCAAGAGGCAGAGCGCTCACGGTAGACCAACTTTGAAAAGCCGCAAGGTTGGCATTGGCAGCGCTGGCAACATACATGCCCTCTTTGGTAGCCGCATAAATTTTGCCGTGGTATACCTGAATTTCATTCACCATCACAAAAGCGCCATTGTTGCCAATTTTATAGGTGTCTTTAATTTCCAATTTTTCTAAATCCAAAACCACAATGCCAAAGCCACACGACAAATAAGCCAGCGAACCTTCAACACAAATGTGGTTGATGATTTTGTTTCCAATCATGCTACTGCGCTTGATATCAGGAATATTGATGATTTGCTCGCCTTTCAACAAGTCAATATTTCCATTGCTGTAACACAGTATTTCCAGGTCATAAGCTGCAGCATACGCCAGAGCGCTCACACCCAAATCAGAAAAGCCCTCTACTTTGTTCATCCGCTTCAAAGTCTTGTCATCGGTATCAAACGAAAACAAACTTGGCGCTGTAGCGCAAACCACTTTTGAACCATAAGCGTTTACTGCCATCCCTTTGGTACAAGGCAAATGGTCGCGAAATTGCCCAATTGCTACATTTTGCGCCTGTACGCAAAAAGCGAGGGCGCTCAGCACCACCAACAAAATTTGTTTTTTCATTTGCACTATCATTCAACCAATTTAACTGTTTTATTGGAAAATTATTACTTAAAAGTGGCGCCGACAAATAATTAATGCTTTTATGTACATTTGATTTTAAGAGCATTGTCTTTTGATTGAAATAAAAAAATATCCACAGTTCCTAGAAAAAACAGTAGTCACTATCCTTCTGTTTTTATTTACTTTTCCGAAGTTTGAACCCGATTATGGTATTGGATTGGACACCTCTTACGCTTGGGCCTTAAATTTTCTTTTGAGTAACAACTATGCTTTATTGCAAGAGTTAGTCTATCCCATCGGAATATTGGGGTTTCTTAAAATGCCAACTACTGAAGGACACCATTTGCTGTTTGCTCTTGTTTTTTATGCTTTCCTGAAAATCGGTTTTATCGCATCGCTTTTGAAGATTATTTATAACTCAAATCCCGAACGCAAAGCCGTCTCTATTATAATTCTCAGCATTATTTCTCTTTTTGCACCTATTGATTTTCTGATGATAGGTGTTTGCGTTATTCAAAGTTTCCTATATTTAGAAAAAGGCCGGGTACTGAATTTGTCCATTGCAACGGCATTGGCATACATCGGTTTATGCATCAAATCGTCTATCGGCATCTCTGCATTTTCTGTGCTTTTCATGTGCTTTTCACTGGACTTCTATTTAAAAAAAAATTATTCCAATGCGCTAAGATTTATCGCTGTTTCACTTTCTATTTCAACAATACTCGGCCTCCTTATTTTCAACGATTTTGAACTGCTTTACCAACAATTTGTAAATGCATTTAAACTCTCAAGTGGGTACGCCGACGCGCTTTCCCTTCATCCCGAAAACAATTGGTTTTTATTAGGTGGATTTATAACCAGCATTTTGATAGTGCCGTGGATATGCAAAAACAAAAACGCAAAAATTATATTTCTACTCTTTCTGCCAAGTTTATTTGCCATGTGGAAACATGCAATGGCAAGAGAAGACATGTCGCATAACCAAATATTATTTTATTTCCTTTTTCTCTATTGGGGAATTTTAATCCTGTGCTCAACCGCAAAAATAAAAACACTCTTTTTGACAGCAGTTGTGAGTATTCTACTGTTTTGGGGCAATATGTCAAAACTATACGCATACAGTGAATTTAAACTCGAAGAATTCGGAATCAGCAATTTCATAACATCTGTTTTGAAATACAAAACATTCGAAAAAAAATACAGCGCACTTTCACTTGAAAATATCAAGCCAAGTAAATTGGACAACAGCGTGCTTACCACCATTGGAAGATCAAAAATAGATGTCTACCCCTGGGAGCTCTCTTACATCCCCGCCAACGACCTCCATTGGAGACCCAGAAAAACATTGCAAGGAGGCGCATATTCCCGATGGCTCGACAGCATTAGCGCACAAGATTTCGACATTCACAACAAAGCAGAATACCTCTTGTTTCACTATGTAAAAGATCAATATGGTGGTGACCTTGGCTCTATTGATGATCGTTATCTTTTGAATGACAATCCTAAAACCATTTTCAACATTCTGAACCATTATTCTCTTAAAATACAAACAAACAATTATTTATTATTCCAGAAAAACACCAAGAATAATTTCACAAAAATCACTGGCGAAAAGCAAAGTGCCACCACCTGGAATACCTGGGTTAACGTGCCTCCAAGCGCCAATGAATTGCTGCGTATCAAAGTGTTTTCTAAAACATCAGCCATCGGTAAATTGAAAAACTTTTTATACAAATCCGAACCCTACTTCATCGATTACGAACTGGAAGGCAATCGGATTTTATCTTTCAGGTACATTCCTGAAAACGCAAAAGATGGGATTTGGATCAATCCATTTATTCGATTTCCTGGATCCAATATCTTAGAAGAAAAGGCGGTAAAAGTGCGCTTCCGATGTACAGAAAACCTATTCAACAATGATTCTATTCATTATCAATTTGAAAGAATTTTTCTGAATTCCGATAATAGTGTCAATGACTTATTTGGAAAAACGATTCCGCTCAACGTCTCCATATTACTACAGAATACCAACACATTTGAAAATGCACAAAACACACTCATTGATAAGAGTTTTGCCTACTCTGGAACTCATTCGAACAAAGTTGAGTCGGGAGCCTTTTCATTTACCTTAGAATATAACTTGGATACACTTTGGAAAAGCAATGACAGCCTTTTGTCCCTAGAAACCAGTGTCCGATATAGGAATCCTCACTCTAAAGCCAATATGGTCATTTCCATTTCAGACTCAAAAGCCGACAGCTGGGAAGCCATCAATCTTGAAAACAACAAAACACAAACAGTTTGGGAATATGCTCAAATGAATAAACTCTTGCATCGAGAAAAGTATTCAACTGGTATTTTAAAACTGTATATTTTCAACGATGGTCCCGATAAAATCTATATCGACGATTTTAAAATGATCCTGAAAAAGTACTAGAAGATTTAATAAAAATTGTTTTATCGAAAAATTTATTTCACACTGAACAACAACTATAATTTTACTAATCTCTCGACAAGAAGCAGAGTCGAGGTGGTGGAAAGTTTAAAAATCTTTTTCAAGCACAACGCCATTCCCTATTATTCTTCCTCCTTCACGAAGTTTAAAATGACTTCCTACAGATAACAGATCTCGAATTACTTCTAAACTTCGACTATGAATGAAAACATCCATTACTCTTGATTCCCCCGGATAGATAATATCCCCTTCGTCTGGCACCAAAATAACATCCATATTTTTATTCCCAACCTCTATCACTGCTTTATAATCCTTATTACGTATTGGCATTTTTTTTCCTCCTTCCTCTGTGGAGGTGAAATAAATATTTGCCCTAAATTTTTCTCTCACTTTTTTATTTATTTCCCTTAGCCGGGCTGAGCATTTTCAAATATTATACTTTATTGAAATACTAATAATCCCTCCTTTTGGATCAATGTTTTTTACTACACTCCCCCAAGAATATATTTTTTCACCTCCTAATGAAAACAACCAGTGATCAATCAATTTAATTTCTTCGTCTGTAATTTCGAATGCGGGTGTAAGCTTCCCTGAAAGTTGTAAAGCACTCCCCATTTCCTTTGCATCAATTAATGACAACACTCCAAAAACTGCCCACGAATAATCGTAAGTATTGCTTTTGATTTCATTGATAAAAAAATCAATCCATTGTTTTTTTCTTCTGCCG
>Ga0114969_10002629_pt1 | contig 14718 bp, 13 predicted proteins | sample M_130807_MF_Meta_FD_87316 | JGI IMG/M metagenome (GOLD analysis project Ga0114969, IMG submission 87316) | Freshwater microbial communities from Lake Montjoie, Canada to study carbon cycling - M_130807_MF_MetaG | ecosystem: Environmental > Aquatic > Freshwater > Lake | place: Lake Montjoie...
TCCAACAGCAGCCGCGCTGGCCGACGCAGCCAAACGCCGCGATAAATCAAATGAAATGATTGATGATGGCCTGCGTCCCGGCCATGTCCTTGATTTGGACTACGATGTTTGGGCAACAGCCGTGCTTGACTTGGGCGAAAAAAGCGACCGCGTGGAATACAACAGGCGGAAAATCTTGAACAAAGGTTATGTCAAGCTCGGCGGCAAGCCAACGGTCATTGGTTTTCCCAATTGCGAGGTCTATGTGATAAGCCGCGATATGTATAATGAAAACCGCAATCGACGGCGCCAGCGTATTGTTGCCGCTGTTGAGAATGGCGAAATGTCAGAGTTTGCGTTGTTGACGGAATCTGTGCAGAATCCAACCAAGGGACGCCGCAAGTAGCGCTGGACCGACGCACCGCCGCCCACGGACGATATGGGCCATGCAGCGTTACGGTAGGCCGCGCAATAGCCTCCTAGAAGTCGCCCATATTCGGGCGCTTAGGAGTCAATCGTGGCGAACTCATTTAACGCAACCCGTATTATGCAAGAGGCCTTTGTCGAGGCTTTGGCGGAAAATTCCGCAGCCTTTTCCCGCGCCGGTCAAGTCAAGACTGGCCCTGCTGGCACGCTGAAAATCGGCGGCGTCATGGCAGGCGGCATTGCTTCGACCCTGGCGGACACCGATACCAGCGCAGCGGCAACCGATTTGAGCACGATTGAGGCTTCGGTTACGACCGCCAAGCGCTTCATCAAGCACACGGTTCCGATGCACATGCTTGACAAGGAGCCGATGCTGGTACAGGCGGGCCGTATCTTGGCTGACAACGCCTTGACCAATATGTCAAAGGATTATTTTGATTTCCTTGAGGGCTTGTTTGCTGCGGCTCACCCGCGCGCAGGCGCAGGCGCGTTCCAAGTCGGCGCAAACAAGAAGTACATCGACAGCGCGTTGAAATTCCTCAACACCGCTGGCGGTGAAGGTACGCAAGACAACTTGCTGACCTCTGCGTTTTCCGAGGCCGCTTTGGACAGCGCGTTTCAGCTTTTGCTGAAATACAAGTCTGACCGTGGCGTCCCGCTGCACATCGGCGCGAACGGCGGCCTTGTGCTCGTTGTCGGCCCCAAGAACTTGAAGACGGCCAAAGAAATCGTCTACAGCGATTTGTCCGGCTCCGATATGGCGGTCAACACCATGAAAGGATTGATCACCGACGTGGTGCCATGGAACTTCACGACCGATGAAGATGACTGGTTTTTGATTCGCGATCCCAAATCGCCGTCTTGCCCCGTAGGTCTCTATATCGCCGAGGCTCCGACCGCGCGCATGGCGCCGAGCGCCGACGGCTTGTTTGTGGACTTCATTGCGGAATACACCAATGTTCCGTTCAAGTCCCCGATGGAAGCTGGCATCATCGGCAGCAACGTCGCGTAGTTGCAAAACAATTCAAGTCTGCGGCGGCGGTTTAGTCCTTTTCCGCCGCCGCAGGCTTGGGCCATCGATAGATTGGAGTCGCGCAAGTGTTGGAACAAGAACTGATTTTCGACGCGACTACCGCCGTTAGCCATGCTGACGCGACGGGTATCGTGCCGACGTCGGCGACTGTCACGCTGTACGATCCGGACGGTAACGCGGTTGAAGCGCCAGCCGTCACCAAACCAACGCTTTCAACGACAACGACGGCAGGCACCACAGCGGCGAGCCTGATCCTCGCTTCCGTCACTGGCATCCTGCGCGGCGACCTGCTGAAAATCACAAGCGACGGCATTGATTATGTTGTTGAAGTCAACAACGTCTTTGCCGCGACCAAAGTTGTCACGCTCATCGCCGCCCTTCCAGCCGCGCCCGCAAACGGTAGCATGGTCAAGGCTTTGCGAATGACAGCGACGTTGGCCGCAGTCGGCAGCGCCGGAATCAAAGCGAACTACCGCATTTCCTGGGTCTACACCGACGGCACCAACGCACGCACGGTCGGCATTGCCGCATCCGTGGTTCGCTGGCCTTGGGTTACGCCCTGCAATGCTTCGGATGTGCGCGAAATCTTAAACGATATGAAGGCGGGCAGCCGCAGCGATACATTTTGCAGCGAAGTTGCAGACAAATCTGATCAAAAAATCCGCGCCAAGATACTTTTGACGATGCGTCGCCCTGAACTCTATGTGTCCGCTCAGCTTTTTGCTGACGCAGGCCGCGCCGCGATACGCTACGAGCTGGCCCAGCGCGGCATTTGCTTTGCTGGCCAGTCAATTTATGACGCACAAACCGCACTGCGATATGCTTTCGATGACCAAATGACTAGCGTTATTACGGGTTTGACGGCTTACGACAGCAACAGCGACGGCAAAATCACCGGTAGCGAAGTGCGTCCAATTGGCTCTACCGTTCAGGCGGTGCGTTGATGGCTACGTTTGCCAACACATCCGCAATCTTGGACGCAATCGCCGTTCGCATTGCCGCGCTTACGCCTGACGTGCAGGCCGATGGTCAAGCTGCGGAGGATGACGTTTTCCGCTGCACAATCGGCTTAAAGTCGCTTGTCAACAACAGCCGGGCGGTGAATCTGCAAGGCAATGCGGGCATCCGCAAACTGCCTGCGCGCGATTGCCGCATGTGGCAAACGACCGTGAACATCGAGACGTATTACAGCGATGTCGCTACCGCCGCCGACCAGCCCACGGTTTATCAGCGGGCTATAATCGATGCTGAATATATCTTGGACGACCTGTACGACTGGGCTGCTAATGCGCCTGTCACGATTTTCCCGCAAGAGGCGCAAATCTCTGATGTGGGCGATGGTGAGATTGTCTCCAACCGTGTGATTTTAATTGAGTACAAACGAACATAGGAGTTCCCAATGGCACAGTGGCTTGAACATTCTTTAGGTATTGCGCCGCAGTTCACCGCTTTCGGCACGCCGAACAACACCGACGGTGATTACAAGTATATCCAAGCGGATGCGCCCAAGATTCAGTTTGCAACTGAAATCGTTGAGCAAGACCTGATGACCGGCCAAATCGGCGCAGCGCCACGGCGGCTCGTTGGTCGACGCAGTGGCTCGTTGAGTTTTTCGATGCCGTTGGAAGGCCTCAAAGAAGGCTACGATCCGATCGTTGAAGACCCCGGCAGCACAGGCGTCTTACCAATGTGGATGAACCTCGTCGGCAATGCGCTTGGCAGCTACGCCGCTGGCATTGTGTCGGCAGCAACCTTTTGGAAAGGCGATGGTTTGTCGGTGTCGCAGTACACCGCAGATGGCATGGAATCCGGCACGGCGTCGAGCATCGTCACGACCGCGCCCGCATCGGCCAAAATCCACGGCGGGCAGTTGACAATTGCGGCGCTTTCTCCCACGTCGACCGTGCCGCAAATCGGCTGGGTCAAAACCAAAGTCGTCAATACGCTTACGCTTTTCGAGGCAGCGGCCAACAATGTCAACAACACGCTGGCGGAAATGTTCGGCACCGGCAACGCTTGGTTGAGCAACGCGCACGCGAATCAAATCCCGATGACGATGCGTTATGTTGGTGAAAACACTGAGGCTTGCTACGTCTTGCAGGATTGCATTTGCGAAAGCTTCAAAATCACATGGGAATCGGGCGCTGTGCCGACCGTTGAGTTTTCTTTCAAGTTCTACGATTTCAGCATGGACAAAACCAAAGGCGGCTTGCAAATTCCGGCGTCGTTTCAAACGATTCCGCAAATTGTCGGCACCAACAACGGGCGCGCGATGCTCGGCGCATCGCTTCAATGCGGCCTGTCGGCGTGCGTTGTCGAATACAAGTGTGAGATTCTCGAGCGCAAATGCCACAGCGCAACCCAAGGTATCGACGGCGTGACCTACCGCAAACCGAGAATTACCGTTGGCTGTGTTATTCCGTACAACAACGCCGATGTGGTTTACGACTCGGCAGGCGGCGCGGGCAACACCGGCTCGCACAAATGGCAGAGCTTTTTGGAACGCGGCGTTTCCAGCTCGCTTGGCGTCTACGTCGGCAGCAATGTCGGGCGCATCTTTAGCTTCTTGGTGCCGAAAGCCATTTTTGTTGCGGTGCCGCAGTTGTCGATTGTCGACGGCGCGGAGTCGTATACGCTGGCGATTGAAGCAGGCGCATACAGCGCGGACAGCAGCGACATTGGCGGCGACACAGCGACAACCTGCCCGATTGACAGTTTGTTCCGCGTCGCCGTCGGCTAGACAATCCAAACGGCGCGCCGTGGACTGTGGCGGTACACGGCGCGCCTATTTTAACCGCCACAAAAGGAATTCCGCCACATGAATATCTTTGCCAGCGAAGAAATCAAAAAACTCATATGGGATAGCGACGCCAAAAAGCTTCGCAGCGCGATTGAGTCTGACACTGAAAACGTGTTCACAGTAAAGGCGCTCAACTATTGGGAAATCCAGCCCTGCATCGACAAGGCCAATAGCGACGCACAGCAGATTCGCGAGGGGCTTTTGGCTGGGATTGTCGCGATTGACGGCGACAAAGATAGGGTCGCGAAATTTATCGCAAACCCTTCCGTTAGCGCGCTGCCCACTGAACTTTACTCTGAGATCATTGGGCTTTCAACGGGAAACTGACAGCGTGGGCAGGGCAACCCGTGAGACACAAAGGGCAAATTCAAACCTTTACGTCGGCCCTTCCCACGCTGCTCAAACTCGCGAGGAATCCGCAAAAGTTTGCGGGCGTTCTAGGCTGCAAGCTTCTGCCGCCCATGCACGCCGTGCCGCCGCAGGCGCGGGAAATTCCCGATCTTGATTGGTCGCATTGCCCGTTGGATCTGCTAGGCGCGCCGCACTTTGCCGCGATAATTCAGTTGGATAGGCTGGCGACGGTCGCGCCGCTGTCCGGCTGGCCTGATCGCTATACCGCTTGGGTTGTTGGCGGCTTGATCGCACTGCGCGCAGCGAGGGAAGCGTAATGGCCGAAGCAATTGCCAATGTACAAAACCGCCTGTCGATTGAAGGCGTCGAGACCGTAAGCGACGCTGCAAAAAAGGCACAGGGCGCGCTTGACGGCTTAGGTAAGACTTCCGGCAAAATGGGCGATGCGATTGGCGGCGCGGCGGCAAAGCATGGTGAAGGCGTCAAAAAAATTCAAGAAACGTCTGGCGACTTGGAATCGGCGCTAAAGGGCGTTAAGGATTTCGCGCCGGGCGTGGCTGATCAAATGTCTGGACTCGGCGATGCTTTTGGCGCAACCGAGGGCGTTATGCGGCTCCTGCCCGGCCCCGCTGGTTTGGCGGCAGCGGCGATTGTTGGAATTGGGTTGGCGGCCTATACAATCAACAAAAATCTCAACGAAACCGCAGCCAAACTCAAAGACTTAGCTAATTTGGACGCCAAAGGCCTGAAGGACGATCTAAATCTATCGACTGACGCCGCGATCAAGCTCAGCCAAGCCCTGCAAGACCTACCCGTTACGCTTAGGCCAACGGAATCGTTGCTTAAATTGGTGCGCGACCGCGCCGAGTCGCTTGGCAAGGACGGCGAAGTTGCTGTTGAAAAACTGACACTGGCGCTTGCCAAAGGCCCCGCCGAAGTCGAAAGGTTTGAGCGCGAATTTGGCAAACTCAGCAAAACGACTAGCAGCTTGCCCGACGTCGCCAACCGGCTAGGCCTGTCAACAACCGCGCTTGGCCTTGAAAAAATCGGCACGCTGCAAGAGCAAATTAAAGCCGCCGCAGAAAAAGCCGTCGTCTTAGAACGCGAAAAGCAAGGGCTTTTGCAGGGCGCTGCCGATCTGGAAGCTCAATCTGAAGGCGCGTCCAGCCGCAAAGCAGCATCGCTTATCGCGCAGGCCGACACGCTGCGCGCGCAAGCCAATTCATTTCAGGAGCTTGTCGATTCTGCGGTCAAGGAGGCGGGCGCGCTTGAACGCACGCTTGGCCTGCAAGCTCATCAACTTGAGCTGCAAAAGCAAATATCGACCGCAGCAGCCAATCGCGCATCGCAGGCAAGCCTTGCTGCGGCGGGTATTGCTGTCGCCGAAGCCGACGCCAACAATTTATTGGACAAACGTGGCAAAATCAGCGATCAATTGTTTGTCATTCAACTGAAAACTCGCGAGTTGACGCGCAAAACCAACGAGTTAGAGGCGGCGCGCTTGGTCGGCCTTGTCAGCGAGGTTGACTATCGCAAGGAAATTCTAGGCTTGAAACAAGAGGCGGCGGGAATCACCGGCTCGGAAATCGCGCTCGGCAAGCAGGCGACGGCAGATTTGAAGGAGCGCCGCGACAAAGGCCGAGCGGCGCACGAAGGGGAAATGGCCGCGCAACTGCGCCTGACAAAAGCCAACATTGAATCAGCGCTTACATCGATCAATACCCTTGGCACGGTCCACGCGCTGCGCCTGTCGGCACTGGCGCAAGAGGAACGCGCCGAGATCGAAAAAGACGCGCACACCGCCAACACAAAAAAAGGCCATGAAGCCAGCAAGACCGAGATTCATAAGGTATTTGCCGCAAAACGCTTGGCAGTATCGCAAGATGAAATCAATGAAGAAAAAAAACTAAGCGACGAAAATATAAAGGAATTAGAGGAAAGCAGCGCGCGCGGTCTGGCGCTCGCAAAATCCTCCGGCGACGCGATCGCCAGCGTCAAAAAGGCCACGTCTACCAGTCTCGCCGCGTCACTTCGCGCGCAAGGTGCCGATGAAAGAGCGGATTTGATAGAGCGGGCGCAAGCGCAGGCGGACTATGCCGCGCAGGTCAATGCCGCTGAGACTGAGCGACTAGCGCTGATTAAAGACAAACTTGCGCCGGGCTTCACCGACTATGCAAACGTGGTTGCCCAAGCCGACGCCAAAAAAGCGCAAGCCGCGCTAATGCTTGAAGGAATTGAAAAGAAGATTGACGATGCGGCATCCGATCGCCAGCGCAATCGCCGCAGTCGAGCCGTCGATTCTTTGGAAGGCCCCGCCAAGGCGCTGCAATCACTGGCAGCTTTGGGCAAGGGTTTTGAATCCGCGGGCGCGCTTGGCACGGGTTTGACCGCTGGCATAAAAGGATTCAAGGACTTAGACGCAGCGATGTCGAAATCTGCCGTCAAGGCCAGCGAAGTCACCGGCGCGATTGGCGACGCGGCAGCGGGCATTGCGGGCGGCGTAATCGACGCCGACACCAAGCGCACGGTGTCAGCCCTAGACAACGACGAGCAGCGCGCGCTATCGACAGCAACGTCAGAAGCGGAGCGCGCAGAAATCACGCGGAAATATGAGGACGCCAAAGCCAAAGCCGTTGAAGATGCTGAGCGAAAAAAAGCGTTGATTATGGCGCTTGTTGAAGGTGCGAAAGCGCTCGCTTCTTACCCCAACATTCCTGAAATGGTGGCTCACGGGGCAGCGGCAATTGCGTTTGCGGCTATTGCGGGCGGCGCGGGCGGCAGCGCAGCGCCTTCCACGTCCGGTTTGTACGGCGGGCTTAATTCGCCGACTTCGGGCGGTAGCGGCGGCAACTCAGGCGGCGGTCAAGGCAGTACCACAATCATCAATTTCAACCAACCGCTTGTTACGAAACAAGAAATCGGCAAGGCCGTGCACGGCGCACTGCGGAGCCTTAAGGGCACCGGCACCGATGGCACAAAAGGCGCGTAAATGCTGGCACTTGAGACAACACACGCTTGGACGGCGGGCACACTGACGATCACGATCGCTGGCGTCACACACGTCTACACGCTCGCGGGATTCGACGCCTATACCGAGATGCAGGCGTTCAAGGCGTGGCTTGCCGCAAGTTTTGCGGGCAAGTCGGTCGCTTGGACTTGGGCGCACAACACCGACGGCGGCGCGCAGTTGACGATGACGTTTTCCGCGAACACCACGGTCAACCCAAACGCAACGGCAGAGGCGCTGCTAGGCTTTCCGTTCGTCACTGCCGCAACGCACGTTGGCGCAACGTCGGCAGTTGGCACTTGGGCACCGACGCTACAGATCGCCCTATCGCGGCACACCCGTCTGCTAGGCGTCGGCGACAGCGGTGGCAGTTGCGCCACACGTCCTGGCGCGTCAGGACTAGCCAGCGTGCGCCCGAAGTGCGAGGCTATCGGCACGGCGATTGATGCTGCCCGCGTCGCCGCAATCCTCGCAACCGCCGCGACACCGCGTCGATGTTGGATTTATCAGCTACACCGCGACACTTGGCGCAATCTAGCGCTGGGTGCAGTCGGTAGATCGCCACAGGGATTTACGGCCTACAGTTTTGTGATCGACGTTGCCGGAGAGATACTATAAGTGTCAAGAATCGTTGCATATGCTTACTCGGAAGGCGCAAATACTGGTTTGCCGCATCCGCCGTATGCGTCAACGTCAACGCTTGGAATTATTGAGCAAGCCACGCCCGCAACAATAACCTATGCACGCCCCACGGCAGCGCGTCCGTTTTATGCGCCGGAGTCTGCGGCTGATCAAGCGCGCGACTGGGTGACGGTGCTAAACGCGCTCACGCCAGCCGGACTGTACGCTATCACCTACGATGCGGCGACGCAGCGCGTCACCATTGCCAGCACAAACGCAACACCTTTTCGCCCCGTCATGGTCGAAAACTTGGCGTTATGGCTTGGTTTTTCCGCCACGCTCGCGGGCTGGGCTACAAGCTGGCTCGCGCCGTCAGCACCGGCCTGCGTCGCCGGACTGTTGACGGCGACCGTGGAACCAGCCGAGGACGCCGCCCGCGTCGACCTGCACGAATACCGCCACGGGCGCGCCGTCGCAGTCGCGTGGGGAAATCACCAGTTGCACAAAATCACGTTGCATTTTACCAGCGCCAGCTTGCGGATTTTTGACCCCGGCTTTTTGCTCACAGGCCGCGTGCGCATCTACCAAGGCAGTGATACTACTGACTATTCTCCAACAAATGTGGACGGCGTGATCGATGGTTGGGTTATTGCCAGCGACAACCCAAACGAAGACGGCGACTTGGGCGAATGCTGGTACGTCGATTGCCTAGTGGCGGTGGCGCGTGGCTAGTTTTTGGCGTCCAGTTTCATATGGTTACAGCCCCATCTACTGGGTCACGGTGTCGGGCATCCCGATCGTGTTCGCCGAGCGCGCGCTTGCAAAAACGCTGCCTACGCAATGGCTTATTGAGGACGCGAGCCTTGTGATCGATGACAGCGCGGAGATCGGCGTCGAGCAAATCGACCGTGACCGTGGGATCGGCGTTGGCCTTGATTTCACCTTGAAGCTTTTGGACACCGACGCGGTGCGCGACTGGCTACGCCGCTGGTCGCAGCAATGCACGCTGACAGCCAATCTAAATCCCGGCGACGCGGTTGTGACCGTTGACGACACAAGCGGTTTTGACGCAGCGGGTGAAATCCACATCGGCTTAGAGCGAATCGCCTACACCGGCACCACAGCCACGACCTTTACAGGCTTAACGCGCGCGACGTGCAACAGTTTGGAATGCCAGCACAAAACCGGCACTACGGGCCAAGTCGTCACAGACAGACCCCGATTCTGGCGCGGGCGCGATGTCACGCTATGGGCGTCGATGGCAGATCCGAGCGGCTACGTCTGCGGCACCGCGCTTGTTTCGCAGGAGGCTACGCAACTTTGGCGCGGACGGATCGCATCACAACCTGAACGGCACAATGATGGATTCTCGTTTAATTGCCAAAGCCTAGACCGCGCGCTCGACGAAAAACTAGGCGCGAAAATCTCCGGCGAAGTCTACGGCGGCGGCGATAGTTATTTGTTAATCGAGAGCTATACGATCCGCGCCTACCTTGTCGGTGCAAACGCCGCAGGCGCGACTATTTACACAGCCGACATAAAGTTCAGCCCATTCAAGGGTTTGTTTAATACTTACAAAACAACCGAACAAATCCGCACGCTTATATCGTCCTCGTTTGGCACCGCCGTTGCCGCCGCAGGCGCGGGCGCTCACGTTGGCGCTTGGGTCTGGGATTTCCACGACGGCAAATGGAAGGCGTCCATCGATTTGATCAAAGACGTGTTGGTGTATGGTGTTAATTTCTGGCTTTGGCTGGACGGCGAGGAGTGGAGCGCCTTCCCAGTTTTTCTGTTTCCAGCCGGAATGCTGACAGACTTTGGGCTTCAACTCAACATTTTTCCTAACGATGTGCCGATTTTCTCACCCAACGACGCGGACGGCAAAGCGCTTGCAACCGGCGTTGATATTGACTTGAGCGGTGGCGATCCTGCTGATGTAATTCCACCGGGTGTTGTGCGCATCCAAAGCGGCGATATTGCCTGCACCTACACTTTCAGCAACGTCGGTAGCAACGTAAACAGTAACAAAAGTCTTTTGCATTTACAGGGGATTAAGCCGATGCAAGGGCAAAAGGCGTTGACGATCGAGCAACTCAAAGACGCAACCGTAGAAGTTTTATCCAGCGATTCTGGCACGTTCGATGTGCTGGCGCTCCGTTGCTTGCAATCGTCTGGCACTGGTCTGCGCGGGGCCTATGACCTTTTAGAACGCGGCGCTGGATATGCGCTAGATCAAAGCGTAATTCTTGAATCGACCTTCACTGAGGCAATGGCTGCGGGTCACACCGGCAACTTACAAGGCCAGATTTCCGCAGCGGATTCTAGCTTTTCCGATCTATTTGGCGGCTTGCTCGCTTTGTTCAGGCTTGCAATTGTATCCCGCCCCACGCGCGGCGAATTAAATACGCCAGTCCGCCTGCAAATTGTGCATACGGCGCAAGGCACGGAATACACTGCAAAAATAATCGACAACGATTTGTTGTCGCACGAATCCGACCCTATTCAGTCAGTCAAGCGGTTGCAAACGCCCAATACCGTTACGATTTTGCGACAAATTGACGGCAACGACAAGCCCGACAGGATCACCATTAACGATGTCCCGTCAATAGAAGCAATTGGCAAGCTTGGCGCGGAATATAAAATTGCAGCAACAGACCGCGCCGCGCTTGAAACGGCGGCGTCTGGCCAAGTCGCAACGCAATTTGCTTACGATCAAACGGTGCAAGCGCTCGAAATCAAGGTGCATCCGGCAATCGATGTTGACGCAGGCGACGCTTGCCTAATCACGACCACGCACCCCGCTGTTTGGACGTGGAACGCGTCGCCGGGGCGCGTCGGCTACACAGGCCCAGGGCGTTGCACAGGCCGCAAGTTCGGCCTAAAAAGCCTTTGCGCCACGCTGCTTGTCCTAATCGACGGCAGCCTTAAAATGCGCGCGCTGTCACCCGCCGCGCCAGTGTTGGTTTTCGATGTCGCAGGCGCGCCAACGTGGATTGAGGTTGCGCTAAAGTACCTAGAGCACTTCGCATTTTCAATCTCGGACGCAGGCGGGCCAGTCAAAATCCTGCACTATCAGCCGGGGCAGGTCGAGTCAGCGGGGCAGTCCTACACGATTTCGGCAGCGGTCAACGTCGCAGGCTTCTGCCGATTGACAATCACGCCAGCAAGTCAAATCGGCGTTTTCAATTTGAGCACGGGGCTGCAATCGACACTCACGCTGCCATTGACAGCCGATGTCACCGACTATCAAGAGCAATTTGCGCACACCGACGATGGTAGCAGTTGGGGATAAATGCCAATTACCACGCCTACGGGCATCCAGATTTCAAAGCAAGATCAAATACTTGTGCCAGCAATGGCAAAGCAGCCGCTTCAACGCGCTTTGGAAAACCTCAACTATCTTTGGAAGTTCCACCGTCCCGCGCTTGTGGACGTATGCCCAAACATAGACATTTCGCTCGGGCGCAGCATTCACACGCTGGTTTATCCGATCACGCCGTCCGCGGATGGATTGCGATATGATTTCGAGCATCGCATCGTGCCAACGGCTACCAGCACTTGCAATATTACAGTTGACTACACAACGGCTTACGCGGGCGCTGGCACGGTTTGGGTCAATATCTATGCCGTCGCTGCGTTGGCGACGGTCGCGAACACTCTGCTGACGCGCAACGACGCATCGCTTGTCATTCCGGCAACCGCCGTGGCCTTGCGCGTCGATTATTTTGCCGCCGCCGGTGACATCGCGCCACAGCACATCCTCATCCACCCCGCGCCGTCAAACGCTGTCGCTGGTATTCAACCCAGCGGATTTATTCCATTTCACGACGGCCTGCTTGTCGGCAACACTGGCGCGCCGGTACACACCGAGTTCTTAAACCGCTGCAAAATCAGTTCGTTAAGCCTATTGCGCGACCGTCGCCAGCAAGTGTTATCGTTTCTACAGTGCGACGCAGGCGTGCCGTGGACGGAGTGCCCCGGCGCAAATGCTGTTGATTACACCGAATTTCAAGACATTGCACCCGTCCGATTATTTTTCCCGCACCAATGGCCCACGGTCACAATCTCGATTCACGCGCTCGCTGACGTGTCGGCGGGCGCGACGCCTGACCTAATCCGCGTGCGACAAGTGGCCGCGCCCAACGCAGCGCAAGCGATTTTTGCGGCAAGCGGCGCGATTGTCACCGCAAATCTAACGCTCCAACTGCAAGGGCAGGGCCTTGAACGTTACGCCGATGTTGCGATCGGCGCAAAACGCACTGTCGGCAATAGCACGCGTTTGCGTGCGATTTCAGGCTACTGGCGACCGGGGGACTAAATGCGGCTGGCAAATTCACGCAACTGGGTTGGCGAATCCATTGCAAAATTACTTACATCGGAAGCGACGCCTCCCGCCGAAGTGTCGCGTTTGTTGCTTGCGGACAGTTATCCGGTGGATGCGGCGATTTCGCCATACGCGGGTTGCGGTCGCGTTTTTGATGGCTTTTCCTACAATGATAGCCCACCCGTAGAGGTCGAGGCTAGGTGGGGCCGATATATCGGCGTGATGGTTGCGCCGGGCGCAGTTCATGCCCGCGCGGCAATCTCGCGGTCTGACGGGTACATTATCTCCGCCGACTGGACTTTTGCGATGCCGCACAACTCTTGGACAACCACGGGCGGTGCGGTTGGTTCAAATATCGTCAACACAGCATTTTCAGCAATACTAAACCCAGGCCAGTCCGCCATAAAATATCTTTTCGGTTTTGGGCAGACGGTCGTAGACGAAATCGTCTTTACCGGCGCCACGATAGACGATGCGCCAGTTGCTGCGGTCGATCGACAATATGAACTGACAACGCAAAATTCGCCTTATATTGAGCCGATGTTTGTGCGGCGCGCGGCGGGTTTTTCCGTTTGCGTAGTCGAGCGGATCGCCGATCTGGAAAATCTGTAGGCTTGACGGATTGCGCGAAATCCTGCACGATTGCATTGCCGCCACGCCTTCTTTTTCGCGCAGCCAACAAGGACTGTGTAAAGGCTGAAATCATGGGCAAGTACTACCGCTACGGTCCAGTTGACCTGCGATCTCAATTTCGGGTCATCAATTCACCAGACCCGATTGACGCCCAAGATGTGGTGACCAAAGCCTACGCGCTGGCTCTTGCCAGCGGCTTATCGCCCAAGGCTGCCGCTGTATCTGCCACAACCGCCGCGCTGCCCGCTTGTACCTACGCCAACGGCGCTTTGGGCGTCGGCGCCACGCTCACAGGTAATGCGAACGGTGCGCTGCCAGCGCAGTCTGGTGCAACGCTTGTCGCCACCAACCGATTGCTCGTCAAGGATCAAGCAACGTCGCTGCAAAACGGCATTTACACGGTGACGCAAGTCGGCACCGCTGGCACACCGTTTATTTTGACACGCGCAACGGACGCCGACACTGTTGCGGAAAACGTCAGCGGCACGTCGGTGTTTGTCACTGGCTCGACCTCGACATTGCAGGGGTCGCAGTGGATTTTGACAAGCGCGCCCGCATCAATGGCTGCCGGGCCGATGGTGTTCACGCAGGGCGCGGCGGGCCTGTCTCAGACGACGCCTTCCGCAATCGCGGGCACGGCGCTTGTCGGCACGGAATATGCGGCGGCACACGGCGACCACACGCACGCGGGCGCAACGGTTGCCCAAGGGGCGAAGGCCGACACGGCGGTTCAGAAAGACGGTTCAATCGCAATGACCGGTGACTTGAACATGGGCACGCACAACATCACCAACGCGACCCGATTCACCGGCGACGTGACGGGCAACCTGACCGGCAATGCGGCCACCGTCACCACAAACGCCAACCTCACCGGCGATGTGACGAGCGTGGGCAACGCGGCGACGATTGGCGTTGGCAAAGTTGGGCCGCTTGCGGCAGGCGTTGGCACGCTGAGCAGGCTGGTCAAAGACACTGGGTTGAATTTGTCCCAGACGCTTACCGCAACCCACATCCTTGATGGGTTTATCAATAACGCTGTAAATACAGGGCCGTACACATACACGTTGCCAACTGCCGCCGCGTTTTATGCGGCGCTTGGTTCGCCAACGCTTGGCGCCGCTGTTTTGACCGGCATTTTGTTTGTTCGCGGCGGCAGCACGTCAACGATTACAATGGCGCAGTCGTCAGACGCCAGCTTTACCATCGTCGGGACAGCCACTATTGCGACATTGAAAGTGCGGATATACATGTGGTCGATGACCAATTCCGGCGCGGTCGTTCTTTCATCCATTGGCGTGATGGACGCCTAACCTCCCGCAAAGGCACAAGTGGTTATCAAAGCAGCAGGCGTAACTTGGGCCAACATCGCAACTTGGCTCGGCCTTTTCGGCGGCGCGTTGACGTTCACGCTGGCGTTCGCGTTTTACGCTGGCCAAATGGATGCGCGCATAAAAGCCAACCACGCGGAAACAATGGCAAAGCTCGCAAAGATTGAAGCGGCGCTTCCCGTGATGGAAAAAATCAGCGCGGAGCTAGACAAGCAA
>Ga0114969_10002631_pt1 | contig 14716 bp, 22 predicted proteins | sample M_130807_MF_Meta_FD_87316 | JGI IMG/M metagenome (GOLD analysis project Ga0114969, IMG submission 87316) | Freshwater microbial communities from Lake Montjoie, Canada to study carbon cycling - M_130807_MF_MetaG | ecosystem: Environmental > Aquatic > Freshwater > Lake | place: Lake Montjoie...
ATCTCTTGCAAAAGATAAGAAAACATGTGATACTCCTAAAAATGAAGAAACAAACAGTACATCAGCTACGAAAAAACGGTTGGAAAGTTAAGGTAGGTCATAAACGGATCTTTTTTCGTTTTGATCCAAAGACAGGTCAAAAAAGTGAAATCGTTTCACTGTATAGGGATTGGGCGGAAAATTGCCCAGATCACTTTTTGAGTGCAAAAGGAGGCGTAACCGAGATTTGTATTACATCACCAGATGACATTACATACAGTGATTTTGCTATTTGTAATATGACAGATCATTATGACAGTAGAATTGGATTGTCAATTGCAATTGGACGAACCTTGCGTCATTTCGATTATGTTCAAGAATAAGAAAAAGTACGTATATAATTTCTTCTTAACCGAAGAAGAAAAACAATTAATCTTCACCCTTAAACATCTTCATAGACTTAATAATAGATTAGGAAATTCCACTGAAGGATATTCCACTTTTGTTGAAGATATGACTTGCTATTATAAAAACATTTTAGTACAATACGCACCTGAGACTTTTTATGCAAAAAACCACAAAGACCAGTAGGAATCGCACTGCCCCGATTAAAGCGGCAAACGCAACCAAGAAGGCTACTTCTATAAAGACCCAGAAGTCTACTGTAGCAGCACCAGCATGGTTGAATAGTAATACATCACGTCCAAAGACGTTGATCGTACAAATGCAACGTACAGCTAATGGCTATACCATCAAAGAAGCCACTGTGCTAAGTCCAATTAATCAACATGCATCACGTTCGGTATCAGTATCTGTACGTGCTGTGACTGAAGATATCAATCGTCGAGGCATCCTCTAATAATTAACTGGAAATAGCTGAATAATTGAAATCCCCTACTTAAAAAAGTGGGGGATTTCTTTTTTGCTAACTTCTACTGCTTTTTGATACTCAGCTCCTAATCCTTGTCTTTCGAATCTAGTTTGTTTTTCATCATGGAACGATTTTGCTCCGTAAATAGCTAACAAATGAGCAATCGCAACTAAAAGAAATTTTACTCTAATACCAACTATTTTCTTACTAAAGATTGGATCATTTAAAATCATATCAGCAAACCGCTTTAAAATATCTTTATTCAGTCTTCCCAAAGCTTTTAATAATTCTAAAATTTCTTGACCTAAAGAATGTATCCTTTTAGTATTAATAGGGTTACCTTCTAAATCTTTAGTCATTAATTCAGTTTTTAAATTTCTGAATTTTTCAAAAATAGAAGATCCGATTCCTTCCTCTAGAACATAAAATTCTTTAAAAGAAATGAGATTTTCGTTATTTTTTATCATAAATAATATTTATGATGTTCGCATCTAGAAAATAGTATATTTACAAATAAATCATCTTATGATCAAAAAAATTAAAAATCAGATTTCTTCTTTAATTAAATCCAAAAAATTGATCAAAAAAGATAAAGATTTAATTCCAGTAACAGAAGAAAATACTGATTTATTAATTGATATCGATTGGGATGATATCGCTAATGGTATATCTGCTTCTGAAAGAAATTCTATAATAGCTAATTGTTTTAGAAAATACGGTATGGAAGGATCGTCTACTCCATGCAAGATGGTATTAGATAATGGAGAGGTATACATACCTGAACAACTTTCGGATCATTGGTTGGCATGGTTGGCTTCTCCCAAGATGAAGCCAAAAACCATAAAATATGTAAACATCACAAACACTTAAGTTGTAACTGATTAGATAAATAATTATGTGGGTAAAACACACAGACAGTTAAATAAATTTTGGAAAACAATAAGAAATGTGTTTTCTTCTGAAGAAAAGAAGAAAATTGTTTTATTTGATTTACCCAAAGATAAATGCACTTTTTGTGATGGTTTAGAAGCAAAATGGAAAAACAAGGTATTAAAGGAAAATGCCTGTAATAATTGCGTTCCTAGAGGTTGTTCTTGTAAACTACGAGTAAAACAAGGCAGATCGGGACTAAGAATACAGGATTATGAATACTGTGTAGATAGACAAGGCAACGAACTACCTTGCGAAGATTGGGAGAAAATTTAATTTGACAGGGATAATACACTGTGTTAGTCTGCTTTCATGTTTAAAAGGTATGTAGAAATCACAAAGGCACTTATGGCAGAACATTTTACTGCCAAAACCTTTCATACTACATTTATTATTAAAAAAAATCGATTACAGAAAATCGGCATCAATAATTATAAGACCCATCCCGAAAATCTAAAATACAAATATTTTGGAAAAGACGGAACAGATATCAGAAATTTAGTAGGAGTTCATTCTGAACTATCCGCAATACTAAAGTATGGAGAAGAAGATTGTAGTGATTGTGTATTTGTTAATATCAGAATAGATAAAAATGGCAATTTAACTATGGCTAAACCTTGTGTAGGTTGCCAAGATTTGCTTAATCAAGTTGGATACAAAAAATTATATTACTCTAATGAGAAAGGAGAGTTTCTAGAATGGCACGAAAAATAATAGATTTTTTCTTTAGTAAGAACGGTATATTCACTGGAATATGGATTACTACTATTATCCTATTCACTACATATATCTATTTTCAAGGTGAAGACTATAGGCAAATTGCCAGAAAGCCTGCTTTATCTACTAAAGAAATAGTTGGTACGTTATCTAATGGTAAAGTTATGGAAAGATATATTGTTCCATATCATGGAAGATTTCATTATGTTTACGTAGTAGAAGACGTAGTAAGCATTAATAAGAAATCCATTAATGGTAAAACTACAAACATCGAAACCGAAGTCTTCTATAATAAAAAGAAATGAAAGAGTATCCTAAAAAAGAGGATTATAATCTCTTTAAGAGAATAAAGAGAAAAGAACGAAATACCATTGGTGAGTTGGAAGAGTTTTTGGATTTTAGACGCAAATTAAAATCTGAAAATGTTATACATTTAAAATATGGTAATTTTTTTATTCCTTTTTTTCGTTATTACAAAATAGTCGATCCTAAAGATTATTGCGTTATTACTCGGACGAACATTTCTCCTTTTATTTCAAGATATAGAAAAGAAATTATACAATTAAAAGAATATATTAACATTAAAGATTTTTATTTGTACAGATATCAAAATACATATAATACTTGCTGTGAGGATATAGCTGGTATCATGTTTAAAAATAAACAAGAAAAAATAATTTTTATCTTGAAACATGCGGAAATACTTGATACCTTGAATGAAGAACAATTATGAAACCACTAATTCCTTTCTTAGTCACTGTGTTGTGCAATACTGTTATTGCAGCAGAACCTAGAGTTATCATTCCTACATTAAGTATTGATCAACAAATCTATATTTCTGATAATAATGGATTACTAAGTCCAGCTAGTATTATCAGGTTAAAACCAATGGATAACATTAAATTTATTTTGAGTGATGGAACAGAATTAACTGCTCTTGTTAAGGAAACAGAAGAAGTTAATAGAGAAATGTTTAAAGTATATGGAGACATTCAAAACAAACCTAATTGTGGTTTTGGATTTGCCTTAGTAAAGGCAGGACAATTTTCAAAAGAACCAGTTTTTGCTGGTGCTGTGGTCTTCAGGGACACAGAAGAAACCTACACCGTTCAGTATAGTGAAGAGGCTAAAGGATTTATGTTGATTAAGTCCAAAGGCAAAAAGTCAGAATCGAAAACAACCAAAAAAAGTTCCAAGAATCCGTTGACAGATTTATACAGTGTGCTATAGTCCTTACATCAGCAGATAACCAACCAAACCTAACATAAAATGAGCGCAGAAAACATCCGTACAGTAACCCCAAAATCCGCAATCGCAGCAATTAAGACTGCATTGAAAGTCCGTAGACCCGTAATGATTCATGGTGCCCCCGGTATTGGCAAATCCGATATTATTCATCAGATCGGAAAAGAACTGAATCGTCCAGTGATCGACATTCGCTTGGCATTGTATGATCCATCAGACATTAAGGGGTTCCCTTACTTTGACCCAAAGAGTCAGAGCATGAAGTGGGCAGCATCTAGCGAGTTGCCTAAAGACGAATTTAGCAATGCCATCGTATTTTATGATGAATTGGTCAGTGCTGCACCAGCAGTACAGGGAGCAGCATATAAGTTGATTTTGAATCGGCGTGTTGGTGAATATCATTACCAGCAGGTGCAGACCAGATTGCTGCTGGAAACCGTGCAAGTGATCGTGGTGTTGTTTATAAGATGCCTGCACCATTGGCTAATCGCTTTATCCATTTGGAATTGAAAGTTGATGTTGATCAGTGGATTGACTGGGCATTGGCTAAGGGTTTGCATAAGGATGTAGTAGGTTATGTTTCTCATATGAAACAAGACTTGTTCACATTCGATCCTAAGTCTTCTGGTCATGCTTTCGCTACACCTCGTACTTGGGAATTCGTTTCTCAAATTTTGGTAATGGAAGATGAGATTGGAGAAGAAACCGCATTGGATTTGATCTCAGGAACCATTGGTGATGGTTTAGCGGTCAAGCATTCAGCATTTCGTAAACATGCTGCTAAGTTGCCAAAAGCAATGGATATCTTGGAAGGTAAGGTAACCAAGTTGGAAACTAAGGAAGTTGGTGCGTTGTATTCTTTGGTGATCTCTTTGGCTTATGAATTGAAGGAATTGCATTTGAAAAAGCATCCTAAATTCTGGGAATTTATGGACACTGCATTTGACTTTCAAATGAAGAACATGCAGGTGGAGTTGAACATTATGTCTGCCAAAACTTTGTTGAAGAATTTTAATGTTCCAATCGAACCCGATAAGATGAAGAACTTCGATAAGTTTTACGAGAAGTTTGGGAAGTACATCTTCGCAACCGTTTCGTGAGTGTTAGGTTAATGGTTGACTCCACCTATTTCAATAGTAGGTGGAGTCTTTTTTAAATATGAAAACTAAAAGAGAACAAATAGATGAATGGGCAAGTGAAGCATTTCCAGAAGATGAAATTTTATTTGCTGATGGATTTGAAGATGCCTTTCTAGGAGTGGCAATGCAATTTAATAATCCTATTGCACTGTTTGATTATAATAAATGCTTGACAATTCTCCAAAAAGATGGTATGAATTATAACGAAGCAGAGGAATATATGCAATACAATGTTGTTGGTGCTTATGTAGGGAAAAATACACCAGCATTTTTACTTAAATTTAAAAATTATGAAACTAGCAGAAATACAAACGATTAATGAAATTACACCAATTGAAGGAGCGGATAGAATCGAGCTTGCCCGAGTACAAGGTTGGCAATCGGTTATCCAAAGAGGTTCTTATTCTGTGGGCGACAGGATCGTTTTTGTTCCTATCGATACTGTATTACCTCCTGCTGTATGGAACAGCCATTTACATGACAAGACAGATCCTAATAAGCCTATTAGGGTAAAGACCGTAAAGTTACGTGGAACAATCTCATCTGGATTGATATTTCCTTTATCAATTTTAGATCCATTTACTGATTATGAAATTGGTCAGGATGTTAGCTCAATTTTAGGAATTGAGAAATATGTTAAATCTATTCCCGTTCATCTTCAAGGAATAGCTAAAGGAGATTTTCCTACTCATTTAGTTTCGAAAACAGATGAAGATAATTTATTATCTAATCCAGATGTATTGAATGAACTAAAGTCTTGTGGTGTAGCTATTTGTACATCTAAATATGATGGAACGAGTGGAACTTTCATTAAAGAACTAGACGGTACATTTCGAGTTTGTTCTAGGAATCTGGAATTAGAAGATGGGGGTAATGTTTATTGGCAAATGGCTAAAAAATATGATCTTCAAAATTTGATGGATAATGGAATGGCTTTTAGTTCGGAAATAGTGGGAACCGGAATTCAGGGGAATCCTATGAATTTAGAAGGGGTAGAATTATTTGTTTTTAATATTAAAGATTTGAATGATAATTCTTATTTGTCTTATGATGATATGTGTTTGACATTAGAAAACACAGGTCTTAAAGTAGTTAAAGAAATTGCTAGAATTCATGGGGATGATCTTAAAAATATTACATTGGATTATTTTCAGAAATTAGCGAACGAACAGAAATATGGTAATAATCCAGCAGAAGGAATTGTGATCAGAGGTTATTTAAATAATAAAACCGTTTATAGTCAAAAGCTACAAAAGATGTTAAGTGTTAAAGTTATTAATCAAGATTATAAAGATTGATATGAGTTTGGATAAAGCTATTGAAAAAGGCGAAGAAAAACGTAAACCTTATTACAGGTCAGGAAAGTATGATCCTACTTGTCGTCCCAATGGTGGTTGTCCATACTGTAAAAACAATCGACAACATAAGCACAAAAAACGAGAATGTGCTTGCAAGGATCAAGAAAAAGAGTATAGTCAGGAAGAATCAACCGATTAATTATGTCTACGACTACCACAAAAGTAAAAAAGCCTCGCAATAAAAAAATCACTGGTCAAGTAGCTGGTGTTATTCATGAACACCAAAGTGGCGGGATTGTTATTCCTGCTAATCGTCCCGCTAACAAAGAAACAGAATACATTGAAGTTGATGATATTGTAACTGGCAAAACAGTTGTGATTCAGTTGCCTGACGGAAAAGATGTTTCTAAACCAAAGAAGCGTAAGCATAAACGTAAGGTAGAAATCGATCCAAAGAATTTACCTTCACAACAACAAATCGAAGAGAAGTTGACTACTGCTCGTATTGGATTGTTGATTCGTCAACCATTTTTTGGAAGCATGGCAACATGTTTACAATTGGTTCGTGATGATGAAATGGTTGATACTGCTGCTACAGATGGTAGAAAATTTTATTATAATTTAGCTTTTATTCATAGTTTGACGGTTAAACAAACTGAATTCTTGTTTGGTCATGAAGTACTGCATAACGTATTTGAACATTTGTTGCGTAAAGATAATCGCAATATTCGTTTATGGAATATTGCTTGTGATTATGTAGTGAATGATATTTTGGTTGAATCACGCATTGGTGACAAGATTGATAATTTGTTATTGGATGACAAGTATAAAGGCATGTATGCAGAAGAAGTCTATGACTTGTTGTTCAAGAACATGGACAAGATGGATGTAGATGCTTTGTCTGATAAATTGTTGGATGAACATATGGATACCTTGGAAGATCAAGGTAAGGGTTTGAGTGAGACAGAAAAGACTCAAGTTCGTAACGAGATTCGTGAATCGTTATTGAACTCAGTTCAGGCAGCAGCAGGTAATTTGCCTGCTGGGGTGGATCGTTTCGTCAAGGAGTTGACTCAGCCTAAGATGAACTGGAAGGAGTTATTGAGACAGGATATCCAGTCTGTTATCAAGACCGATTATTCATTTTATCGTCCTTCTAAGAAAGGTCAAAGTGATGGTTATGTATTACCCGGTATGATTAAAGAAACCGCATTAGATGTATGCATTGCGATTGATACTTCTGGTAGTATTTCGGAAGAAGATTTGAATGTCTTCTTGAGTGAAATTAGTGGTATTATGAGTCAATATTCTGATTATGTGATTCGTATCTGGTGCTTTGATGCAGAAGTGCATAATGATGTTATCTATCGTTCTGATGAAGGTGCTGATATCACTGATTATAAAGCCAAAGGTGGTGGTGGTACTTTGTTTGAGGCTAATTATGCCTATATGAAAGAAAATGAGATTCAACCTAAGATCTTTATCATGTTCACTGATATGTGTCCTAACAGTGGATGGGGTGATCCTAATTATTGCGACAACGTAATCTTTGTTGGATATAAGAGCGGCGGTAAAGTAGCACCATTTGGAACAACGATCACGATGGAGTAATATGGATTGGACTGACGTTCAACTTCTAGATAAAGTTGTCACTGGCTTGTTGAAGCTTGGTTACAAAATTAAACCAGCTAAATATGGACAAGGATCTGTTGGTGTTTATCCATTAGATGATAAGAAGCCTTTGTATTCCAGAGATGCTGAAGTCTATACTGGTACGATAGAACAGATCGCATGTTGGATGCGGGGAGTTGAACATCATGATGGATATCTGAAGATGTTGAAGGCAACGTCAGATAAACGCATTCTAGATCTTGAACATAAATATATAAAAAAACTAGTTCAAGAAGGAATGCTACTTAAAATTAAAGATCCTGATAAAAAAATTGATAAACATATCCAAGATTTAATTAATATGCAAATTAAATAATTTTCAATGCAAACCACAACCATAGCCGAACCCGTAAAACAAACAGCAGATTATCTTCAAGTCACTCCTGTAATGGAGGCAATACGAAGCTCTAATGATAAAAGACCAACGAACAGTCTACCTGAAGATACCCAAGGAACTATCCAAGAAAATGCACATAACATCCCCTCTGTTACGTTGTATAATTCCCATGGGATTCTAAGGAAGACTGATGCTAATAGTCTATTAGGATACGCTTAAACCGTAATCTTAACTTCATTAGCTATAAAAGGAGATTGGATTAATTCCCAATCTCCTTTTTCAATTCTATTGAGCATGAAATCCATGCGATATACTGTGCTGTGTAAAATCACTCTAGAATGGTTAGCCAACCAATTTCTCCTTGCCTTACAGTACGATTCTATCCATACTTTCTCGTCTCCTCCGTTGACGGGTACAGACTCAGTGAATGAATTTCTCAAAGCAGGTAGAATCGACCCAGAATGCAAATAAGAATCGCATATTACTAATTTAGATAGTGGTAATTCTAATTTATTTTTATTACAAAAAGCTAAAGCAGGGTTTATATACATGTCATCATATGCTTGCTCTTGGCATTCTTTCATGATATCTTCTGCGCAAGCTTCTTTAAGAAGCGAAAGAAATTCTGTATTATTTACTAATGGTTCTGCTCCTATTTTAGCAACATATGGAGTGAATTCTTCTGTTAGTTTTCCGTTTTTAAAACAATAATTTTTGATTAATGTTTTAAGATTGCCATATTCGGTAATACCAAAAGATACGGTGATTTGTTTTCTATCTTCTGGTCCATCGTTATATTTGTAGATGGCATCATATTTGATTGAAGTTGACGACTGTTCAAAGGCAAGAAGAATTTTCTTGATAAGAGATTTTTTGTCCATTTTTATTATTTATGGTTGACAGAGTCTAAATCTACTGCTAGTCTGCTTCTCTATGAAAACCTCGATTCTAGTTATATTGTCATTGATCACAGGATGTGTATATTCTCCTAGAAATACTCGTTATTATAACAATGACGAAGTCGCTCCTAAATCATCTCAAAATATCAGTTCACCGATTAGTTCACAAATTAATCATCCTCCATACGTTCAGTATGAACGAAATACTGCTAATGAGGAATTGAGCAGACCACAACCCTATTATCCTAGGATTAACCCATTTTACAGCACTACGCCACATCCTTATAATCGCACGGTATATTTCGTGGAAACGAGATAGTTACTAATTATATTGAAAATTATTCCAATATAGTTTCTTGGACACAAGGGACTATAAGCTCCTTGTTCAAAACATTCCAATAGAAACCAGTTCTATTGAGTTGCTTTAATCGTTCTACCTTACTTATCGCAGGTAGGTCAAGACTAATATTCTTAGAAGCATTTAAATCCGCATCATCTATGTGACCACATGATTTACACTTAAACTGCTTACCAGTCCTATTACTCTTACGAGTCCATCCACAAGAGAAACATCTTTGGCTTGTATAAGTTGGATTGACCTTAACTACTTGGACACCAAGATCGTTAAGTTTTCTGTCCAAACTCTCAAAGAGTTCTCCATAATTCCAATGGGAAAGTGTTCTTCGTGTTCTAGTTCCTTTACGAAGATGTTTAATGTTCTCTCTACGAACAGTTTTTACATTATCTAAGTTGATTTGATTAACAACCCAGTTAATGTAGTTTGTTCTATGTAGTTCAACACGTTTAAAAGCCTTAGTATTTTTCTTACGTTTAGCCAGTTTTTGACAAATTGTTTCGTAAGTATGGTCATGTTTATCTTTAGAAATTTGTTGACCATCTGAACACGAAATGGCATCAGTTTGTCCTATGTCGATTCCTAAAGTAGTACCATTAGTTTTTTGTTCTGGTTCTAGTAGTTCAAACAAGAATGTTATATTCTTTTTAGATAACTGAACAGTTTGCTTAATCTGACCTTTATCACTCAGCTTATTAAAATGTTTATGAGCCTTGAAAGGAATCTCTATTTTCATTTTATTACCTAAAGAACTTAGAATAATCCAACCATCAAATGATGTTCCATTTTCTAAAACAACTTTAACAAACCTAGAATCTAACACTGGTTCGACTTCATTAATATTTGGCTTAGAAGACTTTAACTTGTTATTAATAGCTTCTAACTTTCTAGCTTGTTTGAACTTACATTCATTATTAAGCTTGTTAATCATGAATTGTCTTTTAGTTTCTTTAGTTTTGGTTCCTTTTACAATTGCTGCTGATTGTTTGCCAGCACATTGAATTGCTCTGGCACTTAACCAAGAAGAGATTTGTGACGTTATTTCTTTAGGTAATAAGTTAGGAACTTTATCCATATCCCAAAGAATATCAATAAACAATCCAACAACTCTACGATATTCCATTAAAAACAAATGTAGATTATCTAATTTGTTCTTGTTAGAAAATTTTAAAGTTGTTTTAGTAGATCTAATCACTACTATTATTTAGTCTGTGATGTGTTATTTTCTTCAATGTTTTGTGATTTTTTATAAAAAAACTTTGCTCTACATGAAACACAACAAAATTCTGAATTAATTCTATTAGGTCTAGATTTCCAAGAAATAGGTTGACGACACTCTTTGCATGGTTTAGGATCTAGTTCGTAATTTAATTGTTGTTTAGATTTCCTGTGTTTAGCAGTATGACCACCAAGTTGTTTTAGACATTTAAATTCTTCATTACATACTTTACAAACATACATACCTTATGTTAACATAAACACGAAAATATTCAACATATTTCAATAATTTTCAATAAAATATATGAACAAACGAGATACTAACGCATTATAACGACTTTAATGTTCTCTATTGGAGGAGAACTAAAAGATATCAAAGTTTGATTTGAATTTATATTTTTAGCTGAAGCTAAAACGATTTCATCATTTGAATCGTAAATACTAATTATTAGATCTTTAGTATTAAAATTATGATCTAATGTATAACTGCTATCCGTACTATTACCGATATTAAATACACGTTTATTATCTATTTGAACATTAGCGATTAGAGTTCCCCCAACTGATAGATTTGAAGTAATTGTTAAATCACCATCGATAACCCCACCTTTAGAATAATCAATTGCACTATTGCTAGTACCTCCACCTCCACTAGTTTCGAGGATTTTAGCCATATACTGCTTGGCATATTTTTCGTTAATTTCATGGACATCTTTCTTGGTTTGATCTGAGTAATGACCAAAAAACCGTTTAAACCTAGGATCGTCTTTTTTTGTATCAAAAAGAGAGAATAACTCGTCTTCTATATTTTTGGGTTTATCCGATTTTATATACGTTGAAGTTGTTTCTGTTTCTTTTTTAGGTTCTTCTCTTACATTATCTGATTGTTTAAGTTTATTAATATAATGAGATATTACAGAATTAGTAGAAGTTTCCTTTTTAGGTAATAATTCATTGAGTTCCGATGCTACTTTTTCAGGAGATGGAGGAGAAGCTTTAGCAGTCTGTGGAGTTTTTTGGATTTTATCGTCACTAACATTTAAACTTTTTAATTTTATAATAGTGTTAGAATTCTCCATTATTGCATATTTTGCCTTATTATATCTAATAATAGGCTTATCTTTCCAGTATCCTATTATGTCTGATGTAATAGAATCTGATTCGATCATTAGATTACACGAAGAATCTTCTATTATGCATGATTCATATGAAATGATATTATCATTTTTAATGGATAAATTTAAATCTGATTTAACTAATACTAATGTTTTAGCTAAATGTTTTTCTAATATTTTATCCATATTTTATATTTATGCCTTTGAAGTCTGCGAATAAGTTAAATTTTTAGATTTGTGTTGACGTTCTGAAAGATATAATATATTGTGAATGGAATATGACACATTTAGAGGAAATATTAGAAAGTTCAGATTTTATTGTAAGTGACGAATTTTTAAGTGATGAATTTTTAAGTCATAGAAAATTATCTTCAGGAAGAGTTAAAAATAATATGAAAAATGTAGAATTTAATGAATTTGTAGAAAAAGAAATAAGCACTACAACTCCAGTCTTAATTAAAGATGTAGAATCCGAGAATAGGATGGATCATATTTATGATCTAGGATGGATGATATTCAATAAACAGTTTAAACAGATTCCATGTGAATTTCATTTGGATATGACATTCAAAGTGGATATTATTGATTTTTTAAAAGAAAACGCACAATTGGTGCAACGAAGAATCCAAGAGAACGAAAACAATTCAGAGTATTCGGAAATAGCCTATGTATTTCTTTATAAGAATATGATCGTGGGCACAATTTATTATTGTAATTTCAAAGAATCAGAACAATATACCAGAGGATTACATATTTATCATAGTACTGACACGGTGGTTTCTGTTTCTGAATTTAGAAAATTCGAGAAACTTAAAAAGGAAAGCCCTAAAATTGGTATTATTAAACAAACTAAGTTTGGTCCACAAGTGACATGGAGAGATCACGAAAGTGAAAATAAATTCAGTTTGGATAATTATAACGAAGATTTTCCTGAATTTTTCGATAATATCAAAGTAAAATTAGAAGAATCTAAAACTGGATTATATCTTTGTTATGGAGAAGCAGGTACTGGGAAATCTTCCGCACTTCGTCATTTAATTACGCAAGTAGACCGTCCATTTGTGTTTATACCACCACAAATGATTAACTACTTAAGTAGTCCAGAATTTGTGGATTTAGTTCTAACTTCATTAAAAGGATCGGTATTAATTATTGAAGATGCTGAAAAAGCCTTAATGAAAAGAGAATCTGATGATGGATTCCATAATTCTGAATTGGTATCTTCACTATTAAACTTAACTGACGGACTTTATGCTGATTTGGCGAAAACTAGTATCATTGCTACGTATAATTGCGATAGGAATCTTATTGATCCTGCTTTACTTCGCAAAGGACGAATGAAAGCGGAATACAAATTTAACCGTTTATCTATTGAAAGATCACAAAATCTTATGGATAAACTAGAAAATGAACACGAAGTAGAAGATCCGATGACATTGGCAGATATTTTCAATTTCGAAAAACAATACTCTAATGAAGAAAGAACAGCTAAACGAGTTGTAGGATTTGGTGGTTAAATCTTTGTAACACATACACATATTGGATAAATATATGTATGGAAACTTCACAATCATTATTACAACAATATGGAATAGATGACAGATTTTTTTAAATCTCATAAACCAGTGATTAAAAATAAAAGAACTACGAAAAAATTAAAATAGTTCTTGCTTTTTGGTATTCATGTGAGATGATATCCGCATGAATTTTAAGCTCCCAGACTCTAAACAATTTAATTTTAAGGATTGTGTCATTGCTGGGGATGAATGTGTATTAGTTACTCCTAAAGACATGGGAGTTGATTGGAATGATGAGAACAAGTATTTCCGTTCTTCTATTTGGCGTAAGTCCGATAATAAATTAATTTCAGCGGGATACAGAAAATTTGTAAATTATGGTGAAAAGCCTGATTTCGAACCACTTACATCTAATACTTGTGTTAGGGCACTAACAAAAAAAGACGGAAGTTTGCTTATAGTTTCAGACCATAAGGATGAACTTATTATTCGTACTAGAGGTACTGTAGATGCATCTAAACTTGAGAATGGACATGAAATTGAATTTCTTAAGAAGAAATATCCGAAGGCATTTAATAACGAATGGTTAGAATGTGGGTTATATAGTCTATTATTTGAATGGACCACCCCCACCAATCGAATTGTATTGAATGAATCTACGGAACCAACTTTGTGGTTGATTGGAATGGTTACCCATTGGGATTATTCGTATGTTGATCAACATAATTTAGATCAGTATGCTAAAGAGATGGGAGTTGAAAGACCCAAGTCTTTTGGTATTAATTTAGGTGCTAGTATTGAAGATCTTAAAAAGCGTATTGAACCTTTACAAGACATTGAAGGTGTAGTAATCTATAATGAATCTTTTGGATCTGATTCTAATCAGATCTTGAAGAAAATCAAGACTCTACGTTATCTTCAATTGCATCGAGTTTTTACTGGAATTAAAAGTGTTGACCATTTGTTTGATTTGTTTGTAGAGTACGGTTGTACAGAACGAGAAAACTTTGAAGCTCTGCTGGCTACCAACTTTGATTGGGAATTAGTAACTACTTTGAAGGAATTATTAGATGAATTATATTTGAATTGGAAAAGAATCGATACAGAATTATCTTGGATGAGAACATATTTAACAAATCCAGAATTCATTGAACTATCTCGTAAAGAGAAGGCATTAAAAATCACAGAGATGTTTAAAGAAAAATCTGGAATAGTGTTTTCTCTTTTAGATAACAGAGAAATCACACCACAGAAACTCTGGAATACATTCAATGGATAATGAATTCGTAAATATTACATTCGAACAATATGAATTGATATTTTTTCAATGGTGTATCGAAACGTATGGTCATATAGCAAATGACCATAAAGCTATGTATGTTTTTGATACTAGAATAGGATTAGAATTAGATACAGACGATTTGG
>Ga0114969_10002633_pt1 | contig 14705 bp, 20 predicted proteins | sample M_130807_MF_Meta_FD_87316 | JGI IMG/M metagenome (GOLD analysis project Ga0114969, IMG submission 87316) | Freshwater microbial communities from Lake Montjoie, Canada to study carbon cycling - M_130807_MF_MetaG | ecosystem: Environmental > Aquatic > Freshwater > Lake | place: Lake Montjoie...
ACGTCCAAGTCAGCGCAGTCTTTCCATTTCTCGGCATCGACTACGCCCGTGATGGTTTGAACCCATCGACACATAACCTCAGTCATCACCACTGTCGGATCATCATTGAGAACCGATTTGATATTGCCGACGTTGATTGTGTGGCCAAGTGCGGGATTGCTATACGTGGCATTTTCTAGGGAGATGACGTCAGTAGGAGCAGACCATTCGAAATAGCCAATCTCTGGATCATCATTGCCAGCAATGCGAGCCAAGGCACGCTCGCGGATTTGGTTGAGAATTAAAGACGTGGATTCTCCAGCATTTGTGTAGGCCATGACCATGGGATTCTTGGCCGCCATCAATGTGTAACGTAATGATGCGAAAGTCTCTAAGTCTTTCATTTCTCGAAGCTCATCAAGGTGAATCGTCTCTGGAGCTGAAACACCACGGCTTGCCGATCCAGCTGCACGAATAATGAATCTGTTTCCCTTGATGGTTTCAATTTCTTCTTCGCCGTGACGTCTGCGAATTCGCTTAACCTGCTTGCTGAGAGAATCGCTGCCCTCAATCATGCGCTCCAAATGTCTAAACTGCTCGAACGATGTTGAGAGTCTGTGAGCTGAGCCGATTTGAATGGATTCATCCCAGAGAAACAGGCCAGCCAAGATTCGGATATTCATCAGATAACTTTTGCCATTTTGACGTGCAACCGTGACGCAGTTAAGCGGCGTAGCCCAGCGACCATCGGGCGTGTACTTGTGGGAGTGTTCGAGCACGAATTTCTGCCATGGCATCAGTTCTTGCTTCAGTTGCGCTGCTAGATCAATGACTTCGAAGCCCCTAGAGGGTAAATCATTGAGTGGCGTGTGGATTCTAGGCGTTGGAGAGCCAAAGAGCGTGACTGATTCGGGTTCCAAAACCGATTGCAGCCGATTTGAGCCTAGTTCAACCTCAGACCCACTATCTATGACCTGAACAGGCTTATTCATGGCTTATGCTCACGTTTAAGGGAGATATACGTTCATGGAGAGTCGGGGGTGTTTTTTCACCCTTAAAAAAGCGACCACCTTTTGATAAATTACACTTTTGACACAACACTCTCAAATTGCCGTCATTATCCCCATGCTCACCAATCAATCGCTTTGGAATGATGTGGTCGATGTGCAGTTGGCCTTCGGTCTGCCCGCATAGTTGGCACATGTAGCCATCGCGTCGCAGTATTCGTTCGCGTATCTTGCGCCATCCCTTTGTGCTGCCATTCTTCCAGCCTGCTGACATCAATGCCATCCCTTCTTCTGCCAATGACGGTAAGCATTGCACATAGATCCATAACGTCCATTGATATAACGAATAGTCCAGTCAATCTGACGATAGCCATCAAGGTTTCGATAGCGTGAATTCTTCATTTGACCCAGGCCGTAATGACTGCCTGATTTCGCATCAATTCTCCATGATGACTCAGCTGTTATCAGCTTGTTAAGACATTGAAATTGCTCATAATTGATAATCCTTGAATGAGCATAAAGCTTCAAATTATCTATGTCTGTCACTGCTTCCGCTGGTGTTGTGCCCACAACACATAGCACACCCAACAGCACCAGACTTCGCCTGCGAGCTATCCGCATCAGCGGCTCGCTAGCGAGTATGGAGCGTACCGATGCAGTCAAATACCGCGCAAGTTTCAGCGTAATGTTGGGCGTGTCCCACACCCTGTGGATAACGCCTGTGGATAACTTATTCACAACGACAACCCTGCAACCTTGTCATCATCAACAAGCTTAATGCCCATTGCTCCACATCCTAGACATGTGCTGAACCATTCATGAAGCGATAGTTCCGATGTCTTTCGAATGCCATGACGTTGCTTGGCTTTACCGTAGAGCTTGGCGCAGATTGAGCAATCAAATTCGAGAATCGGCATGGCTTGACTTCCTTAACGTCTCAATGGGTTGAAGATTGATTTGGCTTACCCAGTAGCCGCCTTGGGCTGATGCAAATCGTGGTCGCTTAGCAACGCCGACTGGAATCCAGCCCATGACGTAGTAAGTCGGTGATTCGCCAACGACCAAGACTGCAATGTCTGTGTCACGATCATCGTCAGTAATTATCAGATGACCGCGTTTATGTGGAGTTTGTTTAACTTCAATGGCAACGCCATTCCAATTCACGTCGGGTTCATTCTTGAATGTATTGACCGTAGGCACGAAATCCTCAATCTCAAAGTATCGTGCTACTGCCATTTCAGCTCCAACGGCTTCAGAATGAATCACGACTGCATTGTGAAAGTTGCCTTTGTTGCCTTGGAATTTGGGATTAGACCCATAGCGTGATTCTCTAGCTAGTCCAGCCGTGTGCGCAATGATTTCATCTTCACGCGATAAGCGAACCATAATCATCTGCAACCTGCGCAAAACCAAATTATCTTTTCATTACCATAGCCTTTTTGATAGCCAAATTCATCAAATTTGACCAGCATCGAGCATTTGTCGCATTGCTCCACTTTGTATTCAGCAATGATTTCGCCATTCTCCATGAGCTTGCATGTCATTGTGCGTGGGTTAATTATTTCAACGTAGTCGCTCATAGCTGTGGCTTCCATTTGCCATCGCTGCTCATAACTAGCCAATTTGGATCACATTGCTCTGGCTTCTTTTCTACGCAGCTGTAATTAGCCCAGGCTTTGCCCGTAGTCTTTGACGTGCCTTCTCTGAAGATGCGCTTGCCATGCCTGCACTGTTGCAATGAATCTGGTGTGCCAGCTACATCGACTTCTTCTTGCGTCTTAAACGATGGCACTTCACCGAATTTGGTTGTCCAGTAATCGTAGTCAAGGTCAGTCTTTGCAACCTTGGCTGGTAGAGCTTCAATCTGCTCCATCGTTTCACGGGTTGTGCGCTCTGCACCGCCCATGATGAGCTGCATAACTCTAAGAATTGCGCTGGTGACTGTATCTTCAACGAACCAGCGTTTCATGTTTTGCACATAAGCACCCTGGTATCCATAAGCAAAATCGACGCCCGCTGGATAAAGGTCATCAGCATTGCGATAGCCCGTTGCCTTTACTAGCACGTAGCCTTTTTCAGCGTTGAATTCCATGATTTCTGTCTCGATACGACCCGTTGGATGTGTAGCAATCCAGCGATCTGTGCGAGCGCGTGCAGCTTCGTAGTTGTCTAGGAATCCCATTACGCACCGACCCTTGATGATGCGTGACGGCCTACTGCTTTTCCGCGCTGATAGCCGTCTTTGTGGCCTTCTTTGTATCCGACTGCATAACTGCAAATAGCCCAGAGAATGCACGCTATCGCCATAAGTACGAATAGCCCGACTTCACTTGTTGTCATTACTGCTCCCGATTCTGAGAGCTGCGAATCAGCTCCCGAAATAGAGAGTGACACGCTTATCTGACAATTTCAAGATTCCCGCCTGAGATTCGGCGTGTCGATTACTTTTTTAGCGCAATCTCCAGCATGAGTTGATCTAAGCGAGCTTCAATTCTGCTCACTTGGTCTTTGAGCGAATTGCCCCCATTCGGTGAAAGCTCTCGCATGATCGACTTCACCATGAATCGCATTGACGAATAGATGGCAGTCAGCACCGCAATGACAAGCCCACCGACTGCCGTCCATTCGCCCACACTCACTTCTTGTTGCCGAAACTTACGTCATTCGGATTAGCCCAACGTGCCAGCACTGGAACGAGACCAGCAACCATGCCCATTGCTAAATCTTTTGGCTGAGTATTCCCAGTCATGTAAACGGCTAACGCGCCTGCAACAGAGCTTCGTAACCATGATGCCAGCATTGCTTTTGCTTGATCCATAATCAGTCTCCTATTCCTAAGCTCCCGATTAACGCAGCGGCTTTCGCAGGCGTCACGGCGATTTCAAAGTGCATCTCATCTTTACGATGACGAAAATCTCCACCCCAAATCATTCCGTATTTCTTAGCTAATGCTCGTATCATCGGCACTTTCTCGCTTGGGAATGTCCCGACTTTCCCGAGTGGGTGCTTGGTGGCGTTTAGATCCACGGCAGTGCCAGATGAGTGATTGCTCAAATTGTCAGTGCTGCCACGTATCATGCGGAAGCAATAGCCCCAGTCATCAAGACCGCCTTCATCAATGGGTTCAATCAATTCATGGAATTCTTTACATAATCCAGCGAACAAGGGTGCAACGGCTTTAGCGCATCGCACCTTGATTTTTGTGCCTTCAATGGGAACGCTGACAATGTGAATCTCAGCTGCATCTTTCGACGCTATCCAATCATTCTGTGATTTGAGCATCTGGAATAATCCACTGACAAGTTTCTTCGTTGAATCCAAGATGGATTTCTGGCTCTGGTGCAATAAAAGCGTCACGCGTTTCATCGTATGAATAACCAATGCCAGCGAAGTTTTTTCGAATAGTTCCATTGAATGAAGTTTGAAGCCATGTGCCACCGAATAATCCAGTCGCAAATTCCACGGGATCACAATCGTCTGGCATTGCCAAAACCTGTTGAACAATTCCATCTTTCATTTCTGCAACGTATGCCATCAGATTGTCACCGATCCTGAGTTTTTGAATGTGTAATATCGATACCCACCAGTTGTCACCAATGTTGGTGATCCAGTAGTTGATGCAAGTGCAACGAAAGAATCTGGGTAACGAATGATGCACAACCCTTTTCCGCCTGCTCCGCCTGCGCCCGCTGGATTACCAGACCCGCCGCCGCCGCCGCCGCCTGTGTTAGCAGTACCAGCAACACCAGTTAAACCTGAACCACCGGCTGCGCCATCTCCGCCACCACCTGCTCCGCCTGCACCTGGACTTCCACCGCCGCTATATGTTGCACCGCCGCCGCCGCCTGCGTAATACCCGCTGACACCAGTTGTCGTTGCACTAGCCCACGTTGAATATGTATTTGTTCCCGCGCCACCTGCTCCGCCGAGAGTTGAAGTTCCATTACCACCAGCTGCTGAAAATCCGCCGCCACCACCGCCGCCGTAGTTTGGTGGTGCATACATTCCAGTTCCACCATTTGAACCTTGACCTGATGTACCAGTGCCACCGCTATTGTTTCCACTACCTGCACCACCACCACCAGAGCCGCCGTTCATTGGTGCGCGAGCTGGTGCTGTATCGCTTCCGTCTCCAGATTTTCCACCGCCACCACCGATGGCAGTTGTAACGCTAGTCATCGTTGAATTTGAACCCTGAACCGCACCCGCAGTCGTTCCTGAAGCTGCACCAGCTCCGATTGCAATCGTGTATGTGTTACCAGTTGTAACGGCAGTCGATGATGAATAAAAAAGTCCGCCTGCTCCGCCGCCTGCTCCGCGATCAGTACCACCAGAGCCGCCGCCTGCAATTAGCAAAACTTCAATAGTTGAAGGTTTTAATGCAACTTTTCGGCTTGCCATGATTCCTAAAATTGGAGCCATTAGCTTAGATCCCCAATGACTGTGAATACGTTCGCAGCCGTGCAAATAATTGAACAAGCTGAATAACGCGCTCTAAGAATTGGAGCTGCTGCACTTGCACCTGTTGAAGTAATAGTCACACCGACACCAGCTGCAAAGCTAGTAAGTCCGACTCCGATTGATTGTAAATTGATAATCTGACCAGCAGAAAACACTGATGGTGGAATTGTGACTGTCACCGCTGACGCATTTGATGTCGTGACCAGCTTATCGGCATCGCTTGAAATTAAAGTGTAAGTCGTTCCAGTTTGTGCATTGAATGCTAAAAGTTTTGGAAGTGCAGCAGCTGCTAAATCATAAGCCGCTTTGACTGCCGTTGGAGTTGCCGCCAATACTGATGAAGTTGTTGATGTTGAATCTGAAAGCTGCACTGAACCTTTTTGAGATGTCGAAGCATCTTGGATTCCAACGGTGATTGCACCAGATGTTCCACCGCCCGTCAATGGAGATGTTGCAGTCACTCCCGTGATGTCACCTTGATCGTTAGCAATCCAAGTGAAATCCATGTCGGCGTTTGTTGTTTTTGACAAGATTTGACCAGTCGTACCACCTAATAAATCAGCCATTGATGTTGCTACTGCTTGACCAAAGACTTCAAAGTCCGCTGGTAAGTCAGTGACCAAATCCGTTGCAGTAGGCATCTGCCAGCTGAACGGCGTTGTTGGATTGCTCATTTTTTCTCCTTATGCGACCAGCGTCGCTTCTTCCCATGTGAGTGTTGGATTGATTGTGTTCCACTTTTCTGTCACTGGCACATCATTCCATCGCATCGCCTGAAGGCTAAACGCTAATGGTGAGAGATTGAGAGTGATAGAAACTTGATTGTAATTGGCACGAAATGACCAGCCTTCAATGAAACCTAGATAAGTTCCGCTGCTCATATTCAATGGCAAATCAGAAATGGAAACGGGCATTCCCATGAATACATTGATGAGGTTGTCACGATCTGAATCGTCAATCTCTGGATTGGTCAGTTCATAAGTAATCGAATTAAAGTTGTATTGCGGGAATGCACGCAGTGATAAATAGAACGCGGCCTGATCTTCAGCATCGGCTGCATTGTGAAGAGTTGTCGTGACAATTTGAGCCAGTTCGCCATAAAGTCCAATGGACTCAGTGCTTGATGCCGATTTCTCAGATGATGATGTGGCGTTATATTTGATGGTTACTGAGTTGCGAACATCGCCCGCTCGTTGCTGAATGATGAGTCCATTGCCAAGTGCGTTATTGGCACTTAAATCAACGTATCCGTTAGCTGCTAAATACTGGCTTCGATGTGTTGAATCTGCATAACCAATTTGACCAGTTGCCGATTCGTAAATATAACCAAGACCGCTAGTTGCTAGAGCCGAAACGAGAGCATAGACATTGGTTCGGTCTGATGTACGTGCAGCAAGTTCGTAATTGCCTGGTCGGTCAATTTCACCAAGTCCAGAATTCTGGGCGTTATTCCACTTTGTTCCCGCTGGTGTGTAAGTCGCCCATGTGAGAGCTTGTGGAACCTCTTGCCATGAATCAAATAAAACGCCTTTAAGTACGTTGTAAATCTGAGTGCCATCGAAGGCTTTTGCCAGCACGCCATTGGTCAATGCTTTTGGAAGTCGTGCCAAAGCTCCGACTGCAATGATTTTGATGCTCTGACTAAATGCGACATTGCCAAGATCAGCGATTGCAATGCTGACATCCACGACTGAACCGCCAAAGATTGCCACAAATGCATTAGTTGAATCTTTTAGTTGAACGGTAACCGAATCATTGATGGTGATGGGAACTGCAGATTGATCTAAATTGATAATCTCCAGATTGACATAACCTGCATTGGCTTGCTCGTAGATATTTGTGCGCCCTGAAGTAATGGTCAGATTTGAAAGAATGGCAGTGGTGTATTCATAACCACCCACCGTTACTTTCCAGACTGGATTGAATTGGGTCATATAGTCACCAGATTGCTGGATCCACCAGTTCCGCGATAAGTCGAGTCATTGAGTACCGCGACCACTGCGCGTGATGCAGCTTCAGTATCTGCCACGACTGCGTTGAAGTATTGATTGACAATGGTCGCAGTTGATTGACCACCAGTGGCCGCTAAACGGGCAGCTGCTGCATTTTCTCTGGCAACGCGCAATGCCTCTGTTTCAGCCTTTAATTGCTCACGACGTAGGATTGCAGCTTGCATAGCTGGTGAATAAGAGCTGAGCGGTGCGCCTGTGTAAGTGTATGGATCTGCACCAGGATTGAATCCACCACCGGTCTGCATTCCACCAGTATCCACGACCAAGGCTCCGGTATCACCACCGCTAGATCCTGAGACTGTCAATGACTTTGAATTGGAATCTCCAAAAAAGAATCGTGTGACTGGATTATCTGTTAGAAGTTTGATAAATGCCTTGACTGCATTTGTCACGCTGGTAACAATGCTGACAATTTTGGCAAATCCTGAAATTGTAACTGAAATGACTGTACCTAAAACATCAAAAGCAGCCTTAAGTGTTCCGCCAATAATAGGAGCTAAAGTTTCATAAACAAATTTTGCAAGTGATTTCATAAGATTAAAAAACGGTTGCAATGCCTCAGAGTTATCATCAATTGTCTTTTTGACTTTATCAAATGCGTTGCGCAATCCTTCAATGATTGGAATGACAATACTTTTTACGCCACCAAAAACCATATCAAAACTTGAACCTAAACCTCCGGCACCGCTTAACCCATTGATAAAAGATTCAACCGCTGGAACAATTTTATCAACAACAATTGTCACTAAAGGAGTTATTGCATCTAATACAAAAGCTCCAATTGTCTCTTTACCTTCTTCAAATGCAATGTTTAATCTTGCTAATTTTCCTTGGAATGTGTCAGCTGATTCAGCAGCAGCTCCGGCAAATTCTTTGCTTAATTCGCCAAAAACATCAATTCCCGCTTGAGTAAGTTCGTTGAGAACGCCTTGACTTTTGCCAACTTTTTCAGTTATTGCTGCATATTCTTTAGACTTGCTGCCACTTGTCTCTAAGACGAATTGTTGTTGAATTAAAAGTTTTTCTAATTTTGTTTGTTCTGCATTGTAATCTTTGAGATTTGTTGCATTATCACCAAGCGTGATTCCAAGCTTTTTTAAAGCTCCAACTTGACCATCATTTGCTTTTGCTAATGCGTTTGCGACTGTTGCAACATCAATGTTTTTTGCTTTTGCAATATCCAAAGCCAAATTAGTCAATGTTTGGGCTTCGGCAATATCTTTTGTTGATCTTGTAAGTCTTTCTAAAGCCGGCCGCAATTCATCATCTGAAACCCCTGTTGCCAGCGATTGTTTTAAGATGTATTTTTCAGCTGCGGCAATTGATTCATCGGTTGCACCAACTGTGTTTCTTAAAGCATTTGCCAATCTAACTTGTGCAGCTTCATCTTCTAGGGCTGACTTAACGCCATCAATAAGCAGCTTGCCTGCATAGATAGCGGCAGCGGCTCCAGCTGCGGCAAATGCCAATCCAGCCTTCTTAGCAAAATCGCCCATCTTGCTGCTTGAATTTTCAACGTCTGTGTTAGCAGCTTTTAGCGATTTATTGAGATTATCTACATCACCAAGAATGGAGAGTTTGAGCGTTCTTGATCCAGTAGCCATTTAATCCCACTCCTTCAATATCTTGGTGAAAGCATTTTCCCATTCGTTGATGATATAAGGCTGCTCGGCGCGCAGAGTCGGATAAATAAACCATCCACGTGAGCCGCGGCCTTCTCGACCAGACCAGACTGGAAACTGCTTATAGTTGTTAGATCCAAATTCATAACCGCCCCAGAGTTGCTGAGTCGTTGCACCACCTGAAAGTTTTTGAGACGCGAAACCGAAAGAGATTTCACCAGTTTTGGCAGACTTTGAAACACGTGAGCCATCGGCAATTAATGGTGCGACTTTGTTATTGGCTCCCATGGCAGTGCTTTGAATCTTGCCCTGAAGATATTGCGCCAAGGCATTGGACTCGCGTTTAGCAGCAGCTGTGGCTTCTTCGTCCATCGCTTTGAAAGCGCGATAGATAGCACGCAAGTCGCCTTTATCGTAAGCGATTGCATCTTCAGCCATTGCGCTTCTCCAGGATCTCCATCACGGTCATGATGTCGTCAGCGGTTTCGAAAGACTTTGGATCTAAACCAGTTTCAATGGCTAAATCCCAGACTAAGCGATTCAGGCTTCCGACGGCGTAACTTTTGGGCTTTCAGTTTCACCGACCGTAATGTCTGCGACTGTCTCGCACCAGACTTCAAATGGCTTGACTGGCTTGCCCGCTGATTCTCTTTTCATAGCGTGATATGCCAAAAACATTAGATCAGCAATTCCCAGTTTTTCTTGAACCTGTTGGATTGTATTGCCCGTCTTGTTTTCCCATTTCATCCACTCAGGTGGAAGTGCCACATGTGTGACACTTTCGCCCGACGAGTATTCGATATTGATTGGTAGTTTCATGCTCCCGATTTCCTTTTAGTCGTTTAGTAGAGGCGTTGTCACGCAAGTGAATGCAAGTGAAACGGTCTGTGCATCTGGTGCAGTACCGCCCGCGCTTGGCAAGATTGGCTGAACGCTGAACGTAAATACTGCGCCTGTTTCAGCCGTCAATGAAACTGCTAAAGGTGTGTTTGGTGCTGAAGTAGCAGCAGTCCATAGAGCTTCGCAGAGTGAACTTCCTGCGCCCCAATCTGCAAGCATTTCAACGGCAAATGAACCCTGTGTGTCTGTTGTGTAATACGCTTTTCCATCAAGTGTTTGATATGTGTTGATTGTCGAATCAACGGTCAAAGTTGCTGAAGTTGCCTGTGCATCGAAATTATCACTGTCGATTGTGAAAGTGATGTCTCTGCCAGTGATGATTGTCGTTGCCATCTGTTTTCTCCTAGTCGTTTTCCTGTGTGTAATAAGTCGAAACTGAAATGTCAGCCATTAAGAATGACCCAGTTCCCACGTTCATGATCGCTGGTCTTTCGACATTCCCGACCACGTAACCCGACGGCATAGCGCCGAGAATTTGAATGCAGAGCTGCTCTAAGCCGTCTAGTGCGCCTGCGTTGTTGTTATATGCAACCACGGCTGAAATAATAAAATTGATTTTGACCTTTGTGACTGTTCCATTGATAAGCAGACTTTCAAGGTACGGTGAGTCGCTCACAATGACGCAAGCTGGAGCAATGATTGCCTCTGGTGGTGATTGATAAACTGATGCAGTCACACCAGCAAGAGCCGCAGCTAATGGAGCGCGGACGTCAGCTTGAATAGTTGTCATTGAGCCATCGTATCGACGTCAATGAATGGACTTAAAAGACCAATGACTCTGCTCTGAAGTGAGCGGCCTAAAACGAATGGGCTTGGACTGAAATTTTCATTCGTTGTCATATTGCCTGAAGCCGTTACCGATTGAAAGATTTCAACCGAAACGACAAGAATTGCAGATTTAACTGGTGGCACATTTGCATAAAGTTCAGCTGATGATGCGCCATCTAGCGTCGCAGTTCCTGATGGAATAATCACATTGAGAACGCGGTCAGCTTCGGCAGTTGCCACTGAGAATTCGTATGGTCTAACTGAATTAGTGGTGACTGTGTATGTGTCATCGAGTACGCCGCAACCAGCCACCACGACAGACTGACCCACCGCAAAATAACACGGACGGATTGTGGTGAAATAAGCCACTCCAGTGTCAATGCGAGTCGTCGCGATGGCTGATTGGTATTGCGTCAATAAAGGCAGAATTGTGAGTTCAGCTGAATCAATTATTTGGTCAAGATAAGCATCTGAATAAAGAGATTCAGAAACGCCAAGCACCGTGCGCAGCTCTTCAGCCGTGATGATATTTGGCATTTCTGATCTCCTATTCTGCTCGACTGGCTCGGGAGCGAACCAGCCGATGATTAATTGGAATTAGTCCGCGAATGCGTATGCGCCTGCTGCAATTTTTGTTGCAGTTGCGCCGTAGCCGTAAAGCAGAATTCCGATGCTTCCATCGTTGATGAAATTAGTGCGAAGCTCTAAGCGTGGAGATTCGTACCATGTGTATGCATCGCGGTTGATAACATACATTGAATTGTCGCCTGTACCTGATAGCGCAGTATCGACCCAGAGATCGATTCCATTAACTGATCCACGAAGAGAACGTGGCTGTGCGTTACCAGCTGCGTTTTGTGGTTGAAGTGCGTTATAGATTGGACGCCCATCGACGTTGAATGACATGATGCGACCCCACATTGCTGGAGACACTACGATTGCATCAGCAAATTTGAAAGTGTTTGAATAAACTGAAACTGCTCCAGCTGAAACCCAAGCAAGCAATTCTGCTGCCGTGATGTCTGAGCCATAACCAGTTGCAGTCTTTGTTGCACCCGCAATGATTCGTCCTGAGTTATACGCATTAGTTGCGCGAGCATATTGCGAAGAAAGATTCGAAATGAGCTCCGAGAAGAAAAGTGGATCTGATCGATCTGCGAGTTCCACGGACATGACCTGATTTCCCTTGAATGACTTAACATCCACGTTGATGAATTCAGATTCCATGACAACTGGTGTCACTTCGTCCAATTCATCGACAACACTTACATCTGGAAGTTGAGTGATTTTTGGGATTTGAAAAACAAGTCCAGCGTTCGGAAGTGTTCCATTTGAAATGGAATCAATGCTGGCTCTCACACTGTCTGCAAGACCATTTACTACTTCGCGAAGCTGACGTGTTGGAATAAGTCCAGGGTTGTCTGTTGATGATGTAGCTGCTGCAATGTAATTGCGTGATTCTTCTGAACCGCGCATTGCTGCAACTTTGTGCATCAAGAATGTCGCTGGATCAACTACTGGGTTACGTGCTGCAATGAAATTAACTGGCTTTGGTGCTGATGCTGCCTGAATTGGTGCTGAAGCCTCTACCGTTTCAGCGGCTGGCTCTGTGACGGTGTTTTCCACGACGTCTCCTTCTGTTTGTAGTGGTGTGGCTTCTGCTCCATCGGATGATGGTTCAGAATCTTCTGGTGCTGTTGTTGCAGCTACATTCGACACACGTGCTGAATCGAATGCAGGATTATGGGTAAGTGCGACGCCAACAAGGTCGGCTGAAGTTACGATCATGGTTCCATCCTTTGCGTGAGTGAAATCTTTTGCATTTGCCTCGACTGAGAATCCATCGCGTAGTCCATCGATTGCTTCTTGGATTGCATCAGTACCAGCCGTAGTTTTTGAGATTTTGAAAGTCGCGTTGATTGACTTTCCGTCTGGTGCAAATTCCATTGAGAGAGTTTTACCGATTGGACGTGCTGAATCGTGTTCAAGATTTAATTTCACATTTGCGGGATTCAATGAGCCAGATTTGAACATCACTTTTCCAGTTGATGCCGTTGCTGCCGTATCAAAGGCAACAATTTGACCTGTAATCGTGCGAGCTTCGGAATCAGCCGCAGTAATTGTGAATGGTGTAGTTACCTTCATGAGATTAGTTCCTCTGCTTGTCGGATTTCATCAACCGTCAGTGCTGATTGACCCGTTACTGGATCAACGATTGAATTCAGTGTCTTATAGATATTGGCGCGTTCTAAATCTGAACCGCGTAGATAATCGCTCAAATCGTATTCAACGCGTTGTGATTGTGGAACAAAGTCTGGCATTGAAAGTCTTTCGCTAATGCTTGTCATCAGTGGAATCAAAGAGAAATCGAGCAGCGTCTGACGCTGATTGACTGCGTTTGAATACGTCATTGATGATCCAGTTTCGGCATCTATGTAATACGCAGGGATTCCGCAAGCGCGTGCGATTTCTGTTGCAATGTACGAACGAGCTGATGCAAGCTGCAATTTCTCTGGGTCAAATCCCACTGTCTGCAATTCAACGTCAGCATTTAAGAATGCAGTGCCACGATTGCGTCGCGCTGATCCCCATGATTCCAAGAGTTTCGCAATACGATCTGCTGGAAGAGCCGTGCCGTTGCTTTTAAGTACCATCGACGGAATTGGTTCGCGGGCGTACATTGCAGCGGCACGTTCTAGCTCTGCACCTGTGCGAATGGTTCGACCCGCACGGTTCAGTAATCCTTCATCGACGCCATTGAATACGACAAGTGATCCAATGCCTGAGTTTGGCACTGGTGTTCCATCAACCATGTAGTATTCAATCTCGCTTGCGATTGAGTTTGTTTGAATAGTGACGCGAGCTGGTGAAACGCGTTGAACACTTCGAACGCGATAAGTGTCAGCGAATAATTCTGTTATTTGCCAATAGGCATAACCGTAAAACATCAAATCTTCGCAAGTCCAGACATAAGTCGCGCTTCCTGGAATGCGTGGGTCTGGTGTTCGAATAACACGTGGCAACGCATCTTCGATTTCCATTCCTGTTGCACGATCAATGATGTGCAGACCAATGGAGCTAATGGATGAGCAGATGATATTGCGAGCGCGTGCGCAGCTTGGAACGCTCATAGCTTCTTCGCGGGTTGCAGTTTGTGCTCCGCCGAAGAATGGTGTCAATGAATCGATTGAAGTAACGGGTGCAAGTGAAGCCGCCACATCGACTCCCCGTGTCGTTGCAGCGGTTTCAATCTTACGAGTTGCGAATATGTCGCGAATAGCCATGCGAGAATTTTCCCACGCATGGAGCATTACCCAACGAGAATGTCAATCTCCGTCTCTGGGCGTGTCGCAAAATGTGAAACGAGAGCTGTGGCCACGGCTGCACATACTGGAGCTTGACCACGACGACCAATGACCCATCCGGCTTCACCACGTGGGAATTTCACCGCTGAAAGTATCTGAGCCGTCAGTTCGCCTTGATTTCGGTGTTTTAACCGTCCAGAGTTAATTGCGCCCAATAATTCATCGCAACTCTGCGGGTATGCAGAATCCATGTCATGAATGGGAATGCCTGCTGGTCGTAATCGTGTCGCGATTGAGCCAGCAGCTCTTTGTGAATAAAGCAAGTATTCCAATGGATATTTTCGGCAATAGGGAGCGATGTCGTTAGCAATAGCACGGTCATCAATGTGCAAGTCATTGCTCCACGTATGTAAGAGCTTGACTACATAATCTTCCGAGCCTAATTTCTGGGCTCCCACCAATGCAGCTTGTTTTCTATCTGGTGTGACATCGATTGCCAGCCATGTCAGTTTGTCTGGATCTAAATCAACGTCCAAGTCAGCGCAGTCTTTCCATTTCTCGGCATCGACTACGCCCGTGATGGTTTGAACCCATCGACACATAACCTCAGTCATCACCACTGTCGGATCATCATTGAGAACCGATTTGATA
>Ga0114969_10002634_pt1 | contig 14702 bp, 12 predicted proteins | sample M_130807_MF_Meta_FD_87316 | JGI IMG/M metagenome (GOLD analysis project Ga0114969, IMG submission 87316) | Freshwater microbial communities from Lake Montjoie, Canada to study carbon cycling - M_130807_MF_MetaG | ecosystem: Environmental > Aquatic > Freshwater > Lake | place: Lake Montjoie...
CATGTGGGTGAATTTGGTTCAATCGAAGCGATTGCTAAGACGAAGTCAGAATTAGTTTCTTCGCTCTCGGACAATGGGATAGCAATTCTGGGTCAGTTCGATCCCTACACCAAGGCTATGAAGAGTCTGCATGCTGGTCGCACCATCACCTTTGGAACTGATCACTCAGATGAGGTCCGTGCTACAGAAATTGAAATACGCGAGGGTCGCCCACACTTTGATCTGGTAACTCCTGCTGGTCGAGCTGCAGTCGGTCTGCGCATTGTGGGTGAACACCAAATATCCAATGCACTTGCCTGTGCAGCTGTAGGTACCGCACTTGGCTTCTCCATCGATTCCATAGCAACAGCGCTCTCAACTGCACTCATCGAGAGCAAATGGCGCATGGAGATTCACGAATTCTCCGAAGTACTTCTCATCAACGATTCTTATAACGCAAGCCCAGATGCCGTTGAGGCGGCCCTTCGCACTCTGATTCTCTTTGCACAGGAACGAGGCGGGCGTGCATGGGCCTTTTTGGGAAAAATGGCAGAACTCGGCGAGTCTTCAACCAAAGCACATCAGCAAGTTGGCACCCTTGCCTATCAGATGGGAATTGATCATCTTGTCTGTGTAGATGCACCAGATTATCAACCTGCAGAGCAAAGTGAGGGTCAAACAAACCTTCATCTCTGTGATCGTATAGGTGCTCTTGCAATTGCAGAACAGATTGAGCCGGGAGATGTGATTCTTGTGAAGGCGTCGCGATCTGAAAGATTTGAAATTCTTGCAGAAGAGATTGAAGAAGTTGTTAAGGGAAAAATAGCAGCAGACTTAGCAGGGGGAGAAGAAGAGTGAAGACAATCCTTGCAGCCGGCGGCTTTGCACTCTTGCTCTCACTTTTTGGTACACCGCTCCTGATTCGTGCATTAGCGAGGAAGGGATATGGCCAGATTATTCGTGATGATGGTCCGTCATCTCACCACGTTAAGCGCGGAACGCCCACTATGGGTGGAATCATTATTATTTTCGCTTCAATCTCTGCTTATCTCGTTGCACATCTCCTGAGTGGAACTGCCATCACAGCTTCGGCGGGATTAGTAATCGGACTCGTAGTTGCTCTGGGGCTTGTTGGATTTTTAGATGACTGGCTTAAAGTCTCGAGAAAGCAATCACAGGGTCTTACCTCCCGCCAAAAACTAATCGGTCAGGTTTTAGTGGCTTCAATATTTGCGTACTTTGGAACCAAGTTTGCCGACTCAGATGGCTTAACACCTATTTCATCTCAGTTGTCAACGGTGAGAGATACCTCAATTGCTCTCGGTGCGATTTTAGTAGTTGTGTGGGTTGCCCTCATGGTTACTGCAACAAGTAATGGTGTCAATCTCACAGATGGTCTTGACGGACTTGCATCAGGTGCCTCAGTTCTCACATTCATCTCATTTATTTTGATTGGCGTGTGGGAGTTTGGACAGAGCTGCGCAGTTTCACCTGGCATCAATTGTTACCAAGTACGAGATCCCCTTGACATCGCGGTACTAGCTGCCGCCTTTGCTGGTGCGTGTACTGGATTCTTATGGTGGAATGCTTCCCCTGCAAAGATATTTATGGGTGATACAGGTTCACTCGCCCTCGGTGGTGCGCTGGCTGGAATTGCCACCATGCTTCGCATTGAACTACTTTTGATTCCACTGGGTGGGCTCTTTGTCATCATCACGATGTCAGTGATCATCCAGACTCTTTACTTTAAAATTTCGGGCGGAAAGCGCGTCTTTAAGATGGCTCCACTGCAACATCACTTTGAGCTCATGGGATGGGGAGAAGTAACGATCGTCATTCGCTTCTGGATCATTGGCGGTCTCTGTGTTGCAGGCGGACTAGGTCTCTTCTACGCAGATTGGATCGCAGGCTAACGGCTGCGATGAATCAGCGATGAGTTTCTCCCAAGATCTGAAGCATAAGAAAATTCTTGTGCTCGGAGCTGGTGTCACTGGACTTGCCTCTGCCCGTGCTTTGATTGCGCGCGAAGTACTTGTCACGATTGTTGATGACACGATCACAACGGGTAGTGAATTTTCAATTCTGCAACCATCGGCGGTGAATGTTGCTGATTTTGATTTTGTTCTCATCTCACCTGGCTGGAAAGAGTCCCATCTACTTATCCAGCAAGCTCGAGCAAGTAAGGTCGCGCTACTTAATGAAATAGATCTTGCCTGGGCGATCAAGGAAGAGCGATCCCCAGGACAGAAATGGTTGGCCCTTACTGGTACAAATGGAAAGACAACCACCGTTGAAATGACAGCAGCAGCGCTGCGCGAAGGTGGAATTCAGGCCGTGGCATGCGGCAATGTGGGCAAGACAGTTATTGAATGTGTAGAAAGTAGTGAGGCTTATGAGGTACTGGTACTCGAACTCTCGAGCTTCCAGCTTCATTGGCTAGAGCGTGCCGAGTTTGTAGCATCGGCCATTCTTAATATTGCAGATGATCACACAGATTGGCACGGAAGCTTTGAAAGCTACGCTCAAGCCAAGCTTTCAATTCTTGACCGTTCGATGACAGCAATACTTAATGGCGATGATCAGGAAGTAGTAACGCGCACAACACACTGGAATGGTAGAAAAGTCTTTTACTCTCTCAATACTCCCGGCCCTGGTGAAATCGGTGTCGTCGAAGAGCTCCTAGTCGATCGTGCATTTGTCCCAGATCCGCAAGAAGCTTCGATGATCGCAGAGGTTGTTGATGTGAAGCCAACGGTGCCACATAACGTTTCTAATGCTTTGGCTGCCGCTGGATTAGCTCGTACTGTTGGCGTTTCGCATGAAGCTATTGGAAAGGCGCTCTCTGAATTCACGCTTGGTCGTCACCGCATTGAAGTTGTGGCAGAGAAGAATGACATTACGTGGATTGATGATTCGAAGGCAACCAATCCACATGCTGCTACTGCCTCAATACTCTCAGCCTTATCTGTCATTTGGATCGCTGGCGGTTTAGCAAAAGGAGCTGATGTCAGCGCCCTCGTAGCGCGTGCGCATCCGCGTATTAAAACTGCAATTCTTATCGGAACAGATCGAGCGCTCTTTGCAACAGCTCTGGCAGAGCATGCTCCACATGTGAGGGTGATTGAGATTGATCCACCATCAGATTATCTCCGCGGGGGAGCCTCTAACTCATTCATGGAGGCGATCGTTGCTGCTGCACAGTCGTACGCAGTTGCAGGAGATACAGTTCTTCTCGCACCATCTTGTGCTTCGATGGATCAATTTGTTTCATATGCCGATCGTGGCGATCGCTTTTCTAGTGCAGTACGGAAGGCTCTGGGATGAGCAAGGCACCGGCTAAGAACAAGTTACACAATCCTGCTGCTGCCTTTTATGGGTTAGTGATATCAACAGGTCTACTTTCAATTATCGGTCTCATTATGGTTTTCTCTGCCTCCTCAATCTATTCACTCGAAACTAAAGGCTCATCAATTGCAATCTTTATTCGCCAATTGATCTTCTTGGCCTTATGCATTCCGATGGCAATCGTCCTTTCGCGACTCTCCCTAGACCGGTGGAAGTTACTCGCCCGCTTTGGGTTAATTATTTCAATTGTAATTCTTCTTATCGTACGAATTCCTGGAATCGGAAAGTCTGTCAATGGAAACCAGAATTGGATCTCTCTCAAGGTAGTCGATGTTCAACCAAGTGAGCTTGCTAAGTTTCTACTCATCTTGTGGGCCTCACAAATGTTGGCATCCCGACTCAATGCCGGCTTTATGAGAGTCAATGTTTTAGCTCTCATTGCGCCTGGCTTTATTGTGGCTAGCGCTCTTGTCATGTGGGGCGAAGATCTCGGTACAGCTTCTGTTCTTATGGCAATTCTTGGCGGATTGCTCTTTGTCTCAGGAATTCCATTACGCCTTGTCGGAACTCTGGCTGCAACTGCGGCGGTAGGAATTGGTTTCTTTATTGCAACAGCGCAATATCGTGCAGCACGCTGGAGCGTTTTTCTCAATCCCTTTGATCCAGCTCAATATAAGAATGAAGGGTGGCAACCTGCCCATAGCCTCTTGGGACTAGCAAGCGGTGGAATTTTTGGTGTTGGTCTGGGAGGAAGCAGACAAAAGTGGGGCAATCTTCCCGAAGCGCATACTGACTTCATTTTTGCAGTTATTGGCGAGGAACTCGGGTTAATCGGAACACTCTTTATCTTGGCACTCCTTGGAACCCTGATTTACTGCTCTCTTCGAATCGCAATGCGATCATCTGATTCATTTACACGCTTTGCATGTGCAGGAATTGCATCCTGGATTGCTATTCAAACTGTTCTCAATATTGGATCTGCTGTAAGCCTTCTTCCAGTTGTAGGTGTCACTCTGCCGCTTCTTTCCTATGGTGGCTCGGCGCTCATTGCCACCTATCTCGGCATCGCATTTATTGCCTCGAGTGCACTTCGAGACCCTGAAATTAAGCTAGAAGTGAAGAATTTTGTCGCACAAAGGCTCAATCGATAAATGAGATCTCGGAAAATTGTCTTTGCCGGTGGAGGGACCGCAGGTCATATTCAGCCAGCACTTGCAGTTGCGCGATTGTGGAAGAAAACTTACCCAGCTGATCAGATCGTCTTTCTGGGGACATCATCTGGCTTGGAGACAAAACTTGTTCCAGCCGCTGGTTTTGATCTTGAGTTGATTACACGCGTTCGAATCCCACGATCTCTTTCCTTTGATCTCGTTAAAGTTCCAGGCTCACTCCGCCGCTCTGTGGGTCAATCAAAGAATGTTCTCAAAGATGCAGATCTTCTTTTTGGCTTCGGCGGTTATGTGTGTGCCCCTGCTTATTTAGCAGCTAGATCACTCAAGGTTCCTATCGTGATTCACGAAGCAAATGCTCAACCTGGTTGGGCCAATCGGCTCGGTGCGCGCTACACCGATGCACTGGCTGTGGGATCTCCCGTCACTCATGGGCCTTATGCCCAGGCGCTGATTACCGGTTTGCCCCTTCGCGATGACATCACCTCATTACTGACTGCTCATCACAGCGCAGATGAGAATACGTGGAATGAATTAAGGGTTAAGGCTAAGCGTGATCTTGGAATACATAGCGGGAATAAAGTGGTCTTAGTTTTTGGTGGTTCACAAGGCTCTCAAGCGATCAATAGCGTCATCGAAAATACTCGAAAGTTAATCAAAGAGAGGCCGATCACCATTGTGCACTCCGTGGGAGCAGCAAATGATCTGCCAGCTAGCGATGACACATATATTTCTTTCTCGTATATAGAAGATATGGCTACCGCATATCTTGCTTCTGATTTAGTAATTGCCCGTAGCGGAGCGATCACATGCTCAGAGGTAGGTGCCCTTGGAAAATATGCACTCTTCATTCCACTACCTATCGGCAACGGTGAGCAGTCCGTAAATGCTGATCATCTCGTTGAGATGGGGCGTGCACGCGTTCTCGAGCAGAGTTCATTCACCGCCAGCTGGCTACTAGATAACATTGACTCCATGTTGGCCACGAGCGATCAACTCAGCGATCTTCCTCATTTTGGCGATCTCGAAGCTGCTGCAAAAATCGTCGCGCTTGCAGAGCATCAACTTTCAACTGGCGAAAGATAAAAAATGCCTCAGGTGACTCTCGATCAGTGGGTTGGAAAGCAAATTCACTTTATAGGAATCGCTGGTGCAGGAATGAGTGGGTTGGCCCGCATCGCTCTTTCTCACGGTTTATCTGTATCTGGAAGTGACTCCAAGGATTCATCTGTGGTCTTAGCACTTCGAGCACTCGGTGCAGAAGTACATATCGGTCATGACGCCGCACAGATTGATGGCGTAGATATCGTGATTTATTCAAATGCAATTGCAGAGAGTAATCCGGAGATAAAGCGAGGCCGAGAGTTAGGGCTTCCACTTCTTACACGCGCACAAGCGCTAGCCATTCTTATGTCTTCGAGTAAGAGTTTGGCTGTCGCAGGAACGCATGGAAAGACGACAACATCATCGATGCTCACCGTGGCGCTGCAAGCCTGCGGAGTGGATCCATCTTTTGCAATCGGTGGATCTCTCACCGCCTCAGGTTCCAATGCTCACCGCGGCACGGGTGAACTCTTTGTAGCTGAGGCAGATGAGTCAGATGGCTCATTCTTGGAGTACCGCCCATTTAGTGCAATCGTGACAAATGTTGAGCATGATCACGTAGATTTTTTTGCCACTGAGGAATCTGTGATGGATATTTTCGCTGAGTTTGCGCAATCAATTAGCCCAGAAGGTTTCTTCATCTACTGCAAGGACGATGCTGGTGCGGTAAAGATTGCAGCAACCGATTTTGCTGCCACCAAGATTTCCTACGGTCAAGATGAAAATTCGGATCTACTCATCGACAACATTAAGTTATTGCCAGGTGGTTCAAAGGCACGTGCACTATGGAAAGGGAGAGCGGTTGGAACGATTGAGCTACAAGTTCCAGGTCATCACAATCTGCTCAACGCAGCTGCAGCTTTGGCAATGGGGCTCTCTCTTGGTCAGCCAGCGGCTGATCTACTTGAAGGTTTGGCATCATTCCAAGGTGCAGGACGTAGATTTGAACTCAAAGCAAGCATTGCAGGGATCAGAGTGATTGATGACTACGGTCATCATCCAACTGAAATCGATGTGACGCTGACTTCAGCCCGTCGATACGCTGGAGATGGGCGCGTCCTTGTGATCTTTCAACCACATAGATACACAAGAACTCAAGCATTTCTTGATCAATTCGCCGAGACTCTTGATCTTGCGGATTTTGCAATACTCCTTGAAATCTATCCAGCGAGTGAAAAGCCAATAGCTGGAGTGAGCGCTTCACTTATTGCGCAGAAGATGCAGCACGGACGATTTATCCCAAATTTTCTTGAGGCATCTGAGGAGATAATTGCGATGGCAAAACCCGGAGATGTGATTATCACTTTAGGTGCAGGAGATGTGAACTCCTTAGCGCCGATCATTGCCCAGGGTCTTGAACGACGATTCGAAACACCTGCCTCTCACTAATGTCAGCGCGCACTCGAAAACGTCTCTCGCCCCCGCTGGCCATCATGGGCGTAGTTATTATCGCTTTGGCATATCTTTTGGGTTGGTCTTCGATCTTTAGTGTGAAGAAAGTCGAGATCACTGGAGGGCCTACAGCAGCAGTACTAGCCAATATAGAGATGAAAAGTCAGATTGAGGTGGGTCAACAATTAGCGCGAGTAAATCCACAGTCGGTTGCCAGGAAGATTGAAAAACTCACGTGGGTCAAAGATGTTGCTATCTCTAGGAACTGGTTAAGCGGAGTCGTTGCTATCAAGATCAGCCCTCGAGAGCCGTTAGCCTTCTTTAATTCGGATCAAGTGCCGGGCCAGACAATTGATGCAGATGGCCAACTCTTCTCACTGCCTGGATATAGAAATCCTGATCTGGCCCTTATTTCAGCGAAGAGTCCAGATAGTGCCCTCAAGGCTAATGAACTCTTTACCCAGCTTCCAGAGAGTTTCCGCAGTCACATCACTTCGATGATGGCGACTTCAACCAATACCTTTACCCTTAACTCAACTATTGAAGGTCGCGATATCCGCATTCGATGGGGAGATAGTCAAGATATGGCGTTGAAAATCTCAGTCATTAACTCACTTTTAAAACTGCCAGAGAATAAGAAAATTAAGATGATTGATGTGGTCGCGCCACATGCACCCATTGTGAAGTAAATTGTGAAGTTAATTACCAAATACATTCTTAAAATAACTCTCAAGTTGTAGATGAGGAATTAGTTCGAGTCGGTGTTTGATTGCAGCCTTTGATCAGCCTAGGTTGACGCACATTAGAGAGATGAATCGTAAGTCTCAAGGCGAGGTTTATAGTTCATAAGGAGGACTCACGTGGCTGCACCGCAGAATTATCTAGCTGTCATCAAAGTTGTTGGAATTGGTGGCGGAGGAGTCAATGCGATTAATCGCATGATCGATGTCGGCCTTAAAGGCGTTGAGTTCATTGCAATCAATACAGATGCACAACATCTACTCATGAGTGATGCTGATGTGAAATTAGATATTGGTCGCACTTCCACAAAAGGTTTAGGTGCAGGTGCTGCTCCTGAAAAAGGACGACAGGCTGCAATTGACCACACTGAAGAAATTGAAGAAATTCTTCGCGGTGCGGATATGGTTTTTGTAACTGCTGGTGAAGGTGGCGGTACCGGAACAGGTGGCGCACCAATCGTTGCGAAAATTGCACGCGATCTTGGCGCACTCACTATTGGTGTCGTTACTCGCCCCTTCTCTTTTGAAGGAAAAATTCGTATGCGTCAAGCAGATGAAGGAATTGATCTTCTTCGTAGCGAAGTAGATACTCTGATTGTTATTCCAAATGATCGTCTCCTTGCAATCTCTGATCGCAATATCACCGCAGTTGATGCATTTAGAAGTGCGGATCAAGTTCTACTCTCTGGCGTTCAAGGAATTACTGAAATCATTACTCAACCGGGACTTATCAATCTTGACTTTGCAGATGTGAAAACTGTTATGACAGATGCTGGTTCAGCTCTTATGGGAATCGGTTCAGCTCGCGGTGAGAACAGAGCAATTAGAGCCGCAGAGCTTGCAATCTCTAGTCCACTTCTTGAAGCATCTATCGATGGTGCAATGGGAGTTCTGCTCTCAGTTGCTGGCGGTTCAGATCTTGGTCTCTTTGAAATCAATGAAGCATGCGAACTTGTTCAAGCTGCAGCACATCCAGATGCTCGGATAATCTTTGGAACAACCATCGATGATGCCCTAGGTGATGAAGTCCGTATTACGGTAATTGCAGCAGGATTTGATGGGGGAGAGCCGAAGAAGGTGGCGGTTCCCGTCATCGACGCATCAACCCTCGGTGGAGTGGCTAATCCGCTTCCCGATAATGATCCTCTTGTAGTGGCGATGGATCTTGATGCGAGTAAGCCTGCAAAGCGCGTCAAATTCGAAGAACTCGTTGCTGAAGACGAGATCGACGTGCCAGACTTTATGAAGTAATAGTGAATTATAGTTTTTCAGATCGCACCGGTGGTTTATCTACCGGTGCGTTTCTATCTAACAATGTTGCCACCCATGTGGGAGATGACCACACCACCGTACTTGCTAACCGCGCACGCCTTGAGAGTGATCTTGCTTTGCCTATCCAATTCATGGAGCAAGTGCACGGAAAGGTAGTAGCCACAATAGATAGTCAGATAATTTTGCCACCAACAGCTGACGCTCTTATCACTCGAAGTGCAGGTATCGGCCTGGCAGTTATGGTTGCAGATTGCATTCCTCTTTTGCTGGCTAGCTCACAGACAGTTGCTGCCGTCCATGTTGGTCGTAAAGGACTCATGAATGGAGTTGCGTCAGAAGCAATTCAAGAAATGCATTCTCATGGCGCATCTGAAATCACAGCAGTAGTGGGACCAGCAATATGCGGGCAATGTTATGAAGTCTCTCAAGAAATTTATCATGATGTGACTAGAAGTTTTCCGCTTGCTGCGTCCAAGACGCGAGAAGGAGGATTGGCTCTCGACTTATCTCGCGCACTCATTGATCAACTGCAGAGCCTTGGTGTCAAAGTTATAGACGAAGGAAGATGTACCGTTGAAGATATGAACCTTTACTCTTATCGCAGGGATGGTGTGACGGGGCGTCAAGTGGGAGTTGTGTGGTTATGAGCGGGCTTGATCGTAAGGAAGAGCTTTCGCGCTCTCTTTCGGATGTCCAAGCGCGCATCCATGACGCGACAGCACGAGTATCGCGCAAGACAGAGGAGGTCACTCTTGTTGCTGTCACAAAGACTTATCCAGTCAGCGATGTTGAGATCCTGCGCCAATTAGGTGTCACTAACTTTGGTGAAAACAGAAGCGCTGAAGGTCTAGAAAAATCAGCCCTCGTGTCAGCACATTGGCATTTCCAAGGTCAGATTCAGAGCAACAAGATCGCTGCTATCTCTTCGTGGGCTCGCACGGTTCATTCATTGGATGATCTCTCCCATGTCGCAAAGTTCGATCGAGCTGTGGGTGAAATCCCTGAGAAACGATTAAATATTTTTATTCAGATATCTCTAGATGGAGATTCAACCAGAGCGGGAGTCACGGGCGATGATTTGCTAGCCCTGGGGCAGGCGATTTCCTCCGCAAAGAATCTTGACCTTGTTGGATTAATGGTTGTTCCACCCGTCCAAGCTGAGCCGGAAAAGGCATTTTCCGAAGTGGCCGAATTGGCCCAGCGCTTTCGCAATGAGTTTCCGATGGCACAATCGCTTTCAGCAGGAATGAGCGGAGATTATGAAATTGCTATCGCCCATGGTGCGACACACATTCGCGTAGGTAGCCAAATACTCGGTCCGCGTGCGAATCACGCGTAAAATTACGTTCATGTCTGCAATCAATAAAATGATGGAGTACCTCGGCCTCGTTGACGGTCCTGAGGGTGCTACCGAAGAAGCAAAGCCAAAGCCAACTATTCGTGTGGCTACCGACAAGCCGTCTACATCTACAAATGGCGTCACTGTTATTGGTGGACGCGCCCCTGTGGAGGCTGACCCAGCTCTCGATCTCGAATCTTCATACAACATTGTCACACTTCACCCACGCTCATATTCAGATGCACGTCAAATGGCGGAGCACTATCGCGAAGGTAATCCAGTGATCATCAATCTTGATGACATGGATGAATCAGAACGTAAGCGACTTGTAGATTTTGCAAGTGGTTTAGCCTTTGGGCTTCGAGGTAGGATTGAAAAAATCACCAGCGTTGTCTTTCTTATCTCACCAGCAAATGTAATCGTGCGCACTGAAGATAAAGCTGCTTATGCACAGGCAAGTTTTTATAATCAGAGCTAAGTAAGTACTCTCAACTATTATGTTCAAAGATCTGATTCTTAATCTACTGACCTTTTTTAAGTGGATGCTTTTCGCGCGCTTGATTATTGATTATGTAAGAATGTTTGCACGAAATTGGCGACCGAAGAGTGGAGTGATTGCACTCTTTGAATTGATCTATGCGATTACAGATCCACCAATGAAGTTCGTTGGAAGATTTATTCCACCATTGAGATTGGGCGGAGTATCCCTAGACCTGGCATTTATCGTGCTTCTACTCGCACTTAATTTTGCATCAACTATCGTGCGAGTGACTCTCTAAGCTTTCTTAAGAGTAAGGGCAATACCAAGTTCGTTTTCGCCCACCGCAATCGACTCGTCGCGAATCATTGACGTCGCAAGCACTTCACCGCAGATATGGGAATCCTGTGCTGTGATTGCGGCAAGAATTTGAGGCAGAGCGTTATAGGTCACGGTGATGCGATCTGAAATATCGAACCCGTCGCTCTTGCGGCGCTCTTGAATAAAGCGAATAACTTCACGGACTACACCAGCTTCAATGAGCCCTGGAGTAAGCGTTAAATCAAGGGCTACAGACTCACCATCGTGGCTTGCCACCATCCAGCCGCTCTTTGGAACTTCAGTAATAACCAGATCAGCCAGATCTATTTCAAAAGTTCCAACCGTTGCGCTCTTCTGACTTCGAAGAGCCTTGACAAGCTGGGTTGCATCGGCTGCTGCGATAAGTTTGGCAACTTCCTGAACATCTGCGCCATATTTTGCACCCAGCGATTTGAAGTTCGCCTTAATTGAGATATCTACAAGATCACCATCGGCATCTGCGATATCAGCAAGATTCATGACGTTGAGCTCGTCTGCGATCTGATCTTTCATTTCAACAGGGAGCTTGTCCCAACCAGCTGCTGAGATGAGAGCGCGTCCAAGTGGTTGACGAATTTTGATTCCAGATTCGGCGCGAGCTGCTCGACCTTGTTCAACGACTCGACGAGTCATTGCAACTTGTGTGCTTAATGTGCGATTGATTAATTGAGAATCTGCAACAGGAAAATCTGTCAGATGCACAGAAGCTGTGGCCTCAGCTCGTGCGGGGCGGATCAGCTCTTGCCACGCATGCTCTGAGATGAATGGAACCATCGGTGCAAGAAGTTGAGTCAGAGTCTCTATGCATTCATGGAGCGTTGCAAGTGCCGCAGCATCTCCATCCCAGAAACGACGACGAGAGCGACGTACATACCAGTTAGAGAGATCATCAATAAATGCTGCGAGAACTCGACCTGCTTGCTGTGAATCAAATTCGGTATATGCCTTATCTACATCCTCGATCAGAATATTGAGCTCAGATAAAATCCAATGATCCATCAAGGAACGATCTTTAACTGCAGGCGACTGAGTTAGATCAAAGTTGGATGCGTGGGCATAGAGCGAATGAAATGAAATTGTGTTCCAGTAGGTCAGTAGTGTCTTTCGCACAACATCGCTGATTGCATCATGGCCGACGCGACGAGCAGACCAGGGAGAACCAACTGCCAGCATGTACCAACGCACAGCATCTGCTCCGTGTTGATCCATCAGCGCAATCGGTTCTAGGACATTTCCTAGATGCTTGCTCATCTTGCGGCCATCCTTATCAAGGATGTGACCTAGACAGAGGACATCTTTATAAGAGGATTCATCAAAGACTAAGGTTCCAATTGTCATCAGCGTGTAGAACCAACCGCGTGTTTGGTCGATCGCTTCACAGATAAAGTCGGCAGGGTAGGCCGCTTCGAATTTCTCTTTTGAACCTTCCTTATGCGGATAACCCCACTGAGCAAATGGCATCGCACCGGAATCAAACCAACAGTCAATTACTTCTGGAACTCGAACCATCGTGCTCGTGCACTCTGCACATGCAAAGGTAATGTCATCAACATAGGGACGATGTGGATCTAGCTCGAGTAAATCTGCCCCAGCTAGTTGGCCAAGTTCTTTCAGCGAATCAACGCAAATCTCATGCTTATTTTCACATCGCCAGATAGGTAGGGGAGTTCCCCAGAATCTGTTACGTGAAAGAGCCCAGTCAATATTGTTATTGAGCCAATCACCATATCGACCGGTCTTGATTGTTTCTGGATGCCAATTAGTGTTTTCGTTTTCGCGGATGAGAGCGTCCTTGATTGAAGTTGTGCGGATGTACCATGATGGTTGTGCATAATAAATGAGCGCTGTGTGACAACGCCAGCAGTGAGGGTATGAGTGCTCATATTGAAGATGCTTATAAAGTACGCCGCGAGATTTGAGCTCTTTCACAAGTGGCTTATCTGCATCCTTGAAGAAGAGACCGCCCACCATTGGAACTTCTGGGAGGAATGTTCCGTTTGGCGCGATTGGATTAACGACTGGCAATCCATAACTACGACATACCTGTAAGTCATCGGCACCGAATGCTGGAGCTTGATGCACAAGGCCAGTTCCATCTTCGGTGGTGACATAGGTTGCGAGAACAACAAAATGTGCCTCAGGGATTTCGACAAAATCCAGTGGGCGCGAATATGTCACTCGCTCAAGTGATGAACCCTTAAAGGTTTTGAGAATCTCTACATCTCCAGTCAGGCTACTGGTCAGCGCCTCTGCTACAACGAGAACTTCGGATGCCTCTTCATGGGTAACACGGGCCGCCACATAATCAACATCTGGGTGAACCGCAATTGCAGTATTTGAAACAAGGGTCCATGGAGTAGTTGTCCATACGAGAAGCGATGCTTTGAGATCAACTAACTCACCAGAAGTGATTGGGAAGCGAATAAAGACAGATGGATCGGTAACAGTTTCATACCCCTGCGCTAACTCGTGATCTGAAAGGCCTGTTCCACAGCGCGGACAGTAAGGAGCAACGCGATGGTCTTGTACAAGTAGACCCTTCTTCCAAATCTCTTTTAGCGACCACCAGACACTTTCGACATATTCTGGTGACATAGTCCAATACGCTTGATCAAAATCAACCCAAAAGCCCATGCGCTCTGTCATCGTTGTAAAAGCGCCTACATGTCGAGTAACTGACTCTCGACACTTATCGTTAAAAGGTGCGATACCAAATTTTTCGATATCGCCCTTGCCTGAAAAGCCCAGCTCTTTCTCCACTGCAATTTCAACGGGAAGGCCGTGACAATCCCATCCTGCTTTTCGAGTAACGAATTTGCCCTTCATCGCATGAAAACGAGGAAAGACATCCTTAAATACACGAGCTTCAATGTGGTGCGTTCCAGGCATTCCATTCGCAGTGGGTGGGCCTTCATAAAAAGTCCACGGAATCTGGCCTTCACGCGCCTTGAGTGATCGTTCAAAAATTGATTGGTCAGCCCACATCGAAAGAATTGAGTGCTCCATTGCAGGCAGGTCGATCTGGGCTGCGAGTGGGCGAAATTGTGAGCTCATGAGGGTGCTGAGTCTAATGCAGGGCACTTAACCTGCCGCAATCGGCGCTTGCAGTAAGAGTGGACCAATATTTTCAGCCTCTACAACGAGTGGCATATTTGGTAGAAGTCGAAAAAGCGCATAAGGTGCGCGGCGTGTCAGCAAAAAAGGTAGTCAAGAAGGCGGCGAAGAAAGCTCCCGCTAAGAAGGCCCCTGCCAAGAAGGCTGCAGTGAAAAAGGTAGCCAAGAAAGCACCTGCAAAGAAAATTGTAAAGAAGGCACCAGCGAAGAAAGTTGCTGCTAAAAAAGTTCCAGCGAAGAAAGCTCCTGCGAAAGCTCCAGTGAAGAAGAGTGCGCCAGGTCGACCTTTCCCATCTAAAGCTGGCAAGCCAACGTTGACCGTTGATGAGAAGTCACAGACAGTTTCAGTTGCCACAGTAATCGCTCCCGTTGCAGCACCTGTTGTTGAGGAGCGTCGACTTGTGATGCCA
>Ga0114969_10002636_pt1 | contig 14696 bp, 10 predicted proteins | sample M_130807_MF_Meta_FD_87316 | JGI IMG/M metagenome (GOLD analysis project Ga0114969, IMG submission 87316) | Freshwater microbial communities from Lake Montjoie, Canada to study carbon cycling - M_130807_MF_MetaG | ecosystem: Environmental > Aquatic > Freshwater > Lake | place: Lake Montjoie...
GGCGAAGACGCCGGCCATGTCGCCCGGCATCATCTGATTGCGGATGAAATCTTCTGCGCCCTTCTTCACGCGCATCAACGACTCGGACGACAGGTGGCCCTCGTCGAACATGAAAATGAAGAAGCGGCGCGCGCGCTCTTCGGCCTCGCTGCGCGACGCGGCGAGGTTGATCACGCCTTTGGTCGGGTCGTGTGTCACGAGGTAGAACTGCTGAATCTTCTGGGGCTTGCCGTCTTCAAAGAGGCTGAGGTCTTCGGGGAGCAGGCCCGGCACGAAGCGGCCCTGCTTGTCGAGCACCGTCACGTCAACTTCCACGAGCGCCGTTGACGACTTGAACATGGGCTGCTGCGCGCTGCCCTGCGGAGCGGCCTGACCACCGTGAGCATGAAGCGAGCGCGGGCGGCCGGCCCCCAGGAGCACAAGGACGGCAACGCCACCACACACAACGCGAGCTAAGCGCATAAGGACTCCCGAGACTGAATTTTCAGTACTTTAGTCCGGCCGGCGGCCAACCACCAGCGTCCAATTGCCGGGGGATAATCAAATATGCGACTTCGCATTTCGTTCTGCGCGGTGTTGATCTGTGCGGCGGCGAGCCTTGTGGTGGCCCAGTCGGCCACGCGCGCCATCATGGTCACGGTGCTCGGTAAGGACGGCGTGGCGCTCCGGGATCTCGCGCCGGGCGACTTCATCGTGCAGGAAGACGGGCAGCGTCGGGAGGTCCAAAGCGCCGTGCTCTCGACCGAGCCCTTGGCCGTGACCCTGATGATCGACATGTCCCGAATGGGTGGCGTGGACTTGCCGCTGAGAGACATCCGCGCAGGCATGACCGCGCTGGCCAAGGCGATCTACGCCGACAATCCCGAATCCAAAGTGGCGCTGATGGACTTCTCCGGCGCGGCCGTGACCACGGTGAGCCTCACGTCCAACGGCGATCAGCTGATGAAGGCGACCAACCGCCTCACGACGAGCCAGCGCGCCTACGGCGTGATGCTGGAAGGGCTCGTTGACGTCGCGAAAGACATGGCCAAGGTGCCGATCCAGCGACGCGCGATCGTCGCCGTCAGCTTTGATGCGCCGGAGTCGAGCCGCAATCAGCCCGGCGACGTGGCCCTGGCCGTGCAAAAGACCGGCGCGGCGTTCTGGGCCGTGTCGATTGGGCAGAACACCTCGCCGCTCCGTGACGTCGTGCTCGAGAACTTGCCCCCGGTCACCGGTGGCCTGCGCCTCACCGCGCTTTCGCCGACCGGGCTCGAGAAGATGCTGACCGACATTGGCACCGCGCTGACCTCGCAATACGTCGTCACCTACAAAGTGCCAGAGGGCAGCTCAGCCACCGTGATTCAAGCCGGTGCCAAGAAGGGCGACAAAGTGCTGCGAGCGTCGTGGATGAAGTAGCACTCGCTTGATATCCTAGAGGGTGATGCTCAGAGCTGGAATCGTCGGACTGCCGAACGTCGGCAAGTCCACCCTCTTCAACGCCGTCACTCGCACCCGTAAGGCCGAGGCGGCCAACTATCCCTTCTGCACGATCGATCCGAACGTCGGGATTGTCGTTGTGCCTGATGCGCGACTGTACGAACTGCAGAAGATCGCCAAGACGACGGTGGTGATTCCGGCGGCCGTGGAGTTTGTCGACATCGCCGGCCTCGTCAAGGGCGCGAGCCAGGGTGAAGGCCTCGGCAACAAGTTCCTGACGCACATTCGCGAAGTGGATGCGATCGTGCAGGTGGTGCGCTGCTTCGAAGACGAAGACGTGCATCACGTATCGGGCACGGTCGATCCGGTGCGCGACATCGAAGTGATCAACACCGAACTGATCCTCTCGGATCTCGACTCGGTGAAGAAGCGACGCGACAAGCTGGCCAAAGACATCAAGCGCGGCGACAAGGCGGCGGCTGCGGAAGAAGCGGTCCTCGCGAAGATCGAGCCCGTGCTCGACAGCGGCAAGCCGGCGCTGCTGACTGAACTGACGCCGGAAGAACATGCGCTGTCGGCCGGCGCGTTTCTGCTCACCGACAAGCCCACGATCTTCGCGTGCAATGTGAAAGACTCCGACCTGGCCGGCGCGGCGACCAACGCGCACGTGCTGAAGGTGCGCGACTACGTGAAGACGCATCTGGCGTGCGAAGCCGTTGTGATCAGTGCACAGATCGAATCCGATCTGACCGACCTCTCGCCCGAAGAAGCCGACGCGTTCCTGAAGGAACTCGGCGTTGACGAAAGCGGCCTCGGCGCCTTGATCCGTTCCACATACCACCTGCTCGGCCTGCGGACGTACTTCACGGCCGGTGAAAAAGAAGTGCGCGCGTGGACGATTCATGCGGGTGACACCGCTCCGAAGGCTGCCGGCGTCATCCACAGCGACTTCGAACGCGGCTTCATCAAAGCCGAAACCGTCGCCTATGCGGACCTCGTCGCCTGTGGCTCAGTCGCCGCCGCGCGCGAAAAAGGCCTCTACCGGATGGAAGGCAAAGAATACGTCGTCGCCGACGGTGACGTCCTGCTGTTCAAGTTCAACGTGTAGGGCGTGGACGGAAGGCACTTGTCGGATATCCTCGGCGCATGCTGAGAGCCATCGCCGCGACCCTGATTGCGATCACCGCCGTTGCCGTGTATGCGCAACAGGACGGGAAGCGGAACGAAGCTGAGTACTCGCCGCTCGGCTACTACGATCTGCGCGCCTACGAGCAGGCATATCCGGGCGTGCCGGGCAGCACCATCGTCATGCAGGCCACCGCAGGTCGCTACTGGGCGTATCGCGGCATTGCGTATCGCGGCGCCGATCCACTCGGCAATGTGTGGATGAGCCTCGGGCCCGAGACGAGCATCGTGGACGCGGCCGGGACCCGCAACGTGTCGGGCCGCGTGGCGGCGATTGCGATTTCACCGACCTGCGAGGAACACGGCGCGTGCCGTGTGTGGGTGGGCGCCGGCGGTGGCGGCGTGTGGCGCTCCGACGATGGCATGAACACGACGGATCCGAAGTGGCGTTGGGTTTCGCGCGGGCTCGGCACGAACAGCATCGGCAGCCTGGCGCTCGATCCGAGCGATCGCACCGGCAACACGATTTACGTTGGCACCGGTGAGACCAACACGCCGCAGAACTCCGGCGCCGGTACGGGTCTCTACAAGTCGACTGACGGCGGTGACAACTGGTCGCGTGTACCGACCATGGTCCTCGATCCTGCCGTGTCGCCCTCCGAGATCGACTTCACCTCCACTCGCGGCATCAGCACGGTGATCGTTGAGCCCACACATCCGCAGACGCTGTACGTCGCCACGACGACCGCGATGCTCGGCATGACCGCGGTGCGCGGCGGTCAAACACAGGTGACCGGGTACCCGCAGCCGCGTCCCGGTCTCTACAAGACCGAGAACGGCGGCCTCACATGGACGCTGATCTGGACGCCTCCGCTCGAGACGCTATTCGTGCAGAGCACCAATCTGGGGCAGGGCGTGCGCGACACCATGTCCGGCGTGCGTCACGTGAAACTCGATCCCAGAGATCCGTCCATCATCTACGCGACGGCATGGAACAACGCGATCCACCGCTCCGCCCCGTCGCTCGAAGGTGGCGACGCGTCCTTCAAGCCGGTGTTTACGATCGTCGGCGCCCAGCGCCAGCGCGATCTGGCGATGTTCGATCTGGTGGTCAAGGACGGTCACACGCGCATCTACGCGTACAACGGCACCGAGACGCTGACGACGCAAGGGCTGTATCGCGTCGACAATGCAGACATCCCCGCGTCACAGCTCGTCACCGTGGCGAATGGCGTGCTCGCGAACACCAACGCGTGGGCGAAGCTGACCGTGGATTCCACGTCGCAGCCTGGCGGCACGAGCCGCCAGTTGTGCGGCACGCAGTGTTTCTACGATCTGGTGGTCGCCAGCCCGCCCGATCGGCCCGACACCGTCGTGATCGCCGGCCAGTTGATTCCGACGTTCAGCGCGCCGACGCTCCGGTCCACCAACGCCGGCGGCAGTTTCTCGGATTTCGGATCCGACGCCGCCACGCCGCGCAACAACAGCCACGTGGACGTGCGGGTCGTGGCGTTTCATCCGAAGAACTCCGACATTGCGTTTGTCGGTTCGGATGGCGGCGTCGTCCGAAACGACGGCACATTCACCAGCATCGCAAGTCGATGCTCGGCACTGTTCGGCACGGCGCCGTTGTGCAGCACGATGCTCGGGTCGGTGCCGTCGCGGATCTATTTCCTGAACAAAGGCCTGCAGACTCTGCAGTTCTACAACATCGCGCTCGACCCCAAGGCGCCGCTCAAGCGATTGATCGGTGGCCTTCAGGACAACAGCACCATCTGGCAGGATGGCACCGGCGACGGTCGTACGTGGCGCACGCTGTTTGGATCGGGCGACGGCACATCGGCGTCCGGGTTTCATCCCACACGGTCGGAAGTGACGTTCGCGAGTTTTCAGAGCACGAACTTCTTCACCAACTTCCGCAACGGCGACACGAGCTTCTGGACGTTCACGGGCGGCCCGATCTCGGCCAGCAACGAGCTCGCCACCGTGACAGCCTCGACCGGTCGGCAGTTCATTTCGTTCGACAGCGTCAATCCGAATGCGCAGTTCACCGGGTTTCAGCACATCTGGAGAACACAGAACAACGGCGGCAGTCAGGCCACGCTCGAGGCGAGTTGCCGATCGTCCAGCAGCGCGACGTGCGGAGACTGGGTCCCGCTCGGCGTCACCTATCCGTTTGTGTCGGGATCCACACCGGCGACGGCCAGTCGGCTGCCGGGCGACCTGACGAGCACGTTCTACGGCGCTGATCGCTCAGGCGGCATCATCGTGGCGGCAGAGCGCTCGGCCACTGACGGAGGCACGCTGTGGGCGGCGACGAGCTTCGGGCGGTTGTTCGTCTCGAAGAGCGCCGATGCTGCCGCGGCGTCCGTGCAGTTCAACCGGGTCGACACGGCGCTGATGCCCAACAGATTTGTGACGCGCATCCTTGTGGATCGCACGAATCCGAACGCGGCGATCATCGCGTACACGGGCTTCAACCAGATCACGCCGTCAACGCCAGGCCACGTCTTTCGCGCGGTGTACGACCCGGCGACCGGCCGCGCCACGTTCACGCGCATTGACGCGGACCTCGGCGACATCCCCATCAACACGATCGCCTACGACGACCTCCGCGGCGACCTCTACGCGGGCACCGACTACGGCCCAATCATTCTCAAACGCGGCGCCACAAAGTGGGAAGGCGCCGGCCTCGGATTCCCGGAGGCACTGATCGTCGACCTCAAGATCGTGCCCGAACAGCGCCTCATTGTCGCCGCCACCCACGGGCTGGGGATCTTCTATCTCACGCTGCCTAAGATTGACTAGATCAAGAGCGATCAACATGGGGGGCCATGGGGGGCCGTAGGGAAGGTCAAGAACAACCCCAACACCGACAGATTTTCGAAGAGCTCTTTGAAAGCCTGCCGGGTTTGATTTTGTTCTTCCCCATGGCCCCCATGGCCCCCCATGTTGATGGGTTTTGACCTCAGAAACGCAGCGCGATGCCGAAGGTGACGACGACGCGTGCTTGCAGGCGCGTGCTGCGGGCGACTTCGAGGTGGTCGAAGGTGTCGCCGCTGAGGGATGAGCGGCGGCCAGTCGAGGCGTTGTTGCTGAACTGAATCGACGGGTTCGTGAACGACTCGATGAAGTCCGCAGGCGTGCCTGATGCGACAAGCGGCGATGCGTCGACGTTGGTGGCGATCGTCCGGTTTGTGGCCAACATTCGCGCGTCGAGCCGAAAGCTCAATCGGTCAGCAAGCGTTCGCGTCAGTGCGCCGCCGATGACCACCACAGGCGCGGCGTTAGCGACGCTGCGAACGGTGACGCGATCGGTCTCGTCGATCGGCACGACACCGAGGATCTTCGTGCGATAGCGGCCTTCGAGCGACATCTCGGGTTCGGCGCCGGTGCGCGTGACCATGCCGGCGCCGAGCGTGATCGACGGCGTGATGCTCGCGACGCGGTCGAGTTCGACATTGGCGGAAAGCGTCGTGGTGACGTCGCGCCAGCGGGCTTTCGGGAACGAGGCCGTTGCGGTGACGTTCGTGCCGCTGAATGGACCCGATGCGAAAAGGGCCGTCATTGCCTCGATGTAGCTCGCGCGGGTTTCGAGCGCGGTGTTCAGGAGGTCGTCAGGCACGCCGGTCGTGATGCCGGTGATGTCGATCGCGAGTTCTGTCCACACATGCGCGGCCGTGCGGACGCGCAGTCGGCCGCCCATCCCGTTGTCGGCCTTCCCCAGGCGGCCAAGGCTTGCGATCGCGGCGTCGAGGGGCGTGATTCGGGCGGACAGGCCGAGTTGCGCACTGACGTCATTGAGGAGCGCGGCGCCGTCACCGAAGAACCACGACGAGACGCGTCGGCTGGGGAACAGCGGGCTTGACGTCGTGATCGGCGCGCCGGCTGATGGCAGCGACAGCGTCGCTTCACCGGCGCTCAGCAGATTGCCGATCGAACCGTAGCCCTCAATTTCAACGCGTCGTCCGGCATTCGGCGACGGCGTTGTGGTCTGCGCGGCGGCAATTGCTGGCGCTGCGGCGAGCAGGAGCGCGACGATCCAGCCGCTGATTCGTTTTGTCATCGTGCACCTAGGCTGGCGCTTTGACCGCGATGTTCTTCCACGCGCCTTGTCGAAACCTGAGTACGCTCAGCGTGGCGCGTGTGGCGTGACCGCAGACAATCGCGAGCCAGATGTCGCTCGCCTGCAGGCCCCGCGTTCCGGTGAATGTTTGCGCGAATGTGCAGATGCCGATCGGCACAAGGACTTGCGACACGACCGAGATGTAGAGCGGGCTCTTGGTGTCGCCCGTGCCCTGCAGCGCTCCGGTGAACGACAGCGCGACCGTGACGAAGAGGCCCGAGACGGCCAGATACGCGAGCAACTGACGACCGATGTCGCCAGCCACGCCGTCGTTCAAATTGAAGATGCCCAGGAGTGGGCCCGGGATCAGGATGAAGGCGAGACCGACCACCGTGGCAACGCCGAGACCGATCTTTGCGGCCGCCGCTGCCGCCTGCGCGGCTCGTTCCGGCTGGCCGGCACCGAGGTTCTGTCCGGCGGTGGCCGAGGCCGCTCCCATCAGACCGACCGATGTCCACGTGATCATGGAAAACAACTGGGTGTAGCCAACCGCGTAGGCGGCCTGCGCCTCGGCGCTGGTCGGCAGCGACCCGATGAAACGCACGAGCATCACGCCGGCGACGTTCATGGCGATGCCCTGCACACCGGCGGGCAGACCAAAGCGGAACAGCTCGCGGATCACGGCCCAATCCGGCTTGAACGACATCGTTCGCGTGAATTTCACGACGAGCCGGTCGGTGAAGAGCATCCAGAGCGCGACGATCGCCGTGATGCCGCTGGCCATCGCGGTGCCGATTGCGGCGCCCGATGCGCCGAACGCCGGAATGGGTCCTAACCCGCCGATGAGGACGATGTTGAAGCCGATGTTGAGCACCGTCAGCATGATGCCGAGGCGCAATGGCGTCTTGGCATCACCGGCGGCGCGCAAGGCGCCGCTCATCATGAAGAAGATCAGCATGCCGAAGCTGCAGACAAGCATGATGCGCAGAAACGGCAACGCGACGTGCTGTACCTCCGGTGCGGTGTGCACCATCGTCAGAAGCCACGGCGCCGCGAAGTACCCGACGGGCGCCATGACGAACATCGCCATGATCACCGCCGCGAGAAATGCCTGATACACCGTGCGGTTCACCGCTTCGGTGTTGCCCGCGCCGGCAAATCGCGACACCAGCACGCCCATGCCGGTGAACATCGAGCTCACGAACACGATCACGAGAATCCAGAGTTGCACGCTGACGCCGATGGCGGCGTTGCCGGCGTGGCCGACGTAGTGGCCCACCATCGCGTGATCCACGACGCCCTGCATGCCCCCGATGATGTTTTGCAGCATCGTGGGCCAGGCGAGTCTCCAGACGGCCTTTTGCAGCGGACCGTCGACGATACTGCGGTCAAATGTCTTCAAGCGGAGAGAACGATAGCAGAGAACGGGGCTAGACTGGCGCATGACCTCGGATCTTGTGGCCCTTCGCGACCGTCTCCGCGCATTCGCGGCCGAACGCGATTGGGACCAGTTTCATTCGCCCAAGAATTTGTCGGCGGCGCTGAGCGTTGAAGCCGCTGAGTTGCTCGAACACTTTCAATGGCTGAAGGAAGACGAATCATTCGCACTGTCGCCCGACAAGCGCGCCAAGGTCGCCGAAGAGATTGCGGACGTGTTGCTCTATCTCGTGCGCATCGCCGACAAACTCGATATCGATGTGCTCGATGCGGCGCTGACGAAGATCGAGACGAACGCGCAGAAATATCCGGCGGATAAAGCGCGGGGCTCTATGAAGAAATACACGGAACTGTGAGCACTCAGTCGCCGAGACCCGCTACAGCCAGGTCAGCGGTCCGCCAGGCATTTCCGTTAGCACGTACGGCAACATCGTGGCGAGGGCATCGCCCGTCTTCTTGTTGATGCCGACGTGCAGCCCTGACGCCTCGTGAGTCGTGAGGTCGTACCAGAGACCTCCGGAGTCGCCCGGCAGCGTGATTGGTTTCGGATGTCCCGGCAAGCGCCTGATCGTCATGGCGGGGTACAGGCCCTGAATGAATCCAGCGCCGGTCACCTGGCCCTGAACGGTCGGCGTCGACCGGCCGTTCATTTCAAGGATCGCGCCGACGGCTGAGTACACGGGCGACAACACGGAAACCTGCGTCACTCGTGTGATGTTCACCGCCAGCACGCCGGGTTCGAGTTCGGCAATTCCCGCGTCCACATCGAGATTCACGTCGGTGTAGCGCGCGACGACCTGCGGATTCGCTGAATCGGTCGGTCCAGGATGCACAATCGGATCGCCCGGATCATCGTGGCTCCCTTCCTGCAGTGCATGCGCCGTGCAGAGCAGCATCCGCGTGCCGTCTGGTTGAGCCACGACGCCAGTCATCGTCGACGACGTGCCGTCCTGGCGGCCGATGCTGACGCCTGGGCGGAGTTCGATCGGTGCCTGGCCCGGCACTGCGACGCCAGCGCCGCCCCCCGTCATCGTGAACGAGCCCCCGACCACGTCCGTTGGGATGCCGCCGATGCGTCGTGGAATCGAGCGAGACCTCGGCACGTCACCCGGCCTGAGTTTTTTCGTCACGTGAATCGCGATCACAGGCCCGTCGATGGTCGACAATTGGTTGCGACGCTGCTTGATGGCGATGGTGACGCCGGTCACCCAGGACGCCTTGCCGTAGCGTCTGAGCGCTTCGCGAAATGCCGCAAGGGTTCGGGCGTCGAATTGATTGATCCGCGAGAGGTCACGCGGGAATGCGCGAAACGCCACTACCGGTCTCCGAAGTGAAACCCGAGCTGATATGAGCCCCACGTGTGGGTTCGCCGCGTTGTCGTGAATTCCGCTGTTCGTCCCGCGAACGCGTCCCACGTCAACCGCATATGCGCGAACGGAATGTAGACGCCGACGCCGAGGTCGAACTCCGCCAAGAAACGCCGCGGGGTCACGGTGTAGACGCTCTTGCGAAACTGTCCTTGCAGGAGCGCGTTGTAGGCGACCACGCGCGGTCGGAGCCCTGCGAAGATGAAGGCTTCCCACCGAGGCGTCGCGGTTTGCCCGTAGGCCTGGTTGGCGACGTTGGTGCCGTTCGGCGTGAACTGCCAGAAGTCTGTCGTGAAGAAACCGAGCCGCGCACTCGCCGTTGCCGCCACGTTCGTGTAGTAACCGGCGCTCGCTTCGCCTCCGGCCACCAACTGGAAGTGCTTTCTGATGTTCGGTCCCGGCCCATCGCCTGCGATTTGTTGTTGGTAAGCCACCCGATAGAGCGCCGTCGGTTCGCCGCCGTCGGAGATCTGGTTGTGCCAGCCGAGCGGCTCGTAGGGAGTGGCCTCGCCACTCTTGCGTCGCAGGCCTGCGTGGATCTTCTTCTGCACATTGCCGACAGCGCTGAGGCCGAGAACGCCGAGCGTGAAATCAGACGTCCATGTGCTGCGGCGCCGGGCCTTCTCAATAGAGACCTGACTCACCGACAGGCCGATGATCGACGCATAGGGACGGTCGCCCTTGACGACGCTGGCGGTGTTCAGGACGTCGGGCGTAAAGCCCGTGCCGACGAACATGAACGAGTGTTGGTGATTGTCGCTGGCCTCGTGCTTGCGGTTGATGCCGGCGATCCGATCAAAGAGTTGCAACGGCGCATCGAGGTGCAACTTTTGCACGAAGCCACCGCCGGCCACCAGACCGAGGCCGCCTGTGTAGTTGCGATCCTCGTTATGACCGAGCTGCGCGAGCACATCGTTCTCGAAAAGGATCGTCGCCGATGTGAACGGCGCCTCCAGCTTCGCCGGCATGCCGCGTGGTGGTCCCGGCGGCGGTGTCTGAGCAGCCGACGGGCTGGCTGCGAGCAACGTCAGAACGACGGCTGCGAATACACCTGATCTCATGAACAACCCTCGATTCGAGAGTATAGACGGACGGCGCCGCGTATTCTCCTGCGGTCGGCTAAAGTAGTCGGCCATGGCCCAGCCTTCGTCTGCATCCCCGATGCCCTACGGCGCACCGATCACGCTCGATCTTGCACGAACGATCCTCGCCGCCGCTGAAGCCGAAGCCATCGCGCAGGGCTGGCCGATGGTCATCGCCATTGTCGACACCGGCTCGCACTTGAAGTTGCTGCATCGCATGGACAACGCGCAGATCGGCAGCGTCGAGGTCGCGCAGCGCAAAGCTGAGACGGCGGCGAGCTTCAGGCGCTCCACGAAAGTGTTCGAGGAGATGCTCGTGGCCGGCGGTGCGGGACTCAAGATGCTGTCGGTCGCCGACGTCTGCATGCTCGAAGGCGGACTGCCGATCGTGAAAGACGGCCAGATCATTGGTGGCATCGGCGTTTCGGGCATGGCATCACATCAGGACGCGCAGGTGGCCGTCGCCGGGCTCGCGGCCGTCTCGGCTCAGTAAACGACTTCGGATCGATTTTCCTCAGGAGCACCACCATGCATCGTCGCCTCATCATTGCCACGGCCGTCGCTATCTTCGCCGCTACCCTTGCCGCACAGGAACAGGCAGATCCGAAGACGCTGATTCCGTCCGCCACGCTCAACACGATTGCCCAGCGCGTGTCTGGCGCACAGGCGCGCAATCACGTGCTCGAGATGTGCCCGTTCGAACGTAATCGGCCGGCGGAGGAATATCTCTCCGGCACGTATCGCGAAAGCCTCTACGCAGAGAAGACCGCGAAGGAGTACGGCTTCAGCGACGTGCACATCGAGAAGTTTCCGCTCGGCGCCAAGCAGTGGGATGGCGAGATGGGCGAGTTGTGGGTCACCGAGCCGGGACCCGTGCAGCTTGTGACGCGCTATCGCGATATTGCGACGACGCTGGCCACGGGCAGCCGGAGCGCGGACGTCACCGCCGAGCTCGTCTATGTCGGCCAGGGCAACACGGCCGCCGACTACGCCGGCAAGGACGTCAAGGGCAAGATCGTGCTGACCTCAGGCGCCGTCGGTGCCGCCCACAACCTGGCGGTGCGCCAGTTCGGCGCCGAGGGCGTCGTCTCCTTCTTCAACGGCACCGGCAAGCCGATCGATCGCCCCGACCAGATGGGATGGAGCGGCATTCAGGCCAGCAACGATCCGGCCGTTCGTACGACGTGGGGATTCATCCTGTCGTTGCGCATGGGCCTCGATTTGCTCGGCCGGCTCGAGCGCCATCAGAAAGTGATGCTCCACGCGATCGTGAAAGCCGCTGAATACGACGCGCCCATGAACGTCGTCGTCGCCACGATCCCCGGCGACGGATCCACGAACGAAGAATTCCATTTCACGGCGCACCTGTTTGAAGGCATCGCGAAACAGGGTGCCAACGACAACTGTGGCGGACCGGCCACGCAACTCGAGGCCGGGCGCGCGTGGATCGAGATGATCAAAGATGGCACGTTGCCGAAGCCGAAGCGCACTGTGCGCTTTCTGTGGGTGCCGGAGATCAGCGGCACGACGGCGTATTTGCGCGCGCATCCGGAACTCGGCCAGCACGTGGTCGCCAGCATCTCGACCGACATGGTCGGCGCCAATCAGACGATCAACCACAACTCGCTGCATCTGAATCAGACGATGTACTCGATTCCGAGCATCATCAACGATGTGTCGCGGCAGTTCTTCGAGTATGTCGGTGAGACCAATCGCGAGAAGCTGCACAATCGTCGCAACGGGTACGCATTTCAGAACCCGATCATCGATCCATCGGGCACGCGCGACCCGTTCAACTACAACATCGAGAAGTTCTACGGCGCGAGTGATCATCAGGTGCATCTCGACTGGAATCCGCGGATTCCGGCCGTGCAGTTCGGCAACTGGCCGGACGCCGTCTACCACTCGAGCGACGACTCACCGGCCAACCAGGATCCGACGCAGATGAAGCGCGCGGCCTTTCTGATGATCACGACCGCCAGCATCTTCGCCAACTCCGGGGCCAGTGACGTGATGGCCGTGGCGGGCGTGGCGCTCAGCTACGCAGAGCAGCGCATTGCCGCCGACGTGCGCGATGCGATGGCGTTCATCAACGGCAGCACCGCGGCGAATCTGAACGAGAACTACAAAGAAGCGCTGAACCTCGTGAAGTGGGCGTACTGGCGGGAGAAGACAGATGTGCGCACTGCCGGATCATTGGCCGTGGGAGACAGAGCCGCGATCGCTGACGTGAACGCGCTGGCCGATACGTTGAGCGGTGGAGAAACCGCCAACACCGCGCGCGTGAAGCTCGCCTGCAAGAGCGCGGCCTCGCGTTTGAAAGTGACATACGCCGACGTGCCCACGCTGTCTGCCGCCGAGCAGGCCGCGGCCAAACTGATTCCGTCGAAGAAGCCGGTTGATCCCAACGCGGCGCCGGCCGGTCGTGGCGGTGGTGCCGGACCGGCTGCGCCGGGTGGCGCCCCCGCCCCACCGACGCTCACGGGCTACTACACGCAGGAAGCTAACAACTTCGCCGATGGCACACGCTCGATACTCGACATCCGCAACGCGATCGCCGCGGAGTTCGGGCCCGTGCCCGTCGAGAACGTCGTGAACTACTTCCGCAACCTCGAGCGGCTCGGCACGTGGACGATTAAGTCACTCTGACCGGATCCGAGACACAGCCGACCGCGCGACGGGGTTCGTCATCTAATGCGCCATGGCAGTGATCGCACATTGGCGTGATGCGCGGCAAGACGTGGCGCTCTCGCTACGGATGCTCCGTCGCCGGCCGGGTTTTGCCGCGGCCGCCCTCATCACACTCGCGCTCGGCATCGGTGCGCCCACGGCCATCTTCTCTGTGGTGCACGCGGTGCTGATCCGCCCCCTGCCGTTCGTGCAACCCGATCGCGTCGTCAGCTTCCGCATCGAGGCGCAGACGCCCGCCGGGCCCTTTGCGTTCGATGCACTGCCGGTGTCGTCCGCACTGGAATGGAGCGCTCAAACGAAGACGCTGGAGTCGCTGTCGGTGTACAACGACCGCGTGCTGACGCTCAGCACCCCCGAAGGGCCCTTCCGGCTCGCCGGCATCTCGGCCACGCCGAATCTGTTTGAGGTGCTGGGCACTGCGCCGGTGATCGGCCGCACGTTCACGCGTGCCGAGACCGATCGCCATCAGATCGTCCTCAGTCATGCCATGTGGCGCCGGTATTTCAACAACGACCCGGCGATCGTGGGTCGCGCGCTCATGCTCGACGGCGAGCCGTATCGCGTCACCGGCGTTATGGCGGACACGTTCCGTTTTCCCACACCCGAGGCCGCGTTCTGGGTGCCTCAGGTGATCGATGCCGGTGGCAGCCGGGGCATGGTGCTGCCCGCGATTGCGCGGCTGAAGCCGGGCGCGACATTGGCCGCCGTGGTCGGCGAGGGTACGACGGTGCTGGGCGATGCGGGCGATCCTCGCGTGCACGAGACCTTGCTCGCGCGCACATTGCAGGCGCAAATGGTTGGCGGCGTCAGCCGTGTGCTGTGGATCCTCATGGCGGCCGTCAGCCTCATGTCGGTGATTGCCACGGTGAACATCGCGCTGCTGCTGCTCACGCGCGGCGCTGCACGTGAACGCGAGTTCTCGATCCGCCTCGCCCTCGGCGCCGGGCGCGGCCGCCTCGCCCGTCAGCTCTGTGTTGAGGGACTGACGCTGGCCACGCTCGGCGGCCTCGCCGGTGTGGTGCTCGGTGGCGTCGGGCTGCCGCTGCTGATGCGGCTCGCGCCGACCGACCTGCCGCGACTGCAGGACGTCGAGATCAACGCGGCGGTGTGGCTTTTTGCCGCGACCATCACCATCGTTGCGGGCGGCGTATTCGGCGTGCTGTCTGCGGGAAAGTTGATCGCGTTCGATGCCGTGCGCGGGCTGGCAGGAATGACCGCCGAGAGTCGTCTCACGCCCGGCGGCACGGGGCGCTGGCCCCTGCAGGTGCTCGCGGCCCTCGAGTTGGCGCTGACCACCGTCCTGCTGGTGGGCGCTGGGCTGCTGCTCCGCTCGTTTGTGGCGTTGGTGCTTGTGCCGCAGGGATTCGAGCCGCAGGGCGCGATCGCGTTTCAGGTGAACCTGCCCGCGTCGCGCTACCCGACCGCCGAGGCGCGCATGGTCTTTCTCGACCGGCTGCAGGATAAGGTCGGGCACATCGCCGGCGTGCACGTGGCAGGCCTCGCGGCCGA
>Ga0114969_10002638_pt1 | contig 14686 bp, 13 predicted proteins | sample M_130807_MF_Meta_FD_87316 | JGI IMG/M metagenome (GOLD analysis project Ga0114969, IMG submission 87316) | Freshwater microbial communities from Lake Montjoie, Canada to study carbon cycling - M_130807_MF_MetaG | ecosystem: Environmental > Aquatic > Freshwater > Lake | place: Lake Montjoie...
CGGCAACATTTGCACAGAAGATTTGGTATTTCTTTGCAACGAGATCGGTGTCGAGACTGGCATCGACCTAGACAAGCTCATCACGTCAGCTGCATTGGCGGAACGCTTGGTGGAGCGCCCGTTGCCCGGTAAGCTGGCCAAGTCGCGTGGCTTACAGCATATGCGCCACTAGAGGCTCCCATGACTAGGAAATGGGAAGAGATTGAAATCGGAGAAGTCACTGGCAGTGTTGATTTCGTCGTCACCACAGAGATGGCTGATGAGTACATCGCCGCAGTAGGCATGCAGAGCAGTCACATTGCTGCTTTGAATACATCCGCAGGGCGATTCGTACCAGTTGACATGGTTTGTAAACTCTCTATGCGAGAGCTTTTCACGAAGTTCACGGTCGGCCAACTTGGACCCAATCTGCGTGCCAAACAAACGTACCGGTTTGTGCATCCGATCCGTGTTGGGACTCGCGTCTCGGCTGTTGGCCGTGTCACCGATAAATATGAGCGTCGTGGCAAACGATACCTCACTTTGCATGCCACCTTCGTTGATGAATCTGGACAGTCACTTGTCGTTGACGAGAGGGCGGTGATTCTTCTCAGTGGTGACGTAAAAATCAAAGGCTAAAGGCCATCTCAGGATGAAAATGTCAATCACAACGCTTCATCGGCACATCACGCTCGAACATATGCAGCGCTTCATGGGGGAAGCCAAGGACAGCATCCACTCCGACCCGGAGCTGGCAAAGAGTTGGGGCATTGGCGGTGCGGTTGTTCAAGGTGGACATTTGGTTGCCCTGATCAATGAACTCATGCTAGCCAACTACGGCGCAGGGTATTTGGCCGGTGGCGACATCTCAGTATCTTTTTTAAAAACAGTTCGCCCTGGAGAGAGTGTGGCCGTGCATGCGGTGCCAGCTGCTGAGCAGGAGCCTGCCGGGTCTGACGGGCACCCACGCATCCGTTGTGATGTTTGGATCGAGAACAATGCTGGCGAAAAAGTTGTTTCTGGCGTGGCCAGTGCATTTTCTCTTATCTCAATAGCTCCGGACAAATGTTCTTAAAAGGTGTTCATGTTATTGATTGGAGTGAAAACCTGACGGGTCCATTCGCATCTCGCGTTTTAGGTGACTTAGGAGCAAAAGTTCTGAAGGTCGAGCAACTGGGACAGGGCGATCCCTTGCGATCCGCTGCACCCCTGAACAACAGTCCTGCGACTGGCTTGGCAAGCGCGGTATTCGGGTATGTCAATGAAGGAAAAGGATGTGTGGGGCTGGATCTAGATAGCGAGAAAGATCTCCAAGCTTTCCATCGACTTCTATCAGATGCCGACATTCTCATTGAATCTCAACCAAGGCAGCGGCTAAATGCGTTGGGTCTGACCATCGATCAGTTGCGGTCACTCTATCCACAATTGGTGGTGGTATCGATTTCCAATTTTGGTCTCGTTGGCCCAGCTTCAGGTCGAGTCGCCAGTGACTTTACGTTACAGCATGACAGTGGCCTTGCCTACCACCAAGCACGTCCTGTTGAGCAGCCGCTTATTCAACCCCCCATCGCCACAGCTGATCGCGAAGGTCCCTTGGCAGCTGGTCTTGCAGCCGCCAATGCTGCCATGTGGGCCTTGCTCGTTGCGGGCCAAGGCGAACCAGCGCCGCATGTTGATTTTTCAAAACAAGATTTTTACGTGCATTTGCTGTTTGAAGCCCTTGCAGAATGGACCGAGGGCGAACGCATCTTCGACCGCGAGCGCAAAGACTTCAAGGGAACTGAGGTGGCAGGAGGCTTGATCTGGATTCTTCCTTGCAGCGATGGCTGGGTTATGACGTCTCCGCGCGAACAACACCAGTGGGACAGATGGATGGTGCTTCTAGGTTCTCCTGATTGGTCGCAGGATGCCGCTTTATGTGGCAACGCCAGCGCGCGGCGGCGAACCTGGAATCAGTTGCAAGATCTGATGTCGGAATGGACACGAAACAAGACCCGTCAAACTGTTTTTTCATTGGCGCAGGCCGCATCGGTCCCGTGTTTTCCTGTCAACCGTGCAGGTGATATTTTTGAGAACACACAATTACTTCATCGGCAGTTTTTTGATACTTTGAAATTGTCAACGGGTCAGGAAATTCCAATGCCGGGTTTGCCGTTTCTTGCTACGACATCAACAGGTTCGGTGCTAAAACGTGAAAGGGTTTTCGGTGTTCCTGAACTCGGTGACACCTTAGCTTTTTGGGCTTCGCCACGCACACCACTAGCGTCGATCAAAACCCAATTAAGCGAATCTACCAACTCTGTGAAGTTGCCATTGAAAGGCATACGAGTGGTTGATTTCAGCTGGGTCGTCGCTGGCCCCATGGCAACCAAGATGCTGGCTGCGATGGGTGCTGAAGTGATCAAGATTGAATCGATGCAGAGGCCTGAGTTCAAAAAGCGCAAGGGTTATTTTCAGTTGCTCAATGGCGGCAAGCGAAGTTGTACTGTCAATATTTCCCATCCAGAGGGTCAGGCTCTGCTGCATCGGCTGGTCCAGAAAAGCGATGTTGTGGTGGAGAATTTTTCAAGTCAGGTACTGGGAAAATATCAGTTGAGTGAGGCCGATTTTCGACCCCTCAAACCCGACCTGATTTATTGCTCCGCGTCAGGCGTAGGGCGTACCGGTCCGCAGAAAGATGTTTTGGCATACGGCACCTTGCTGCAGGGCTACAGCGGACGCTCAGCATTAATCGGTGAGATCAATGCTGCTCTCGAGGGTATGGGCATCGTTCCAGCCTGGACAGACCCTGTTACGACGATGTGGGAGGTGGCGGCAATACTCGCTGCGTTACACCACAGAAACCGCACAGGTGAGGGCGCCTTCCTGGATGTGTCAATGCTCGAGGCCACAGTTTCTTTGTTGCCTGAGTCACTAGCGCGCTATTCGCTAACCGGCGAGAACGTTGGCCCCACGAGAGCGCACGAGGGAGGGTGCTCACCTTGCGGAGTATTCCGTGGCGGCAATGGCGAATCTGCGGAAATGGCCGACGCATGGATGTCGATTTCCGTTTCCACCGAAAAACACTGGCAGGCTTTGTGCGTTGCCATGGATCGCACCGATCTTGCTCTGGATCCCATGCACATGAGCACTGCTGGGAGATTGACATGTCTTGATAAGCTCAACGCCATCGTTGCAGACTGGATCGCGCGAACAGGTACGAACAACGCGGTTGCTCGATTGCAGTCAGCAGGCATACCTGCCTCTGCTTCGCGTAATCTGATGGAACTGCTGTCGGACGAGCACTTGCTGACGCGTGGGGTGTTCCCAAATACACCCCACGGCTCGAGAGGCATCGCTTTGCCTTGGCAAGACGAAACAGGTTGGCGCGGCCAAGTGGGCAGCGTTCCGCAACTGGGTGAACACAACGATTACGTGTTTGGCGAACTGCTGGGACTGAATCGATCGCGAATTCAAGAATTAATCGACAGCGGTGCGATTGGCTAAAAAATGCAGCCGCAACACATTCAATCTATAGCAGGACCCCACCCGGTTTTTTTGTGAAACTTCTGACTTGGCTGACCTGCTAGAACAGTAATCGATAAATTGATGAAGATATAACACCATGAACACACGTCGCCGCATTCTTAAGTCTGCCATCCTTTTGGCACTCGGACCTTCCAGTCAAATTGTCTTTGGGCAAACTCAGTCGTCCAGCGGTAACAGCAACGCTATCCGACTTATTATTCCCTATGATCCGGCCGGTGGCAGTGACATGGTTGCGCGCGTAGTGGCCAAAGGACTGCAAGAAGAACTCGGTCGTTCTGTCATTCCTGTGAACCGCAGCGGTGCAGGTACGCGCATCGGCTCAGACCTGGTTGCCAAGTCTGCCCCAGACGGTCAAACTTTGCTATTCAATGGACTAGGGCTTACTACACATCCAGGCCTGTACAGCGATCTACCCTATGATGTCAAGAAGGACTTCGCGGCAGTGTCCTTGCTGGGCCGCCAACCTTACATGTTGGTCACCGGTCCCTCCATGGGCACGCGAAGCTTGGCGGATATCGTGACGTTGGCAAAACAACAACCAGGCAAATTGAGTTTTGGTACCGCTGGTATCGGAAGTGCGGCGCACATTGCATCGGAAGTGCTCTGGTACACGTTGGGCATCAAGCTGACCCATGTGCCGTACAAGGGTACATCACCCGCCATGATCGACCTTCTGGGCGGACGTCTGGATGTGGTCTTCACTACCATTGCACCTCTGGTTGGCCCTGTTAAAACCAAACAGGTCAGGGCCTTGGGTGTGGGTACGCTCTCTCGCACCGCAGTCCTGCCAGATGTCCCCACCATTGCTGAACAAGGGTATCCCGGGTTTGAGTTTTCAACCTGGTCTGCACTTTATGTCCCTTCCGGTACGCCAGAGGCGATCAAGACGCGCCTTGCTCAAGCGGTAGCCAAAGTCCTCGAGCAATCAACTGTCCTTAGCAAGCTAGACACCGATGGTGTGATCGCTACGCCTTCTTCGCCAGAGGAAGCCCAGCGAATGCATCTGGCAGAAGTAGACCGATGGACGACTGTGATAAAGCGATCTGGAATTACCGCCCAATGAGTTCGTTCTCATTCACTATTTCAATCTGAATTTCCTACAGATTAATCTAGGGGTTACTTAACTCTCAAAAACTTTGATGTGTTTGGGGAAAACTTCTTTAGGTGAATTTGACTTTGTCCAACTAGATGAGATTTTGAGGGTAATTAATCTGACTAATATGTGCTCGAAAATGAGATAGTGACTACGAAATGTACTAACAATATTTAATCTTAAAGAAGTTTAAACATGAAACAATTTTTCAGAAAAGTTGTAGTGTCTTGTATGACCTGCGCTACTTTCTTATGCCTGTGTGAAGCAGTCAAAGCGCAGCCCAAAGACACTTTGATCATCGGTCTCGCGAGCCTTGGCGGAGAGCGCTTAGATTACACGCGACCTTCTGGCGGCACAAACCGTGAGCTTCGCCGAGTGCTTGCACGAGAGCTGATAGAGATAGGACCTAACGGTGAGTTCATCCCTGGCGTGGCTGAGTCCTGGAAGGCCAACGCTGGGAGCACGGTCTGGGACCTTTTTTTGCGGAAGGGGGTCAAATGGCACAATGGCGATAGCCTGACTGCTCAAGATGTTATTTTTGGCGTTGATCGGATGAAACGACCAGAGATTTCAGCTGGATATTTCACATCGGGCCTTTATGAAAATCTTGATCACGTTGAAGCGATAAATGATCATCAAGTGCGCTATCACTTCAAACGGGCGTTCCCTGTCTTTCCATTTTTCGTTAATGTTGCGCTGCCTGTCCCCAAAAAATACCTGCAGACTGTCGGAGACGAGGTGTTTACAAATTCAAAGCCCGTTGGCATGGGGCCCTTCAAATTGGTGAGGATGGTCAAAGGAGGAGAATACGAGTTCGAAGCATTTGACGGTTATTTCGGTACCAAGCCTGCTTTCAAACGCTTAATCTTGAAGATCATGCCAGAAAATTCAACCCGCATTGCTGCACTCAAAACTGGAGAAATTGACATTGCCAAAGATGTGCAAGGTCGTGCGCTCACAGAGCTGCGTTCTACGCCGGGACTGTCCATCACATCAGCTCCCAGCGGCACTTCAAGCCACCTCAATTTTGCTCACCTGTATGAAAAAGATTCGCCGTGGGCGGATGTTCGTGTTCGCAAGGCAGTGGCCATGGCCATTGACAGACAAACCATTGCCATGACGATCTTTGCTGGTGAAGCAAGCCCAGCCATTTTTCCTGAATGTGGCAAGTGTGGAACCTTTGGCATGCCCAAGGACCTCAAGCCTTGGCCTTACGATCCTGTTGCAGCTAAGGCACTGCTTGCCGAAGCAGGGTATCCCAATGGTCTGCCGGGCGAGTGGGACCTGCAGACAATGCAGTCCGGCTCAGCGCCCTCGCAGCCTGAAGTGACACAAGCAGTGGGGAGCTATCTTGCAAAAATCGGCATCAAGACAAAATTTCAGCTCATGGAAGGTGGTGCCTTTGGTGCTGCTTATCGCAGCAAAAAATTAAAAGGTTTACCGGTTAAAGGAAGTGGTGAAACCAATCTTGATGTTGGTTTGAAAAAGGATGTCTGGGCGGCGCGCGCTGAGGCGTGGTCCATGCTCAATGACGAGGACACCAATAAGTTGTGGGATGAGCAGATGAAAACAGCCGATGTTGAAAAACGTCGCAAGCTTTTGGAGGATGCTGTGAGAATCATGGTCAATGAAGCCCGCGTTATTCCTTTGGTTGAAGTCAACACCATTTTTGGACTGGGCAAGCGGATCAAGGAGTACAAGTTGCGCCAGGGAACGCTTTACGTGACTGATGCTCTGGAAAATGTTGTCTTCAAATAGACAAAAGAGGCATAAGCAGTGATTCGATACATTTTTAGGCGCCTAGGGCAAATGCTGATCACACTGATACTGATCAGTGCGGCTGTTTTCATGCTTGTGCGTCTTACTGGTAACCCCGAAGATTTACTGCTGAGTCCTTTGGCTTCAGAAGCCGAGCGCCTTGTTTTTCGCACAGTGTGGGGCCTTGATCAGCCGATCCACATGCAGTATTGGAAGTACATCACAGGCATCTTTCATGGCGACTTTGGAACATCCATCTACTGGGGTGAACCGACCATTAGCATTTTTTTCGAGCGTTTCCCCGCAACCCTTGAGCTGGCCACTTTCGCCATCACGCTTTCAACCACAATCGGCATCGCAATTGGCGTGCTTTCTGCAACCCACCCTGGAGGGAAGATAGACCACTTTGGCCGGATTTTTGCCCTTGCTGGGCAGTCGCTACCTACATTTTGGGTGGGCATCATGCTGGTTCTGCTTTTTTCTGTGACCCTCGGTGTATTGCCAACTTCTGGCACTGGAGGCGTTGCGCACTTGATCTTGCCGGGACTGACGCTAGGCTGGTATTCAATGGCTGCGTTTACTCGGCTCGCACGTTCCTCCATGCTCGATGTGCTCGATTCCGAGTACATCAAAATGTGCCGTGTCAAAGGTTTGCCGGAGCACCTGGTCGTGTGGAAGCATGCAGCAAAAAATGCTTCACTGCCCGTCCTCACATTATTTGGCCTGCAGTTTGTACACTTTCTAAGCGGCTCTCTTGTCACTGAAACAATTTTCGCTTGGCCAGGAATAGGACGATTGGCAGTGTGGGCCGTCTACAACCGTGACTATCCTGTTGTTCAGACCATTGTGCTGTTGATGACCACGGCTTACTTGGTTGTTAATCTTTTAATTGACGTGATATATGCGTTAATCGATCCGCGTATCCGATATGACTGAAATGCGCTCTGCTGATCATGTGCCGAGGTTCCCGCTGGGCATTTTGCTGTTCGTGATGGCGATCGCATTGGTGGGTCCTTGGATCGTTCCCTTCGACCCTCAGGATGGCAACCTCGTTGACCAGTTCATTCCGCCAATTTGGATGAAAGGTGGCTCGATGCTGCACATCTGTGGCACAGATCACATGGGCCGAGATGTATTGAGCAGATTGATTGCCGGTGCAAGGATATCGATGATCGTTGGTTTTACTGCTGTTATTTTCTCCGGCTGCGTGGGTACGCTCGTCGCTATCACGGCGGGCTATTTAGGAGGCGCTGTCGATGCAATCCTGATGCGCCTGACCGACGCAATGATGTCCATGCCTTACCTGCTGATTGGAGTCGCTTTGGCTGGAATCCTTGGCCCCGGAATATTTAACCTCGTGGTGGTTCTGGCTGTGATGGGATGGGCTTCATACGCCAGGATCATTCGTGCTGAAGTTCTCAAGGTAAAAACATTGGATTATGTGGTGATAGCCCGTATCACTGATTGCAGTTTGGCACGCATCCTATGGCGCCACATCTTCCCTAACATTCTGAACACCCTCATCGTACTTGCGACACTGCACTTTGGCACCTCCATCATTTTGGCTTCATCTCTGAGTTTCCTTGGCATGGGCGTATCACCTCCCACCCCCGAGTGGGGCCTGATGGTGGCTGAGGGGCGAGAGCACATCAGTTCAGCTTGGTGGCTGTCGACTCTGCCGGGGATTTGCATTCTCTTGACATGTCTCTCCGCCAATTTGTTGGGTGACTGGTTGCGTCGGCGAATGGACCCCAAGCAAAGGCAGCGCGCATGACCTCTGATTCACACAATTCCTTGCATCGCACACCAGTGCTGGATGTGCAAGATCTGCGAACATATTTCCACACACGAAGTGGGTTGGTCAAGGCGGTTGATGGCGTGAGTTTTTCAGTGGCGCGAGGAGAAACTTTGGGGATCGTTGGCGAGTCTGGCAGCGGGAAAAGTATCACTGCGCTCTCGATCATGCGGTTGCTGCCTCAACCCGCAGGCCGCATTGCCGGGGGGCGAGTCATACTCGCCGGCGAAGACCTGCTCACAAAAAGTGAAGCTGAGATGCGCAGCATAAGAGGCAGTCGCGTATCCATGATCCTACAGGACCCGATGACATCTCTGGACCCCCTTTTCACGATCGGCGATCAAGTTGCTGAGCCGATCCGTGCACACGGCCGTGCTTCTGGTAAGGGCATACTCGACAGAGCTATCGAGATGCTGCGCTTGGTAAAAATTCCTTCTCCAGAGGCAAGAATGAACAGTTACCCCCATGAAATAAGCGGAGGCATGCGGCAACGCATTGTCAGCGCCATGGCGATAGCATGCGAACCACAACTGCTGATCGCAGATGAGCCAACCACTTCGCTGGATGTGACGATCCAAGCACAGCTTATTTCACTGCTAAAGGAGTTGCAGGAACGGCTGGGGTTGGCAATGATCATCATCACGCACGATTTCAGTGTCGTCTCCCGAATTTGCCATCGTGTGGCCGTGATGTACGCAGGACGGATTGTTGAAAGCACTGATGTCCAGACTTTGTTTAGAAACCCTCAGCATCCCTACACGGTGGCGCTTCTTAAGTCGTTGCCCCAACTGGGCGCCGACATCCAGCGCCTGCAAACAATCGGTGGCCAACCACCGGATTTGCGAAACCTGCCCAATGGGTGCAGCTTTGCACCTCGGTGCACCCACGCTACCGAGCGTTGCCATCAGCAATATCCAGCAGAGGTCATGGTGGCAGAGGGCCATGTGGTGAGTTGCCACATGTTGGAGACATCGAGTGCAATCAAATGATGGCTTCGAATACTCTTGACAGTGCTATTGGCATGCGATCACCAGATGAGCTTGCCCCAGCGCCATTGATTCGCGTTCTGAACCTGCAAAAGCACTACCACCTGGCTGACGGAGTTCTTGGCGCAGGTGGCAAGGGTTTAGTCAAAGCAGTCGACGGAGTGAGTTTCAATATCCGCAAAGGGCAGACCGTCAGTTTGGTCGGTGAATCAGGATGCGGCAAGACCACGACTGCCAAGAATGTGTTGCTAGTTGAGCGTGCAACGGGGGGCACCATCACATTTGCGGGCCAGGACGTCAGTACGTTTGATCGACTTGAACTGCGACGTTTTCGCCGTTCGGTGCAAGCCGTATTTCAGGATCCCTTCAGTTCACTCAATCCAAGGATGAAAGTTCTGGACATTATTGCTGAGCCGATAGATGTACATCAACCCCTCTCATCTATGGAGCGCAAATCTCGCGTTGCCGAATTGATGGCGAAGGTTGGCTTAGGTCTCGCAGCAGGGGATTCTTACCCTCATGAATTCAGTGGTGGACAACGACAACGCATCGCCATAGCCCGTGCCATGGCACTCCAGCCAGAACTGATCGTGCTGGATGAGCCTGTATCCTCCCTCGATGTTTCAGTTCGAGCACAGGTCACGAATTTGCTCCGCGATCTTCAAGAGGAAACGGGGCAATCCTATTTGCTCATAGCTCACGATCTTGCAATGGTGCATTACATGAGCGATATTATCTGTGTCATGTATCTGGGGAAAATTGTAGAGATGGCTTCTAGCCAAGAGCTTTATCTTCGCCCACAGCACCCTTATACCCAAGCATTGTTCGCTGCTGCTTTGCCCTATGACCCATCTCAACCCATAGACAACATCGTGTTGGGCGGAGAAATCCCCAGTCCGCTCAACCCCCCCTCAGGTTGCCACTTTCATCCACGCTGCCCGCATGCGATGCCGCGTTGCAAAGAGGACCCACCGCAATTGCAAGAGCTGGCGTCGGGTCACCACGTTGCTTGTCATCTGCATGGAAACCTATGATAAACAATTCTCCATCTGCCGAAACTGATACCAAAACAGCGTTGCCGCTGACGGGTGTACGTGTTCTTGATCTTTCTCACATCATCGCAGGACCTATGTGTTGCGTCGTGCTTGCAGATTTTGGAGCGGATGTTATTAAAATTGAACCCCCCATTCGTGGAGACCGTGGGCGTGCAGTTGGGCCTTATGTCAGTGTGGGTCAAGAGCAGGTCAGCAGTTATTTTGCAACCATGAACCGCAACCGGCGCGGTGTTGTCCTAGACCTCAAGTCTTCTGAAGGCAAAAAAACTTTGAAGCAGCTGGTTTTAACTGCAGACATATTGGTTGAAAATTTCTCCCCTGGCACCATGGACAAACTAGGCTTGGGCTGGGAAACTTTGAAAAGTTTGAATCCCAAACTCATCTACGCGGCCATCAGTGGCTTCGGTCAGCTCAAACCATTCATTGGCCCGTGGTCTAACAGACCAGCCAACAATGCCACCGCCCAAGGTATGAGTGGTCTGATGGAATTGTCTGGCGATGCGGATGGTCCTCCAGCTTTTGTTGGCGCTGCTGTAGGAGATACGGTTCCTGGACTTTGGGCTGTGATCGGTATCATGATGGCTCTGGAGCAGCGCAAGCACACGCAGCAGGGGCAGTTCGTCGATGTGGCCATGTACGACTCGATGGCAGCAATGTGTTTTAACGCAGTGGCAAACTTCAATGCGACCGGTACTTCCCAGAGCAGAGGTGCAGCCTCTTGGGAAGAGACGCTGACTGGAAGATTTAAATGTAGCGATGGATATGTTGCCGTATCCTTGTGGGGAACAGTGCCAGAAAGATGGGTGAAGTTGTGGGCGCTCATTGGTCGTGAGGACATGATCCAACACCCCAAGTTCGATTCCGGGCATCCTGGCAGACCTGAAAACGCGCAAATTGCGAGGCCAGTTATCGACAAGTGGCTTGCCATCACCACGCGAAAAGATGCAGTCGAGTTGCTGCTTGATCTGGGGTTTAGCGCTGGCCCAGTTCAGACGATTGCAGAAGTTTCAAACTGCGAACAACTGAAGGCGCGAGAAGCTTTTTTCGAAATCGAGGATGGGCTGGGAGGGCATATTCGAACACTCGGAGTGCCCTTGAAGTTTTCAGGCATGAGCTTGGGCCGTCCAAGTCGAGCACCGCGGCTAGGCGAACATACAGATGAAATTTTGCGCGAGATCTCAAAACTCTCTACGACTGGGAGTAGCCCGAATCAGTGAGCTGCTGAATGCGACAGGCAATCTCAACATAACACCCCCCCAATGCGTGCTAGCAATTCAATCATTTGGTGGCATTTGATTCATTTATTTTAGGAGCAGACATGGCAGAAACAGCAAGTGGTAATTTTCAAGATATCGAGTACAGCAAGGTCGGAGGCCGGGCGACTATCATGCTCAATCGACCCGAGCGACGCAATGCAACGACAACCCTGACATATGAGGAAATTTTATCTGCGGCGCGCGATGCGGATCGCGATCCTAATGTTCGCGTGGTTGTACTCAAGGCCGCTGGTACCGTGTTTTGCGCTGGTCAGGACAACAGTGCAACGGCAAAGGCAGATGCTGCCGGTTACTTGCGATACGCTGAAACTAACCACGCTACTCAGGCATTTCTGCGAGGCATGTCAAAGCCGGTGGTCGCAAGCATTAATGGTGCGGCGGCTGGTGGTGGTTGTATCATGGCTTTGTTGACCCCCGACATCACCATTGCCTCGACCAACGCTCGGTTTGCAATCCGAGAAATTGCCGCAGGTTTAAGTGGTCCATTGACTTTTCTTTACAGTGCAGGCCGTGCCCGTGCCATGTTCATGGCGATGACAGGTGCATGGATCACAGCGGATCAAGCAATGGATTGGGGGCTGCTGTACCAGGCAGTACCGCCAGAACAGCTTGATGCAGAGGTAGATACTGTGGTGCAGATGCTTCAAGATCTGCCCCCTCTTGGCTTAGCGGCGACCAAGGAGAAAATGAATTTTGCAATGACGCTATTGAATTTGCCTGCACTGGCCGAGTTCAGTCGACGACAAGACCAGTTCCTTCACACTACTGCAGATCGCAAAGAGGCGCAAGCGGCGTTTCTTGAAAAACGCAAACCCGTTTTTCATGGGCGATAAGTTATTCGTGTCCCTGAACAGACGTTTTTTGAAACCTCGTTGAGCTAGCGATCATGGGCGATTCACGCGGGGCTGTAGGCTCAGCTTGAGCATTTCACTTGCTCGGTAGTTCTCATGTATTCATAAGTCACGCTAACTGGTGACAGTCTGCTGGCTTGTAATCCCTGATTGACACGTGGATCAAGCATTGATACATTCCGAAAAGATAGCGCTAACATAAATATCGACAAAATACGAGGCAAACATGAATTTCTTGATAGCGGATTGCGCACGCTTGCGCATTCTTACCCTTGCCTTTGCCGCCGCCTGCTGCTTCAGTGCACCCGCGCTGGCCCAAACTGGCCCTTACCCCAACCACCCGATTCGTTTCGTCGTTCCTTTTCCAGCCGGGGCTGGAGTTGATGGCCTGGCGCGCATGCTGTCTCAGCGTATGTCTGAGTCCATGGGTCAGCAGTTCATTGTGGACAACCGTCCGGGTGCCAACTCCGCCATCGGTACCGACTTCGTCGCAAAATCGCCAGGTGACGGTTACACCATTCTGATGACGGCCACCTCGCACATGACTACGCCACTGCTCACGCCGGTCACTTACGACTCAATCAAGGATTTTGTTCCAATTGCAACAGTCTGCAGCAATGACTTCGTGCTCGTTGTCAACAGCACGGTGCCGGTAAAAACATTGCAGGAATTGATTGCGTATGCGAAGGACAATCCGGGCAAATTGAACTACGCATCTGCCGGCACCGGGAACCCGAACCACTTGGCTGGCGAGCTGTTTGACATGCAGGCCGGCGTGAAAATAACGCATGTGCCCTACAAGGGCGGCGGCCCGGCAGTGCAGGACCTGGTGGCTGGCCAAGTGCAGATGCACTATGGCAGCCCAGATAACATTCTGCCTTACATCCGCAATGGCAAGCTGCGGCCTCTAGCAGTCTCGGGGCCAAATCGCTTGGCCTCCTTGCCAGACGTTCCTACGTTTGGCGAGGCTGGAATCAAGGATTACGAGTTGCGCGCCTGGTACGGCGTGTTGGCGCCCAAGGGCACCCCGCCAGAAATTGTTGCCAGACTGCGTGCGGAAGTTCGCAAGGTGCTAGCACTGTCGACAACCAAGGAGAGGTTTGACGCCATCGGCATGGACATGTATGACACCACACTTGAGCAGTTTGACGCAGTGATGAAGTCCGACCGTGAAAAATTTGCACGCATCATCAAGGTGGCCAATGTCAAGCTTAACTGACATCAGGAGTTTGAGTGATGGGTGAATTGGTTTCTATTCAAGATGCAAAGATGGGTGAGTGGCGCGACGTCCCTACGGGTCAACTGCGAACCACCTACTTCCTCACCTCGCCGATTGGCTCGCAGCTGCCACAGTGTTTCCGAGTGGAGAATTCGCCGAACCGCTGCCTGGAATCGCACTTCCACGCGCAGGATCAATTCCAAGTGATCGTGCAAGGCTCAGGCACTTTGGGCAAGCATGCTCTGTCACCGTATGTTGTTCACTTCTCGCGCGCTTTTACGCCCTATGGACCCATCGTTGCTGGCCCCACTGGATTGGCCTGGCTGACACTGCGAATGCAACGCGATGAGGGGGCACAGTACATGACCCAGAGCCGCGAGGTGCTCTTGTCAGTCAAAGATCGAGCTCCTTGGCAGATGTCAGAAGCCGTGTCGTTCACAACGGTGCCTGACAACGGCGCTGTGCATGCTTTAAAGAGCATTCGGGACGAGCGCGGCCTTAGCGTGTTCGCTGTGCGCCTCAAGCCCGGCGCAAGCCTCCTGCTGCCCGACCCGTCCGCTACGGGGGGACAATTTTTTGTGGTGGTGGGAGGGGGTGTCAAGCAGGGGAGCAAAGAAATAAAGTCTCTGTCGACGATGTTGAACAAAGCACAGGACGGGCCAGTTTCGGTGACCGCGGGTTCACAAGGGCTAGAGGCGCTCGTACTCAACTTTCCTTTCACCGCACTCACGCAGAAACTAATCGTGCCCCCACCGGCTGCCGAAGGCGTAAAGGTCTGGCACTGCGAGCCTTGCGGGTTCTTATACAACGAGTCCGAAGGCTTGCCTGAAGAAGGTGCTCCAGCAGGAACGCGTTTTGAGGATTTGCCAATCGGCTGGCATTGCCCCGATTGCGATGCAGGCAAGGAATCTTTCTTAGAGGTAAGTTTTTAGTGAGCGAGATACATTCATGGATTTTGAATTCTTTTTTCAGTTTGTAGCTGGCCTGAACATCGGTACGGGTGTGTCACCCTCAGTGGGTTTAAAAACCAATTCAACTCGCTCACCAATGCGCACATCATCCAAGTCGCAATCGACGATGTTGCTCATCATGGTCACGCCTTCATCCAGCGTCACGTAAGCCAAAGCAAAAGGTGCTGCACCACC
>Ga0114969_10002639_pt1 | contig 14685 bp, 16 predicted proteins | sample M_130807_MF_Meta_FD_87316 | JGI IMG/M metagenome (GOLD analysis project Ga0114969, IMG submission 87316) | Freshwater microbial communities from Lake Montjoie, Canada to study carbon cycling - M_130807_MF_MetaG | ecosystem: Environmental > Aquatic > Freshwater > Lake | place: Lake Montjoie...
ACATAAATCCTATGTATCCCTTCCCAGGAGATATTTTAATAGAAGGTAGACAAGGACAGTCTATTAGATTAAGTGGAAATATGTCACTTGAAAATAAATTAGTGGATGAGAGTAATAACTCTAAACCTACTATCTTAATAAGTAATGGACAGCTAAAAACTGATAATGGAATAGATCATATTGTTGAAGATATAGATAAAGATCCAAACTCACTATACTTTTTATCAGACCATAGAATCAATATAACCTCAGCAAATACTAAAAGAGATTCTTATAACACAAAACCTACAGCCCCTAATCAATATAAAGGGAATCAAGTTATATTAAATGGAGGGAGATTATACTTTAATGCAAAAGAAGAAAGTATTTTATTATCTGCAAAAGAATCTGTAGGATTAAATGCAAAGACCTTAAACTTAGATGCTACAGATTATTTCTGTGTTGATGCAAAAAAAATATACTTAGGAAAAAAAGCAAGAACGTCTACAGGAGGTACACAGCAACCTGCAGTATTGGGTAAACAATTAGAAAATTGGCTAGGAGCATTATTAGATACATTAGATAGCGTAGCAACATCTATGACTACTGCAACATCAGTATTAGGAGGGCCAGTGCCATCACTTAATGCAGCAGGACCGAGTTTAAAAGCAACAATTCAATCTCTAAAAACACAGTATAAGTTATTTCAATCTAAAAAAGTATTTACTGAATAATGGCACTACTTCCTCAAATATCAGGCATAGTTGCAAGACAGGTAGGATCCGTTCAAGGGAAAGTGACTGCACAAGTACAATCAAGAGTATTTGGTATGGTTTCTAAATTTTAAGTCAATGCCCTACATCAACTGAGTTGCAAAAAATAATAAAAGAAAGAAACAATTTAATTAGTGTTATAGATTCTTTTGAAAGTAGAATTACTGTATTTAAAGGAATAGTTGCACCTTTTGATGGAATAATAGTATCTCTACGAGCAGCAATAACTGTAATTAAGAGTTTACCTATACCTACAGCAATTATACCTCCCCTATCTGGAGGAGTAGGAATACCTATAAATATTATTATAAAATATAGTGACACATTAGAGAAGTTTACTAAGTTAGTCGATGCATTAGAAGGTGATAAAGCAGGAGTAGAAGGGGTAGTAAATAACGCATCAAGTACTCTAGCAAATTTAAAAAGCAGATTACAGTCGTTAGATGCATTAATTCAAGAATGCAGTAAACAATCACCAGACTTATCTAAAATAGTAAGTGAAGCACAGCCAAAAGAAAATACAGGATCTGAAGGAACTCCAAAAGATGCACAAGGAAATATCGACCCTAACTATATACATACAAACCCAACCACAGGAAAAACCTACACACTAGCTATCCAACAGGATGCAGATTCTTCTAAAATAGCACCTAAAAGGTACGCTACAGCAATAGATAATAGAGGAATAGTAGTTTTAAAAGGACCTTCATCCTTTAGTTCTTCAACACAGGTATTGTTAGATGAGATAAAATTTAAAATAGATAATCAATTAATATAACATAACTATTTATTAATATGAAGTTAGATTTGTTAAAAAAATTAATTAAGGAAGCAGTAAAAGAAGCAGTTCGTGAGGAGTTAGAGATAATTCTTTCTGAAGATGTAAAACCTAAATCTACACCAGTAGGAGTAGGTGGACAAGGTACGCCTAGTACTGTAACGAAGTATGCAGAACATAAACCTGTAGTAGCAAGACCAATTCCAACTGGAAATCCTATTGCAGATCTAATGAATGAGACAAAGTATTCAATGACTCAAGGAGACTATCAAAGCATGATAAGTGCAACTTCTGACATGGTTCAAGCACCAGGATTAGGAATGAACCCAATAGAACAGTTCAAACCAGCTCCAGAACCGGGGTTAGATATTTCGCAATTTGATTTTATGATGAGAGCAGGAGATGTTTATAAAGCATCAGTAGAAAAAGATAAACAGAGATTTGGAGCGTAATGGCATTTAATGTACAGAAAATAAATCCACTAGATTTACAACCTAGGAAAGCAGTTGGAGTAAGTCTTCCTTTCTCCTCTACCTCTGTATTTAATTCTACATATTCAACTCAAGACGCTTTAAAATCAAACTTAGTTAATCACTTTCTTACTGAAAAAGGAGAAAGATATTTAAACCCTAATTTAGGAGCAGGACTAAGAAGATTACTTTTTGATCAGATAACAGAAGACAAAAAAGGTGAGATAGAAGCAGTAGTAAGGACAGAAATTTCAACTTGGTTTCCAAGTTTAAAGGTAAATGATATAAAAATTGCAAACTCTCCTGATACAAATACAGTAACAGTTTATATAAAATATAGCGTTACTCAGACAAATATACAAGACGAATTGTTAATTAATTTTGAACAATAATGGCTCAAGATAGAGATATAAAATATGTAAATAGAGACTTTGGAGATTTTAGAAGTCAGTTAATAGAGTACGCTAAGAACTACTTCCCAGATTCTTACAATGACTTTTCACCTTCATCACCAGGTATGATGTTTATCGAGATGGCTGCTTATGTAGGAGATGTTCTATCATTCTACCAAGATACACAGCTTCAAGAAACATATATACAGCATGCTAAAAATCCTGCTAATCTATACAACTTAGCTTATATGATGGGATATCGCCCTAAGATAACAACTCCTTCTGAAGTCGATATTGAAGTATCACAAATAGTAGGAGCAGCTGCAGGAGAACCTAATTGGAATCAAGCCTTATACATACCAGCAAATACGAAACTAAAATCAACAGTAGCAGATCAGGTAAATTTTTTTATAGATAAGCATATTGATTTTACTTTTTCTAGCTCGTATGATGACACAACCGTAACTGTAGAAACTTTATCCGGAGGTAATCCTAGTCAGTTTAGATTAACTAAAGTAGCTAGAGCAATATCTGGAGAAGTAAAGACTCTAACAGAGGTAGTTACTACTGTAGAGAAATTTAAAACAATTAGTATAGATGATACGAATATTATAGGTATACAGTCTATAGTAGATAGTAATGGAAATATTTGGTACGAAGTTCCGTTTTTAGGGCAAGATACAGTTTTTGTAGATAATACTAATAACGCCCCTGATAAACAAGTAGTACCATATAGCTTAACACTTCAAAGAGTTCCTAGAAGATTTGTAACAAGATTTTTAGCTAACGGCCAATTGCAGATTCAATTTGGAGCAGGTATTACAGGTCAAGATGATTCAATAATTACACCTGATCCAACAAATGTAGGTTTTGGCTCAAATCAAGGAGTTTCAAGAATTGATTATGCATTTGATCCATCTAACTTCTTATCAACAAAATCATACGGATTAGCACCTTCAAATACAACGCTAACAATTAAGTACCTAGTAGGAGGAGGGGTAGCAGCTAATGCTCCTGCAAATTCTATAAGCACATTAGTAGGATACGGAGGAACACCTACAGCAATAGATACCTCACAACTTAACACAGTATCGTTTAATAACGTACTTTCAGCAGCAGGAGGGAGAGATGGTGATACAGTAGATGAATTAAGAGAGAATTCTTTAAGAGCTTTTAATGAGCAAGGTAGAGCAGTAACACTTCAAGATTATACAGTTAGAGCTCTATCTATGGATTCTAAGTACGGATCAATTGCAAAAGTCTATATAACTCAAGATCAATTAACAAATCCAAATAGTGCTACAGATAGTATAGTAGACAGTAATCCACTGTCGTTATCCCTATTTACTTTAGCATACGATAATAATAAAAACTTAACATTAGCAACAGGTACATTAAAAAGCAACCTCAAAACATATCTTTCAGAATATATGGTATTGACAGATGCTATTAATATAAAAGACGCTTTTATAGTAAATATAGGTGTTAATTTTGACATAATAGTAAAACCGAACTTCTCAGGAAGAGACGTATTACTTGCTTGTACAAATAGACTAAAAGATCATTTTAATATTACGAAATGGAATATTAATCAACCTATTAACGTATCAACACTATACACTTTGTTAGATCAAGAGAAAGGTGTACAAACAGTTCAAAAAATAGAAATAGTAAATAACGTAGGAGGAGTATATTCACAATATGCATACGATATTATAGGAGCAACTAAGGATAACGTAGTGTACCCTTCCTATGACCCTTGTATATTTGAAGTAAAATACCCAGACATAGATATTAAAGGAAGAATAACAACACTATAAGATGGCAGTATACAGAATATTTCCCGAAAAAGATACATTCATATCATCAGAAGTTCCAACAGGTAATGCAGGAAAAGATGAGATAATTGAAATAGGAGGGTACTCCGACATCACAGGTACAGGAGAAACAAACCGAATACTTGTTCAATATAGAACCTCTGAAATCCAAGACGTAATTGCTAACAAAATAGGAGCAGTAGGGTATAGTGCAAGCTTAAATTTATACCTAGCAGATGCATACGAGATACCTGTTGACTACACTCTTTACGCATATCCAATTTATGGATCATGGGATAGTGGTGTAGGAAAGTTTGGCGATACTCCTATAAACACCACAGGAGTTTCTTGGCAATATAAATTAGCAGGACAAGCCGGTGCATGGACAACAACAGGATTTGCAGCAAATACAACAGGTTCTTATAAGTCAGGATCAACAGCAGGAGGAGGAAATTGGTACACAGGTTCGGCAGGTATAAATTTAGAATTTACTCAATCACATGGTTTAAATACTACAAACGATGTAAACATAAATGTAACTAGAGCCATTCAACTATTTAATAGCAATACCTTAGTTAACAGTGGGTTTATAGTAAAACTACCTAACGATTTAGAGTATAATACAACATCCTCTATTCGATTAAAATACTACAGTGCAGATACAAATACTATCTATCCACCGTTCTTAGAATTTAAATGGGACGATAGTACTTTTAATACAGGATCTCTATCAGTTCTTTCAAATAGTGTATCGATAATAAACCTGACAAATAACATAGGTAAGTATGCAGATAACGGAAAACAGAGATTTAGAGTTTCAGCAAGACCTAAATATCCAGTTAGATATTTCACTACCTCTTCAGCATATCTAACAAACTACGCTCTCCCTTCAGCATCATATTGGGGATTGAGAGATGAAAACACACAAGAAATGGTTGTAGATTTTGATACAACCTTTACAAAGATAAGTTGTGATTCGAACGGAGCATTCTTTGATGTGTATATGGATGGGTTGCAACCTGAGAGATATTATCGTATATTAGTTAAGACGACTTTAGATGGAAGCACTACAGTAGTAGATAACCAGAATATATTTAAAGTAGTAAGAAATGGGTAATGATATCAACATACAGAAAACTGTCTTTAGTTCTACAGAATTTAATAAAGTAATTGACAGTACGTTTAAAACTTTTACTCAACCGGTACCAGCTGAAGATACTGATACTCCGGAAGAGTTATTCAGATTATACGAGAAACTTTACTACGTAATAGACGTAATGGGAGAAACAAACTCACATGAATATCTAGTAAGAAAGAGTTCTGAATTGCTAAGTTTTGACAAAGTAACAGAAGATATACAACCGCTATTGGATGAGATAGCTCAATTAAGAAAGGAAAACCTTACATTAAATCAGCAAGTACTTGCATTAGAAACAAAGACAGTATAGATGGCAGACATAATCTACACAGCTTACCAGGACTCACCAGAGAATATAGAAGGCTTTGAACAATTCTCTCAAGAAGATAAAGCTCTAGTAAGTTCTTTTCAGATTAATAGTGTTTTTGATCCAGCTAAGCATTATTCTGAAATACACATACTATCCCTAGCAGATGAACTACTAGAAAGTAGTTATACTTACAGTTCGTATAAGTTACTAGGAAATGCACAATCTGCAGGACAGAGTGGAGTATCTGTAATAACTATAGATCCTATACAGGATAGTAAAGCTTATGGATACGAAAATGGAGGAGTAAAACTACTTTACCATTTCTTAGATGATCTATACTCAGAAGATAATAATAAAGTAGAGTTCTTTATACAAGAAATATCTGAAGATAGAACTGAGATAAGCCTAGCTACTTTAGCTCTTACACCAGAAGACCTTACATCAATAACTTCTAAGATAAAAAATAACCTACAAAGTCAATCTTATTTTACAGGATTTAGGTTAAATTTTAAAAATAATGACTTATTTATTGCAACAAATATTGACACTGTAGATACGAATGCAGGAAAAGTAGTTGTAGTTAAGTTATATGAACCGCTACCTATTACATACAGAGTAAAAAACACTTTAAATATAGTAGATGTAGTGTCTGATTCTGTAGCATATGAAGTAGCTGCAGAAATAGTAGTTCCACCGGCAGTTACACCGACCTTAAGATCTCCTAATTTTAATATCGATGTAATAGACCATAGTGTAATACCTACAGAATATTACAGTTATGATGACTTATTTAGCTATCCAGTTAATAATGCAAATAGTCAGATATTTTCTACAGTCAAAGAAAAGGGTATTGATATTAGTGTAGATTATACAACTTTTAGCGATTTTGTACATTTTTCATCTGCACAAGAAAGACTTTTAAATTTTAAATATAAAGTAGATTTAATAGATAACTATTCAAGTAGTATAGCTTCTATAGCTGCAGCAACTACAGGAGCGACAGGAGTATCAGGAAGTAGACTTTATTATGAAAATTTAATAACAGGAGTTGTAAATAATTTTGACCACTACGAAAGATTCCTTTACTATGAATCAGGAAGTAGTTCTTGGCCAAAAAGTAATACAACCAAACCTTACATAAATAAAGCAAGTACTAGTGTAGAAGCAATAACTTGGTATTCAGATCAAATTACAAATGCAATTGAATACGACTTAACAAATTATAATTCTTTAGCTTACAGTATCCCGACCTATTTAAGAGATGATGCGAATAACGAAAACTACCTAACCTTTGTATATATGGTTGGTCAGCATTTCGATAACCTATGGTTATACTCTAAAGCAGTAACAGATAAGTACGATGCTGATAATAGAATTGATCACGGTATTTCAAAAGATTTAGTAGCAGAAGCTTTAAGAAATTTTGGGGTAAAGTTATATACTTCTAATAAATCTACTGAAGATCTCTTTACGACTTTTATAGGACAATCTTACCAGTCAGGAAGTGAAGTAATTAACCACTACATAACAGGTTCTTTAACAGGATCAAATGCCTCTATACAGCCAACTTCCTATGATGATTATCAAAAAGAAGTTCAAAAGAGAATGTACCATAACCTACCTATCCTTTTAAAATCAAAAGGAACAGAGAGAGGTTTAAGAGCTTTAATAAACTGTTACGGTATACCAGGAGACATTTTAGACATAAAACTTTCAGGAGGAAGAAATGTAAATGAAAGACCATTTTATGGTGACTATCAATATTATACAAGTTCTTTAGATAAGATACGATTGGATAATACTGGTAGCATAGTAACAGGTAGTACCCTTTCAAACTATGTTTCTATTATAAAAAGAGATAGTAAATATACAGATGATTTACATTCTATAGAAGTAGGCTTTTCACCAACAGATAATATAGATAATTACATTATCTCTGCATCACAAGCTACAGCTTCTCTATCAAATTTTAACATAGATGATTACTTAGGAGATCCTACAAACTTAACATCAGGAAGTTATTCCGGACTACAGGCAGTATCAGAAACAATACTAGGATCTTTAAATCAGTACAATCTAGAAGATTTTGTAAGGTTGATAAAGTTTTTTGATAATACAATCTTTAAGACAGTAAAAGACTTTATACCTGCTAGAGCAACAGCAGATACAGGTGTAATTATAAAACCAAATCTTCTTAATAGGTCAAAAGCAAAATCAGTAACAGTTTCTGTTACACAACCGGAATATACCGGATCAATCGATACAGCTTTTATTACAGGATCAGACGGAGGAGTATTTACTACATCTACAGGCCATTCAGACCCTTCTTGGACAGAAGTACTACAAACACCTCAAGGACTAGCAAACAGCTATAAAAACCAAGGTACAGATCAACCACTATACACAGGAGAATTAGGAGGTGCAGAAATTGCAGTTAGTGATGGAGAGTTAAATGACATGAATCCATACAAGCATATAGATTACGATGAAGTAAATAGAAACGTAATCTTAATACAAGATTTCCCACCAACTGTATGCGCAATAAACTCTACATACCCTGCTGTAAATATTAGAACACCTCAATACGTAGATATACGAAGTGCTTTTAATATACCAGGAGACGGGTATGTTACATATTACTCTGGATCTACAAATATAACAACTACTGCAAGCCTTTTTCCAATGCTTACAAACTATACTACTTTTGCAATTACTGCATCAAAGACAAGTATAGGAGGGTGTACGGGTACAAAAGTTTATACAACAGGGTTTTGTTCGATAGCATTAACAACCTCAGGGTCAGTTACAGTCGTGCAGCAAAATACTCCATATAATCTTACAACATGGTTTACTTCTACATATAATAATGTAAACGCATTAACATATACTCTGTATAATACAACCACAAATACAACCACAAATATAACTAACTCAGGAAGTTATTTATTTACGGAAGATACAGGAAGTTATGTATATGTACAGGTAAATGATCCGGCAATAACAGGTGGATGTATACAACGAACACTTAATATACTAGTACAACCTCAAGTACAGATTTCAGTAGATACTTCAGGAAGTAACTATTTCTTTAATAGTGCAAGTCAAGGACCTTCTACAAGTACATTGTTAAACCGTACATATCCAGAATCAAGTAGATTATATTACTATTACGGAAAACCTTTTACAGGATCTTTATTTACAACACAATCAAACTTACCTAGTATTAGTGGACAGTATGAAGTATACGTAGCAGTTCCGGCAGATAACTTCTATCCATATATCAGTTCTTCAAGACTACCTTATACTATTAATAAGAATGTACTGACAATAACAGCTAACGATAGAGCAATTGCACAAGGAACTGGATCAGGATATGTTACAGGAGCGTTAAACAATACCTACACTGTAACTAACCTTCAAGGAAATGATACAACAAGTAGTGTAATCACAGGAACAGTAACATACACAACTAATTACACAACTGCATCTGCAAACGGACAGACAGGATTGTATATACGTCCAGTAGTGACGGGATTATCCGCAGTAAATTATACATTTGTAGGAGTTGATGGAATAGTATCTGTAGGAAATATAATATTCAATCCAAGTGATTACGACGCAACTGATTACCAAACAGGTTCTTTATAATAAAAATTAAATAAAAATGGCAGCACCTAAAACAAAAGCAGAAATACTAACACTGGTAAATGATTACTTAGCAGATGGTTCTCCCAATATTAGAAGTAGTGAACATAGGGAGATAGAGACAGCAATACTAGACCGTGTAGACGCTAGAATACTTTATGTAGGAGACTACATTAAAGGTAGTACGTATGGCTATTGGTCACAAGATATAACATTCCCAACACCGCTATATACATCTAACTACTTAGTACACTGCGTAGTAGTACAAGGAGGAAACTCTGCTTGGGGAATTTCAAATAAAACAGTTAACGGGTTTAAATTAAATGTTACTAATTTTACTACCTTAAGCTGCAGAATTTGGTATATGGTATTTAGTAAAGATATGTTATAACTTAAACGATAAAGTAGAATACAATGGCAACAAGAGCAGAAATGGATACTTTAATAGCTACTAATCTTAGCACAACAAGTAACCTTATTACAGCAACTGAACATCGAACAGTAGAGCATGCAATGCTTGACTATACTGCTGGAAGAATAATAGCAAATGGAGCAATATCTATTGGAGACGTGGATGCAAATCATCAATCCTACTGGACTATATCACTAGGAGTAGTACTAACAAACTCAAATTATATAGTAATAGGGTACCCTTATTCGTATGGGAATTGGAATGACGATAATGATGTAAATTGGTGCGTTACTGCTAAAACTAATACAAACTTTACAATATTCATGGGAGAATTTACTACTGATGATCAAGCTTTAAATTTTGAATGGATGGCTATATCAACTCCACAATCGCTTAGTACAAATTTATAGAAATAAGTTAAAATGTCAGATACACCAAGAAAAGATGCAATTTCTGCACAAATAGACACATTGTTAGCAAGTGGTAAAACACAGAAAATATCTGCATACGACCACAGAACAGTAGCAACATCTATCGTAAATTATATAGATAATAGAATACTTACCCAGGTTCTGCTACTCTTAGCGGTTGGGCAAATAGAGATGCCTACTGGTATATAACTTTTACAGCCCCGGTAGGTACTGCAAATTATACAGTTATAGGGTCTCCTACAGCTACAGTAGGTAATACTAATATGTCTAGAACTGTTACAGTAGTTAAAAGTAAAACTACTACTGGATTTATGCTACTAGGAATGACCCCATGGCCAACAGGCGGTATTACAGTAATATACGACTATATAATTATTGCCAATCTTGAGCAGCAATAATAGAATTAACTATTTATTTAAAATAATAGAAAAAAATAATGACTTTAGCAGAATTTAAATACCTAGCAACAGATCTTACCATAGGACTAAGTACCTTAGGAAGTTACGTGGCTACTACCTACTGGCCTTCAGGATATACCATACCGTCTTCAGGTGGTAGTGAAGTTATTATACTTTTTAATACTTATGCAGGAGGTGTAATAAAAGTAGATGCAATAGGTATTAAGATTTCAAACTATACTTTAGAAGATTTAGAACTAGTTACTTCTATAGATGTTCATATACCTAAAGCAGGAGGAATAGTAAACGTACCGGTCTCAGATTCAGATCTACCTTATAGGAGAGTTGAAAAAACTGTAAATGGTCCGTATTTTATTTACGCAATCACACCAGAAGATCAAAGACAAGTTATCATTCAACCAACAACAGGTTCTGCTGGATATGAAGAGTATACCTCTAACGTAGTATTAGAATATGCAAAAACATCTATAGTACGTAGTAATAGTAATTACGATATAGAATCACCAATTAGTAGAGCTAGAGAGTCACTATACACATACAAATGTGATAGAGTAAATCCAACACCTTCCTCTAAAACAAACCCAGTAAACCTGTCTAATATTTTAAATAATGCAGCACTACCTGCCGGTATACAAGATAGTAACTATACAAGTACTCCTTGGATAAACGCAAGATATGAAGGAAGCAAAATAGATACTAATACAAATAAAGGAACAGATCCATTACTACAGGGAGCATTTTTTCAAGGAGCATTTTTTACAAAAGATGTAACAGATGCTTACATTGAAAATTTAGTAGATAAAGGAACTATTGTTTACCAAGATTATTTTGCAGTAGGTAGATTAGCTACACCAGGTTACGTAGTAGAACCTTTAAATCTATCGATATCTACACGTACATCATATAGTAGCTCTGTAATAGAGACAGTTACTATAAATCTCCCAGCTTCAAATAAGGATATAGCAATAGGAGACCTATTACAAATAGGTAGTACAAATGGAGGAGGTTTTAATAATGAAATATTAAGAGTAACTAACCCTAATCCACCTGCTTTATATTCCCCTTATGAATTTTTAATAAGAAGCGATATATCAGGTGAAACCTCTAAAATAAACACCACAAGAAATTATACTAATACTTCTCGTGCTGATTATAATGCAGGAAACATAGTATATAGAATAGTACCAGTACAGATACTTCAACTAGACAAAGCAAAAACTATACCAGTTCAAGAGGGAAGAATAAAAATAAAAGGTGTTGACGGTATTTTAACTACTAGTATAGATGGGTACATAGTAAGTGGAAGTACTAGGGCATTTTTATAAAAACAATAAAATGATATATTTATTAATAAAAACAAAGTAAAATGGGATACTTAAGTAATACAGTAGTAACTGTAGATGCAATTTTAACAAAAAAAGGAAGAGAATTACTTGCAAGAGGAGATGGTTCTTTCAAAATAACACAATTTGCGTTAGCAGATGACGAAATAGACTATACATTATATAATCCAGCACACGTATCTGGATCAGCCTATTACGGTGAAGCTATTGAAGCTATGCCATTATTAGAAGCGTTTCCTGATGAGTCTCAAATTATGAAGTATAAACTTACAACTCTTCCTAGAGGTACTGCTAAGTTACCAGTTATAGATTTAGGTTATTCCGCAATAATACTAAAGCAAGGAGCATCGTTAGCGATAACACCTCAAACACTTAATTACTTAAGTAGTACAAATACTTTTGAAGCAGGTGGATATGTAGCAACAATAGCAGATGCTAGAGTTCTTAATACATTTAACGGAGTAGGAATTAATACAGCTGAAGCTACAGCTTTAAATTCTACAACTACATTAGGAACAAACGTTTCTAAAACAGTAATTGGTACTTCTATTAACTTAACTGCTACAACTATTAATACATTGTTTGGAACAAATACATCCTTACAAACAACAATTACAGTAGTAGGTAGAGATTCAGGAGCTAGATTAACAATTCCGGTAACAATTACAAAAGTAAATCAATAAGATATGTCATTTAAAAGATTCGACACAGAGGACATAGCGTTAAGCGCAGACTCAATAGTAGCACCAGCTTGGTCAAACCAGACAACTACCTTAACCTCAATGGCTCTCGGAACACAAGCAAACCTAGCCTCAGGGAAGTATTATTATAACGTATATACACCAGCTTCAACAGATGTACAATTTTCTACAGCATACGGAAATGTAAACGGAAGTGGTTCTGCACTACTTACTACAACTGAAGTAGGAAAATCTCCTTCATCAGTTATATACGGGCAGTATAGAACTTTAATTAACGGAGATGAAAATACAAATTTTAACTTCGGAGGACCGACACCAAACTCAATTCACATTATAACAGTTAATAGAGCTAGATTTAAAGAAAAATTACTTCCAGGAAGTTTTGAATTAACATTAATTAGTGGAAGTAAAACTCTTAAACTAATAGACAATAGTACAACTGTTAGCACTCTTTCATACTTAGATGCAGGAAGAGTTTACGATATAGTGAGCGGTACAATTGCAAACGGAGTATATACAGGTAACAGTACCTTTGTAGCTATTTCAGGATCTTACGGTAAATTCTTACCAGATGTAGGTGTTTTTATATTTAATACAAACACTCTTAAGGACAATACTTACGGAATCAACCTTCTTGTATCAGAAAGTTACAACGCAGAAGGTGGTAACAAAAAAGCATTCTCAGATGCAATTATATCTGGGTCAAATTTTAGTATAAGATCTGAAGAAACAATTACTTCAAACTACGTTTTTGTTAGGGTTAGAAATACAGAGTTTAACTACTCTACTAATCCATCAAATATTACAGGTTCAGGAGATTTAAGACATAGTGTAATGGTTAACACTCCTCAATCGTACATGACAACAGTAGGGTTATATAACGATAATAATGACTTGTTAGGAGTAGCAAAATTATCAAAACCATTAGTTAAAGATTTTACAAAAGAAGCATTAATACGTATTAAACTTGATTTTTAATGAATGGGTGCTTACAAAAAATTAAACAAACAAGATGCTTACATAACAACATATGTTGCTCATAAACAATGGACTATACCAAGAGTAAACTACACTACTTACGGTATAGAGCAAATAACTGCTAATAGCAATAGTTATATAAACAGTCTTCATCAACTATATTACCCCAGTAAGTCCCTTAGTAGTGGTAATGTAGTTTCACATTCTTTTGACTACTACCCGCAAACAACACTATTTAACCCAGAGTCTAGAGATTTCTACGGAGGAAACGTTGCAACTATTGTATCAATCCCAAGAGCATTATATGGAGATGCACTACAGCCAGGAAAAGTATCATTAAACTTTAAAGGATCTATAGATTTTGTAAAAACAACAGGTATTATTTTAGATGACGGAGAAGGTGGTTTGTATAGATCTGGCTCTACTCCTAGACTTTATGTAGGAGATGTAATCTACCCGCATGGACTAGCAGTAATAACAAGGGGAGATTATGCAAGTGTTGCTATTAATAATATTTCTTTTAAATCAAGTCAACCTATTTATACGTATAATTACCACTGTAAGGTAAGAGAGTCAGAATATAACTTTACATTTAATCCATCTGCATTAAGTGGATCTTTAAGAACGATCTACGATAACAATGGAAACATATACTCAACAACAGGGAGTGTAAGCGATGGAGTACTAAAAAGTAACGTAACAGGAAGCTCTTTTCAACCATATGTAACAACAGTAGGGTTGTATAATGATGCAAACGAACTGATTGCAGTAGGTAAAATGGGACAGCCAGTTCCAAAACCAGCAAACACAGAAATGACAATTATAGTTAAAATAGATATTTAAAAAATAAACCATGGCAATAACACTAAGGCTTGTAACAGGATCAACACTAACCTACAATCAAGTAGATACAAACTTTTCGTCACTATACTATTCTTCCTCTCAATCAGGAAGTAGCTTAGTTTTCCATACAACAGGAAGTAGTGTACAAGCAGCAACAGCTACACCATATAACTTAGGATTAGGTACTAACACAACTGCTACAGGAGTATACTCACACGCCGAAGGTAACTCTACAACCGCAACAGGTACTTACTCG
>Ga0114969_10002641_pt1 | contig 14672 bp, 13 predicted proteins | sample M_130807_MF_Meta_FD_87316 | JGI IMG/M metagenome (GOLD analysis project Ga0114969, IMG submission 87316) | Freshwater microbial communities from Lake Montjoie, Canada to study carbon cycling - M_130807_MF_MetaG | ecosystem: Environmental > Aquatic > Freshwater > Lake | place: Lake Montjoie...
GGTAATGATGCTACTACTTGTGTTGAACTAGATACTGTTCCGGTTGGGAGTAATGGGGTAACTTGCGCAGAACTTGATACGATGTTCGATGGAATACTAGATAACCCCGTATAGGATACTTGACTTGATGCTGATACCGTGCCCGAAGGTAATTGAGCAGAACTACTCACTAATGTTGGTACACTAGTTAATCCAGAATACGGGAATGTACCAGTGTGGGAACCAGTAAACGATCCCGTGAATGGTGCCGTAAGCGATGTAAACTGCGTAGATGAAGATATTGTATTTGTTGGTAATGCTGATACTATTTGCGTACTACTACTTACTATTCCGGATGGAAGTAGTGGAGTAACTTGCGTAGACGATGATACGATACCAACAGGAATACCAGTTAATCCGGTATACGAAACTTGCCCAGAGCTAGATACTAATGTTGGGACACTAGTTAATCCCGTAAATGGTAATGTTCCAGTAAATGAACCCGAGAACGACCCCGTGAATGCCGCAGTCAGTGATGTAAATTGAGTGGATGATGAAACGATTCCAACAGGAATACTTGAGAGTCCTGTATAACTAATCTGACCCGATGAAGATACCGTACCTGTTGGTAGTAAAGTAGTTACTTGTGTTGAAGAGGAAACAATACCCGATGGAATATTGCTCAATCCAGTATAACTCACTTGACCACTACTTGAAATTAATGTAGGAACATTCGTCAAATAATTGTAATTAACAGACCCACTAAATCCTGATGCCGTGACACTTCCAACCAATGTTTGTGAACCAGTGACTTGTATAGACCCCGTGACACTCATCACATCGTCCATCGTATCACCAAACTTTGTTGACCCCGATGTATAAATTACGGATGATGATTGAATATATAGTTGTACTGCGGTTATGTTACCTTGTACTGTAAGATTTTGCGGGAATGTAAAGTTTGTTGCCGCAAACGTGGTTCCCGATAGACCAGATAATTGAACTTGTCCAGATGAGGAAACTGTTCCCGATGGTAGTTGTGCAGAACTACTGAATATACCGGACGGAATATTTGATAGTCCGGTATAAGATACTTGCCCAGAACTAGATACTGTACCAGTTGGTAGTAATGGTGTAACTTGTGTAGATGAAGAAACAATGCCAACAGGAATACTTGAGAGTCCGATATAACTAACCTGACCAGATGAAGATACTGTACCAGATGGTAATTGAGCCGAACTACTCCATAGGGTAGGCGTTCCCGTTAATCCGCTATACGGGAATGTTCCAGTATGCGACCCCGTGAAAGAACCGGTGAATGGTGCGGTTAACGAGGTAAATTGCGTTGAACTAGATATTAATCCACTTGGAAGTGTTGCATTACTTGCATATGATGCAGTTAAAGCAAAACTGGATGTAGTAGATAATGAGGACGTTGCAACTGTCCATGTTGTTGCTTGTGTTGAGCTAGATACGGTACCGGTTGGTAATAATGGAGTAACTTGCGTGGAACTAGAAATAATACCGGATGGAATACTGCTTAATCCCGTATAGCTTATTTGTCCGGAACTACTCACTAATGTTGGTACACTAGTTAATCCAGAATACGGGAATGTACCAGTGTGGGAACCAGTAAACGACCCCGTAAATGGAGCCGTAAGCGAAGTAAATTGCGTTGAAGACGAGATTGTATTTGCAGGTAATGCGGCTACTACTTGCGTACTACTACTTACGGTACCCGTTGGGAGTAATGGAGTTACCTGCGTTGATGATGAGACAATGCCCGCAGGAATACTTGATAGTCCTGTATAGGAAACTTGACCGGATGAAGATACAGTACCTGTCGGGAGTAGTGGCTTGACTTGCGTAGAACTAGAGACAATCCCAGAGGGAATACCAGTCAATCCCGTATAACTTATTTGTCCTGAACTACTTACCAGTGTTGGTACACTAGTTAATCCGGAATACGGAAATGTACCAGTATGTGAACCAGTAAATGATCCTGTAAACGGTGCAGTTAATAAAGTAAATTGTGCCGATGATGAAATGGTATTTGTTGGCAACGCCGATACAACTTGCGTAGAGCTAGATATTGTACCCGTTGGTAGTAATGGGGTAACTTGAGCAGATGAAGAAACTACTCCCGATGGAATATTACTTAAGCCAGTATAGGATACTTGACCAGAACTAGATATCGTACCAGATGGAAGTTGCGTTGAACTTGAAATAATACCACTGGGGATACTGGTTAAGCTTGGGTACGGGAATGTACCCGTGTGGGACCCAGTAAACGATCCTGTAAACGGTGCAGTTAATGATGTGAATTGACTTGAAGAAGAAACTATACTGGATGGAATATTAGACAGTCCCGTATAAGAAACTTGACCAGAAGATGATACCGTTCCCGATGGAAGTTGGGTAGAACTAGAAACAATTCCAGAGGGTTTATTGGATAATGTATTCCAATCACTTGCTGCACCCGATACATAACTTGCGGTTACTGCATAGCTTGCCGATGTTGCATTGGAAATTATTCCGATAAACGACCCACTAAGTGATCCGGTAATTGATGTTGCAGATAAACTATTACTAACAAATAAATTATGACCAATATATCCATCATTAGATGCACTAACATTGGTGTATGTAATAGATGCGCCACCAATTAAACTTTGAGCAACAAGCGCATATGAAGCACTTTGAGCAGATACGGCAATAAGAGGGTACGTGCCGGCGTTTAACACCCCGACAGTACTTGCTTGCATATTTACCAAATAGTTATCTGGTTTTTTAACGCTAACGGTTAAACTTGGTATCCCAATATTGATATTGCTCATGTATTATCTCGTAGCCGAAGGACGTACAATTAAATACCCCTCCAGTATTCTACGGCTTATAGGTGTGATAGAGCCACTGGTCATTTTAACATCATACACATATTTGCGTTGTGTTAAATTACTAGTATCAGTGGGGGTTAATTCAATAAATAGGCTTCCCGACGCATATGGAGGAAGTTTTGTAATAGTAAAGTTTGCGGCAACTTCGTCGGTACTATAATTTTCCCGAACTTGGCCTGCAAAATTATAATTGGTAATATCAAACGTAGCACTACTACTGTTATCGGTAATAGTAGTCAATATTCTAAATGTTTCACCCTGTCCTATATTGAATTCTGTGATTTCGGCCATATTTGTCTCGGTAAAATGCCACTTATATAAGTATCACAAATTCTTACTATGTAACAAAAAACCCCACACTACATCTGTGGGGTTTATTGAAACTATAAAAAAACTAAAAATTGAGTATACAAAAATCAGGTTGAATCGTTAGGGAGATGGAAGCCGGATCATCTCTGTCCCAGGTCATTTCACCAAAATCCACACTAGTAATTTGGCATCCCTTCAAAATCCATTCTTCTACCTTATCGCCAACAGGACCAAGAACATTAAGAATAATATCTTTTTTGTAGAATTCTGCGTATCCGTCACGACCCGTAACAGATTCGTGATGAAGACGTACCCACTCCATCACCGCTTGTGCACCGGAGGGAACAATGGGATCATATAATTCAAGCTTTAATTCACCCCAAATTGATTTACCCTTGACATATCGTTGTAAATTGATATGGTCAAGCTTCTTCTTTTCTTGTTGTAACTTTGGACGTTCTGCCTTCTTGATAAGATACGCAGGAACCCCTTCAATATACATTACATACCGATTAACGGTTTTTGGTTCAAATGCGGTAAAAAAGAGTTCTTGTTCTAATACTAAGTTTGCCATATGGCTCTCCAAATAATAATTGGTACTCTAGAATAAATAGTACATATTTAAAAAATCCACAGATTCCCCACTCCAGTTACGGAAGTGGGGATACTGTAGTTATATCGTTGGGAATGTTGCACCCGTTGGGAGAATATTGAAATCCAACTTGATGAATTCCGCAGTTCGGGTTGGTTGGAGATAAATTGAACCAACTAAAATGTTACGGTCGATAATGTCTGGAGTGTTATTGCTTTCATCCATTATAACTCGGAATGCAGTTAATCCAGACCGTTGTTGAATACCTGCGAGGTATGGGTTGACCAAGTTTAAGAATGCATTCCGGGTCGTATCCACATTTTGTTCAAATACAAGGTAGCGTGACGAACTTGCAATATACTTCTTGACGGTGATTAACATACGACGAACATTTACACGGTCAAGTGCAGAAGAGCGAGTTTGTAACGTTTTTTGTCCCCATACACAAATTCCTTGTTGTGGGAATTGTGCGATTGGATTAACCTTACCTTCATAGAGACTATCACGATTTGCTTGATTGAGTCGGGTCTTCACACCAACTGCTCCTGGAATACCCCCACGATTTAATCCAGCAGGAGCGAACCATTCTGCTCCAACCTTATCACTGTATGCGAATACTTCAGGAAGTACCACGGACGGTGGTGCATAAATTATCTTATTGGTATTGGTGTCCACTACCTTAACCCATGGATAGTATGCTGCGGCATAATTGGTATCTATTGCACTTGCTTGTTGCGTTACACTGGCAATTGATGCTCCAAGGGTATCAAGGTCAATAATATAGAAGCAATCTCCACGTTGTTCACAGAGATTAATTGCAGATTGTGCAACATAACTGTGTTGGGAGTAAATAACACCAGGAACTATCAACAAATTCAAATCTATATTGTCAGGATTACTGAGTGCTGTTAATGCTCGTGCATATGCAGCAGAACCACTAGTAGATGCGGTTGATAAGTTAAATCCTTGGGTATTTGTATTGGTAATATCGCTCCCTAATGCAAATGTACGTGCTGGGTTATCACCATCAAACCCACCTTGTACTGGTACCGTGAACTTACGATAGGTAACGTGTGCTTTATTATTCAAATCAATTGGAGCACCACTTACTTCAAGAGCACCAACACTACTTGAAATATTAAACTCGGTTCCAACCGTTGTAGTTCCATTTAGTGGCGCAAGGTAGGAAAGACTTGTGGTATCCGAGAAATTGAATCCATAATAGTATCTTTTATCTACTGCGTTTACATTCCATCCAGCGGTACTTCCACTTAACCAACGACTTGTTACATACGAACCACTAGTGGTTCCTGCTGTGGCGTAGCTGATAATGGAATTTAATGCCGCAAATCCGTATGGAAGCGCAGTTTGTGGAATAACATTTCCGGTACCTGCCATTTCAATACGAATGTAGTTAGATAGATTGGTAAAATCACCGTCGTAATAGGTTTCACCAGAAATACTATTGTAGGTTGGCGCACTATTACCGATTCGGCGAGCAACGTAGTTTGGGCTGGTTGGATCAAGTGTTAGGTTATCGTATGATTCTAATATATTTACCGAAGTGTCGGTATCAGTAAAATCACGAACTTGTAAACCAAATGTCCCATATACGTTATTTGCGTCTGTACTTGGTGTTATGCCGACAATGGAAATTTTAATATCAGTATTTGCATATGCCCCATCACTTAATGTATGAACTTTGAATAAGTTACTTGTAGTACCATTAATAGGTTGGGATTTAATCCACGGGGTAGTTGCATTTACATAGTTTGTCAACATAGACAAACTAGATGTTTCAATAAATAATGATGTTGCTGCTGCAGTACCGATTTGTGACATTGCATTTGGAAATATTGCATACACATATGCGGGTGATGTGGTTACATTGGTTGGACTTGTACCAAAAGCGTTACCGATGTATGATACATCCGTAGGTACCGGTGACAATCCACTTGCCGATATATTCACGTTTGCAGAACTGCTTAATGCTATACTAAAACTTGACGTAGTTCCTGCGATAGTAGCACTGCTTACATTCACACCAGACACCGTGGGATGTAACACAGCAAATAATTTTTTACCAGCCGACCCACTTGCGTAGATAACAGCAGTTGTTGCGGAATATCCACCAAGTCCAAGTACACGCACCATTGTAGCACTACCCGCTTCTTGTAGGTAGTTTTTGACGGCATACCCAGTATAGGAGTTACCATCCGGTTCCCCGAATTCGGTAACAAACCCATTGATACCCACCACTTGCTTAGGAATAAATGCTGGTCCCTTTGTAGTTGGTCCTACAAATGCTGCTCCAATTTGAGCAACTCCTTGAGCAAGGAATGATTGGTCACGTTCTTGCGTAAATACGCCAGGCGACACGATTCTTTCAGCCATACAGTATTCTCCAAACTAAATTTGTTATTGTTCTTCTGTAAACTCGCCTGTTTCAAAGTTGATTGAACCAGTTCCATACTGTGTAGATAACCGTTTAACTAATGCTTGTTCTTCATCTAATAACGATTTGAAAGTATCAGTATGATTTACTAGCTTGAGTTTTAAATCACGAACGTCATTTTCCAATAACGATATTTGTAGCGAAACCTGTCCGGCATCTGAGACAACCGTTGACAGTTTCGTTCGTAGTTCATTAATCGTTGTTAAATCTGCTTCATTAATCTGTGTCATAGTGCAAGTAACCTCATTTTAAGTTATATTATACCTCGTATCATAAATATCAGTTTTTTATCTAAACATCAACTATTTTGTTTCTGTTTCAATAAAAGTGACTGATTTTTTGAGCGAAAATCGACGCTGGAGTAAAGAGGAGCGATTGTTTAGTTTATCCAGCATGGAGTCAGGCAATAGGTAGGTGTGTACGATAATAGAAAACTCGGTACGTACCACTCGATCACCATCTATAGGCAACTCATTCTTTGGAGAAAATGATTTTATAACAGCCCGAAATTTGTATCCATTATCTTCTCCCCAATACTGGTCGCTTTCAAATGATACGTTTTCCACTATACCATTCATTTGCTCCATATATTCTGTCCAAATAATACAATTATATGTTATTTCATAATAATCAGGTACTGGCGTTGAATAATACTCCCGACTGGGGATTACGTTGTTCGCCACACTGAATTGGTCATACGGAGTACGCCGATTCCATCCCGTATTAAAGGTGCGTTCCAAGTATTTGTTGACCGGTGCGTTCAGTATAGGGGATTTTTTCATTTCCCCCCGACGCATCATTATCATCGGTAATTGAATTTTACCCACGGAATCACGTAGGACGCCATCCTTCTGGGAGGACTTCCAGCGCTCCGAATCCCCGTAGACTACTGGTACCACTACCGCATTACCATTCTGTGTCACAATCGGTTTTACACGGTTTGAGAGGTAATCCAGAAGGATGCTATCAATTTTGTAAAGGGTAACTTTGATTGTCGTATCTTCCTCTGGCCCCAATCGTGTATCCCTATCCCGACTTTGCACGGATAGTACTTGTTGCCCATCAATTCGGGTATTAATAACATCACTCATACTTGTGGCTCCTCAATGTCAATACTGGTTCTACGGGTAAGATGTGTGACACAAATAATAGCAGAGTTAAATTGTGGCTTTCCTGCGATTAGCTGCGTTTCCGTGGCATTGTGGATTTCATAATAATGGTTATTATATCCGATAATATCCCCGATTTCCGGGTATGCATTGACTTCGGATAACATTCTACGAGAAAAACGAAACTCCACCATTTGTTGTTGGTTTGTCCCGAATCCTTCACCGCTAGTCGCAGTATTTTTGTCATACTTTACGATAGCATTCACCTTCACAGGTGAATATCGGGGTTTACTCATACTTTCCCCATAAATATTAATCTTAGTAGATCCTACGACAATTTTATACAAGACTACCCCGACATCCATTGTTTCATCAATAAGTTCGCGGGTAATATGTTGCATAAAATTGAAATCACGTTGTGTGACAAATCTTGCCATAGATTATCCTATATAAATAAGTACAGGTACATTCTTGAATATTTTTTGCATTGCCTCTGAATTTTCTGCTTGTTTTTTCATCTGAGCCTGCAATCCAGTTTGTTCTAATGTTTCTCGTAATTCTTTGACAAGTCCATCTTTTTCTTGTGTTGCTTCACGGCGTAACGTTTCTCCATCTAATTTAATTCGGCCATCTGGGTATGGGATATCATCATACTTTGAACGAATAATCCCCAATAGTTCTTTTGCTAAGGCAAGAGTATATTTGTATATCCATGTACGAGACATTCCATTCGTTTGACTATACGTGATATGTGTGTATGGTAGATTTGACAAGTCACTAGCAATATTACTTCCCGACGCAATTGTATTTGCTTGCTTGTCATCCACTACAATATAATCTATAAAGATAGCTTTACTTACTGCAAATACTGGCGAGAATCGGATAATATTATTTGAAATTTCAAATCCATATTGACTTTTACGAATCATATCATTGATTTCAATCGCCTGGATACGAAGTAAATCTTCGTATGCTGGCATCATCACGAATGTTACGGCTGGTGAATATCCATCAAATCCAAATTCACCCATTAGATTAGTTAATCCAAGGCCTGTAGTTGCAAATGGGTCATAATACCGAGCAATTGCGGGTGGCATGTAATGATATACACGACGAATTTCAATGTTTTTACCAGTATCCGCTGGTAGTAGCCAATCCCGCATATCATATGATTGTGTATAGGCTGATGCAGAAATAACGGTGCGCTTAATTGTTACATTTCCACCAGATTGTGCTTCAACGCCATATCCCGCCGAAATTTTTACAATTTGTGGAAGTGGTGACCCCACAACATTACGTTGGGTAATAGAATTTGCGGTAGAAATTCCCTGTAAGCTCAACATATGTTCCCGTGCATTAAATTGATTAACTTGATTACCGTACATCGTAATTGCTTCTTCAAAGCATGCATAAATTTGCTTATCAATGAGTTCTACTTCTACGATAGGATATCCCAATTTACGAGCAACAAATTCTGCTGCCCGTGGGGCATCCGATTGAAAGTCTGCATCTGCGTCAAAAAATCCAAATGGCGTGATGTTAACCGGACTTGTTGGGGATCCATCGTAAAAAATTGGCTCTTGTGTTTCCATATTATTCTCTGTAGAGGTCCTGAATATAAATATCTAGATATATTGTATAACCCAATATTATTATCAATGTACATATAAGTTTTACATTAAACTGTTGCTAGTATGATATGTATATGGGTATCTATGAGGAGGAGTTATGACTGATTATACATTAGTGTGTGTGAATTGCAATGAAATAACAACGTATGCATCCGGTCGTGGATTTTTGACGGCAAAAAATAATAAAACGTTATGTGCTAAATGTCGCGGGAAATCTCCACGGCGAAGGGATGTTGGAATAACAAATTGGAGTAGAGAGTGTCCGTCATGTAAAACTATAAAATACTACTCTAGTAAAAGAAATTTAACTCGCGCAATAAATACAAACTCAAATTGTCCCAATTGCAATTCCGGTCCATCTGCAAATACAATAAAATTAATTGTAAAGACATTAAAAACAAAAAAATATCCAAATAGAAAATCCAATACCAAAGTTGGAAAGCCAGCTCCATTTAAACGAAGTTGTCCTGCATGTGATAAAGAATTAAGTTATGTATCCGAGAGATCTTGTTCACGTGCTAGTATCCAAAATTCTGTGTGTAATTCGTGTTCATCTCGCATATATAAAAAATCATGGGTATATGTTATCAAAGATACACATACCAAACAAATGGCAGCTACAAAAGCTGGCTATTCTTCGTATGCCGAATATATGAAAGATTTGGATAGTAAGAAAAAATATTACAGAGAAGTATTACGGATAACACGACAACAAGATATACGTATTTTGGAAAACTTTGATAAACTGCGAGGATTGTGTGGTGTAAGTGGGGCTTATCAACTCGACCACATTATACCTATATCGGTAGCATATTCTCAAAATTTATCACCAAAACAAATTGGTGATATAAAAAATTTACGAATTATTCCATGGAAAGATAATCTACAAAAGTCAAATAAAGTTCTGTGACATTTTGGTAAAACAAAAGTGGGAGCCCGTTTCCAGGCTCCCACTTTTTTATTTCACACCGTTACAGCTTAGAGTGTGTCCAAATCACCAACGTAAATCTTACCGAAGAATTCTGGACGGACAATCTTCTTAGCATAACGTGTCATTACGCCTCTTCGAGGAGTAAAATTTGTTGGGTCATAGACCAACGGTGTCATGATAAGTGGAATGTACGGCGCGTAAACTGCACCAGTTTCTAGGAAGTTAGAACCACGGAAGCCCATCAATAGGACGTTTTCAGTCATATATGGGTTCTTGTAGATGGTGAAACGGTTTTGGAATGAACCAATCTTGGTTACGCCACCTGCGAATTCCATCTTGTCTCCATCTGTACCGGCGAGGAAGCCAGGGATGGTTTCAAGAACAGTTGCGACCGTTGGGGAGCAAACTGCGAAGTTTGCACCACCACGCATCGTCAATTGATGAATCTTGTTGGAAACCTTTTGCATCTTTTGACCAAGTGTTTGGAACCAGGTCATATTGGTCCATGCGGTACCCGTGAAGGTTGATGCGGCAAATGTTGCACCATTCCATACAGTACCGACCTTTGCTGACCAGTAGTCAGTGGTGGTTGAAGGAGCAGCTGCGATTAACATGTCAAGGATTTCAAGGTCAATTTCCGTTGAGATGTAATCACTTAACATTGCGGTTAATTCTGCTTCTGCATCAACACTGTGATAAGCGTTCAAGTCTTGTGCAAGTTCTGGTGACCAGACTGCCTTCAACTTACGGGTCTTTGCAACGATGGTTTGTGACTTGAGTTCCAAATCAATTTGTGGAATTGCCAAATCAGTTGAACCATCACGATCTTCAAAGTCACCACGAGCGGTGTCTGTTGGTTGCTTGGTGTAGTACAATCCAGTTGCAATTCCCAAGGAAGAAGCGTATGATGCACTGACAATGAAGGTAAGGTTTGTACCGTCATACTTGGTAAATTCTGGAAGTACCTTCGCATAAAAGTCATAACCAGAACCACTTGGAATGAATGCACGAACTGCAAGTGTATCAAGATTAGATGCACTTGCTGCTGGGATGACGAACTTTGAAAGTGAACCCGTTAATACGAAATCTACATTATAGTTTACATCCGAGAATGCAACTGATGCAGAGTTTACCGAATTGACTGTAACAAATGTGTCATTACTACTGTAGTTAAATGCACCTGCACCATATAAACCACCAGTACTGGTGTTAGCAAACCCACCAAATGCTGTTGAACCTGCTCCACCGTAGATGGATTGACCGGAGGTCTTACCATTGGTGGTTGTGCCGTACTTGAAATCCATATAGAATACAAGACCAGACGGAAGATTCATTGGTTGTACGGAGACGAAGTTCTTACTTGCGATAGAACCCATGACCTTACGAACTAACGGAAGTGCGACACCTGCCCATTGTTCACCAGATGAACCGGCGCTGTTGGTTGCACTGTTTTCGCCAAGAATTTGTGTTGCTTGGTTTTCGAGCATGACTGCCATACCTTGCTTTTCTGCACCCTTCAAGCCTTCAAGCAGACCTGACTTTTCCCACTTACCCGATAACTTACGGGATTGTTCAATGATGTGCTTGTGGGCTGACCCAGCTTCATTGATAAATTGACTAATATCTGACATACTGTGTTTCTCCTATGAGGTTAGATAATTCCTGCGAGTTGTTGTAGACGCTTTGCTAAGGTGTTTTCAGCGATAATTTCCACTGGTGCTGCCTTAGGTGCCGTACTGGAAGTTGCTTTACTTGCAAACCCTTCCGTTACGACCTTTTTACTGGACTTTGTTGCTTTGATTGACTTTGCTGCCGATGTTAATGTTTCAACAAGAACTGTATATACCATCTTTACTTCACGAACATTTGTTGCACGGTCAAAGTTTTCGACAATTCTGACCTTTTGTTCGTTGGTCAATCCGTCCTTACGGAACATACGATTGGTATATAACAATTTAGCATTGAGAAGATTAACTTCTTGTAGCTTGCCTCGTAGAAGATTTACTGCCTTACGATATTCTGCGAGCTCAGTCTCTAAATTCTTCATGTGGGAAGCTATTTTTCCATGTTCCTCACCACCCATGTGGTCTTCGCCACCCATGTGGTCAGGATTTTCTTCAGCTTCCAATTCTCTGAGAATTGCTTCGAGATCAAGTTCTTCTTCACCTGCTTCTGGGGCTTGTGGTTCTTCACCGTCATGGTGACCCATTTCTGCACCCATTTCTTCATGCCCCTGTCCGTCCATCTTGAGAGCGGCATCTGCATACTTGTGACTATTTGCTGCTGGTGATGTTTCTACTGATTCGTCTTCATTATCTGCATAATCTTTTTCCAAATCAGCGGTCTTTTCCATACCACCTTCAGGTGATTCTTGGTGTTCTTCACCTTCTTCACTTGCTTCTTCGCCTTCTTCACTTTCTTCATCATGCTTTTCTGAAAGTGCGTCAACGTCTTCTTCAAGTTCTCTGATTACTTCATCAAGATCAAAATCACTTTCGGACCAATCATCATACCAATCAGTATGACCATCAGTGTGTGCCTCTGGACCGTTGCCGATATCTGAGCTGTCATCTGCGTCATCAGCTGGCATTTTGTTTTCGGCGGTACCGATTGTTGACGTATCCTGTGGAGTCTTTGCATCATGTTCTGCGGTTGCATCTTGGAATGGAACTTCCTTTACTGCTACTGCTTCTTTGGCCATATGCACAGCGTGAGCTGCTTTTTCATATGACTTTTCTTCACTATCGGAATCCGTACCAGCCGGACCTTCAGGGTATTCCGTGCCAGCAGTTTCTGCTTCTGCACGAAGGCGGCGACTTAACATCGTCTTGATTTGGGGGGTGAATGTTTCTTCCAATGAAAGCTTTGCATTTTCAATTGCGGTCTGACGAACTGCTTCAGCGTCTGCAATAGCTTCCTTTAAAAGAGTATTCGTAAATTCATACTTTGCCATAAAATTCTGTCTCCTAAAATGAAAAATGACTATTATAAGTCACTATACTGTTCGGTATAACGAAAATCACACCCCAAATGAGGTGTACTATAAATACATATAATAACTTTTCTAAAAACTACAATTTTTTCAATAATCTGTGTTATTTCTCTTCTGCAATTTCCGCTCTTCTCGCTTTCGTCGGCGAAGGGCATCCTGACGCTTTTTTGCCAGTTTCTTAGACTTTTTTAAATAGAACTCCTTATTTCTGAGCGTTTCCATTAATTCTGACCGTTTCACCATCTTATTAAACTGCTGTAATGCTCGTTCTAAATCTGCTAATCTATCACCTTTTACTTCTACGTACATAAACTGCCTCCTGTAGGCTTTCTCTGGTTGGTTTTACATTACTTGCATGCCGTTTTGCGTATGCGGTGACCATTCCCTTTGCTTGCTTATAGGAGGGGTGGTTTTTTGAATACTTTAGTGCCGTCTTTACTAAAATATCATTACCCGTTTCTGGATTCTTAACAGTACTATTCATTAGTTTTTGAACTGATGAATTTTTAGTTGGCGTGGTATCCGATACCGTATCCTCTGGATGATTTTTTGCCTGATGTACGAGTAGTCGGATATTCGGGTATTTAGTTTTTAATTTACTGACCGCCGCCACATTTTTGGGAGAATCATCAATAAATGCAACTCGGTCATATCCATTCTGTATTTGCTTTTCAATATATTGGGCTTTCTTTTCTGGGTTTGAATCCCCCAATGCGGCAATGGCGACATTCTTAGTAATTCCATGCATTTTTAAAAATTGCGCAACAGGCCGTGTATGTCCGCGAGCAGTTAATACCACTACCCGGTCAGCCTTTCCTGCAAGCGCATGTTTTAGAAGTTTAACAAATCGTTGGATGGGTCGTGGATTTATTAATTGGTCAAATTGGGAAAAATCAAAACTATCCCCAGCTTGGGAATCATATACGGCATATTCTGCCGGATCCATTACGACCGTTTTACCAGAAGCTTTTTTTACAATAACATTTGCATCCGTCTGTGCAAGTGTATCGTCAAAGTCTGTGACTAGTATACGTTTTCCCATACTTACTTAGTTACCATTCGGTATGCGAGTGCGACCATCTTATCAATTGGATTCAATAAGAATTTTTTCTTATTATCATCTGATAACCCCTCAATTGCCTTCTTTAGTAATGTTGCGGTATAGACATCAATTAATGTATTATTAATCTTGATAGGTAACTTGGTACGAACAATAGATAAAATAGTATTCATTTTTGCATCGGTGTCTTCCCCAAACGTGATAAGATTTGGGTCGTTGGATACGTGTGGTTGACCTGCGGGTTCTGCGCCCAAATCGGTCGTTATCGGGATATATCCGTCATACTCAGTCATATGTTCTTTTCCAGAATTAATATCTTGTTTTAATAGTTCTTCAATCTTTTTTGGTAAATTTTCTATGTGAGTTGTAGCATACTTTTTTACATCGGCATGCGACATGGTTTTTGCCAAGCGACGAGCAGACTTACTAAACTTGTGTGGATTTACACGACCCGTTTGTATGGCATGTACAATGCCAAATAATTTTTGTTGGGATTTACTGACTGCTGGCATTATTAATTCTCCACGTACAAGTCGGGATATACTTCTTTAAATTTTCTCATTAGTGTTCCCGCCACCGCATTTGCTTCATTTTCAATATCTGACCCATCATTACCATTCAAGACTTTTCCATCGTGGCGTTGTTTATGATGTACTAATTCATGAGCTAATGTTCGAAGCACATCGGCGAGATGCCGACTACCATAATATACAATAA
>Ga0114969_10002642_pt1 | contig 14671 bp, 13 predicted proteins | sample M_130807_MF_Meta_FD_87316 | JGI IMG/M metagenome (GOLD analysis project Ga0114969, IMG submission 87316) | Freshwater microbial communities from Lake Montjoie, Canada to study carbon cycling - M_130807_MF_MetaG | ecosystem: Environmental > Aquatic > Freshwater > Lake | place: Lake Montjoie...
CGATCTCCACGAGCACCGAGTCTTCCCATGGCTTCTGCACGAAGCTCTTCGCGCCACGACGCATGGCCTCAACCGCCGTGTCGATGCTGCCCCAACCGGTCATCACCACGATGGGCAGGGCCGGATCATGCGCGTGCGCGCGATCGAGCAGCGCGAGGCCCTCGCGGCCCGACGTGGTGTCGCGCGTGTAGTTGAGGTCCATCAAGAGCAGGTCGTACGTCCCACGCGTCAGATGCGCCATGACATCGTCGACCGAGCTGACAAGGTCGATGTCGCAGTGGAGTTCGGTCAGGAGAAACCGCAACGCCTCCAGAATGTCGGGCTGATCGTCGGCGACGAGAACGCGGGGCACACCCTCTGCCCTTCAAGTCCAATGCCACGTTTCCGTTGGCACGACTCTTCCTATTAACTGAACGCAGATGCGTGAAACCGGGCAAAATGACCACATGAATCCCATTTTCGGGACTGATCAGACCCGATGACTGGACGCATCCTTGTCGCCGACGATCAGTCGGGCATCCTCGACGCGCTCAAGTTTCTGCTGGGCGGAGAAGGGTTTGACGTCACGACGGCGGCGTCTCCCGGTGATTTGCTGGCAGCGCTCGAGCGATCCGACTTCGACGTGGCCCTGATCGACCTCAACTACACGCGCGACACAACCTCGGGCCAGGAAGGCTTCGAGCTGCTCGAGCGCATCAAGGCCATCGATCCGACGCTGCCGGTGCTCGTGATGACTGGCTGGAGCAGCGTGCAGGGCGCGGTCGAGGCGATGCGTCGCGGCGCGCGCGACTACATCGAGAAGCCGTGGGACGACGACAAGGTGCTGGCGGCGGTGCAGACGCAATTGGAATTGCGTCGCGCGCTGCGACGGAGCCGGCGACTGCAGGAAGAGAACGCGCGCCTGCAGCGGCGCGACCTGCCGACGTTCATCGCCGAGGCACCGGCGATGCGCGCTGTGCGCGAAACGATCGAGCGCGTGGCGGCATCTGACGCGAGCGTGCTGATCACGGGAGAGCACGGCACTGGCAAGGAAGTGGTCGCGAGCCTCCTGCATCGATTGTCGAATCGGTCGTCGAAGCCGCTCGTTACGATGAATGCCGGCGGGCTGTCAGAGGGCGTTGCAGAAAGCGAACTCTTCGGCCATGTGAAAGGCGCCTTCACCGATGCTCGTACCGATCGCATCGGGTGCTTTGAACTGGCCGACGAAGGCACGTTGTTCCTCGATGAAATTGCGAACATGCCGGCCAAGCTGCAGCCGAAGCTGCTGCGCGTGTTGCAGACCGGCGAGGTGCAGAAGGTCGGCTCGTCACGCGTCATCTTCGTCAACGTGCGCGTGATCTCGGCGACCAACGCAGATCTGGGATCCGAGATCAGTGCCGGCCGATTCCGCGAAGACTTGTTCTATCGGCTCAACACGGTCGTGATTCATCTGCCACCGCTCCGCGAACGACGGGAAGACGTCATGCCGCTTGCGTCGCACTATCTCGAACGGTACGCCGAGCGTTACAAACGCACGTTCGAGGGTTTTGATCGCACCGGCCGTCAGGCCATCGACGCGCATCCGTGGCCCGGCAACGTCCGCGAACTCGCGCACGCCATCGAACGCGGTGTGCTGATGTGCCGGGGGTCGCAGATTACCGCGGTGGATCTTGGCCTGCAGGTGGCCGCGCCGACAGGGCCGGCCGAGGAACTCACCCTCGAGCAGTCCGAGAAGATCTTCATTCAGAAAGTGCTCGCACGGCACGCAGGCGACGTGCGCAAGGCCGCCGACCAGCTCGGCATGAGCCGCAGCGCGCTCTATCGACGCTTGCAGCAGTTCGGCCTCTGATGACGCGGACTCGGTAAATGGCCAGCCGTCCGCGCGCCCGCAACCTCGAACTGTCGCTGGCGCTGCTCGTGCTCGGCGGTGGCGCGCCCGCTGTCGTCGTCTCGCTGCTGTTGCTGTGGTGGCGCCACGATGTGGCGTCGGATCTATGGTGGTTGCAACCGGAACTGCGATGGACGCTGACCGTCGTCGTGTTGCTCACGTGGATCGTCTCGGCATCGGTTGCGCGACAGCTGACGACGCGGTCGCTGCAACTGCTGGCCAATCTGCTCGGTGCTCTGCGCGAGGGCGACTACTCGATGCGTGGTCTCAGCGCAAAGACGGGCAGTGCGATGGCGGGCGTCATGCGCGAGGTCAACGATCTCGGCAGCACGCTGCAGCGCCAGCGCACCGAAGCCGTTGAATCGACCGCGCTGCTGACGCACGTCATGGAGGAGATCGCCGTCGCGGTGTTCGCCTTTGACCCGGGCGAGCGCGTGCTGCTGGTGAACAAGGCGGGTGAGCGTCTTCTGGGCAAACGTGAAGCAGACATGATCGGGCAGCCCGCCAGTGCGTTGGCGTTTGATGAGTACCTCACGGGCGAGTCGCGGCGATTGGTGGAGCGCACCATCGGCGGCCGGCGCGGACGCTTCGAAGTGCGTCGCGCATCGTTCTATCGCGATGGCCGTCCGCACCATCTTCTGGTCATGGCCGACCTGAGTCAGGCGCTGCGTGAAGAAGAGCAGGCCGCGTGGCAGCGCATCGTGCGCGTGCTGTCGCACGAAATCAACAACTCGCTGACGCCGATCAAGTCCATTGCGCATTCGGTGAAGAAGATCATCGAGCGTGCCGCCGGCTTCGAACGCCAGCCGGAAGTGCTGCAGGGGCTCTCGCTGATCGAGGAGCGGTCCGGTGCGCTCGGCCGCTTCCTTCGCGCGTACGCGCAGCTGGCGCGGTTGCCAAAACCGCAGCCGAAGTCGGTGCCCGTGGCGACGCTCATCGGACGCATCGTGGAACTCGAGAAGCGGCTGGCCGTGCGGTCACTCGGTGGGCCCGATGTCACCGTGGTCGCCGACTCCGATCAACTCGAGCAGTTGCTGATCAACATCGTGCGCAACGCGGTCGATGCCTCGCTCGAAACCAAGGGCGAGGTCAGCATCGGATGGCGGGTCTCCGCCGACTGGCTCGAGGTCATGATCGATGATGACGGCAAGGGTTTGCCCGACACGTCGAATCTGTTCGTGCCGTTCTTCACGACCAAGCCCAATGGCTCGGGCATCGGCCTCGCGCTCAGCCGGCAGATTGCCGAAGCCCACGGCGGCACGCTCACGCTCGAGAACCGCTTGGCCCACGTCGGCTGTCGCGCGGCGCTCCGCATTCCCGTCGGCGAGCGTCGATCGCCATAACGTGCAGCGAGAGATAGCTGGATAGAATGTGCGGGCATGGTCAAGTCGCCCGCGCTTCCCATCGGCCTCTCGGCCGTCGCGCTCTTTGCGCTTGAGCCGTTTGTCGGAAAGGTGCTCCTGCCGCGCATGGGCGGCACGCCGATGGTGTGGAACACCTGCGTCATGGTGTTTCAGCTGCTGCTCCTCGCCGGCTATTGGTACAGCGTCGAACTCGGACGCATGACCGACACGGCCGCCGCGGCACGGCGGCACGCTCAGGTCGTCGCGATCGCCGCCGTGTCGTGGCCGTGGACCGTCCGCGCGCTCTGGCTCTCGCCATGGCCCGGCGTCTCGCCCGTCACGTGGATTGTCGGCGTGTGTGTCGTCGCGGTAGGGCTGCCGTTCATGGTGCTGTCGGCCACGTCGCCGCTCGTGCAGGTGTGGCTCGCGCGCCGCCGAGACACGTCGACGCCGGTGCATCGTCTCTATGCCGTCAGCAACATCGCGAGTGTCGGTGGGCTGCTCCTGTATGTGGGTGTGATCGAACCGCTGGCCGGCGTACGCGCGCAGAGCTGGATCATCTGGGTCATCGCCACCCTCGGCGCCGCGCTCGCCATCCGAGTGGCGACGACCACGAATACCCACGCAATTGAGATCGGGAGTCAATTACCGGAGTTGACGCCAGCGCTAACCCTGGATGTCGTTCTGCCGGCGCCGGTCGTGAGTGCGCCGCGTCCGATCTTGTGGTTTACGTTGTCGTTCGCCGCGTCGTTGTGTCTGTTCTCGGTGAACACGTATCTGGCCACCGATGTCGCGTCGTTCCCCTTGCTCTTCGCGGTGCCGCTCGCCATCTTTCTGCTCGCGTTCGCCGCGGGGTTCTCTGCATGGGCAGAACGGGTCGGCTTGTGGCTGCACTTTGCGGCGATGGTGGCGGCCGGTGCGGCGCTGTGGTACTTGCTCCGCGTCGCAACGCCCGCGACGAGCGTGCTGGATTTGCCGATGCCGCTGGTGGCGCTGGCCGGTCTGGTCACGGCGCTGGCCGCGAGGCTCGCGCACACGCGGCCACACGATGCGGCGTTGCCCACCTTCTACACGATCATCAGCGCGGGCGGCGTCGCTGCCGGCGTTGTCTCGGTGCTGCTGCTGCCGTGGGGATGGTCGCGCATGACGGCGCCGATGCACGACTGGACGTTGATGCTCGTGAACTCTGCCGTGCCCGAGTACCCCGTCGCGTTGGTGCTCGGCCTGTGGCTTGTGGCGCGCGGGTGGCCAATGCGGTTGGTCGCCGCCGTGGCCACCATTTTCGTCTGTGCGGCCACCGAGCCGACATATGGCATGGAGCGCCTGTTCGAAGCGCGCAATTTCTACGGCACGCTGCGCGTGCAGCGCGATCCCTCCACGCTGACGACGCGCTTGAAGAACGGCACTACGCTGCACGGATTCGAAGTCACGGATGGATCCGCACAGCCCACCAGCTACTACCATCGCGCCAGCCCGATCGGTCAGGTGATCACGCGACTCGTGCCGCACCACGTGATGGCGATGGGCCTCGGCGTCGGCACGCTCGCGGGCTACGCGGGGCGGGGTGATCAATACACATTTCTGGAAATCAATCCCCTCGTCGAAGAAGTGGCGAGCCGATCGGGATACTTCTCGTTCCTGCGCCGCGCGCGCCAGCGTGGAGCGGATGTCTCGGTGCGCATTGGCGACGGCCGCCTCCTGGCCGACGCACTGCCCGACGGGCAGTGGGACCTGATCGTGCTCGATGCGTTCTCGTCCGACTCGATCCCCGTGCATCTGCTGACGCAGGAGGCGATGCGCGAGTACACGCACAAAGTCTCGCCGCGTGGCGTGATCGCCGTGCACGTGTCGAATCGCTTCTTCGACCTCGGGCCGATGGTCGCCACCATCGCCGAGTCACTGGGCTGGCGTTGGGCAATTCAGTCGCGTTCCGAAGAGGAGGCCGACGAGACCGCCTCGACGTGGATGATGCTGGTGCGTGACGAGTCGGTGGGGACCGGCCTTGGGCTGACCGAGTCGCCGTGGGAACGTCCGGCGATTCCGAAAGGCGTCGAACCATGGACCGACGACTGGGCGAACCTCCTCGGACGTCTGAAGATCGTGGCCGAACGTCTCAATACACGATTCGGACAACAGTAGGACTTAGGACGACAGGAACGACGCTTTCCGCTACACTGGAGGGGTCGGGTCGCTCCCAAGCCGACAAGGAGTTTTCTATGCGTTCGTTCTTCCGTGCTGCCCTCGTGGCGGTTGCCGTGATGACAGTGGTTCCCGTGATGCCCGTTCTGGCCCAGGCGCCGAATGCAGCTACGTGGGTGGTGATTCCGATTCAGCAACTGCCCGCGAATGTGCGCGCGGTCCAGGCCAAGGCGTACCCAGCCGCCACGGTCACAAAGGTCGAGCGTCAGGGCACGGGCAAGACCGCCGTGTATCACCTCACGATGACCGGCAAGAAGACCGACGTGAAGATCAACGCGGCCGGCAAGATCGTTAAGTAAGACCCGTTCGAACGTTCGGACTACTTCTGGATCGACACGGACGCGCCGTCCGTGATCGGTTCAGGTCCGGGCAGAATCACGCGCTCACCCACGGTTAGTCCCGAGAGAATCTGCGTGCGGTCCAGCGCCACGAGACCGACCTGCACAGATTTGCGGTGGGCTTTTCCATCGGCACCCGCCACCATCACATAGGCATCCGCATTCGCCGCACCGTCGCGCAACACGACGGACGTCGGCACCACCAACACATTCGATCGTTCGTCGCTCAGGATCTCGAGCTGCACGGGCGTGCCTGCGGGCAACGTCACCGTCTTCGGCAGCGACACACGCACGTCACTCGTTGGCGCGGGCGGATCGGCCACGAGCGGCATCGTCAGCACCGTGCCGTCGATCAGCGAGCCATCGGTGGGATTGAAGATGCGCGCGGCACGTCCCGGCGTGATGAGCGGCAGCGATGCCGCTGGCACCGGCGCCACCACTTCGAGCCGCGTCGGGTCGATCACGCGCAGCACAGGGTCGGTCGTCGTCGGTTCAACCTGGTCGCCGACGTTGTGCCAGCGTTGCGCGATGACACCGGCAAAACGCGCTTTGACGACCAGGTGCGAGGCCACAAGGTCGGTGGCCTCCTTGTTGCTCTGCGCTTGTCGGACTGCGGCCTCCGCGTCTTGCAGGTCGCGCGATGCGTCCTCGTTGTCGCGCTGCGACGCGATGCCGCGCGCGAACAATCCCGACAGCCGTGTGGCGGTCGCCTTCGCGGCCTGGAAGCGCACGTTCGCCTGCGATGTCTCTGTTTGCCGCATCGCCAGCTCCGTCTGCAATGACGGCACTTCGAAGCGCACGAGCACGTCGCCTTCCTTCACGACGTCGCCCTCCAACTTGGTGATCTCGGCGACCCGGCCGCTCTCTGGCGCCGTGATTGTCCAGTCGGCGCCGGGCGACGGCATCACCGTGCCCGTCACGATCACCGATGCGCGAACCGTGTCGAGGCGCACAGACTCGGCGCGCACGAGCAGCGGGCCGGACGTATCGACCGTCTCCGAGGTGGACGTCTTGCTGCAGCCGGCGATTGAGACGCCGACCAGAGCAACGAGCGTGGCGAGCACACGTGAGCGGGGCATGGCGTGCCCCTATTGTAGAGCTGGGTGACCGTTTACTTCTTCACCGGCTTCGGGTTGATCCACGTGCCATCTGGCGCCAGCTCAGCTTCTTTGACGGCCGCGCCGGTCAGGATCATTTCGAACGACGTCGCCGTCCCTCTGGTGAGTTTCTCGTATTTCGTGATCGTGGCTTTCGGATACCGCACCTTGAGTGCCGCCAGCACGACGGCCGGTACTGCCGACGCTTCGATCTGTTCCTCAGCGAGGACCAGCGTCCCGTTCGCCAGATAGATCACGTCGCGATTGGTCTTGCCGTCTACGCTCTCGATCTCGTACTGCAACTTGCCGTCTTCGGTTTCCGAAGACACATTCTTGATCGTGGCAGCCGGATAGGCCTTCTTGAACGCGGCCTCGACAGCGGCCGGCAGTTTCGTGGCCGGGGGCGCGGAGGCCTTGGGCGGCGTGGTGGTCTTGGGTGTTTGTGCCTGAACGATGCTGACCGATGCGACCAGAGCGAGCGTGACGACCGTGATGCGGGCGAATGACATGCGAGATCCTCCGAGGCCATTTGATCAAGGTGATCTGAAGATCGGCTGAAATCCCCTGTCGCACCTGAATCAGCGACAATAGGCGCGTGCGGATTCTGTATGTCGAAGACGACGCGCGCATGCGAGCGCTCGTGCGACGCGGTCTCATCGAAGAGGGCCACAGCGTGATGGCCGTGGCCGATGCCGAAGCCGCGCTCGATCAGGCGATGGCCTCGCCATTTGATGTGGTGGTGCTCGACGTGATGCTGCCAGACCGGTCCGGTGTGGACGTTGTGCGTGACATGCGCGCGCGCGGTCGCACGGCGCCGGTGCTGATGCTCACCGCTCGCGACACGCACGCCGACGTCGTCGCGGGTCTTGACGCCGGCGCGGACGACTACCTGACCAAGCCATTTGCGTTCGACGTGCTGCTGGCGCGGGTGCGTGCGTTGGCGCGGCGCGCGCCGTTGCAGCACACAAGCACGCTCACCCTCGGGGACCTGATGCTCGATCCGGCCGCGCACACCGTGCGAAGGGGCGAGGCGCCCGTCGCACTCACCCCGACCGAGTTTCGATTGCTCGAGTGTCTGCTGCGGCGGGCCGGACGTGTGGTGACGCGACAGGCACTCATCGAAAGTCTCTGGGGATTTGAACGCGACGTCGAGGCCAACACACTCGACGCGTTCATTCGATTGCTTCGGCAAAAACTTGATCGGCCGGGACACGAGCCGCTCATCCACACCGTGCGGGGCGTGGGGTATCGCCTCGGCAGCGAGGCGGCGCCATGATGACGCGTCATTCCATTCGAGTTCGACTCACCGCCTGGTATGCCGGGCTCACCCTGGTGGCGCTCATGGTGATGGCGGCGTCGGTGATCTTGCTGGTGCGCCACAGCGTCACGCGCGCGGTCGACGAACGACTGAGCGCGCATCACGACGGCCTCGAGCGATTTGCCAATGGCCTCGGCGCGAACATCCCGACCGACGAAGTGCGTGATGAGTTGCGCGAGTACGCGGCCGGGGCGGTCGGCAGTGCGTTTTTTGAATTGGCCACCGCGGATGGCGCGGCGCTCGCGCGCCCCGAAGTATCAGGCTGGGACGCGTCCATCGCCGCACTGCGTCCGGCGGCGGCCGCATCGTCATCGGCCTCCGCCATTGATTTTCTGATCGGCGGGGAGCCCTACCGGGCCTCGCGCCGCACATTGACCATTCGCGGCGCGCAGGCGGCATCGATCGTCGCCGTCGCCATGGGGCCGGCGGATGCGGCGCTCGCGAGTGCGCAGCGCATGCTGTTCTGGCTACTGCCCCTGATGAGTCTCCTCGCGGCCGCCTGCGGCTACGTGGTCAGCGGTCGTGCGCTGCGTCCGGTCGATCGACTGACGCAGGCCGCCCAGACGATCAACGTGGAGAATCTGCATCAGCGACTCGATGTGCCGCCGGCTCCCGATGAATTGCAGCGATTGGCCGTCACGTTCAACGGCATGCTCGATCGGTTGCAGGAGGGCGTCGGTAACATCGCGCGTTTTACCTCAGAGGCGTCGCACGAGCTGCGCACGCCGGTGGCGCTCGTACGCACGACCGCGGAGCTGGCGCTTCGGCGGGATCGGTCGCCGGAGGAATATCAGGACGCGCTGACCGACATCCACACGCAGTCGCGCGAGATGAGCGATCTGGTCGACGATCTGCTGACCATGGCGCGCGCGGACGCCGGCGTCGAGCCGCCACCGGAGACCGTCGTCGATCTCGGTGTCCTGGCCGCATCGTTTGCCGCGTCGTGGCGAGCGACGTCGCGCTTCAACCTGGTGCGCGATGACGACCCGATCATGATCCGGGCGGAGGCACGACAGGTGCTGCGCCTGCTGTCGATCGTGTGCGAGAACGCGACCAAGTACGGACCCGAAGACGGCGAAGTGTCTGTGCGCCTGCGCGCGGAACACGGGCGCGCGGTGATCGATGTTGAGGACGATGGCATCGGTGTCGCCGCCGGCGATCTGCCGCGCGTCTTCGAGCGGTTCTATCGCGGCGCGCGCGCGCGGGCGGGCGAGGCCACGGGCAGCGGTCTTGGCTTGTCGATCGCCAAGGTCATTGCCGAGCGCCACGGTGGGCAGATCATGCTGTCGTCGCCGATTCGCGCACTCGACAGTCGCGCGACGTCTGCGCGCGGCACGCGCGTCACGATCACGTTTCCGCTCGCGGCACCTCTCGACGCGCCAGCGACCGCGCCCGTGGCCGGCGCCGGATGAGCGCGCGTCCCCACATTCTGGTTGCTGGTGCGGGCCTCGCCGGCCTCGCGGCGGCACGCGCCCTCACGGCGCAGGGGGCGCGGGTCACCGTCATCGACGCGCGTGATCGCGTCGGCGGACGCGTGTGGACCATTCGCGAAGGGTTTGCCGGCGGGCAGCACGCAGAAGGCGGCGCGGACCTGATTGAGAGTGATCAGACGGCGGTGATGTCACTGGCCCGCGAACTGAAACTGGCGCTCGTGCCGATCCTGAAAGATGGTTTTGGTTTCTACGGCATGGGCGCCAACGGTCGACGATCTGTTGAGACGGGATCGCGACGGTTGGGCCGGCTGTTTGCGCCGTTCTGGGCTGAAGTCGAAAAGTATCGGCTGCTCGACGGGCGGTGGAGCAGCCCGATCGCGCTGGCATTCGCACGAGAATCGGTCGCTGAGTATCTCAAGCGCACAGGTGCGAGTGGCGCGGTCGTGGCGCGCTTTCGCAGCTTGCGCGGCTTCTTTCTCGCCGATCCCGAAGACCTGTCCATGATTGCGTTGCTGGATTTTCTCGCGACCGACGCGTTTGGCGACGATGGCACGACGTTTCGGGTGCGCGGTGGCAATGACCAGCTCGCGACGCGTATGGCCGACGCGTTGCCGACGCGCGTTCGTCTGCGTTCAGTACTGCGACGCGTCGACTACGGCGATGACGATGTCACCGCCACGGTGGAAGATCGATCAGGGCGTCACGCGATGACGGCCGATGCGTTGATTGTCGCGATGCCGGCGACAGCGGTGCGTGACGTGGTCTTTGCGCCGGGTCTGCCCGCGCAGCAGCACGAGGCGATCGCCACATTGAAATACGGCGGCGCCACGCGCGTGCTGCTGCAGTTTGCCTCGAGATTCTGGGTGCGACGTGGACGTCCACGCGCATTTGGTTCAGACCTGTCGACCGGCGCGGTCTGGGACGGCAATGAGCAGCAGCGCGGCCGCGGCGGCATTCTCAGTCTGCTGGCGGGAGGGCGCGCATCCGATGAAATGGTCGCGATGCTGAACGCCGAAGGCGCGCGTGGCGTCGCTGATCGTTTGCGCTGGATGGGGACGCCGTCCGCTCTCGTCGCGTCACACGTCGTGCGATGGAACGATGATCCGTGGGTGCGCGGCGGGTACGCATACTTTGATCCGGAGTTTGATCCGCGCGGTCGGGACCTGCTCGCGCGCCCCTGGGGTCGCATCTGTTTTGCCGGTGAGCACACCAGCGTCCGGTGGCAGGGCTACATGAATGGCGCCATCGAGAGTGGCCGGCGCGCGGCCGCCGAAGCGCGACTGCTGACGGCCGTGGTCTAATAATCTGCGTCATGCCAAAACGCCGGGGTCGCCCGCCCAAGTACGGTTCGCCGAGCAAGATTGTGGCGGTCACGCTGCCCGAAGAGGTCGTGACGGAGCTTGAGAGCATTCACGAGGATATCGGATGGGCGATCGTGCGGCTGACCGAGCAGCGACGGCGGGGGGCGAAGACGGCGGCGGCCGATCTGCCCGCGTCCGTGAAGCAGCGGCGGATCGCCGCTGCGAAGTCGGTGGCGCCGGCCGAACTCGTATCGGTTGGCCCTGGGCAATCGCTCATCGTCGTCAATTCGGCGACGGTGCGGCCGATCCCGGGCGTGCAGATGATTCCGCTCTCGGAGACTGAAGCCTTTCTGGCGCTCGAACCGGGCCGGGGGATGTCAGACCTCGAGATCGCGGTGCTCGATCACATCGAGGGGCTGCGCGCGGGCTCGCGCGACAAGGCGGCCGCGACGCAGTTGCTGGCGAAATTACGCCGCTGGCGACGCGACGACACGCTGGCGTTTAACGCGCGGGCGATCATTCTGGTCTCAGGGACGTAAGCGGGCGTGGGAATTAATTTTAATTAATAAGAATTGTTCGCAAAGAATTATTATTTGCAAACAATTCGGAGGCTTGGTACGATGACGACAATGCGCATGAAAGTCCGTCTGCTTTCTGCTGCCGCGCTGGTGACGACGGTCGCCGCGTGCGCGAACTCCCCCGTCGCGCCCGTGGGCGTGGTCACGTTGACGACCGCGTCACTGACGTCGCCGTCCAATGGATCGTCGATCGCCAACCTCAGCCAGCCGGTCACGCTGACGGTCACCAACGGCAAGGTCGCGTCGACCGACTCGGTCACCTACACCTTTGAAGTGGCGACCGACACCGGATTCGCCACCAAGGTGGTCTCACAGGATGTCGCGCAGGGTTCCGGCTCCACGACGTCGCTCAAGCTCGGCACGCTGCCGGCCGGCGCGACCTACTACTGGCGGACCAAGACTTCGGCGGGCGGCTCGAGCAGCCCGTACTCGTCGTCGCTGGCGTTCTCGATCGGCGCGGCCATTGTCGTGCAGGCGCCCACACCGGTCTCGCCGCTCACCGGCGCGACCGGCTTGGCCCAGCGGCCCACGTTCACGATCACCAACTCGGTCCGTTCTGGGCCCGTGACCTCGCTTTCGTACCGGTTTGACGTGTCGACCAGCAGCTCGTTCGCGACGGTGTTGCAGAGTGCCACGGTCGCCGAAGGCACCACGCGGACCTCCTGGACGCCGACGTCGGATCTGGCCGGCGGCACCACCTACTTCTGGCGCGCGCTGGCAGTGGATTCGGCCAGCGGCGTCACCAGCAGCTTCTCTACGGCCCAGTCGGCGACCACGCTCGTTGTCATCGATCTCAGCCGGGTCAACTACCAGCGCTTCGTGAATATCAAAGACTGGCCCATCACCGACACGATCCGGGCGGTCTCGCAGGACGGCAGCCCCTTCGCCAACCCGGAAGGGACGATGTGCATCGACCACACCAAGCGCGGCATCTGGCCCACGTCGCCCTTCTTTGGCGATCCTGAAGTGCCGGTCGAGAGCAACCAGTGGTACTTCGCGTTTATCAACGGCACGTGGTACGGCGGTTCGGGCGAGAACATGCGTCCCAACCAGATCTGCAAGCAGGGGCAGATGTCCGAGAACATCGGACCCGATGGCACCTGGGGCGGCCCGATGGACACGTGGCGGCCGAGACCGGGTGAACTCGTCGGCTACATGATGACCACACCCGCGCGTTTCTGGCCGTCCATGAAGACCGTTGATGAACGCTCCGACATGGTCATTCAGCCATGGGTCGACACTCGCCCCACCTCGTCAGCGATTAAGAAGTAGGAGTCCGATTTCATGCGTGCATCACGAGTCATTACGATAGGTGTGTTTCTGCTCGCTGCGGCCCTTCCGGCCGCTGCGCAGACGGCGACACCGGCAACGACGACGACCAAGTCGGCGAGCGCGTCACCGCAGCTCACCGGGGTTGAGGTCGGCGTCATTGGCGGTCTCAGTGCCGTGCAGAATGTGGGCGGTCTTCTCGGCGGCCGGATCGGCTATGCGATCAACGACAAGGTCCAGATTGAGGCCGAAGGCATGTGGATGCAGGATGTGGCGACGCGCGCCAAGCTCGATGCCATTTCGAGCTTTGGCACGTACCTCACGTCGGTGCAGGGCAAGCCCTCAACCGCCACGCTGACGGCACCGGCCAACTACTTTGGTGGCGGTCTCAAGTTTCTGATCCCGATGGACGGCGCGGTGCATCCGTATGTGGCGGTCGGCGGCGGCATGGCAAAGGTCGCGCTCAGGCCCGTGTTCACGATTTCCGGCACGGACGTCACGTCGCAGCTCTCGAGCTTCGGCGTCACGCTCGGCAGTGACTTCACCGGCGACGTCACCAAGGCCGCAATCAGCGGCGGCCTCGGCGTGCTCATCAACAACAACCGGCTCTCGTTCGATGTCGGTGTGCGGTTAACGAGCATCCAGACGGATGGCCAGAAGACCAACGTGCTTCGCGGCCAACTCGGCATCGCCTACAAGTTTTAGAACCGTTACATCGAAGGGCCACTGCCCTTACGATGGTGCATGCTTCCAGCATTCCTGCGGCCCGCATTTCCGGATGCGGGCCGTCTTGTTGTACAGACCCCTGCACTCGACGCCATGGCGGCGGGCCAGCCGTTCTCAGGCCGGGTCCTGAACGCCGGATGCGGGGAGGGCAGCTACTGCCCGTGGATTGAAACGCAGGCCGGTGTCACGCGCGTCGACAACATCGACGTCTCGGTACCGCCAGACTTTCAACAGTGGCATCCAGATCCGCGCCATCACGTCGAGATCGGCTCGCTGACGTCATTGCCCTATGCCGATGCGACGTTTGACGCCGCACTGTGCACGGAAGTCATCGAGCACATTCCCGACCATGAATCAGCGGCGCGTGAACTCGCGCGCGTGCTGAGGCCCGGCGGCATCCTGATCGCCTCAGTACCATATCGGCCCGCGCCCTACGACCCCAATCACGCGCGCGCGGACTACTCGCTCGAGGAGTTCCGCGCCCTGCTCGGTGACGCCGGCCTCATCATCGAAGACCACCGCCTGTGCTGCCACGCATTGCTGCGCGCCGTGATGCTCTACTGGCGCAGGCCACTGATTCGTTTCGGCGCGAATCGTACGCCGTACGTTCCACGTCTGGCGATGTCGGCGATCGCGCATGCCGATCGCACGCTGCGAATCGGCGCGCCATGGGATCTGGTGGTGCGCGCGCGAAAACACGCGACGGCCGGATGATCAACGACCTCCGTCACGCCGCGCGATTTCTCTGGGCGCACAAGTCGTTCACCTCGGCCGCCGTGCTGACGCTGGCGATTGGCCTCGGCGCCAATACCGCGCTGTTTGGCCTGTTGAGCGCGGTGCTGCGCCCGCTGCCGGTGCCCGACGCGAACCAGATCGTCACTGTGGCCGCAGAAGTCAAAGGCGACGAGAGCGGCGGGTTTCAGTACACGTTTTCGATCGATGCCGTGAAGGACCTTCAGCGTCACACGTCATCGTTCTCCGACGTGTTCGGCGCCTATCCGCGCTTTGGCGGCATGTCCGTCGATGGCCGGGCGTCGCAGTTCTTCTTCCTCGCCGTGAGCGACAACTACTTCACCGGACTGCGCCTCACGCCGGCCGCGGGGAAGTTCTTCACCGCGCCGTCCGGATCGCCCGCCTCGATCGTGCTCGGGCATTCGTTCTGGATGCGGCACTTCGGAGGCGATCCATCTGTCATCGGCAAG
>Ga0114969_10002643_pt1 | contig 14671 bp, 10 predicted proteins | sample M_130807_MF_Meta_FD_87316 | JGI IMG/M metagenome (GOLD analysis project Ga0114969, IMG submission 87316) | Freshwater microbial communities from Lake Montjoie, Canada to study carbon cycling - M_130807_MF_MetaG | ecosystem: Environmental > Aquatic > Freshwater > Lake | place: Lake Montjoie...
CACACATTCGGTTTAAGAATTAATTTAGATTAATTAAATTTTTAATATCTTTGCAAAAGTGCTTTCATCCAATGAAAGCACTTTTATTTTTTATATCCATTACAATAATTTAAAACAAGATGAGTGATATTATATACTTAACCAAAGATGAAATTGACAATCTAAAAAAATAACTTGAAAATCTTAAAAGAGTTCAACGTCCCGCCATTAGTGCGCAAATAGCGGAGGCCCGCGATAAAGGTGATTTATCTGAAAATGCGGAATATGATGCCGCTAAAGAAGCCCAAGGTTTACTTGAGGCTAAGATTTCTAAACTTGAAACCATGTTTGCCAATGCTAGGGTATTGGATGAAACGAAACTCGACAATAGCAAAATAAATATGCTGAGCCGAGTGAAGGTAAGAAATCTGAATGCTGACAGAGAAATGGAATACACCATCGTTTCTGAAAAGGAAGCTGATATGAAAATTGGCAGAATTTCTAGTAAGTCGGCCATCGGTTCTGGCTTAATAGGCAAACGTGTAGGTGATGTAGTAGAAATTACAGTACCTGCTGGTGTTGTAAAATTGGAAGTGATTTCAATAGGCGCTTAATTAAAATTTATTTAAACAATTATGTCAAGCATCTTTCAAAAAATAATAGATGGGGAGATACCTTGTTATAAAGTGGCCGAGAATGCCGATTTCTTGGCGTTTCTGGATGTTAATCCGCTGGTGAAGGGACATGCCTTGGTAATTCCTAAAAAGCCCATAGATTACATATTTGATATCGCGGATGATGAGCTAGCAGCTATGCATATTTTTGCAAAACAAGTAGCGATTGCAATAAAACAGGTAGTGCCATGTAAAAAAATTGGCATGGCAGTCATTGGATTAGAAGTGCCGCATGCCCATATCCATTTAGTGCCTATGCACCAAGTGGCAGACTTGAATTTTGCTGGGCCACGTGCTCAATTAACAAAAGAAGATTTCGAAACAACTGCAGCTGCTATCAGTCAGTTGTTTATTTAGCATCTTCGGTAATGCTGATAATTTTAAGATCTTTTTTAGGACGATCGCCGGGGTTCGTTAAAGTGTTGCCAATGGCGTCTACCACTTCGATACCTGAAACAGTTTCACCAAAAACAGTGTAATCGCCATCCAATTGCGGGGTGCCGCCAAGGGTGGCATAATCTTTAATAGCCGCTTCTGCATAAGGTTTACCAAATTGAACCAATTGTTCTTTTGGCATGATAGCGCCTTGTACAATGTAAAATTGACTGCCGCTACTTTCTCTGTATGGATTGACTTCATCGCCTTGACGGGCAGCTGCAAGTGCTCCTTTTTTATGGTAAAAATTAGGGAGTATTTCAGCTGGAATGGTATAGCCTGGACCACCCACACCATACTGTTGGCCAGGTTCTGCTTTTTTACTTTCAGGGTCGCCAGTTTGAATCATAAAACCTTTAATTACGCGGTGAAATAAAATACCATCATAAAATTTTTCTGCCACCAATTTAGCGAAATTTGCTTGGTGCATAGGGCACTCCTTATAAAGTCTAACCTTTATATCGCCAGCATTGGTCTTTATGGTATAAAATTTATCTTCAGTCGAAACCACAGGCTTTGGGGCTTCTGTTGGTGTAATTGCAGGTGTTTCGGCACTCTCAGTAGTTTGTTCAGTGGTTTCTTTCGTGCTGTTGTTGCAAGCGGTGAGTGCTACAATGCAAGTGAATGCAAGTGCGCTTATTTTAACTAAAACGTTTTTCATATGATTTCTTCTGTTATAAAATATTCAATAATATGTGTGCGAATATACGATTCTTGTTCAAAAACATCGAATTGTGGCAAGGGTTTTAATAACTCCCAATGGGGCCATCCATCAATATCAGCGCCAATTAATTGGTAATGCCCCGAATAGCTTAAAATTTTACAAATGGCAATATGCATTAAATCTACCTTTTCGCTTTTCTTGTAATTGTCTTGCGGCAATTGGCCCAATTCGCGGATACCAATTAAAAATAAAATGGCATTCATATCCGGTTTCTTTTTAAAATGTTCTTCTACAAACGCAATTATCTTTTTCCAAACGGCACTCTCATCTTCCATTCTGCAAATTTACAGCTATCACAATTCATTCATTCTATGATTCTAAAAACCTTTTTATTTTTGTGTGAATAATTCCATTTAAAATATTTATAATCAGCTTGTTAATTAAATTTTCTATTGAATTCATTTAAAAATAACTTTATTTGCAGTTAACCATGCCATCAATATACCCTAAAAAAATCATTAAGCAACTTGTTAATGCTGGCAAAAGGCTCTCTCAACCTTTCTCTTTGACACAAGAAAAGGCCTATAGACAACAGTTGCGTACCCTCAAAAAATTAATTACCAAAGCCGAAGAAACGGCTTATGGTAAAGAGTATAATTTCTCTCATATTTTAGCAAGCAAAACCGTTTACAGAAGCTATCAGCAAAATGTTCCTCTGGTAAATTATGAAGGAATGCACGAATGGTGGCAGAAAGCTTATAATGGAGAAGAGAATGTCACTTGGCCAGGTAAAATTGAATTTTTTGCTTTGAGCTCCGGAACTTCTGAAGGCGCATGTAAATACATTCCTGTTTCGCAAGAAATGATCAAATCGATTACCCGCGCTGGTTTGCGTCAGGTGATTAGCATTGCCCGTACCGATTTTCCGAAAGATTATTTAACTAAAAACTATTTAATGCTTAGTGGTAGCACTAGTCTGTATTTTAATGACGATGGTAAAACTTATGCCGGTGATTTAAGTGGTATCACGTCTAGTCACGTGCCCAATTGGTTCGAGCGTTTTTCGAAGCCCTCGATGGACATTCGCAGTGAAAAAAATTGGCACGATAAATTAGAACGTATAGCAGACGAAGCACCCCAATGGGATGTGGTGATGATAGCAGGTGTGCCCGCATGGATTCAAATCTTATTTGAGATGATCATTAAGCGTTACAACTTGCGAACCATTCACGATATATGGCCACACCTAAGTGTTTATTTATGGGGAGGCGTTGCCATAGAACCATACAAAAAAAGTTTGAATGGATTAATGGGTAAACCCATCATGTATTTAGAAACCTATTTGGCGAGTGAAGGCTTTGTTGCCTATCAAACCAGTCCGCATTCTAAGGGTATGAAATTAAATTTCAAGAACGGAATGTTTTTTGAATTTGTGCCTTTTAATGAGTTGAATTTTGATGAAACAGGTAACTTGCGTTCCAATGCGGTAGCCCTTAGTATTAAGCAAGTAGAACTACATAAGGAGTATGCCCTATTGTTAACCACTTGTTCTGGCGCTTGGCGTTATTTGATTGGCGATACTGTAAAGTTTGTTGACCTCGAAGATTGTGAAATTAAAATTACTGGCCGAACCAAACATTTCTTAAGTTTATGTGGTGAGCATTTAAGTGTCGACAATATGAACAAGGCCATTGAACGTTTAAGCGAAACCTTAAATGTACCCATCAATGAATATACCGTTAAAGGCGAATCTGAGGGTAATCATCACCTTCACCAATGGTACATTGCGTGTAACGATAAAACCATTAAATCTGAAGAAGCAAGCGCACTTTTAGATGCCTATTTAACCGAACTCAACGAAGATTATGGAATCGAAAGAAACCATGCCCTAAAAGAAATTAGGGTTCAGTTAATTCCTTCAGAGCTTTTCTTAAATTGGATGTTGGAACAAGGAAAATACGGTTCACAAAGTAAATTTCCGAGGGTGTTAACGGATGCTAAATACAAAGAGTGGGTTGACTTTGTAAACAAACATACGGCCTTGGCTCAGTAAAATTTAAGCTTTATCTCTAATGCTGTTTTCTTATTTGCTGGTTAGCCATTTGAACATTTGTTTATAGCTGGCTTTCTGACCATAACTCAATATACCGATTCTGTAAATTTTGCCGGCCATCCACACCACAAATACAAAGGTGCTGTACAGTATCACTGCAGATATTAAAATCTCCATCCACGAAATGTCGAAAGGCAAACGCACCATCATGACTACTGGCGAGGTAAAAGGCACCATGCTGCACCAATAAGCAAGGGTACTATTTGGGTCGTTGATAACAGCTACCTGCGCTATAATCAATCCAAATATCAAAGGCATTGAGACAGGTAACATGAATTGTTGGGTTTCGGTATCGCTATCTACCGAACTGCCAATGGCTGCAAATAAAGCACTGTACAATAAAAAGCCACCCAAGAAAAAGATAATGAATCCTATGATGAGTTTAGGAATGTTAAGGGTTTGAAATTGTTGAAAAAAGGCATCCGAAATTTGCGCCATTTCAGATGGCATTTCTTTGCTTACACTGGTCATATGGGCCGCATCTACATGCTGTGCACCTATGGCAATACTAAATACAAAAAGCAATAAGCCTGAGAGGGTAATCCATGCTAAAAATTGGGTTAATCCCACCAAAGCAACGCCTAAAATTTTACCCATCATTAGTTGAAATGGTTTAACTGCCGACACAATTATTTCGACTATGCGGTTGTTTTTCTCTTCGGTCACACCGCGCATAATCATCACACCATACATAAAAATAAAAAAGTAAATGATCATGGCGCCCACATACCCCACAGCCGATTTAATTTCGGTGCCATTGCTTTTGCCTGATAGGGAATGGTCTGACAATTGGATGTTTATTTTTAAACTGTCAATTTTATTTTTGCTCAAACCATTGGCTTTTAAATTGAGATTAAACAGTTTATCGGCCACTAATTTTTCAAGTGTTTCCCGGTCATTTAATGAGATGTTCTTTTTGGTTACCAACTCAATGCTATCGCCTTTGCTATTTTGAATAATCAACATGCCAAAAATGGCTTCTGTGCGAATGGAATCTTTGGCGGCTTCTGCATTTTGCACATATCCAAATTCATAAGATTTGTTGGACAGGTTTTCGTTTTTTAAGGCATTGTTCGGATCGTAGATGGCTATTTTCGTTACATCGTCTTTGCTAAATTGACTGATAGAAATGGCAATGATAACCCCATAAAAGGCACTGATTAAGAGTGGCCCTAAAAGCGTCATGATGATGAAGGATTTTTTGCTAACCCTTGTAATGTATTCGTGTTTTAAAATAAGTAAAATGTTGTGCATGTTAAATGTAATTAGTTGGGTTAAGCAGTTACCAATTGAATAAAAATATCGTTGATGCTAGGAATCTTCTGACTGAAATGCACCAACTCTGTTTGGTTGATGACATCTCTTAAGCAATCGTTGTTGCTAACTCCGTTCAATTTTAATAGCACCGAAGGGTGACCGGCATCGGTAATGCTTGTTTGCATCACGTCTATTTTATCGATGCTTGGCGAATATGGGCCATTGGTAACTACTTCGAACACATCCGATTTAAATTGGTTTTTAATATCAGCCACTGTGCCATCCAATATTTTTTTCGATTGGTGAATCAAGGCCATAGAATCACATAGTTTCTCGACACTTTCCATGCGGTGGGTAGAATATAAAATGGTGGTGCCCGCTGCTTTTAAATCTAGTATTTTTTGGGTGAGCAACTCGGCATTCACGGGGTCGAAGCCACTAAAAGGTTCATCTAATATGAGGAGCGACGGCGAATGTATAACCGATACAATGAATTGTATTTTTTGTTGCATGCCTTTGCTTAGCTCTTCAATTTTTTTATTGCGCACCTCATAAAGCTCCATGGCTTTTAGCCAATCATTGGCTTTTTGGGTGGCTTCTTTGCTGCTCATGCCACGCAGTTGTGCAAAGTATTCGAGCTGACGAATGACTTTTATTTTCTTGTACAAACCGCGCTCTTCGGGCAAGTAACCAATGTTGCGGATATGGGCCGCGTTCAATGGCTCACCATTGAGTAGCACTGCGCCCTCATCGGCTTCGGTGATTTGATTGATAATGCGAATAAGGGTGGTTTTACCCGCGCCATTAGGGCCTAATAGCCCATAGATATGCCCTTCGGGCACTGCAATTGAAACATTTTTCAATGCCACCTTGTCTTTGTAAAACTTGGAGACATTGTTAATTTGAAGTAAAGTGTTAGGCATATATAATTATTTAGTGCAAAGAAAATTAATCCATCGAATGTTTAGTTACTATTCGATGATTAAAAACATATTAACGATGAGAAAACGACCTTTACATGTAAAAAAATAACATTTAAATACCGCTATTGTCAAATTGAATAATTATTTTTGAATTTCTACAGCAGAGTTCCACATGAAAGCAATAATACCCGTAGCCGGCATAGGCACAAGATTAAGACCGCATACCCACACCCAACCAAAATCCCTAATTCCTGTTGCAGGTAAGCCTATTTTGGCCCATATTGTCGACCAATTGGTGATCAATGGTATTACAGAATTTGTATTTATCATTGGCTATTTGGGCGATAAAATTGAAGAGTACATTACACGCAATTACTCTGAAATCAATGCGCAATTCATCATACAAACCACAGGTAAAGGTACTGGTCATGCCATTTGGTTGGCCAAAGAAGCCATCGCCAACGAACCTGTGCTCATCATCTTTGGTGATACCATTTGCGAAGTCGATTGGGACAAGATTATACAATCGCCTGTTTCACTTTTGGGGGTTAAAAAAGTAGATGATCCCCGTCAATTTGGTGTGGCCGAATTGAATGCCGAAGGTAAAATTATAAGACTGGTGGAGAAACCTGCCATTCCAAAATCTAACCTGGCCTTGGTGGGTATTTATAAAATTATTGAAACCAAATTGATGATGGATTGCATCATTAATCATATTCAGAACAGTCTTAAAACACAGGGCGAGTTTCATTTAACCGATGCTTTAATGTGCATGATTACCAAAGGGACTGAGTTCGAAGCCATCAATGTCGATTCTTGGTTCGATTGTGGTAAGAAAGAAATTTTATTGAAAACCAATGAACTCCTATTGAAGCGCGGTAATTTTCAAAAAGTAAATCCTGATTTGGTAGAGAACAGTATCATTATACCCCCTGTATTCATTGGCATTGGCAGCAAAGTAAAGAACAGTATTATTGGGCCTAATGTCAGCATAGGCGAAAATGCCTTGGTAGAATCTTCTATCATTAAAGAATCGATCATTGGTCCTTTTGCCGAATTGTACAATTCTGTACTAAGCAATTCTTTAATTGGTAACGATGCTTATTTACAAGGAACCGTGCACAGTTTGAATTTGGGTGACAGTGCCGAAATCAATTTCAATTAAAACAAATTAAAACTTTTTACCCATGCCTAAATACACCGATGCCGAAATTGCCAAAGCCGATGGGCCTTTTGAAGCCCCTGCCGAAATAAGTTTTGCTTATTTACAAGAGAAGATAGCCGTGATTGAAAAATTTCCGGCTGATTTAGAGCGGGTGATGCAAGGCCTTGATGATGCCATTTTATCGCAACCCTATCGCGAAGGAGGATGGCAATTAAAGCAGGTAATACACCATATAGCCGACAGCCATATGCAGGCTTTCAGTCGTTTTAAATTGACCTTAACCGAGCCTAATCCAACAGTTAAACCCTATATACAAAATGCGTGGGCCGAAACCACGGATAGTTTATTGGCAGATGCCCATTTGTCCTTAGCCATTTTAAAACCCTTGCACCAACGTTGGGTCATCCTAATGCGCAGCATGCAGGCGCCCGATTTTCATAAAACCTATGTACATCCGGAGTACAACAAAACCTTTACCTTGGCGCATGCTATGGGCTTGTACGCTTGGCATGGTCACCACCATTTAAGGCAGATTGAAATGTTTTTGGAGAATAGGGTTGAAGGATTTATTTAATTTTACTGCACCACTTTATTCGCGCAACAGCTGCTAGCAAAGGCTTCGGGCTTGGCTTTGAAGGTGTAACCCATGCCGATGATATAACCCATGGCTTCTTTTAAAGCATCATTGCTTTTAAATTGTGGGTCGGTATTAATATCAGCATGCACTTCTAATTCTATTTTGTGGGCATCGAAAATAGGGCAAAGGGCGTAGGCGATTTCGATTGATTTACTTACTTCATGTATCATGCGCTCCTTAATGGAGAAATGATTCTTTGTAATAAAATTATTGAAGTACATAAAGCCTCCGCTTTTTTCGCGAATAAATACAACGGCAGTGGCAAACTCAACAATGTTGTGCTTAACCTGACTATCGGTGCCAATGCATACTTTCAATCGGCTCCCTTTTAATTCCTCTCGTTTTATGGCGTTTTCTACTTCATCCATAATGGGAATTAAGATTTCGGTTCCATCTAATTTTCTCCAAGACATATTTTTATTAAGGGGTTTTACAAATTTTCGATTTTTAGTGTGATTGAAAGTTTAAGGCTACATTATTTTTAAGAACAACTTTTCCCAAAGTTACAAAATATTTGATATTTTATGATCTATTTTTTTTTGAATCAGATAACAGGTCAAAAAAAAGCCCAACTGCAACAGTTGGACTTTTTTAGTCAATATAGTTGACTATCTAAATGTTTTATTGAATAGTGTAGCGTAATTTAGCGCCAAAAGTGGTTAAGGCCGTAGGGAAGGTGTTCGATGCAAATGGTTTAGAAGAACGTCGGTCGTAGAAAATTTGCAAGTTTACATTGGTGTTGATTGCGTAGTTGATGTTCGGACGGATGGTCATCACACGCTGACCACCGGTTGGGGTATTGGTGTTTTGATCGACCCTGCGCACAATGTTCACGTTGTTCTGAATACTTACCTCTAATTGCATTGATAAATCATTGGCCAAATACGCTTTCTTGCCATTGAATTTAATGGGTAATTTAACCCCATTGGTTCTATAAGCCATGTTAAAGGTGTAATCTTTAATATTATTTTCAGTAACGTTGGCATTCGGAACAAATAAAGTAACGTTGCGGGTGCGGCTTATTTTAAAGCCCCCTGTTATGCCCGATTTAGTGGTTACATCGATGCCAATTAAAGGACTAAAGGATTCTCTAATCGTAATATTGGTGATGTTATATTTGCTAATTAAGTCTTTCCCAGGAATAGGCGCAGCCTTCGAATCGTACATTAAATTACTTGTAAAGCTACCTACAGTATAAGTACCTTGGTAACGGTGTTGTATGGTAATATTTGAGAAACGTTTGCCTATGGCCTTAATTTTTGTTAAGCCGTTGTAATTGATGTTCCAGTTTGGCAAAGGCAATTTAGGGAAAGGACTGAGGGATGCCGTGCTTTGATTGATGCCAGAATAGGCCGCTAAGAAAGATGGTATCAATACACTTTGTGATTTTGGTCCATAGCCCGAGTGGTAACCTTTAAAAGTGTCATCCATGCTATTCTTATTAGCGATGCGCTCATCGGCCAAGGCCAAGCGTTTCGAAATGGTGGTTCTTGAATTCTCGAAATTATCGTAGGTGGTGCTCACCCAATTATTAGCAGTTCCTTGCTTGTCGAATGCTGTGCGAATAAAGATACCCGATTGGGTAAAGTTACCCGTTTCGGTGACTTGCATATCTCTCCAGTCTTTCGTAGCAGTATCGTAGCGGAACAGCGATTGTAAATTATTCGAGCGATTCTGACTGAAGATCACCTGTATTTTAAAATCCTTAAATGGTTCTATGGTGGCATTACCTTGTAAACTTTTCACGGAGTTTTGCATGAACATATTGTTCAAACGTTCATCGTTGGTTAAAGATCCTTGCTCGGCTAAATTATACCGGTTGTTTTTATCTTGGCTACCTAAAATAAAACCTAAGCCTGGCGCGTTGTGTGCAAAGTTCTGACCGAAATAATCGATTTGGTAGTTAAAGCCGGGTAATATTGTGCCTTCTTTTTGGTTGTAAGTAACGCTTACATTTTTAAGCATCATTAAGGCCTTGAAGAAATTGGTACCAAACATTTGTTTTTCTTTTTTCTTCTTGGTTGGTTTTTCTTCTTCTTCGCCTTCTGTTTTTGCTACATTGTTTTTGTCACCTGGTTTTTTCTCGGTGGCTCTGGCTTTAGCACTTGGTTTCTTTTTACCACCTTGGTTAATACGTTTTAAGAAAGGTACTTTGTTGTATAAACTCATTAAGTTGAATTGTGAGTTTACTGCAATCTCGCGACTGTTTTGAATGATGTTGCCTAAAGTTGTAAACGATGGCGGCGCCTGTTGCCAGCCATAATTGGTGCCGTATTTTACCGAAGTGTTAATCCAATTTAAGAAACCAACTTTTTCGAATGGTAAGGTATAATTGAAGTTGGCAATTTGATTATAGCTACTCATTTTGCCCAAAGCAAAGAACTGTTGCTTGACAGAGTCTTTCTTTTCTTGTGAATTCAATTGACCGAATGGCTCTTGTACGCGCGCATTAACGGTAGCGGAATAATCGAGTTTTAGTGATTTGGTGATAGGGAAATTAACATTGTAATTTCGTAACAAAGTAAAGTTTTTATCAAACAACCTTGGGGTTACTTGTTTGAATACATCGTTATTCCTATTCATGGTTTCAGAATAGTAACGGTTGGCATCCATTCTCACCGAAATATTTTGTGGTTTATAATTCAAATTAATATCGCGAATAATGTTGAATTTTTTGCTTTTAATAAATTTAAATGGCTCCCAATATTTGATTTTAGGAGCGTAGTTATAGCCAACGCTGCCATAGTATGTTTTGCTAAAATTGTCTTCTATTTGAATGTTTCTTTTCTTTAATAAAATATAGGAGTAGGTGAGGTTGAAATTAGAGATATCCCAAGGCATGAGTTTGCCAGTACCAGTGCGATTCACTCTGACATTGGTTAAGTTAAAACTATAACGACTGTTATAATCTTCGGCTGCGTGTAATACGGCTTTTGCATCCACTGAATTGAGTCGCGACACCGCATCTTTTAATTCTACATCAGGATTCAATGGGTTGAATTTAGGGCGGCTAATGGTTCCGCTATACCCAATAAACAAAGGAATATTAACCCCAGCTTTTTGAGGGAAGAACTTGCCCAATTCGAAGCTCGATGATAAATCGTATTGGTAATTGTTACTTAAATTTCTTTCGTTCAAACGTTTGTCGACACCACCAAAACCAATAGTAGAAATGTTGCCTGAGGCAGAAAGGGTTGCAAAGTCGGCCATTTGTGCGACCACTCTACCAGTAGTGGCCCAACCACCTTTGTTCGAAATATCTGTGACCCTTAATTCATTGAACCATACCTCGCCACATTGCGATACATCGGTATTGTTGCGTATGCCTAACATCATGACACGCACATTGCTCAAATCAGGCAATCCTAGCACTGTTATTTTATGTCCTTTGTCATTGTTATAGGAGAAAGGTCGATTGAGCGGCACCAAGGCATTAGAGCGCAAATCTTTTGAGTTGAATAAATCGGACAACGGAAAGTCGAATTCATTTTCTAATTTCCATATTTGATCGGGTGCATAAGTGCCATCGGCTGTAATGCGCAATGGAATTTCATATTCGTAATAGTTGTTCACAAGATCAGTCCCAATTCTAACAAAAGCAGAAATATCGCCATCATTTAAATTCTTACCTTCGGCATGCACAAACATTTTCATGTTCTTGTAGTTTCTAATGTCCGAATTAGTGGTCTTATAAGCAGCTCTTGAATCGCCAGCTTTTAAATTACAAACGCGCAACGAAAGCGATTGCTCATTTTGTTTCACCACATTTTGTGAAGTAGGATCTTGCACACGGTTGATACCCGGCGGCATAGTATAGCGAATGGGCGAACGTTTGCCGTTCTCTTCAATGTTAACAGTTGAAACAACGAAAGTCGTGTTGTCTGTAGGATCGACAGGCACCACAGCACCTGCTGTATTCAATGATTGGGTGTATCTGCGCCAATCGGCTCTCACCAACTGCATTTGCGCAAATCTGACGATGGTGGTACTATCGAAACCTTTCATGTACATGCGCATGAAACGAATGGATTTAAAATCAGAGATACTGCCTACTGACTTGGTAAACTGGCGAATGGGCACTTTAATTTGTATCCATTTTATCTTTTCGGTTTTACCATTTTTTAAAAGTTTGTCTACTTCAGAAACATCGGTTACAAAACCTTTCCCTATTTCTAAATCGCTAGGACTTAAATCAATTTTATATTGAAAATAATCCTCCGATTGGTTCATGGTAAAATCGCTGTTGATGTCTTCGTTATCGGGCACGTTGGTAGCAGATTTTGGAGAACCGTCGCCAAATTTATTTAAGGTTGAATTGCCTTCTAAAGAGTTGTAGCGTTTATAACGGTCGATGATATTGGTGAGGTTGCCATCGTAGCTAGGTTCTCGGTTGTGCAAATAATTATCGTTCGAAGGATCGGCATAAGCATCTTGGTAAATTTTAGAATTTTTGCCATACATGGTATCCAATTTTTCAAGATACAATTTGTAATGCACCCGCTCATCTTCATCGTTCATACCATCCAAACCTAAATCCTGAAAGTCTCTTGAAGCAGGTTCGTTGTCGAAGGCGTTATTAATTTGAGGCAGCAATGGCACTTTACCAAAATTAGACACATCTTCGTCGGTATGCAGTCCCTTTGCATTGTACCCATTTTCAAATGCTTTTCTTCTATCAGGTAAAATATCTTCACTTACGTTGCCTAGGTCGATGTACAATTGTCCTTTGTTACTGCCAGTGCTGTTGTATTTGAAAGGGTCCATCATCCATATTTCAATGTAGTCGATATTGGCAGCTTCAAAGTCGTTACTTTCGATTCTGCGCATAATACCACCCCACGATTTGGTTGATTTTTTGAAAGTACCATCTGGATTAAGATCGGCCGTATCGTAATTGTACATGCCTTTTTCGTGTGGAAAATAAGCCAAGTCTAGAGTAGGTAAAATAGAAGGCGCTCCTTGTTGAATTTGTTTATTAGGAAATACCTCAGTTACCAATACTTCGCGCATGTAGTGGTTACTTTGCATTTGCACATCGTTTTTGATGTGCGTTGGCGTGTATTGGTCGGCACGGTAGAAGGTAGGATCAATGGTGTACCAAGCTAAACGCGCTCTTTGGAAACCCCAAGGGCGCTTGTCTTGCAAGGCTAAATCCCATTCTGGAAACAGGTCTTTTTGGTATTGTGGCAAACTGGCCATTTTCCAATTCGAACTTAATTTCAAATCGAAAGTGGTTTCGGCACCTTCAAAGTCATCTAAATAACTGACACCTCGGGTATTGTTTTGACCTTTGGCTTTACCAGGAAATATGCGGGCATACTCGCCTTGTGCACTTAATTTACTGGCTACTTTGGTTTCAATAAAGGGTAGCTTATCAACTAATTTCGTCAAGAATTGTGAGGGTGAAGCATAACTAAAATCGGCTCCCATGATGGTGTTCAAAAGAGGCTCATCGCCAATATTGGTTTTAGGTGTGAGTGGGCGCTCATACATGTGTAAGATGGTACCACCGATCAATAATTTTTTATGGGCTGCATAGTCAAAGCGCGCTCCAAGCAATGTTTTTTGTTGGATGTTAAACATGCTATTGCTTTCGGCTGAGACTTTAATAATGGCGCCCGATTGCAATATGCCTTGGTTAATAATGGTAACCTTGCCCGCGTTGTAATCGACCGTGTAATCGACATTCTCAGTTAACTTAGTACCATTGGCTGTTACAATCACCGAGCCTTGCGGAACGTTTAATGCATTCAAAGAAATATCGGCGCTGCTGGTGCCTTTGTAATTGCCTTTTAGAAAGAACTTATTGTGCACCACATCTTGTTCGGCCAACCATTTGGTGCTGTCGTAGAGGGCATCAAAAATATATTTATTTGCGATTGGGTCGCCAATCGGAAATTTGCTTCGCAGGTGATTGCCAAAAGGCTCACGCACAGGAAATATCACACGGCCTTGCTGCGATTGGAAAGTAACACCTTCAATAACATCGAATACCCCATCGGCCTTAAGCTCTTGTTGGCGGTTAATGCGGTCCATGTTCATGACACGAATTAAAGGAATACCATCGCTAAGACCCGGAATATTTTTAACTGGCAAGTAGTTCAAATCGGCACCAGATGGGTCGTCATTATAAATAACATCGAATTTTAAATCGGCCGCATTGATATTGAAAGAACCAAGTGAGTAGATGTTTTTCATCATCAGTTCCCACATTGGCAAGCGGGTACGAATGATATTGCCCTTCAACATTTTTACCATCAACACTTTGCTATTGGCGCGGTCACTGACAATTTCAGAGGCAAACTCGCCCACTTTATAGGCTTTACCGTTCATGGTGTATTCGAAAGCAACGGCTAAAATCTCATCGTTGTTGAGTGATGAATTTAAAGAGATATAACCCAAACGCGAATTCACACTAAATTCATTTTCGGTTAGCTGACGGGCATAGGTTAACAATTCGTAATCGAGTCCCTGCTTTAAATTTTGTGTAGCAGGCAATCTGTTCATTTCATCTAAACAGGTTTTGGAATTACGGATATTGTTGGTAGACAGCAATGTACCGTATAGTGAATTTGAATTGTTGTCGGCGCCTAAGCTTGCACCAGCGGAAATATTGCTATTGTATGGATTTTTTTCACCGAGGTCCATGGTTGCCAAAATATCTCGGGTATTGTCATAACTACCACTGCGGTTGGTAACCCATACCTCCACACGGTTGATGACGATACTAGAAGAAACCAAAGGCAAATTGCCCATGGCCACATCGAAATTATCTTTAAACTGTTGGCAGAGGAAATAGTGTCTGTTTTGATCGTAGTTGTGGG
>Ga0114969_10002646_pt1 | contig 14669 bp, 11 predicted proteins | sample M_130807_MF_Meta_FD_87316 | JGI IMG/M metagenome (GOLD analysis project Ga0114969, IMG submission 87316) | Freshwater microbial communities from Lake Montjoie, Canada to study carbon cycling - M_130807_MF_MetaG | ecosystem: Environmental > Aquatic > Freshwater > Lake | place: Lake Montjoie...
AAGAATACATAATTCCTCACCCGCTTCCTTGCGTCTTTTTAATTCATCTACTGAAATAAGTTGCATTTAATTAGTACTTGTTTATTTTTTTTGAAATAGTAGTCCCTTTCGCATCTGTAAACGTTAGGATATAAGTCCCTGGTTTCAACAAATGAAGATCGATGCTATGGTTTGTGATGGCAGCTTTCCGCAGTAATTCGCCATTTATCGAATAGATTCGACAGGATGTATATGACTCGCTCGATGTTACATACATCAAATCTTGCACAGGGTTAGGGAAAAGTTGTAGGTCGGCTATTTCTATTTTTACAGGCGGGCTCACAGCTGTTGGTATAAAGTGTTGACCCACAATTGGACGCATCATCACACTGCCGCTAATCGTCGATGAAAACCAGGTGCCATCGACATTATACGCAAGATGTTGAAGACTCGTATTGGTATTTACATCCAATCCATAATAAATACTATCGCTGCCGAAATTAGCCGGCTGCGTAATACCGATATAATACGTACCTGAATCTAACATTGTAGGCGAACTAAAGGCATAACTCGAAAAGCCATTATACGAAGGTTCATATTGCACCCTAAGAAGATCTTCTTGCGCAATAATGGAATCAGGGATGCCATTGCTGCCTAATGATTTATACAAGACGATGGAAAAATATTTCCCTAAGGCCGCCGGTACTTGTGCACCGAAATGAACCATCAGTCCGCGCAGTGTATCGGCTTCATTCAATTTAAATTGTAATGCGGTCTTGGATGGATAGTTGATTGCAGGTAATAAAAAGTAAGACTTCTCTGCACTTCCATCGTCGTAAGCGAAATAATTATCAAACACCGCATCCGTTATAATCGTATCATTCGCCTTTCTATCTGTCGGACTTACAGGTGGGTAATAGTATGTATTCCGTATGACAACTTTACTCGTATTCGTTGGAGCCACATAGTTGATTGGATAAGACATAAACGTTTCTTGCATATATGACTTGGCAGCAATAGTCACAGAAGGTAATGTTTGTGTATTGATAGCCGACGATGAGATGAACTCTTTCGCAGTTAGCGCAGGTATAACGGTATGCGGAGTGCCATCTAGATTATTAATAAACACATCTTGCGAGCTTGACAATTCATTCGATTGATTAGCAATAAAATGACGATACGGCATGGAACTATAATTCTTCAAAATAGAGGACGGCTCTATAGAAAAAGCCACGTCTTTCATTACGGTATCAGTTTCGGTGCGCTTGACAGCCATCTTCACATAATCGAGATTCCATAAATCGTCATTGATATTTAGCGAAGCAATATTGACGAAACGAAATTGAAATCCACTATGCAGATATTGCGCATCCATCACGGGTAAGACCACAATCTTAAAACCTTGTAAGGGTGTGCCTCTCACCTGCCACATACGTACCCATTGATTTAGGTTATTTTTAAAATAAAGAAATAGACTATCACCCGATTCAGGAGCAAAGCCCAATCCTTGCGGTTGATAAAAGAAACTAAGATAGATACTATCGAGATTGGTATACGATGAAAGATCGATAGGTACCGACGTTAAACTATCGGCAAGTCCGGAATTATAAGGTTGTGCAAAATAAGGGCGGCCATATTGGTTAAGTCCGTCGAGCGTTGCTACACCTCGTGTCAATGGACTTGCACTCATCGTATTATTGATATACGCTTTATTATCTTGCCATAGCGAGGCGTCGGGGTAAGGACCTTGATAGGAAAAGTCGTCGATGAAAGGGAGACTAGCGCGTTGTGTTTTCGACTTGAAAGGTTTTACATCGGGACTATCATAGGCAGTATTATGCGTAAGAGGTACTACTATTTCCTGCGCAGCAGCTTGCACCACAAAAAGTACGATGAGAAAAAACGCTGACGTTATAGTGGATAGTAGTTTCAATTAGTTGTAATCGTTTGAAATGTTGGTATCATTTTTTTTAGCAGGTACTGACTTGTTATCTGTTTTCGGCTTAGGCTTGAGTTTGTCTTTATCCCGATTGATAACGTCAGATGAGTTACTTTTCTTATCCGGCGCCTTCATTGTATTTTTTGCTTGTTTGGTTTCTACATTAGGCACCATATGTACATCCATACCCGGAATCTTTTTTCGTTTCAAACTATCCGGCTCATTTTTTTTTGGTTGCGTTGCAGGTTCATTAAGGACAGGTGTTCCAAGGTCGGTGCTATCGTCATTACCCATTAATTTTTTAGAGCCCGGTTGGTTTTGTCTGATCAGTTCCTCAGATGGACTTTGCATGATACGGATATCGATGATGTCGCCCTGCAGAATTGAATTCCTAAAATCAAGTTCATCTAGTGCCTCGGGTTGCTGCATATAAATGATTGCTGAATTACTGTCGGTGAATGATCCTTCCCAGATTACATTTGAGGTCAATGAAAGCGAGTCGAGTAGCAACTTGGCATCGGCCCATGTCATGCCAATCAGATTCGGAACCGGTTGTTTGCCTGAGAGTCCTTCACCGATCACAAGATTGATTTTTGTACCGAAAGGAATTAGCGTACCCGGGGTTATTTGTTTGCCATTGACCCATTGTTCGAGCACGGCACCGGCCGCAACATCTGGACGGTAACTGGTATCGCCCATTTCGAGATAATAACTATGCATCGTAAGCAAGGCATTTCGAAACGACATATTCACCAGATTCGGCATCTCAATTGAAGGCGGTATTTTTTTATTGATAGTCAGGAAAATAGTTCGTCCTATTTTTACTGAGGTGCCGGCTTCAGGTTCCTGAAACAATACCTCTAGAGGGTCGCTATTCGACTTATAGGTTGAATCAATATCGATACGAAACCCCATCTTTTCCAGCTCCTTTACGGCCTCACTCATATTCTTTCCCATGAGTGCCGGCACAGTAGTCTGCTTGCCATGATTCGTTAACCAATTCAGGGAATTGAAAAACAAATAAAGCAAACCCAGCGTGATGAGCGTGATGAAAATTACATTAAAAAGAAAGGATTGTTTAAACACTATGATTTTTATGACGGGTAAAAATAAGGTATTTGCGCACGTAAAAAACGGTATTTACAAAAATTTTAACCCCTGTTCTTCGATAGTGTTTCTTCGATAAGACTGCCGTAAAAAGCAGGCAGCGTCATTCCTGCAGCGCGCACTTGTTGCGGTACAATACTATTTTCACTTTGACCTGGAATGGTATTAATCTCAAGAAAAAATAAGTTTCCTGAATGTTCTTCGAGTATGAAATCGACACGGCAAATGCCTTTGCAATTTAGTAGGTCGTAAATTTTACGAGCAGTATCAGCAATCAACGCTGCGATGGATGTTTCTACTTCGGCAGGTGTTACTTCATGACTGACGCCGGGTGTATACTTGGCTTCGTAATCAAAAAATTCTTTCGAACTGATGATTTCTGTCAGTGGTAATGCCGTTAAGACGCCATTGGTGCGATATACACCGATACTAAATTCACGGCCTTTGACAAACTCTTCTATCATAGCCTGCGGTTCCATCGCATACACTGCATCGAGCGCAGGTTGTAATTCGTCTATTATTTTTACTTTGGTGGTAGCCAAACTTGAGCCACCTTCGGCAGGTTTCACAAAGACGGGTAAGCTTATTTGTTGCATCATTTCATCGATACTCAATGGGCGTGATTGAACGACATGAAGTGATGTTGATACATGCACTAATCCGCTTTGAGCGACTACTCGATTGCAGAATATTTTATTGAAGGTGAGTCCCGATACGATAGCACCGCAGGAGGTGAATGGGATATCTAACATTTCGAGATAGCCCTGTAACTTGCCATCTTCACCCGGCGTGCCATGCACGGCAATGAAGACCGCGTCGAAGGTTATTTTTGTGCCATCTATGGTCAACGAAAAATCCTTGCGATCGACCTCAATGTCTTGACCGTCGGGGGTGCTATGTTTCCAGTGATGTTTATCGAGAATAATTTTATAGACATTGTATTGTTCGCTGTCTATATTGTTTTCGATCGTCACGGCTGTTTTGATAGAGATCACATATTCGCCTGAATATCCTCCGGCTACGAGTGCAATATTTTTTTTCATGTATAAAAAGAATGGCACAAAGCTACAGAAAAGCAACACGAATTAAAAGTATGGTATTCGTATTGTTGCGATGCCCAATATAATTGACGTTCGACTTGGTATGTTGCAACGTCATTTGCGATGAACATTCGATACACGTTGCATCATTGTGTCATGCGCGAATGCAAAGATGATGATTCATTCACACATAACGGCTCAACTTTGCATCGTGGGTAGTACATTTGGTTTTCAGTTATCGACATGGATATTAAGGAACTCGAAAGCGGTGTAGACCCACACACGCATTGGTATTATCAAAGTAAAAAACAACCCTTGCTTGGCGTTGTGTCATCATTGCACGCCAGGGCCTTGCATCTTATTGATGTAGGTGCCGGCAGTGGATTTTTTAGTGTTGCATTGCAATATCATTTTCCGACAACCTTTTCGAAAATTTCATTAGTAGATACGGCGTATACCGAAGCAGAGATTCTTAGTTCGAATGGAGAAACAATGCAGAAGCAACACGAACTTCCAATAAAAATTGAACAGTCGCTTGTGTTGATGATGGACGTGCTTGAACACCTTGAAAATGACAGTCAACTATTGACACAACTTAAAGCACGTGCAGTAGCCGATACCAATCATTTCTTCATTACCGTGCCGGCGTTCAAAAGTATTTGGAGTGCACACGATGAGTATCTCGGGCATTATCGTCGTTATACTAAATCGTCCTTGAAAAAGGTATTGCTTGAAACTGGATATACCGTCGACAAGATCTATTATTTGTACGGAACACTCTTCCCATTGGTATTTGTCAAACGAAAACTATCGGCTTTTTTTGCCTCTGCCCATGCACCAACACAATCAGATATGAAACCGCTGCCTTCGTGGCTCAATGCCTTATTACTCAGGTATAGTTCCTGCGAAATGTTGTTGACGAAATACAATAGATGGCTTGGATTAACCTGTGTGGCCGAAGGCAGATTCTGATTACGACGTCTTGCGTACCAATACATTCGCATGCGCTACAACACCCTCTTCGCGTCCCACAAAACCAAGTTGCTCTGTAGTTGTTGCTTTGATAGAAATCAAATCGATCGATAATTCAAGCGTAGAAGCAATAGCCTCCTGCATCAGCGTAATGTGTGGTTTTATTTTAGGTAATTGCAAACACACCGTACTGTCGATATTGACTATTTCATAACCTTTTTGACGTAGTACATCATTGCTTTTTTTCAACAGGATTTTACTATCGATATCTTTATACGCTTGATCGGTATCAGGAAAATGTGTTCCGATATCACCGGCATTTACGGCGCCCAACATGGCATCACAAATAGCGTGTAGTAATACATCAGCATCTGAATGTCCTAACGCACCTTTTGTATGCGGTATGTTGATTCCACCAAGCCAAAAATCTCTTCCTTCGACTAATTGATGATAATCGATGCCATAACCTATTCTGTACATGATAAATGGATAATTGTTTTGAATGGACATATTCCCTAAAAGAAACCGATCGTCTATTTGCCCTTGGCCATCGCACTGAAATCGGCAAAGTCGAACATCAATGAGAAACGAAGGGTATTAGAAAGTGGGTTTCTGCTTACACCTGAACCAGAAGGCACTAGATAAGCGAAATTCAGACCGAATACATTGTATTTTACACCGATACCTATTGACAAGAAACGTCTGTCGCCTTTTTGTTTGCTTTCATAAAAATATCCAGCACGGGCAAAAAACTGATTTTGATAGGCATATTCGGCACCAACGCCTACCATCACTTCTCGCAACTCTTCGGCACTGCCGCCAGTGGCATCTCCAAACGAACTAAATACACCACTAATGACACTTTGTTCCTTAGGAGCAAGGAACGAATAGTCGCCACTACTGTCTTTTACCCATTGAGGAGAAGGCACTAGTAATTTATTGGCATCGATTGCTACGGTGAATTTGTTGTATTCATCAATCACATAGTTATACGCAACGCCAATGCCTAAGTTGGTTGGGATAAAATCTTTACGACTATTGGAATATGAAATCGGTGATCCTAGATTCGTTATCGCAATCCCTGCAGCAATTGAAGAACCTTCGCCAGTTTCATCATTTGAGTTGAGTTGCTTTTTATAATAGGCGCCAAAATCAACCGCGAATGAATTGCCAGGTTTGTAATTAACGCCTGTGGAATTACCCGCACCATTGATGATATTCGAGTGGATATATTTACCAGTCAATCCGACAGACAATTGCTCAGAAAGTTTACGTGAATAACCTAAGTCAAAAGCCATTTCACGAGGATTACCTGTTCCTGCTGGTGTCGCGTCGATGGTGGTATAGTTGATCGATCCCAAATTGAAGTAACGCATACTCACGCTGACAGCTTGATTTTTGTTTTCAGCATCTCCGAATTTAATATAACCTGCGATATAGGCCAAGAAAATATCGGGCACTAAATCTTTCAACCAAGGTGTATAGGTTATTGAAACACCTGCATCCTTATCGGCCATTGCCAGTTTGGATACATTCCAATATTGCGCATTGGCATCTGGGTCAATCGCGATACCGACATCACCCATTGCTCCCGACCGGGCATCCGGACAGATGCGCATAAAGGGCACTGCTGTGGTTATGGTTGTGTAATCAGGACCTGTTTTTTGTCCACTTGTTGTGTTTTGAGCCAATAAGCTACTTGAGGCAAGAGAGAGTGCCAAGCATAAAGCTAAATTCAAGGTTTTCACCGTCATTACTGTAAGATTTGTTTGATGTAGAATTTTCGTCCTGATAGGCAACTAGAATTACGTCTAAAATTGTGAGTCGCAAATATAAAGTAAAAATGATAAGTTTAAGTTTAACAAATTGATAAGTTTTAGTTTAACAGGATAATTTTTTGATACTGACTATCTGAAAAGCCGTTCTGCGATTTTACTGCTAGTTTGTATAAGTAGACACCTTTTCCGAGTTTGTCGCCATATTCATCTCGTCCGTCCCATTCGATTGAATCGCATCGTGTTCCTTCGGTATTGACCATTGTGCGTATGGTTTTTACCGTTTTGCCAGAAACTGAATAGATAGTGATATTGACATATAGATTCTGGTTCGGCATATTATGTTCAAACATAAAACTTGTATGTGTCGTAAACGGATTGGGGTAATTGTAAACGTGACTCAATATACCTTGCTTCGAATTCACGACAATGAAATGCAGGATCACTTGAGACGAATTATTAGAAATATCCCAAGCTTTGATCGTGAATGTATGCGGGCCTTCGCTTAGATTCGTAACCGGAAATTTGATGGTTCCTGATTTATAATTATCAATATCTGCTTCAAAAAAATTATTTAGCACATACGTATTTTGTGCATTGCCATCGAGGATTGCTGTGATATCATGTCCAATTGAATTACCGGTATAGTTGATGCCATTATCATCCGATAGTTTTAGCAACAAGGTCGCATTCGAAGGCGTGATGCCTCCGTCGACAAATTTTTCGTTATTCATATAAGCCTTGATGACAGGGCCCGCATTATCTGCCAACGCATTTGGGTTGCTACCACCGATATAAATATTTTTATCATAACCAGCAGCATCTTCGATACTATTATCTGCATAATAACTGATTTTGCCTTTGGCAATTTCATAATTGATATCCTTTGGTACGACAAAGGTGAATGAGAATGTGCCGTTTTTTACTGTGGCTTTTCCTTTGTAAATAGCGTTGTTCTGCACATAGTATTCTTCTTTCGGTGAATTTGGGTCGTTCTGTAAGGTGGTAAGTTTTTTTGGCTTATCAAAAATGACAGGATAGACTGTGCCGTTAAAACCCGTCAACATAGTGCCCGATTGATCTGCAACATGTCCGCTAATGGTGTACTTCCCTAATGCGTTCAGTGTATCGTATGAAACGCTTACGGAAATGCCATTGATACTATCTGTTATGACCTTGTATGTTGGGAATGCCAATGGTAAGGCAGGATCGCCAAGCAAGGCAAATTTTCTAAAGTTGGCAGCCTCGAAGGTGCCGATATAACTAACATAACGTAAATTCTTAGAAAGTCTGTAGGCATCGCCTAAGCTCGGGTATTGTCCGTTACTCATGGGTTTGAACCCTTCATTCATGTAGTTGATATTCATTTCCCTATTTTGATCTTGATAGACAAGTCGAGTGGTAGTCATTAGAGCGATGGCGCCACCGTTTGGTTTATTGATCAAAATTTCACCGGCAGACACAACAGCGGGATCGTCGTACGGAGCAAAATCGCAGGTAGCCGTGATGAATAGCGGAAGCTTATTGTAATTCGTCATCAGATTCACATCATCCATAGAGAAGATACGTTCTTCGCACCAACCAAGTGGTCCGCCGTGACCGTTGTAATTCATGAGGAAGGTGCCGTTATAGATTTGCGCCGTAACTGCTTTGTTTGCATCAGGTGTACGCGGGCCGGCCGGTGTAGATTGTTGCACAAAGCCATCAACATAAATCTTACAATTATTATAGGTTGGCATTGAGTCATTGGCATATTGCGACATAATTTCGGCATCTTCTAGGTGGATGCCACTATCTTCATCATCCGCATTGAAGGTCATTGTATTTTTCCATGGACCAAACGACTTCGGACTATCGTAATCGATAATCTTGCTCACAAGAGCACTTGCACTGCTGATGGTACTCACTGGAAGACGTCCAATGCCGATATCTAGCGTATTGATTTGCCCGGATGTAAAGCCATTGATATATTCATTGTCGTCTAGGAATCCGAAAAAGTCATCAGTGCAATAGCCGTATATTTTATTATCACTTTCTGTGGTCTCGAATGTTGGAACACAATTGGTATTATTTTTGACCCGGTTTTTATAGTCGTATGAGGCATCGCCCATGAGCAACACATATTTAGGTAGATCATTGACAGCGGCTTTGTCGTAATACATTTTCAAAAAATCCTTGATAGCACTTATATCTTGTGAGCCAGAGGAAAACTCATTATAAATTTCTTGGGGTGTAACCACCAATGTTTTGAGTCCTCGTTTTTCGGCATGATGAGCAGCTAATCGTTCGGCTTCGCTTTTTAACGCAGGGTACACAATGATGATATAATCCTTGGGTGAATAGTTGTGTAAATTTTGGTTGGCTGTTCGTTCAATGAACGTTGGTGTATTGTATTGGCTGGCATCGAGTGCGATAAAGCGGTGAAGCGAACTTGCATCCTGATTGAACGACAACACTGAACCACTGAACGAAGATGTCATCCGTGATGGCGATAATGGGTTACTGATATCCCATACCTGCGTGTTGGCGTTTGCATTTTGAAGTTGGTACGAGGCAATTTGTCCGGCCCCAACAGCATTCCAATCCGCAAAATTGACATAGCCATTAAAGACCAAATTTCGCCTGGCATTGATTTCAATAAAATCGAGATAGCCTGCTGCCGAACTGCTGCCTTTTGTGAACGAAACATTTAGGTTCAGGTTTGACGATGTAATGGTTACTGCTTGCGTTTGATCGACTGATTTTGTGACAGGGTCAGAGTATGTGGTGCCAACTGCCGAAATTGACGTGTTCATCACAGAGGTTCCGTTTGCCAATACACTTACGCCACTATAGCCTGAATAGGAAATAGCACCGAAACGTGTTCTCACCAGCACAGGCGACGTGATATCGATGGATGGAATCGTAAAATTATAGGAGCGGTTCAGATAACGTCCCGGTTGATCACTAAATTCATCGCCCCACCAAGTCTTGCCAAATTTACCCTGATTACTTGAATCCTTTTCAATAAATTGAAAATCATTAAACGAATTGACAATGACATTGGACGTAGATGGGTTCGTCGCATTGATGATGCGTTTGCCTGCCCCCTGATCAAAGTTGAGAAAATAAAAACTGTTTTCGCTATAGATATTAAAGAGATGCGAGAAGCTTTTAGTAGCAGAATCCTTGACGATGGTATGTGGTCCGTTTGCATAAAACAAGATATAATCGCCAGGATTGAATTGTCCATCGCCGCCATCAACCACTTGAATTGCGTTCTCTATCAAATCATCCTGTGGAGCGATGGCATTATTTTCTGATAATAATTCTCCACCATTGCCATACAAACGAATATTGCTAGGATTGATACCTGCAGGGTCCACGCCGATATTATTTTTTATGAAGGCATAGTCAATTTTGTAAAGACCTTGTTGTGCAATGGCTACTTTGTAAAAATTGCCATTGGCCAATATCGAATTACTTGCGTAGGTGCGATTGCCGCTTGCAGGTTTGTTGCTTGTTTTATTTTCCTGTAGGTCAATATCATACGCAATTAGATGTTCGACGGAGCCATCTGATGTACGGATATATTGCGGAACAAAAATAAGGGCAATCGCTTGCTTGCGTTCTATCGTAATTTTTGTTGTAATGTCAAAAGAGCTTGGCAATTCAGTTGTTTTATCGAATTGCGGATCTGTGATGGATTCTATTTTCTGATTGATAATGTTCACCTGAGGTACGGCAAAGTTTTGCAGGTTACGGCGTTCAATCTTGAAGAGCTTATCGATGTCAATACGAGTCGAATTGCTTTCGCGCGAGGTTTTTTTACGTAGTTGAGAAGATGGTTCATTGGACGATTGCGTCACTTGCGCGGACAACGTGAAGGAACTTAATAAGACTGTATAGATTACGAAGGACCTGAATAATTTATGTAGCATCATACAAAAAGTGATTGTCAAAGTTAACCTCTTTTGATGAGGCGCAATGATGAATGATGTAAAAATTTGTCAGTCGAATGAGCGTTTAGATGAATAAAAATGGATGAGTTAAAAGTCAGATGTTATGTAGCTTACTTATCTCGGCAACTTTCGTTGTGATGGGTAAAACGTTTCAATGCTGAGATTATTGTATTAACCTGCTGTATTTTTTTCGTCTTGATGGATGGTTAGTTTGATTTTTTGCAATCGCATTTTTTCCAGTTGCACTACAGTGAAGTCGTAATTTTCAAAGCGCACCACTTCATTTTGTGAAGGAAATTTACCGGCAATTTCCAATACGAGTCCAGCCAATGAATCACTTTCTCCGCGTATTGTATCAAACACATCAAGCGGCACGCCTATAATGCGACAGAAATCATTGATTAATGTTTTGCCTTCAAAGATATAGTTATTGTCATCGATTTTTTTAGCCAACAATTCATCATCATCGAATTCGTCTTTGATTTCCCCGATAATTTCTTCCATGATGTCTTCGAGTGTTACGATGCCGGAAGTGCCTCCAAATTCATCCACCACAATAGCCATATGATTCCGTTTCAACTGAAATTCTTTCAACAAGGGTTTAATCAATTTGGTTTCATGCACATAATTGACAGTTCTCATCAACGGATGCCAATCAAAATTCGGCACTTTAATATGCTTCAATAGATCTTTAGAATGTATAATACCTTTTACATCGTCGAGTGTTTCACTATAGACAGGCATTCGTGAAAAACCGGTGTCGATGACCTGCTTTTTTAATTCATCAAAGCTCCAATTGATATTGATGGCTTCCACATCGTGCCTGTTTCGCATTATCTGTTTTACGGTGATATCGTTAAACTTTACGATGCCTTTAAAGATATTTACTTCTTCTTTCGAAGCCGTATGACCGAGTGTTAGATCAATCGCGTTTTCCATATCCTCATTGCTGATGTCATTCTTGGATCGGTTGCCGAGTCTACCTTCAATAAAGTAGGTCGATGATACTAAAAAATTACTGACAGGGCTAAACGCTTTATCCAAAAGTTTGATAAAAGGTGCGGTAAAATAGCTAAGTCGTAGATTATTTTGAGTGGCATAAACTTTCGGAAGTACTTCGCCAAATAGGACTAAAAAAAAGGTTACGAAAACAACCTGAATGAAAATATTCAGGAATGAAATAAAATGCAAGGGAATGCTTGGAAAAATCTTGTCTATTTGAATAAGGCTATTAAAAAGAAGGTTCGTGCTGATGATCACGCCTATGCTGAGGAAATTATTCCCAATGAGCAATGTGGCCAATAATCGTTTAGGGTTTTCTAATAAGCCAAGGATGGTTTTATAGCCAGCGTCTTCTTTTTGTTTGATGTAATTAATATCCTTGGCCGATAACGAGAAGAAAGCGACTTCAGAGCCTGCGATAAGTGCTGTGAGGATTAACAATAACAAAATAACAAAGGCCAATCCAACCTGGGCATTGGTGTTTAAAGAGGTGGTGAGAAGAGTACTGAGTAAACTTGTATATGCCGAATCAGGGTCCAATTGCTAAGTGATTTCGTTAGGAATAGTAAATTTTAATGGTGCTAATTTGCAGATTTGGATGCAAATATATCTAAAAAGGCAATTCATCTGCCAAATCATTTACAAGAGCAGGCTCGATTGAAGCTTGATTATCTTTGTGTTGTGTTTGGATGTCCTCACATTCACGTTTGATTTCTGTTCCCCGTTTATCCAACATCACAAGATTAGAAGCAATCACTTCAGTGATAGAACGTTTGTTTTTGTCCTTGTCCTCCCATGAGCGTGTGCGCAAACTGCCTTCAATATGTACAAGGCTGCCTTTATGTAAATATTTTACCGCTAATTCGGCTAATCCTCGCCAAAGCACTATGTTATGCCATTCTGTTTGAGGTATGTTTACACCTTTTTTATCCTTAAAGGATTCTGTTGTTGCCAAGGGAAATTTGGCTACAGGGATATTCCCTTCGATATAAATTATTTCAGGGTCTCGGCCAAGATTTCCAATTAAAAATACATGGTTAACTCCTCGCATGGTCTAAGGTTTTTGCTGAACAGAAACTAAAGATACTGATTGTTTTCAAAAAAGGAAAGAATCAATTTCGGGAAGGCAATTTTATTTATAGCAGTTTTTTTTACCGAGATTAAGTTAAGTGACTTCAATGATGTGGCCGTTTGTAACGGAATAAGATAGAAATAGCCGGTTATTTTTTGATGCGAAAGAATTTGCGTTAACACAATTGGTTTGTTTAATGCTCGCTTTTTGATAAAATCAGGGAGCAACTTCTGCGTCAGTTTTTCGGCTTCGATACAATAGAATGTATGTAGGTCTTTCCAGATATCATTGCCACTTCGTTTGGTTAGATAAATTGTAGAGGTTGTATGAAACACTAAAAAGTGAAACGGTCTTTCCTTGAGCGGCTTTCGTTCCTTTTTAATTGGAAACGAGGCAATACTGTCAGTTAGGCGGGCTTGGCAAATAAGGGTTAACGGGCACGACGAACAATCAGGTTGCTGTGGTTTGCATATCGTAGCCCCTAAATCCATGATAGCCTGATTGTATTTTCCAGGTTCTTTTTTGTCAATCAGGGTCTGCGCTAATGCCTGAATTGCTTTTTTACCTGTTGCATCAAAGTAACTTGCGTGTAAGGAAAATACACGGCTTAATACCCTTACCACATTACCATCCACAACGGCATAAGGAAGATTAAATGCGAAAGACGAAATCGCAGCAGCTGTATATTCGCCTACACCTTTGAGTGCCAAAATTGAATCGTAATCGTCAGGGAATATGGCGTCATTCTCAGTATGGATGAATTTCGCTGTTGCAATCATATTTCGGCAGCGGTTATAATAGCCAAGCCCCTGCCACTTTCTGAACACATCCTCTTCATTTGCATTTGCGAGTTGCGAAATAGTCGGATACGAAGCGATAAAATCGGTATAATATTTCTCACCTTGTTCTACTCTAGTTTGTTGCAGAATGATTTCACTCATCCATATCTTGTAAGGATCTTTGATTCCTTTCCAAGGCATTGCACGTCTATTGAAATTCCTGTTCCAAGCCATTAATAAGGATGAGAATGCAGATAAATCGGCGTTCTTCAAGTCAGCTTTTTTTGAATGTTGGTGAGTTCTCTTAATTTTTCGTAGTTTTGGCCAAAGATATTTAATTTTTAATTCAAGTAATCAGCATGAAGAAGGCCGATTTGGTAAATCAGATTTCAGAAAAAACAGGCGTGCCAAAAGTAGATGTTTTGGTGTCTATTGAGAGTTTTTTTACGAATGTAAAGGAAGCGTTAGCTGAGGGTGAGAATGTCTATATCCGAGGCTTTGGTAGTTTTATAACCAAGAAACGTGCTGCCAAGGTTGGTCGAAATATAAAGCAGAATACGTCTGTAAATATTCCGGAGCATTACATTCCGGCCTTTAAACCGGCCAAAGAGTTTGCCGATGAAGTAAAGAAATTGAAAACCTTGAAAAGTAAGTCTGTCAACGAAGAATATTAATCTATTAACCCCTTTAGTAAATTCCGTGCAAAGAAATCAATACATTTTAATAGGCGCAGGGTTGCTCCTTGTAGCTCTTTTGTCATTTTTCGGTCAACGAAAAGGCGAGATATCTAGTAAAGCAGGCGATAAACATCAAGATGGTGGCAATGCTGCAATGATGAATCCAAGTGCTCAAATTGAAACGATGGATTTTCCTTCTTATGCAAAAGACATGGAGGGTAAGCTCGACGAAATCGCTCGAAAGCAAGCTAACAGCCTTACGGAGAAGGCCGAAAACGATCAGTCAGCAATTGCTTACAAGGATATCGCTGAGTTTTGGGAGAAGCAAAAAGAGTTGAATATGGCTGCCAATTATTATAAAAGGGCAGCATTTTTGGAAAATACAG